>Ga0207001_1033_pt1 | contig 18671 bp, 9 predicted proteins | sample Alteio_BWMinCont_91_FD_153481 | JGI IMG/M metagenome (GOLD analysis project Ga0207001, IMG submission 153481) | Enriched cells from forest soil in Barre Woods Harvard Forest LTER site, Petersham, Massachusetts, United States -... | ecosystem: Environmental > Terrestrial > Soil > Temperate forest >... | reverse complement strand
ACATGGCTGTTGTTATGATTTTGTGTATGTGGCCGGACAAATTTATATCGATAAAAAAGGCACACCAGATATCCGAGCCCAGGCACAGGGTCTATTCGTGCTCGTCTCTTATGGAGTAGGGCAGGGTTTGGGAACACTTGCAGCTGGAGGAATCTTCAACAGTATTATGGCCGACGGCATATCCTTAAATAATTGGCAGCATTTCTGGATCATTCCTTTGCTGTTCTCAGCAGTCGTTACGATCCTGTTTATTTTTGGATTCAGGGAGAAAACAATTAGTTTCCCAAAATGAATTGTTTATTTATCTGGTCATACATCTTCATAAAATCATTTGATTTTCCATCCCTGTCAAAAATGGATTCCCATGTACTTAGGGGCTCCCAGATGCAGGTTCCCTTCCCTCTTCCATCAGGTAATTCAAATACAATTTTATTTACTTCTTCTTTTTTGGCCGAGTACTCTACTACAATGACATCTTTTTTGTATAATCTTACAATATCATTTAGGTTATCTCTGAGATCTTCCAGACTGCCATGCCATTTAGGGTAATAGGAAAAACCAATTACATCAAATTGTACAGATCTGGTCAGCATCTGATTAATAAAAAATACCGATTCATCATGTTGTCCGCCTAAAGCAATATGGAGCATGGTCACTACAGTCGGATCTACCGATTTAACTGCTGAAATCCCTGCAGAAATAAGCTGGGCAAGACTATCCGGATGGCTGATATTTCCTTCCGGCCAAACCATTCCGTGATTGATTTCATTACCAATCTGTACCATATCGGGTTCTGTACCCTGGTCCTTGAGTTCCTGCATTACTTTTTTAGTATAATCATAAAGACCTTTCTTAAGATCTTCAAATGATAAATTACGCCAGGCATCGGGCTTATATTGTTTGCCCGGATCGGCCCAGTAATCGCTGTAATGAAAATCGAGCAGTAGTTTCATGTTTGCTGCTTTCACTCTTTTGGCCATTTGTTTGGTATGTTCCAGATCGCAAAATCCTTTATGAGGTGAATAACCACTGTCTGCAGCCGGATCGTAGAAAATTCTAAGCCTTACATAATTAAACCCATGATCTTTTAATATCAGGATGGGATCTTTATGGACTCCGCTATCAGAAAATTTCATTCCACGATCTTCCAGTTGTGGTAAAAAAGAAATATCAGCGCCCAGCATTTTAGTCGCCTGTCTCGGTTTGGACGCTTCCCTTTTTAATGTGTAATTTTTATCTACACTGATCGCAGCAACACTGGATGGAGATACAGTAACGATATCTGTGGAACCTGTCCATAAGCCGGTAGCTCTTGCTTCAAATTTTATATTTCCGCTTTTCTTGTCAGATTGAATCATCACCTGGCATTTACCATTAAACAAACTTCTTTGCCAGGCGCCATCAGCACATTTATCAGGTTCATGGCTGCTGGGATCTCCATTTCCAACACCGATGATTTTCCCATTCCCAGAAATAAAAAACCGGATCATATTATCTGCGTCGGGCACCTCACGACCCTCTTTGTCAACTACACTGATATTGACTACTGAAATATCTTTTCCATCTGCGAGCATGGTTGTTTTATAAGGCGTAAGTACTACTTCTTCGGGGAGACCAGTGGTTTCCACTTTTGCGGTTAATTTTTTTCCTTTTTTATAAGCGACGGCAGATAATACACCCGGCTCGTAATTAACTGACCAGTTTAAATGACTGTTACGGGGCATATCTTTTTTACCAAGACTCTTCCCATTTAGAAATAATTCTACATTGTCAGCATTCGAGTTTACCCAAACATCAATGGGCTGGCCTCTTTTATTCTTCCAGTTCCAGTGCGGAGAGATATGAAGTATATCTTTATCTGTCCACCATGACTGATAATAATAATAAATATTTTTTGGGAAGCCGCACATGTCCATAACTCCGAAATGAGAATTGATATTGGGCCAGTGAAATGGAGTGGGTTCTCCACGATAATCAAATCCTGTCCAAATATATCCGCCCATCCAATATGGATTTTCAGCCGCCAGCTTCCACCATAGCTCTGCAGTGCTTGCCCACCAGGGAGCTGTTATATCCTCATCAGGCAGGTATCCCCTGATACTGTCTTTTTCATAAATTCCCCTCGTTGTAACAGTGCTACCCATTTCCGTTCCTACAATAGGTTGCGTGGGATGATCCCGGTGATAATCTGCTACACCATACTGCCGGTAATTAAATCCACGGATCGGTATTACTTCGTTCACCCCAACGAATACATTGGGTACATCAGCAGCATATGTACTTGTCCGTGTGGGATCAAGTTCTTTTTGTTTTGCCAATAAGGTTTCTGCAATGAGTTTTCCGTTGGCAGTAGTTTGTATCCACCCTTCTTCGTTTCCTATCGACCACATAAATACACTGGGATGATTACGGTCACGAAGGATCATTCTTTCAAACTGACTCATATTTTCCGTACTGCTGTTCAATGAACGGTTCTCATCCAGTACCAATATGCCGAGGCTGTCACATGCATCCAGAAAAGCAGGAGTGGGGGGATTATGACTGGTGCGGCAGGCGTTAACGCCCATATTCTTTAATAATCTTACACGATAATACTGCATGTATTCAGGTATGGCGCTTCCTATTCCCGCATGATCCTGGTGGTTATTGGTACCATATATTTTTACATGTTTTCCATTCAGAAAAAATCCTTCCGTTGCATCAAAGCGAAGTGTTCGTATACCAAACCTGTGTTCTGAATTATCTATTGGCCTGCCACCGTACAAAACCACAGATTTTGCCCGATATAAATAAGGATCTTCGAGAGACCATAATCTGGGATCAGTAAGAATTAATTTCTGTTTTATTGTTACTTCTCCATTCGCAGGCAATGAAATTGGTTGCTCTTTTGTTTGAGCTATTATTTTCTCATCACGATCTGTTATAATTGAATAAACACTGCAATTAGATTCAGTCCGGTACTGATTTATAACTTTCGTCTCTATTGTTACGGAAGTATTTTTTCCTTCCTGCTGAGTATGAACAAATAATCCGCCATCAGCGATATGAAGGTTATCATATTGATTCAAAAATACACTCCGGTAAATACCAGCGCCTTCGTAAAACCAGCCCTCATATTGGGTGGCGTCAACTCTTACTACCAAAACATTATCACGATCGAATTTGATGAAATCAGAGATATCATAAGACGCCCCGATATATCCGCTTAGATTATTGCCGACATAAAACCCATTTACCCATATACTGGCATTCCTGAAAATACCATCGAACTGAATTTGAAACCTGCTTCCTGAATCTGTACGCGCCACACTAAAATGCCTGCGATACCAGCCGATACTGGTTTCGGAGAATAAACCACCCACCGGTTTGTATCCATGGGATTCAACACTTGCGTCATTTACATTTACAAAAGGTAATTCCACTGCCCAGTCGTGGGGAAGATTTAACGTTCTCCAGGAACTGTCATTAAACCTAGGCTCAATGGCAGTTCCCCATGCTCCGCCCGATTTAGAAAATATAGTGGCGATGCTGTAATTAAAATCTTTTAACGGATCGGCTGAATTACCGAAATGAAATTCCCAGTTTTCGTCAATATTAATATGTTTACGCAGTATATTTTGAGCCGGACATATTAAAGATGCAAAAGATAAAATGACCAGGTAAGCAAAGAATTGAATGCTGAACTTTCGCATAAGAATATTTTGTAAAAATGTAGTTATAGAGGATTACTTATCGGTAAATCCATAAAGGGCAACGGTGGGTTTTCCATTATTATCAAATGCTCCCAGCGTATAACCCTGCCAGTTATAGCTTTCCGGCTCCCAGTAAAATACGCCCAGTCCCTGCGCGTTTGATAAAGAATTTGTTTTAGATATAATATCCGCAATAAATGATCTGCAGGTGGATAGGGCAGTAACGTCCATTCCGATTTCACAAATCATAACCTGCTTTCCGTAACGCAATACCATATCCTGCATGTTAGTAAGGCATTGTTGATCCAGTGTCTGCCAGTTGCTGGTGCTGGGATAAAGCGACATGCCTATTATATCAAAATTAGTTCCGTTGGCAGTAAGTCCGTCAAACATCCAGCGGAACATGGTATTATCATACCCATTGGAAATGTGTACGATTACTTTGGTAGAGTCATTCACGGCTTTCACTGCCTGGTATCCGGCATTGATAAGTTTTGAAAACTGCGCCATGTTGGTGGATGCTCTACCATCTTCCCACAGCATGCCGTCGTTGGTTTCATTACCGATCTGCACCCATACCGGATTTATTCCAATTGATTTTAAAGTATCCATTATGTGTTTTGTATAGCTGAACACAGTATCTGTTAAAGAGACAAAATCCAAACCTGCCCAGCCTGCAGGTTTTGTTTGATGACCAGGGTCTGCCCATAAATCGCTGTAATGAAAATCAATAAGGATCTTAAAACCCAAGTTATTCGCTCGAACGGCTTTGGTTACCAGATCTTTCGTATTACACCAGCCGTCAGATGGATTTACCCAGGCCCTCAGGCGGATCGAATTGATACCAAGGTTCTTTAATATCAGCATGCAATCCATTTTTGAACCTGTACTGTCATAAAATGAATATCCTGAAGATTCCATTTGAGTAATCCAGCTGATATCGGCTCCTTTGGCAAAACCGGAATGGACTGGCTTAACAGGTATGGTGTCGTTGGGTGGGACAGGTGGGATATTGTTGTCGTTCTTTTTACAGCCCATAACAATGAAAACTGCGGCGATGTAAAAAAACTTTCCGGTGATTTTAATTTTATGAAACTTGATAAGATCAATTACCCGCATGATGATAATACTTTATTTAGGATGATTGGCCGTTTCATTTATCAATGTTTTTTCCTTTCGGAAGATTCCCTAAAGATGGGGATAGGTTCCAGCACAATCTTTTTTTGAAGGGCGATGGCCAGATCTTTTTTTTCAATCAGTTCCAGTAGAAGCTTGAATGCTTCCTTACCCATCAGAACGGTTTGCTGATCTATAGTGGAAAGAGATGGCGTGGTATGTTCGCCGAATAATTCATTGGCAAATCCCATGATTCCGAATTCATCAGGAATCTTGAGGCCATGCTCTTTGATTGATTTCATTAGTCCCAAAGCACAGAAATCCTCCACGGCAAAAACAGCGTCTGGCCTTTCGGATAAAGAAAGAAAATAATCAGCCGCCTTCTTTCCTGATTCAATTGAAATATTTCCCTGGAATACCAGATTAGGATCAAATGGCAGGTTGTTGACCTGGAGTGCGGCCATATATCCTTTGAAGCGGTCGTAAAATACTTTCACGTGCTGGGGGCCTGAGATATGTGCCACGCGCTGGTAGCCTTGTTTGATCAATCTTTCTGTAGCGATAAAAGCTCCCTTATAATCGTCAATCACAACTGAAGGTATTCCCATGTTATCATTGCCCCGATCAAAAAATACAATCGGCAGCCCTCTTTTTGCAACATCTGTTAAATGTGTATAATCCACCGTTTCCTTTGCAATAGAAACCAATATCCCGTCAACCCGCGCAGCAAGCAGGGTTTCAATGCCCTTTACTTCATGTTCATAAGATTCATTTGACTGATAAATGAGGATATTATATCCATTTACGTTGGCGACGGTTTCTATGCCATGAACGACAGACCCAAAGAAATTGATTTCGGCGCTGGGAATGATGACACCAATCATATGTGTCTTTCCGCTCCTGAGTGAGGACGCCACTTTATTCCTTTTGTAGTTTAAACGGCTGGCGACCCTGAGAACGGATTCCTTTGTTTCAGCACTTATTTTGGGATGATTCCGTAGGGCCCTGGAAACTGTAGCCGGTGTGATATTCAGCTCTCTAGCGATGTTTGATAACGTTATTTCATTAGCCATTGGTGCAATCGATTACCATACAATTTTAAACAAAAAAATGGAAACATCAATTTTATTAAGTCAGGTGAACTAGCTGATCAGTTTGAAAAAGACCAACTTCCGAAGCTTTGAAAATGAATTTGAAAGTGGCTAAAAGCAGCATTTAACCCGGATTGGTGGTCCTCTTTCAATTGGAATAGATCTTTCTTCAACCCGGAAAACTGAATAGAATTTAAAAACAGGGGTGCAATTCAGGTGTTAATTGCAGATTGCTCAGATATTAGAGCGTTTTACTATGAATAAAAAAATAATAACTGCAAAATTTGGTGTAATAATTTATTTTCGAAATATTGTGTAAAATTTACATTTTAATATACGGTATAGAAATATTTAAATACGTCGGGTAAAAGAAATGTATTATGAAACAAATATTTTTTTAGAGTAAAAATATTATTGAATTTCGTGTAATCGATTGCATAGAGTTTTATTTAAAGGATATTATTCTAAACTTTAACAACTGCCATTTTTATGAGAAAGAAACGATTGCTGTGGAGAAGGGTCCTTCCTTTGTCCCTATTGTTATTTGTTTATTCATTCAGCTTAGCTCAGTCCAGAACAATCTCTGGAAAAATCACAGATGCTACAGATGGGACAGGACTGCCGGGAGTAACAATCCTGGTGAAAGGCACTAAGACAGGTGCTCAGACAGGCAGTGATGGCAGTTTTAGTATTACCGTTCCAAATACAGCCACAACATTAGTCGTTTCATCTGTAGGATATGCTACAAAAGAAATTCCCATTGGGAGTGGTTCATTTAATATCACAATTGTAAAATCCAGTGGGACTGCATTGAATGATGTGGTTGTTATTGGATATGGAACAGTGAAACAAAAAGATCTTACAGGATCTGTAGCTACAGTAACATCAAAAGATTTTCAACAAGGAGCAGCTATTACTACCCCTGATGAACTGATCTCGGGTAAACTCGCAGGTGTTTCTGTAACACCCAACGGAGGTCAACCAGGATCAGCAGCTACAGTTCGTATTCGTGGATTATCTTCTTTAAACGGAAATAACGACCCTCTATATGTAATTGACGGAGTCCCGATGCAATCACTTAAATCACCTGATCCAAACAACCCCCTTGGTAATTCAACAATTCCCGGTGTAACGGATCCATTGTCGATGATCGATCCAAACGATATTGAATCTATGACTGTCCTCAAGGATGCTTCAGCTGCGGCCATTTATGGTTCGAGGGCTTCAAGTGGTGTAATACTTATTACAACTAAAAAAGGCAAGAGTGGGAGTCCAAAATTTAATTTCAATACCCAGTTGGGCGGTTCGGTAATTGCGAAAGAAGAATCTGTCTTATCGACAAACCAACTCAAGAATTATGTAACTACCAATGGTACGCCATCTCAAATTGCACTTATGGGTGGAGTAAGTACAAATTGGCAGAATCAGATTTATCAAACCGGAGCCATTACCAATAGTAACCTGAGTATGGCCGGAGCGTTAAAGAATTTGCCTTATTATGTTTCTGTTGGTTATCTGGATCAGGCAGGTATTTTGAAAACTGATAATTTGAAACGTACTACTGCATCTCTCAGATTAAATCCAATTTTATTCGATAATCATTTGAAGATTGATTTCAATTTTAATTTTGCCCATGAGAATACAAAGTTTGCAAACCAGGCTGCGATAGGTGCAGCCGCAGCTTTTGATCCTACACAACCCGTCATGAATCCAAAAGGAAGTCCGTTTGGAGGATACTTCGAATGGACCACTGGGAATGACAGTACTCCAAATACCAATGCTACGAAGAACCCGGTTGCATTGTTAAATCAATACAATAGCTCTAGTATGGCCAACAGGGTTTATGGCAATATTCAATTCGACTACAAATTACATTTTCTTCCTGACCTTCATATTAATTTGAACCTTGGGCTTGATACATCTAAAGGGTGGGGCAGTGTACATGTTCCGGGAGATGCAGCGCAGCAATGGGGTACAACTACAAATCACGGGCAGAATTACCAATATCAGGGGACAAACCAAAATACTGTTTTGGAATTCAAACTTAATTATGTCAAAGACATAGCTGATATAAACAGCAATATTAATGTTCTTGCTGGGTATGGGTATTACAATAATCGTAGTTACACTTATAATTATGCTTCATTTGATTCAAAAGGAGATACCATTCCGGGTACAGCCCCGCTGTATCCATTTAGCATAAATGAAAATACACTGTTATCATATTTTGGCAGATTAATTTATACCTATAACAATAAATATTTATTGACAGCCTCCATTCGTACCGACGGTTCTTCCAGATTTCCTTCAAATAACCGCTACGGAGTCTTCCCGGCAATTGCAGTAGCGTGGAAGCTCAGTGAAGAAAGTTTCCTGAAAAACTCAACGACGGTTTCCAGTCTAAAACTTCGGGCAAGCTATGGGGTTACCGGTAATCAGGATTTTATAAGCAACTATGGCTATATCCCTGGTTATTACCTGAGCAATAACGGAAGCCAATACCAGTTTGGTAATAATTTCTATTATTTATATACTCCTTCTCCATATGATGCCAATTTAAAATGGGAGCAGACTGCCTCAACCAATATCGGTATTGATTATGGCTTTCTTAACAACCGGATTACGGGTAGTGTCGAGTATTATTATAAAAATACGACGGACATGATCAATTCTATATTTATTCCTGATGGCACCAATTTCACCAACAAGTATACTGCAAATATTGGAAACATGGTCAGCAAAGGAGTAGAATTTTCAATCAATGCCGTTGCTATTCAGACAAATAAAGTCACATGGAATCTGTCTTTTAATATTGCCTATGAGGATATAAAGATTACCAAGCTGACTAATAACTCCAGTGATCCTACTTTCTACGGGGATGCTGTTGGTGGGATATCTGGTGGAACGGGCAATACCATCCAGATGAACACAGTAGGTTATACACCTCAGGCTTTTTTTGTTCTTCAGCAGATTTACAATCAGAAATCAGGTACTCCTATAGAAGGACTTTATGTGGACCGTAACAGGGATGGGGTGATTTCTTCACCACCTTCTTCTCCGGATGCATATCATTATAAAACACCCTTTGCACCGGTCATTATGGGCTTCAGCACATCAGTAAGTTATTTGAAATGGAGCCTTAGCACAGTATTACGTGCCAATATCGGTAACTACGTTTATAACAATGTTGCTGCAAATCTGGCTGTACAGAGGTCCATACTCAATCCAAATAATTTTATTTCAAATACACTTACGACTTACAGCAATACGAATTTTATTAATAACCAGTATTTTTCTGATTACTATGTAGAGAATGCATCTTTTCTGAAGATGGACAATCTCAGATTGAATTATAATTTCGGAAATGTAATTAATAGTAAGGTTAGATTAAATATCAGTGCAAGCTGTCAGAATGTATTCGTTATAACAAAATATTCAGGTATTGATCCGGAAATTTATGGAGGAATTGATAATAATATTTATCCCACACCCCGTACTTATACACTTGGTGTAAACCTTGGTTTTTAAATTTTAAAATTTATTCAAATTTTCAGATATGAAAAAGAATCTGTTTAATATAGGAAGTCTGATGCTGATGGCAGTTACTTTCATTGCGGGCTGTACAAAGGACCTGAACAGATATCCTTCAAACACCGCGACAGCAAGTACAGTGTACAGTACGGCAGCAGGGTATAAGGAGGCTTTGGCTAAAGTGTATGGTTCTTTTGCCTTGACAAGCAGTACAGGTCCGGGGAATTCCGACCTGGGAGGAATTGATGCGGGAACTTCTGATTTTGTGCGTCTGCTCTGGGATGCGCAGGAATTAAGTACGGATGAAGCAGTATGTGCGTGGAACGATCCAGGTGTACCGGATTTTCACAACATGAACTGGAATTCAGGGAATGTAATTCTAAACGGTTTATATAGCCGCTCCATTTATCAAATTACAGTAGCCAATTCTTTTATCGCCAATGCCAGTGATGCGGCCATCGCAAAATTTACAGGTAGTGATGCAACGAATATCAAATACTATCGTGCAGAAGCCCGCTTTTTGCGCGCTTATCAATACTCTGTGTTGATGGATTTGTTTGCTAATCCTCCTTTTACCACAGAGAAGAGTCCGATTGGAACAGCTTTCCTTCCACCACAAATTTCCAGAGCAGATCTTTTTTCATATGTGGAATCTGAACTCCTTAGCCTGGATAGCGCCAATGCCATGGTTACGGCTATGCAGAATGAATATGCAAGGGCAGACCAGGCCTGTGTTTGGGCTCTCCTTGCAAGAATATATCTGAATGCGGAAATATATACAGGAACCGCCAGGTATACAGATGCCATTACTTATGCCAATAAAGTGATCGCTGCGGGTTATTCTTTGTTACCCAATTACCAGAATCTTTTCCTGGCAGATAATAATCTAAATAACACTGAGCAGTTACTTTCTATTGCTTACGATGGACAAAATACCCAGAACTATGGAGGAACAACATTTATAATCAATGCTGCCATTGGTGGTAAAATGACACCAGCCAATTATGGTGTTCCAGGTGGCGGATGGGGAGGAAACAGGGTAACTTCTAATATCCCCAATCTTTTTCCTGATCTCACAGGTACCCTTGATCATCGTTCCTTGTTTTTCACGAATGGTCAGAATGAAACAATCAATCAAATCGCCAATTTTAATGACGGGCTCGCGGTAACGAAGTTTCAGAACGTGACTTCCACCGGAGCAACTCCTCCCAATGCGAGTGTATTTGCCTCTACTGATTTTCCTCTTTTCCGTCTTGGTGAAATATACCTGATCTATGCTGAAGCAGTATTAAGAGGAGGTACAGGAGGAACCAATGCACAGGCGATTACTTATTTTAATATGCTGAGACAAAGAGCTTATGGTAATGCAAGCGGCAATGTAGCTTCTTTGGCTTTACAGGATATCCTGAATGAAAGGGGCAGGGAATTGTACTGGGAATGTTTCAGACGTACGGACTTGGTACGATTCGGAGTATTCACCTCCGGAAGTTATTTATGGCCCTGGAAAGGTGGTGTATCATCAGGAACAGGCACAGATGACCATTTTAATATTTTTCCCATTCCGTCAGTTGACTTAAACGCAAATCCCAACCTTATTCAAAACAAAGGTTATTAAATTCTAAAGACCTACTAAAGCGATTGTATGAAAAGATATTTAAATAAAATAATGCTGACAACAGCCATCGGGTTGCTTTTATTCAGCGCATGCAAAAAAGATGAGGCAAAAGTATATTATGAGGGAGGTACAGCTCCTGTCCTGACTTCCACCTCCATACCAGGCGATACGATTCCACTCTCTGTAACTGATACAACGGCTTTTGCAGTAACATTCAGCTGGACGAATCCAAACTATCAGTTCAGCAACGGGATCAGTTCATTAAATGTAACCTATTACCTGCAGGTAGATACAGTAGGTGCCAATTTTACGAGTCCAAATATGCAGACGGTTGCTATCAATTCGGCCCTGAGTCAGACATTTAGCGTTTCTGCATTTAATGCTTTACTTGGAAACGGGCTTCAGTTAAGTTTTGGACAGCCGCATAATATACAGGTTAGGGTGCAGTCATTTATACAACCCTTTACATCATCCACAGCTGTTGCAGCTCCACTTTCATCCGAATCACTTAATTATGTTGTGACCCCATATGCACCTCCACCAAAAGTAGCGCCTCCTAAATCAGGTACACTCTTTATAGTTGGAAGCGCTATTGCAGTAAGCGGATGGAGCAATCCAATTACCCCGGTATCACAGGTGCCTATACAACAGTTTACAAAGATAAGTCCGACTGAATTTAAAATAACAGTTCCCATTGTAGGTGGCGGAGAATATAAATTAATCGGTGTTGACGGTTCCTGGACTGATCAGTGGAGTGTTGCTACCAATGATGATCCGACAGCAATCAATGGAGGTCCTTTTGTATATAATGGTAATAATTGTCTGGCACCGGCAAAAAGTGGTACTTATATCATTGATGTAAATTTTCAAACGGGTATGTTCACAGTAACGCTACAGTAACCAACATTCAATGACGATCAAAAAAAATGATATGAAATATAATAAATCAAAACTCTTTATAGTTGCCTTGTCGTTGCTGCTGGTAATTATAGCGTGTTCGAAAGTGTCCAATACATATTTCCCAAATGGGAATGCGCCGACACTAAAGGGTTCGACTACTACCATTGCTCCGTCACCCTCTGATTCTTTAAGCCAGGTGCTTTCATTATCGTGGACGGATCCAATGTATTCGACAGCTAAAGGCACCGAAAAATATACGATTCAGTTTGATTCTTCAGGTCGAAATTTTGCCAAAGCTTATAATGTAGTTGTAAGTGGGGTTTTGACAGATACATTTACGGCCAAACAAATTAATACCATCGCACTTGGATTCGGCTTTGCTTATAATGTGACATATAATATGGATGTAAGAGTGGTTTCATCTTATGCAAATAATAATGAACAACTGAATTCCAATACACTTACTATCAGTGTGACACCTTATGTTGTTCCTCCAAAAGTTCCACCTCCGATTACCAAACAACTATTCCTGGTAGGTTCTGCCACAAAGGGTGGGTGGGCCAATCCCGTGCCTGTTCCGACCCAGCAATTTGAAGAAATCGATTCAGTTGATTATGGCGGCGTATTTAATATGATTGGCGGACAGCAATATCTGATTCTTCCTAAAAATGGTGACTGGACTAATAAATACGCTGTGGCAGATAATACTGTTCCGGGCTTAAATACAGGAGGTGTTTTCGGATACAATCTTTCTCAAAATTTCCCTGGCCCGGATAGCTCAGGATTATATAAGATCATTGTAAATTTCCAGGCAGGAACATTTACTGTTACACCTTACTCGCAGGTATTGCCTGATAGCCTCTTCCTCGTGGGAAGTGCTACAGCAGGCGGATGGAATAATCCGGTGCCAGAACCTTCACAGGTATTCACACAACTGAATTCCACTCAGTTTTCTATATCAATACATTTATTAGGAGGAAATCAATACCTGATGCTTCCTGTAAATGGTAGCTGGACGAATAAATTCGCTGTTGCGAATGGTAATGTACCTGCAGCCGGCGGTTCTTTTGGTTATAACCTGAGCACCAATTTTAATGGTCCGGCTGCAGACGGAAATTATACCATCATAGCTGATTTCTTAAATTATCAATACACACTGACTTCACCATAAAAAAGATGATTCTGACGTAACATAGCATTTAAAACGAAGGAGGCGGATTCAAAAACGCCTCTTTTCGTTTTACTTATCTTTTTATATTGTGATTGAAATAGTCCGAACCTTTTTATTTTATTGTTGTCCGATGAAGAAATTATACATAATTGCTGGTTTTTTGTTCTTTGGTTTTTCGCTTCATGCGCAGGAGATAACGGCCACTCCCGAATTTCCGCTGGATACAAATTCGGTTTCTATCGCGGTGGATTGTTCTTTTGGAAACCAGGGACTTTATAACTACTCCAATACAAATGATGTATATGTTCACGTTGGAGTCATTACAAATTTGAGTACAAATAATTCGGATTGGCGTTATGTGCCTTTTACCTGGGGAACAACCAATCCTGCGGCTCAGGCAACTTCACTTGGAAATAATAAATATGTATATACCATAAATGATATCCGGAGTTTTTTTGCTGTCCCTGCTTCAGAACAAATACTTAAAGTTGCGGTCCTCTTTCGCAATGGCAGTGGATCTGTTGTCCAACGAAACAGTGATGGCAGTGATATGTATCTATCTGTTTACCTGCTTAACGGACTGTTTGTACAATTCAACCAGCCTCCGTATCAGCCGATGTATAATCCCATACCTGCACCCATTACAAAGAATGTGGGAGATTCGCTGTCGATAAATTTTGTTTCAAATAAAACAGCCTCACTTAATTTATATTTTAATAATGTACAAGTGAATTCAACAGCTTCCGGTAATTCACTCATTGCTAAAGTGCCCATTTCAGTTACAGGAAATCAATGGGTAAAGGGACTGGCGAATGACGGGGTCAATGCAACTTCCGATTCTTTTAATTTTTATGTAGGAGAAGCATCCAATATTCTTCCTTTGCCAGCAGGAGCAAATGAAGGGATCAATTATCAGCCCGGCGATACGTCTGTCTTATTGGTATTATTTGCTCCTTATAAAAATAAAGTGGTAGTCGTAGGTGATTTCAATAACTGGACACAGGGTACTGCGTATCAGATGAATAAAACACCTGATAGTAATTACTACTGGCTTCTGATAAACGGATTGACATCAGGTACAGAATATGCCTATCAGTATGTTATTGACGACACCCTTGTATTAGCAGATTACAATACCGAAAAAGTGCTGGATAAAAATGTAGATCCGGGAATTCCATCTTCTACCTATCCCAATTTAAAAACTTTTCCGGCGCAGGCCGGTGGCACTCTTGCTGGTGTATTTCAAACCGGCCAGACTGCCTACAACTGGCAGGTAACAAATTTCAAGAGGTCATCGAAAGAAAGTTTAATGATCTATGAACTCTGGCTGGCAGATTTTACCAATGCAGGCAACTGGCAGGGACTAATGGACACATTATCTTACCTGAAGCATCTTGGCATTAACGCCATAGAAATTGAACCATTTAATAATTTTGAGGGATCAGTCAGCTGGGGATACAATCCTAATTTTTATTTCGCACCAGATAAAGTGTATGGAACCGCAACTGCCGTAAAACAATTTGTGGATGCCTGTCATCAGCAAGGTATAGCGGTGATCATGGACATGGTGATGAACCATTCATTCGGCAGTTCACCCATGGTACAAATGTATTGGAATAATGCGCTCGGCGTTCCGGCTGCCAATAATCCATGGTTTAATCAATATGCGACGCATGCATTTAATGTAGGCTACCAGTTCAACCATGAAAGCCAGGCAACAATAACTTTTACTCAAAGAGTACTCAATTACTGGCTGACTAACTTTCATATTGATGGATATCGCTGGGATCTTGCCAAGGGCTTTACACAAACAAATACCTGCGATGCATTTGGTAATAATTGTAATGTAGCAGCATGGGGAAATTATGATGCGGGACGTGTTGCTACCTGGAAAAATATTTATGACCAGATGCAGGCTTCTTCACCCGGCAGCTATTGTATTCTTGAAATGTTTGCAGACAATGATGAACAATCTGTGGAATCCAATTATGGCATGATGCTTTGGGGCGCAAATCTTAATCCCAATTATAACCAGGCTACCATGGGCTACAATACAGTTTCACCCGGAGGCGCCACCTGGGATCTAACTGGAAGCATCTATACTTCTCTGGGTGGATGGAATAATCCGGGACTTGTAGTTTATCAGGAAAGCCACGACGAGGAACGTCTGATGTTTAATAATGAGAATTATGGAAACAGCAGTGGAGCTTACAATATTAAGGATACGACCACGGGATTGTTGCGTAATGCTGCAGCAACAGCTTTCTGGGCACTCGCGCCCGGACCTAAAATGCTCACAGAGTTTGGTGAACTGGGATTCGACTATTCTATTAACTGGTGTACCAATGGTACAGTAGATCCTTCAGGTAGTTGCAGACTTACACCCAAGCCCATTCGCTGGGATTATCTGCAGAATAGCTCAAGAAAAAATTTGCATGATGTGTATGCTTCCATGATGCAGCTTCGCACGGCCTACCCGGAATTTGATACAGCCAATACAGTCTATTCGCTCGATGGGGCTTTTAAATATTTGCTGGTAACCGGTTCTTCTGCAGCTGCAGTTGTCATAGGAAACTTTGATGTAAATGCAGGGACAGGTACAGTTCCCTTTCCTGCAAAAGGAACCTGGTATAATTATTTTGGCAGTGATTCTATACAGGTAACAGGCAATCAGAATTTTACCCTGAATGCAGGTGAATACAGGGTTTATCTCAATACTAAATTGAAAGACACTACTACGCATGATACGACAGTCGTTCCAGCGACTTCACTGGCTGTCAGAGTATATCCAAACCCAGTAGTGAATGGAAGTTCGGTGATAGAATATGATCTTCCTGAAGCAGGAACCTGCAGCCTTACAATTTTCAGCATAGTCGGACAAACGATTGGAACAGTTAATCTGGGTCAGCAGGATAAAGGGAAACATATTCTTTCACAAAGTCAGATACCCATAAGTTTTACTTCATTCACAACCGGGGTTTATATAATTAAAATGATAAGCAGTCAGGGCAACGCTGTATCCAGATTTATGGTTGTACATTAGACAGATTAAGTAACTGCTCAGAATTCCACATAGGGGATTAATTATTTTAGAATGCAAAGACGCAGATTTTTAACCAATATACTTGGTGCCGGATTAGTCATTAAACCTTTCACTTCTTTCAGCAGGAAATTTCCCCTTGATGATAACAATATTGCCAATGGCCCGGCCCGACCCATCAATATTTATAATAACTGGTCCTCTTATGATGAATTGTCAGATGTAGTAAAACTCACAGAAGAACTTGCCATGAGAGAATTGAATGAAGTGATCCGGTTAAAATCCCATGGCGGAGAAATAGATTATTACATGATGGACGCTTTCTGGTTTGGTAAGGAGGGAGGATACCGCACATGGAATAAAAATCATTGGCCGGACGGACCGGATAAATGGCTGGAAGGCTGCAAAAAAAATAATATCATTCCCGGCATGTGGTTCTCCACCAACCTTATTACAATGGGAGGCCAACAGGTTCTGGATGTTATTCCTGCATGGGAAGATTCATTGGCTACTGATCATAATATTTTATGTCTGTTTGAAGGTGGATATTTAAATCATTTGTCAGAAACCCTGCAAATATGGGCAGACAAAGGAGTTGGCGCTTTTAAATTTGATTTCGCCTATTTCGAAGCAGCAACAAAATCAGCAAAAGAAAAGTATTCACTGGCTGAGATCCAGGAAAAGAATAAGGTTGCATTTATAAATATGCTCAAGGTATTAAGAGCAAGGAATCCATATTTATTAATTACCGGATACAATGGTTTTGGCGGAGAAATGGAAAACACTTTTACGCCATTTAAAAAAACAGTAGATCTGCGGTGGCTCGAGGTATTTGATACTTTATATTCCGGCGACCCCAGATTTTCAGATATTCCTATGATGAATATCTGGCGCTCACAGGATAATTATTCAGATCATATGGTTCGCCAGTTTGAATTTAATGGACTTCCAATCAGACGCATAGACAATTGCGCCTTCATGATAGGGAAAACCGGCACCTGTTATTATCGGGCAACAAATGCATGGAAAGGCATGCTGATATTAGAATTCGGAAGGGGAGGATGGTCAAATGTTTTTCATGGCAATCTGGAATTATTATCAGATGAGGATATGGTCTGGTTTACAAAAGTGCAGAGGCTTTATCTTCCTTTGCAACTACATGCGGACTGGAGTATGATTGGGGCAATACCCGGAACAGGAAAATATTATGGGTTTAAGGCAAAGGAAGAAGACGGAATGGTGCTCACTATTGTTAATCCGTCCCAGTCAATGATTTCAGAGACAATCGGGCATAATAATTTTGGAGAAGGTACGGTACTGTATTCTGATGGAGGATTCAATCCGTCTGTTAAGAATAATATTTTGTTGCTGGGCCCCGAACAACTCGTCGTGATCGGATTCGGAAAATATGCGAACCCTCAATATGCACTGGGCAGAGATGAAAGCATCCATATTCCAGGATCGATCGAACCAATTGAAGTTCCATTTATTGAGAATGGCAGGAACAGTATAAGGGCAACGATCAATTCAATTTCTCATAAAAACATCCGCATATTCTTTCAACAATTCGGGTCAGATGGGTTCCCTTACAGAACCTGGGGAGGCGGCCCGCCTGATGGGAAAACGATGGACAAATATTTCGTGATCAGGGTAGCGCAGGGAGGTAAAGCAATTCCACTTGCCATCATGTATGATAAGATGATCTGGAGCGGTCTATCATGGGCGGCAGGGGAGATACAACAAAATGATTATGATGCAAATCTTCCAATTAATATTGAATGTTCCTCTCTTGAAAAGGAAAATTTATCGATTAAAGCTAAATTGTATGAAGTAAGTTATGATTGAATAAAGAAAGCTGATTCTGATTTTTAAGGAATTAATTTATGAAAGCATATCATTCAACCCTTCTCTTTCAAATAATATACGGCCTAGTTTTAAATCAGACCAGCCTTCCTTTAATTTGTATGTGAATGCAGGAGTATTTCCATTTAATTCGCATTCTATAAAATAAGTGGCAACTGTATTATTTTTAATTTCTTCCAGATCCTTTAACTGATGCAGGTGGGTGGATATAATGAATAAGGAATTTGTAAACCTGGTCAGACCTTTTATTGTAACCGAACTTATTTCTAACGCATCTTCAATATTTGTTCCCCTGAATAATTCATCAAAGACTGCGAAACATTTTGATCCCTTTTCAGCATCTTCCAGTACATTTTTTAAAGTGATTATTTCTGTCATAAAATGACTATATCCGCTGACAATACTATCAGTCAGATTAATAGCTGCAGAGATGGTTGTAAACAGAGGCATAACAACTTTAGTTGCAGGTACCGCCAGACCTGTCTGTCCCAGGTAAACACACAGGCTGATTGACTTTAGTAGTGTTGATTTGCCCGACATATTCGGTCCGGTTAGCAGGATCACATTCTTATGTGCAAACAAATCGTTCCTCACAGCTTTTTTAATAAGAGGATGAAAAAGACCTTCCATCGAAAAAACAGATTCATCGAAA
>Ga0207001_1032_pt1 | contig 19004 bp, 20 predicted proteins | sample Alteio_BWMinCont_91_FD_153481 | JGI IMG/M metagenome (GOLD analysis project Ga0207001, IMG submission 153481) | Enriched cells from forest soil in Barre Woods Harvard Forest LTER site, Petersham, Massachusetts, United States -... | ecosystem: Environmental > Terrestrial > Soil > Temperate forest >... | reverse complement strand
GATGTTGTCTGAATGTTTTATGGTGGCTGTCAGTAAAAAGCGATTTTCTATCGTGAATTTTCCCTGCAGAATATCTTTAATTTTTTTTAATTCGGTTGGGTGAATGTCGGTTAAAAATCCCAGGCTGCCGCGGTTAATGCCCAGCACGGGAATTTTTTGGTTAATCACGGCGTGAGCTGCGTGTAATAGGCTGCCATCACCTCCTACCACGATTAATAAGTCGCAATGATGGCCGATTTCTTCGCGAGAGATGGTTGGCAGATTGGTGTCATCCAGTGATTCGGCCGTTTCTGTTTCAATTAAAATGTTTTGTTTTAACTTGCCCAGGTAATCAGTGAGGGTCTTGAGTGTTTCTTTGACGCCGGGATTTTTAACCCGGCCGATGATGCCGATGGTTTTGAATGCTTGGGTCATGGGGTTTCCTTCGGTCCTTAGCAACTTGCTGGGGATTGCTTGAATTCTATTGCATATTTGATTTTGCTAACAACACATTTTTCAAGGTTAAAAATAAAGTGCGCAAAACCGATTCAAAACTGGTAACGGAGGAGGAATCGGTTTATTATCGAGTTTCAGTGGTGATTTTATTACATTTTTTAAAAAATTGTTAGTACAATCATTTGGTTATATCCAAATCTCAGTGTAGAAAATCTAAGGTGCAATATGAGTGATGCAGCAGTGAATCAGCGTGCTCAACAGGTATTAAAAATCCTGGTTGAACGTTATATTCAAGATGGTTCTCCTGTCGGGTCAAAAACCATCGCCGATGAATATGCGTTAGGATTAAGTCCCGCCACCATTCGTCATATTCTTGCTGATTTGGAAAGTGCGGGATATCTGGTGTCACCGCATACCTCCGCAGGCCGTGTGCCTACCTCGCAAGGGTATCGGTTATTTGTTAATAGTTTGTTGACTGTAAAGCCCTGTGATAATCAGGAAGTACAAGCATTAAAAGATAAATTTGATTCTGATTTGACAATGTCAAATTTATTGCAATCGGCTTCCATTTTATTATCTGGCATGACTCAATTAATTGGTGTAGTTGCTTTGCCGCGGCGTAATCGGATTGAATTGCGGCATGTTGAATTTCTGGCAATGTCGAGTAATCGGGTTTTAGTGATTCTAGTCTTAAATAATCGCGAAGTGCAAAATCGTATTATTCAAACGGATCGGGTGTATGCGCCCAATGAATTGCAACAGGCATCTAATTATCTGAACATGCATTATGTGGGAAAAGACTTGTTGAATGCGCGTAAAGAGTTACAAGCGGTGCTGCAACAAGATCGTCAGTATATGAATCAACTGCTAAAAACAGCGATTGAAATGACAGATAAAGCGGTGGATGAATCAAATAAAGACTATGTGATTGCTGGTCAAAATAATTTATTAAGTTATACCAAGGAAACAAATCTGGAAGCGTTACGGACATTGTTTGATGCCTTTACGCAAAAGCAGGAAATTTTAAACTTACTCGATTATGCGCTGGATGCAGAAGGCGTGCAGATTTTTATTGGCAAGGAATCGGGATATGACGCTTTTGATGGTTGCAGTATTGTGACGACTTCTTATGCGGTGGATGGACAGTTAGTTGGGAGTTTAGGGGTGATAGGGCCAACGCGCATGCCTTATGATCGTGTTATTTCAGCTGTTGATATCACGGCAAAATTATTATCAGCAGCCTTGAATCAAGACTGATTTGGCCCCATATAAACGACAAGCAATCATTATGGGAGGTTAACCGTGTCTAAAGAGAAAAAAGGCAGTACTGCCGCATTGCATCAAAAGCTGGTAGAAGAGGATCAACACACAGTAGAGATGTTGCTGGAGCATCCATCTTATATCGAGTTACAAAATAAGCTGACGGAAGCTGAAGAAAAAGCCAGCCAGAATTGGGATCGCATTTTACGTTTGCAAGCCGAGAATGATAATACATTGCGACGTGTTGAACGTGATATTGCCAATGCCCATAAATATGGCCTGGAAAAATTTGTGCTGGAATTGCTGCCGATTATTGATAACCTTGAGCGCTCATTAACAGTTGCTAGTGGGGCGGACGATCCGGTTTTGCAAGGCGTTGAAATGACTTTAAAAATGTTCCAGAGCGCCTTGGAAAAATTTGGTGTAGAGCAAGTCAATCCCGAGCAACTTTCGTTTAATCCTGAGTTGCATCAAGCTGTTTCTACACAAGAAGATGCAACGGTAAAACCCAATACGGTATTAAGCGTGTTACAAAAAGGCTATTTGTTAAATAACCGCTTGATTAGACCCGCATTAGTTGTTGTATCAAAAGCAAGTTGAAAAATAAATAATTGACCCCATGTTATAGGGTAGTGACTTACGTTTTTTGGAGAAATATATGACGAACAAAATAATTGGTATTGACTTAGGAACCACCAATTCCTGCGTAGCAGTCATGGATGGTGACAAAGTAAGAGTAATTGAAAATGCAGAAGGTGATCGTACAACGCCTTCTGTTGTAGCTTATATTGATAACGATGAAATTCTGGTAGGCCAGCCGGCAAAACGTCAGGCAGTGACTAATCCAGCAAATACAATTTATGCAGCAAAACGTTTAATTGGCCGTCGTTTTGATGAAGAAGTGGTAACAAAAGATAAAGAAATTGTGCCATACAAGATTGTTCGTGCAGACAATGGCGATGCTTGGGTTGAGGTATTAGGCAACAAGAAATTGGCGCCACCGCAAATTTCCGCGCAAGTTCTCATGAAAATGAAGAAAACAGCGGAAGATTATTTAGGTCATCCTGTGACGGAAGCTGTTATTACCGTTCCTGCGTATTTTAATGATTCTCAACGTCAAGCCACAAAAGATGCCGGACGCATTGCAGGTCTTGATGTAAAACGTATTATTAATGAACCCACTGCAGCAGCATTAGCATTTGGTATGGACAAAAAACCAGGCGATCGTAAAGTTGCTGTCTATGATCTGGGTGGTGGTACATTTGATATTTCCATCATTGAAATTGCAGCCGTGGATGGTGAGCATCAATTTGAAGTGTTATCCACGAACGGTGATACTTTCTTAGGTGGTGAAGACTTTGATTTGCGTATCATTAATTTCTTGGTAGATGAATTCAAGAAAACATCGGGTATTAACCTGCGTAATGATCCTTTAGCATTACAACGCTTAAAAGAAGCGGCTGAAAAAGCGAAAATCGAATTATCCTCTGCCCAGCAAACAGATATCAATCTGCCCTATATCACAGCAGATGCATCCGGTCCTAAGCATTTAAATATCAAAATGACACGTGCGAAATTGGAATCCTTGGTGGAAGACTTAGTACAACGCACCATTGACCCTTGCAAAACAGCATTGAAAGATGCGGGTGTTTCAGCTGCCGATATCGAAGATGTGATTTTGGTCGGTGGTCAAACACGTATGCCGATGGTACAAGAAACGGTTAAAAATTTCTTTGGCAAAGAACCACGACGCGATGTGAATCCAGATGAAGCAGTGGCAGTAGGTGCAGCAATTCAAGGTGCAGTGCTTTCTGGTGCAGTCAAGGACGTATTGTTATTAGACGTTACACCGTTATCGTTAGGTATCGAAACCTTAGGTGGCGTCATGACTAAGTTAATCGAAAAAAACACGACCATTCCAACCAAAGCGAATCAGACTTTCTCAACCGCAGCAGATCATCAAACAGCGGTGACTGTGCATGTATTGCAAGGTGAGCGTGAAATGGCATCTGCTAACAAGTCACTAGGACGTTTTGATTTGACAGATATTCCACCTGCACCACGTGGTATGCCGCAAATTGAAGTGGCATTTGATATTGATGCGAATGGTATTTTACATGTTTCTGCAAAAGACAAAGCAACCGGTAAGGCGCAATCGATTGTCATTAAAGCATCCAGCGGTCTGAGCGATGAAGAAATTAAAAACATGGTGAAAGATGCTGAAGCCAATGCAGCTGAAGATCGTAAATTTCATGAGTTAGTGACTGTGCGTAATCAGGCAGATAATATGATTCATTCTGTTTCTAAAACATTAAAAGAAGCGGGTGATAAAGTATCTGGTGATGAAAAAGCAGCAATTGAAAAAGCCATCGAAGCATTAAAAGAAGCTATGAAGGGTAATGACAAAGACCTGATTGAAGCAAAGACAAAAGATTTGACTGATGCTTCTGGTAAAATGGCTGAACGTATGTATGCGCAGCAACAAGGACAGCCAGGTCAAGAAGGTCAGTCTGAGCAGCCGCATACCGCTTCTGAAAAAACAGCAGAGAAAGATACTGTTGTTGATGCAGAGTTTGAAGAAGTGAAAGATGACAAGAAGTAATATTTAGTATCATTAGGTGGGCACGTTTTTCTAGAAGGATGCGTCCACCTTTAGATTTTTATAGACATATATTTTGGTTATGCAATGACAAAACGTGATTACTATGAAACCTTAGGAGTTTCACGCAATTCAAGCGAAGAAGAAATTAAGAAAGCTTTTCGTCGTTTAGCAATGAAACATCATCCTGATCGCAATCCTGACGATAAAGTCGCTGAAGAAAAATTCAAGGAAGTTCGTGAGGCTTATGAAGTTCTTGCGGATAATCGCAAGCGTTCTGCCTATGACCAGTTTGGTCATGCCGCGCAAGATGGCGGGGGTTTTGGTGGTATGGGCGGGATGAATTTCGGCGATATCTTCGGTGATATTTTTGGTGATATCTTTGGCGGTGGCGGCCATGCAGGTCCTCAGCGTGGTGCTGATTTACGTTATAACCTGGAAATTACGCTGGAAAACGCAGTATTTGGCACGACAGTAGAATTAACAATTCCTACGCTTGTTGCTTGTGAGGAGTGTCATGGTAGTGGTGCTCGTAAGGGTGCGTCTCCAGTCACTTGTCATGATTGCGGTGGTCATGGTCAAATTCGCATTCAACAAGGCTTTTTTTCCGTACAGCAAACTTGTCCAAGTTGCCGTGGTAAAGGTCGATTAATTTTAGATCCTTGTTCCAGTTGTCGTGGGAAAGGACGTCGCAAACAAACCAAAAAACTTTCTGTTAAAATTCCACCCGGTGTTGATACAGGGGACAGAATTCGTTTAAGTGGTGAAGGTGAAGCCGGCGAGCAAAGCGCAATGCCTGGCGATTTGTATGTTCAGATGAGTGTTCAGCAGCATAGTATTTTTGATCGTGAAGGCACGGATTTACGTTGTGAAGTTCCGATTGGTTTTGTGATGGCAGCGTTAGGTGGTGAATTAGATGTGCCAACGTTAAGCGGGCGCATTAAATTAAAAATCCCAGAAGAAACGCAATCTGGAAAAGTATTTCGCTTAAAGGGAATGGGTATTTCGCCAGTTCGTGGGGGTGCTAAAGGTGATCTGCTTTGTAAAGTAACGATCGAAACCCCGGTGAATTTGAATCCAAAACAAAAAGAATTGTTAAGAGAGCTTGAAAAGACTATATCTGTTGATAATAGTATGTATAGTCCTAAATCCAATTCTTGGTTTAATCGGGTAAAAAAATTCTTCGAAGAAATGAAGTTTTGAGTGAGTGTATCAATTTTAAGTATGTGTATAGAGGCATGAATATGCAAAAAATACCAATGACAGTGCTTGGTGCAGAATTATTGCGTGAAGAATTACAACGTTTAAAAACAGTGGATCGTCCACGAGTTATCGCTGCGATTGCAGAAGCTAGGGCGCACGGAGATCTTAAAGAAAATGCGGAATATCATGCGGCCCGAGAACAGCAAGGGTTTATTGAAGGCCGTATTATGGAGATTGAAGGGAAACTTTCAAATTCACAAGTGATTGATGTCACTCAAATTGAAAATAGCGGTCGAGTTATTTTTGGCGTTACAGTGACAATCATTAATGCTAAAACAGAACAATCTTCAACCTATAAAATTGTAGGAGAAGACGAGGCAGATATTAATATTGGTAAAATTTCTGTTACCTCTCCCATTGCACGAGCCATGGTTGGCAAGTATGAAGGAGATGTTATTGAGGTTCGCACACCAGAAGGTGTTAGTGAATACGAAATAGCTGAGGTTGTATACACCTAATGCCAACTAGTAAAAGTAGCCGTCGTTGGTTGAGAGAACATTTTGCCGATACATATGTTAAACAAGCACAGCAGGAAGGTTATCGGGCGCGTTCGGTTTATAAGTTACTTGAATTACAAGAAAAGTATAAACTGTTCAAACCAGGAATGACGGTTATTGATCTGGGAGCAGCTCCCGGCGGTTGGTCGCAAGCGCTGGTAAAATCAGTTGGTAAACAGGGGAAAGTCATTGCCTTGGATATTTTGCCAATGGATCCTTTGCCGCACGTTGAATTTATTCAGGGTGATTTTCGAGAAGAAGCGGTGTTGCAACAGTTGCTAACTCAAGCGGGTGATAGTCAAATAAATTGGGTGATTTCCGATATGGCACCTAATATGAGTGGAATTGATAGTGTTGATCAGCCAAGATCTATTTTTTTGGCGGAGCTTGCTTTGGAGTTTGCTTTGCAAGTGCTACACGAAAAAGGTGGTTTTTTAGTGAAGGTTTTTCAAGGCGAAGGTTTTGATAAATTTTTAATTGATGTGCGTCGTGGTTTTAAGAAGGTTGTGGTGCGTAAGCCAAAAGCATCACGCGGACGTTCGCGAGAGGTATATATCATTGCAAGAAATGATTGATTTATGTCTCAAAGGTATAAAACCAAAATAAGTTCAGGTATGATTATTAAACCTATCGTCATTGATGGAGAGGGCCTGTAAGGTGAATGATACGATCAAAACAATATTGTTGTGGATGGTGGCTGGTATAATTCTAGTTGCTGTATTTAATATTTTTGGTTCGCACGAAGAGCCCAGAGAAAAAATGAGCTACTCAACATTTTTGAGTGCTATCCGACAAGGTAATGTCAGTTCGGTCACCATTTCAGATCAGGATGTGATGGGTGTGATGCAAAATAATAAGTCATTTACGACTTATCTTCCCATTCCAAATGATTCGCAATTATTAAAAGAACTTATTGATAAAAATGTCACTGTGAAAGGCAAACCTCCAGAGCAGCCTGGATTGTTGATGCATTTGTTAAATCTATTGCCCTGGATTATTTTGTTTGCTATTTGGATTTATGTTCTTCGTCAGCAGGCGGGAGCCGGTCGTGGCGGTGCATTTTCTTTTGGACGCAGCCGTGCGCGGTTGTTAGGTGAAGACCAGGTTAAAGTGACTTTTGCGGATGTTGCTGGTGTTGAAGAAGCTAAAGATGAAGTGAAAGAACTCGTTGAGTTTCTTCGTGATCCTGGCAAGTTTCAAAAACTTGGCGGTAAAATTCCGCAGGGCGTATTACTAGTAGGTCCTCCTGGTACAGGTAAAACATTGCTTGCAAAGGCAGTTGCTGGTGAAGCAAAAGTGCCTTTCTTTACTATTTCAGGTTCTGATTTCGTAGAAATGTTTGTAGGTGTGGGTGCTTCACGTGTAAGAGATATGTTTGAACAAGCGAAGAAGCAAGCTCCTTGCATTATTTTTATCGATGAAATTGATGCGGTTGGTCGTCATCGTGGTGCAGGATTGGGCGGTGGTCATGATGAGCGTGAACAAACACTCAACCAATTATTAGTTGAAATGGATGGTTTTCAAGGTAATGAAGGTGTCATTGTTATTGCCGCTACCAATCGTCCTGATGTGCTAGATCAAGCATTGCTGCGTCCAGGTCGTTTTGACCGGCAAGTTGTTGTTGGACTTCCGGATGTGCGTGGACGAGATCAAATATTGCGTGTTCATATGCGCAAGTTGCCTTTGAATGATGATGTAGAGCCATCTGTTATTGCACGAGGCACTCCTGGGTTTTCAGGTGCAGACCTTGCAAATATCGTCAATGAAGCTGCACTTTTTGCTGCGCGAGCGAATAAACGTTCTGTTGGCATGGCTGAATTTGAAAAAGCAAAAGATAAAGTCATCATGGGCTCAGAACGACGCTCAATGGTCATGAGTGAAACTGAGAAAAAATTAACGGCATACCATGAAGCGGGTCATGCGATTGTTGGATTGCTTGTTCCTGAGCATGATCCAGTGCATAAAGTAACAATTATTCCGCGTGGTAGAGCGTTGGGTGTCACTATGTTTTTACCCGAAGGTGATCGTTATAGCTATACCAAAGAGCACTTGGAAAGCAAAATTTCCAGCTTGTTTGGCGGACGTATTGCGGAAGAACTTATTTTTGGCGTCGAAAAAGTGACAACAGGTGCTTCAAATGATATTCAAAAAGCAACAGAACTTGCGCGTAATATGGTTACTAAATGGGGCTTGTCCGAAAAGTTGGGTCCATTGACATTTGGAGAAAATGAACAAGAGGTTTTTCTTGGTCATTCTGTTGCTCGGCATAAAGAAATTTCTGAAACAACGTCTGGTATTATCGATCAAGAAGTGCGACATATTATTGATCGTAACTATAAACGTGCAGAACAAATACTCAAAGATAATATCAAGAGATTGCATGAGATGGCGCAAGCTCTCGTTAAATTTGAAACAATCGGTCAAGATCAAATACAGGATGTGATGGCAGGTCAAACAATACGAGAGCCTGTTGGTTGGGGTGTCAGCGCTAAAAATGATAATCCTCCCGTTAAAGGTTCAGACAATTCTGCTAGCACCGAAGCCCAAGGAATTAATTCAACATATGATGAAAAAAATCTCTAATCAATCTTCTCAGCTTACGCGTAAATATTTTGGTACAGATGGAATTCGAGGCCGTGTTGGTGTTCCACCAATCACGGCTGATTTTATTTTAAAATTAGGCTGGGCCGTTGGTAAAGTATTAGCGCGCAAGGGCTATGGAAAAGTGTTGATTGGTAAAGATACTCGTATTTCTGGCTATATGTTTGAGTCTGCACTGGAAGCAGGATTATCAGCAGCAGGTGTTGATATTCACTTATTAGGCCCTATGCCCACACCCGCTATTGCTTATCTTACGCGAACATTACGTGCTCAGGCTGGAATAGTCATTAGCGCCTCGCATAATCCTTATTATGATAATGGAATTAAGTTTTTTTCTGCACAAGGAAATAAACTTCCTGATGATTTAGAAATTGCTATCGAAGAACAATTAGAAAAAGCGATGACAACAGTAGATTCTGCAGAATTAGGTAAAGCTGTGCGCATCGATGATGCTCCAGGACGATATATCGAGTTTTGTAAGAGTACCGTTTCTTCAGAAGTGAGTTTTAATGGTCTTAAGTTAGTTGTCGATTGCGCAAATGGCGCGACTTATCACATAGCCCCTAATGTTTTTCGTGAGTTAGGCGCAGATGTTGTTGAGCTAGGTATTGAACCTAATGGATTGAATATTAATTTAAATTGTGGGGCAACCCATCCTGAGGCTTTGCAGAAAAAAGTTTTAGAAGAACGGGCTGATTTAGGTATCGGTCTTGATGGTGATGGTGATCGAGTTATCATGGTTGATAATCGCGGTAATATTCTAGATGGGGATGGCTTGCTTTATATTATTGCTAAATATCGCCAAGAACTGGGAGTAATGAAGGGCGGGGTTGTTGGTACCGTTATGTCAAACATAGGGTTGGAGCGTGTTTTACAAGGTATGAACATTGAGTTTATTCGTGTTCCAGTGGGTGATCGCCATATTTCAACAGAACTACAAAAACGAAAATGGCATCTCGGCGGTGAGCCTTCTGGACATGTGATTTGTTCAGATGCGATTACCACAGGGGATGGCATTATTACCGCCTTGCAAGTATTGTCAGCTATGCAGCATAAAAATGAAACGTTATTTGATTTGGCATCTGGCCTTCACAAATATCCGCAAGTTTTAGTCAATGTTAAGGTTAGTGAGATTTGTGATCTTGACCATAAGCCAAGAATTCAAAGTGTTCTTAAGGATGTAGAGGGTGAATTAGGCTTGACAGGTAGAGTGTTGTTGCGCCGTTCGGGAACAGAGCCTTTGGTAAGAGTGATGGTAGAAGGGGAAGACGAGGTTCGTGTTAAATTTTTGGCAAATCAAATAGCCGAAATTGTTAAAGAAGAGCTTACAGGAAGCTGATGTGAGATGTTTTGCAGATTGCTTTGGGGATGGTGAGATTCTAGAGTATTGCGTGGTTACAGGCTTCTTATGGCTAATAAGAGGTGTTTTTTAAGTAGGTTTTGTGATTTTTCATGTGTGATTTGTAAGTAGTGCAGCAAAGGGTTTTTTAAATCCATTTATTGTGCTTACAAGCTGTCTTAAAAACATAGTTAAAATAAACTTTTTATTGTTTTAGAAGATGGTAGCACGAAAGCTGTGCCATTTTTGCTTTATGTTCGGGGGATTTTCAAGAAGGTCGCCCCCTAATCGTAGAATAAGCAAAATAGGGGGCTATCAGATATATCAATAATTACATTAAAAGCTTATGCAGCCTGTTCTTTAAGCTTTTTAAGTGCCTTAATTTTCACAACTTTGTGAGCAGGCTTAGCTTTGAACATAACTTCTTCGCCAGTAAAAGGATTAATGCCTTTGCGAGCTGGTCGGGCTGGTTTTTTCACGACGGTGATTTTAAAAACACCAGGCATAACAAATTTTCCTGGGCCGCGTGATTTAACATGTAACTCAATTAATGTATTTACGCTATCTAGAACTGCTGCAACATCTTTCTTAGCAAGGTCGGTCATATCCATGATTGCCTTGATAATGCCACCTTTTGTCAGTGGATCTTTAACTGTAGGTGTTTTTCTAGCTACGGTTTTTTGTACTGGTTTCTTCTTTACAACTTTCCTTGATTTGGCAGAAGCTTTTTTAGCAGCCATCGTTTTTTCCTCTTAAAAAAGTCAATGATGCAGTACTTACGATAGCATATTTTGATAATTATGCGAGTAAAATCTAAGAAAAATGAATAGATTTATCAAGGGGAATCATAATATTGCGCAGATATATTCCATATTGAGGGTAATATGTTTCTTTCAATTTAGACGCACTGAATGCTTGCTTGTTATTAGCCATTACTATAAAATTGCCCATCTTTTGATTTAGGGTCTTTTTATACCGTTATTTACTCCCCGGAGTAGGAGTCTGATGAAAACTTATAATGCTAAAAATGAAACAGCACAACATAACTGGTTTATCGTTAATGCTGCTAACAAAACACTTGGTCGATTATCTAGCGAAATTGCAAAACGATTACGCGGTAAGCACAAGCCTGAATACACCCCCCATGTTGATACAGGGGACTATATTGTTGTTATTAATGCAAGTCAGATTAAAGTGACCGGCAATAAGAGCAAGGATAAAGTTTATTATAGCCATTCTGGATATCCAGGTGGAATTAAAGAAATCACCTTTGAAAAATTGTTAGCAAGACATCCTGAGCGAGTCATTGAAATTGCTGTAAAAGGGATGTTGCCTAAGAACCCATTAGGTCGCGCAATGTATCGAAAATTAAAAGTTTATGCTGGAACAGAACATCCACATACAGCTCAACAACCACAAGTACTCGATATTGATACGGAATAATTCTATGGCAACTGCAAAACAATACTATTATGGTACAGGTCGTCGCAAAACTTCCACTGCACGTGTATTTTTGAAGCCTGGTAATGGCGGCATTATTATTAACCAGAATACGCTAGAACAATATTTTGGTCGTAAAACAGCGCGCATGATTGTTCGTCAACCGTTGGTAGTCAGCAATTTACAAGACAAGTTTGACGTTGTGATTTCTGTGCGTGGTGGTGGAACCAATGGTCAAGCAGGTGCTATTCGTCATGGGATTGCTCGAGCATTGGTAAAATACGATGAAGAAACTGGTGGTGATGCAACTCGTGAAAATTCTTTACGTAAAATTTTACGTAGAGCAGGTTACTTAACTCGAGATGCGCGACAAGTTGAGCGTAAGAAAGTGGGTCTACATAAAGCTCGTAAAGGTACTCAGTACTCTAAGCGTTAATCTTAAAGTTCTTTGTATAGAGATTTATTTTCATTCTGAAACACGTTTCTTTTCTAAGGGATGTTAATACCTTTAGTGAGAAGCGTGTTTTTGGGTGTGAAAGGCTGTGTTAATTGGGGGATCGTCTAGTGGTAGGACTGCGGACTCTGACTCCGTTAACCTAGGTTCGAATCCTAGTCCCCCAGCCAGAGTTTTTAAGTTAAAAAATATCACTAGAAAGATTTTATACTAGACTTGATATTTTAATGAGATTTAAAAGTACCTTCCGAAAAAAATAAGTTTTATTAAAGTATTTTTTGTTGGTGCTTCTAATATTGGTTAGTAATTATGTTCTTGAGGAGAGTACTTGATGGCGGTAATTGCCAATAAAAGATCGATCATGACTTTGTACTCAGGTGGTATGGATATTCTCAGTCACCGTGTTCGTATTGTGCTTGCTGAAAAAGGCGTTTCTGTTGATGTCGTTAATACTAATTCTAATGATAAATTAGAAGATCTGCTTGAACTTAATCCTTATGGGACAGTTCCTACCTTAGTTGATCGTGAATTAGTGTTGTATGATGCAAATATTATCATGGAATATCTTGATGAGAGATTTCCTCATCCTCCTTTAATGCCTGTTTATCCAGTAGCTCGAGCAAAAACCCGTCTCATGATTTACCGAATTGATAAAGAATGGACTGATCTGGTGCGTGTAATTGATGGTGGAAAGCCAGAAGCGGCACAAGAAGCGTGTAAGGAGCTGCGCAATTATCTTATTAAATTAGCCCCCGTATTTGGTAGTTCAGTGTTTTTTCTTAATGAAGAATTTTCTTTGGTGGACTGTTGTATTGCGCCGATTTTGTGGCGTTTGCCGGCATGGGGTATCACATTGCCTCCTGATGCGGCTAAACCAGTTCTTAAGTATGCTGAGCGCGTATTTGCCCGCGATTCTTTTCAGGCTAGCTTAACAGAAGCTGAGCAGGAGCTAAGAAGAGCGAAAATCGAAACTGCGTAATAGAGGGATATTATGCTTTCAAATAAACCCTATTTAGTTAGAGCTTTTTATGAATGGATTGTGGATAGTGCATGCACTCCATTTGTTGTAATTAATGCAATTTTTCCGCATTGCAAAGTGCCAGAACAACACGTTGATGAAAACGGTCAAATTACTTTAAATATCGCCCCTGATGCAATTCGTGAGTTGAAAATGACAAATGAATTCATTGAATTTAGAGCCTCCTTTTCAGGTGTAGTTCATTTTGTTTCAGCACCTATTAAAGCGGTTCTTGCAGTGTATGCTCAGGAAAATGGGCAGGGCATGTTTTTTGATTTTGAAGATGAAATGACAGAGGGTGCTGGTTGGGAAGGTTCTGATATTATTAAACAGGCAGAAGATGTCAGCACAGTCCAAGATAAAAAACGCTCATCTCATTTAAAATTAGTTGAATAGATTTTTTCTCCATTAGTAATTCTAAAGATGGCTTCTAACGAGGCCATTTTTTTATGTAAACTCAAACAAGGGGCCTAGAGCATGGTTGCTGCGCATCACGTATTTGAGAGCAAGGTCACTACCGATATTAGTGAAAGCAAAACTTTTCGTGATGTTTTAAAAAAATGTAGCTACGATACTTTTATTGTACTTGATCTTGATAACACCACGATAGAATCCATAGCAGAAGGTAATGTTGGCAGTGACCAATGGTTTGAAAACTTATTTCGGCATGCCAATGCAATAAAAATCGATAGTGATAAAGCTACCCAATTAATATTAACTCTTTATCATGCTGTGCAATTGCACATTCAAGTCAAACCCGTAGAGCCCGAAATCGTGCGTATCATCAAGGCGCTGCAAGATATTCATGTTCCCATATTAGCCTTTACTGCACGCAGCAAAAAAATACTCGAACCAACGCTTCGTCAATTAGCTGAGGTTGATATTAGCTTTGCCAGGCAATTTGGCAAAAGTAATTTCGAGTTTGTCATCGATGGTGGGCATATAATTACTTACTGTGATGGTATTGTTTTTTGTGATGGTAAAGATAAAGGAAAATGCCTTGCGGAATTTTTTAAAAAAATAAAATACTATCCAGCACATGTTCTCATGCTAGATGATAAACTAAAACATCTGAACAGTGTAAAGGCCATTGTTAATGGTTATGGTGGCCGTTTTGAAGGGATACGTTGCGGTCATCTCGATGAAAAAGTCGCAAGTTTTGAAATGAAAACATCCATGCAAGCGCTGATCAAGATGAGTGGTTTATTTTCACAACCGACGCATGAAGTCATGAAAGAATTAAAAATCGAGCCGATGGAAGTAAAACCTAGGTGATCGATTAAGTTGTGAATCAAGTTTTACTAATGTGAACATAAGAGAAAACTTTCACAACGTCTTGTACTCCTTCTGTTGTGCGAGCAAGCTCAATTGCAGCATCGGCTTGTGAGTGAGGGATAATTCCCATTAAATAAACCGTCCCATTTTCTGTGATCACTTTAATTTGATTAGGATCAATTTCATTAGCAGCAATTAATTTTGCCTTAATTTTAGCAGTAATTAATGAATCACCTACTTGAGTCAGAGCAGATACAGGCTGTGAAAGAGATGTCAGATTATAAACTTCTTGTGTTCCGGGAATATTTCTAACGATGCTTTCAATTTCTTGCCGTTCGACAGGTTGTGGTATTTGTCCTGTCATCAAAACGACACCGTTAAATGTAGAGATGGAAATACTGGTATCTTTATAACGGTTATTATAAACATAAATTTTTTGATAGGCTTTTGTCGTTATCGTCTGATCATTTAACGTTTTTTGCCAGCTATTTCTGTTATAAACGACTTGAGCGCCTGTTGTAGTCATTGACGCCGGATCAACACAACTTTGTAAAAAAAAAGTTGCTGTAATCACGATTAACCGGAAAGCTATCCTTAAATGATTCATAATATCCATATAATTTGTTAAATGGCCCGCGATAGCGAGCCATTGTGGTTGTTAATCTTTATATTGAAAAATCTTCATGACTTTTTGAACGCCAGATACTTGCCGTGCAATATCAACAGCCATATCAGCTTGTTCGTGAGTCACAACACCCATTAAATAAACACTACCATTTTCAGTCACAACTTTAATACTGCCAGATGCTAAATCTTTTGTTGCAAGCAGTTGAGTTCTAATTTTTGTTGTAATCCATGAGTCGCTAGTGCGTGTCAGTGATGAACTTGGGCCTTTGACGGTAATCTCATTATAGACACGCGTTATATCCGGCACACTGTGCGCGAGATTTTCAGCTTGTTGGCGTAAAGCTGGGGTGAGCGCTTCACCTGTAAGTAGCACAACTTGATTAAAGCAAGCGACATTAATGTGGCTGTTTTCATCTAGTTGAATATCAGCCTTAATTTTTTTATAAATACGATCAGCAATTTTTTGATCTTGAGCAATTTGCTCCAGTTTTCTATGATCGTATACTGCCGCAATGCCTGCTGCACCTGCTGCCGCGCCTACGGCAAAAAAACAACCTTGCAAGGATAATGTGATTGTTAGTAATAAAAATAAATTTCTCATGTTACAACGTCCCCGTGACCGAATAATTGGTAATCTATAATGTCGCAAATACAATGAATAATAAGCAGATGCGTTTCCTGAATTCGAGGAGAATCAAATGCGGGAACGCGTATTTCAATATCATTGTCTCTCAATAGGCTTGGTATTTTACCACCATCATGCCCTGTTAATGCAACGATATTGATTTGTCTGTCATGAGCGGCTTTAATGACATTTGAAATGCTAGAAGAATCACCGCTGGTTGAAATAGCTAATAATGTATCGCCCGGTTGACCCAGTGTACGTAATTGTTTTGCAAAAATATCATTGTAGTCATGATCATTTGCAATAGCCGTTAGCGTGGGAATATCAGACGCCAGACAAATAGCAGGTAAGCCAGGTCGCTCATGCTTAAACCGGTTTAACATTTGTGACGAAAAATGCATTGCGCTAGTGGCCGATCCCCCATTACCACAACTCATGATTTTAAAACCATCCAATAAACATTGAACGATTTTTTCACTAGCGGCACTGATAGCAGGAAGAATAGCATCTGCGGTATTAATCTTTGTTTGAATACTTTCACTAAAGTTGTATTTAACACGTTCTAGAATATTGCTCATGATTCATTATGTCTCAATAGAAAAAGCATTTACTATCCATTCCATATGACCTTGTGAAATGCCAATCACATCAAATCGGCAATTTACTTTGTCAAACCAATTTTTTTTCTGCAAATAATGAATAGATGCTTTAATTAATTTTTTTTGTTTATGTGAATTAACGCTCTCAATGGCATCACCAAAATGTTGTTGGCCACGCGTACGTACTTCAATAAACACAATATCATCATCATGCTGCATGATTAAGTCAATTTCACCACTAAAACAGCGATAATTTTTTGTTAAAAGCTGCAATCCTTTGGATTCTAGAAAACGACAAGCTTGTTGCTCTGCTTTTTGACCGATTGTTTGTGCATTAAGGTTTGTTCGCATGAATGGTTGTCCATGGTAGTCGTCGATAAATTTGTTGCGAAGCCGTCATGGTCAATGCACCTGTTTGCGCATAAATAGGGAAATTAGACAGTTGCGTTAAACGTTGTAATTGGCCACTTAAAAGATACGCATCGTGACCTACGGCAAATAAACGATCTGAATGATTTTTGTGTACGACCCAGGGAATATCACAATAAATTACGCCTCTTAAATCTTGATCTTTTGTTGGGTTAGGGGCGCCTGCATAAATGCTGGATGTTGCATAAACAGGAATATTATCGGCATAATAAAATTTCAGTAGAGGAACAATTTCTCGCGCACTTTGTGGTTGAGCCAGTAAAAAGATAACATCAAAATCCTGGCGACGTTGCTGTTGCAGTGCATTTTTATTGTTATCTTCTTTCATTTTGTTGCGATCTTCTTTGGTGTTTACTCGCAATAGCTTGGCAATATCCATATTTAAATTAGCTTGCGGTGTGAAATAATAGGTGTCCACAACAGTTTTGCCAAGTAATTGCCAGCGTGCAACAAGCGTTTTGACTGAACGGTGTCCCCAGTCATTTTGCGGAGCAATAATAATGGCGCGCGAATGAGTTGCACTGGCAGCTTTGTCAGCAATTTGTTGCGCTTCATCGAGTGGCGATAGACCAAATTGATAAAGATTGGCTGGCAATGACCCAAAGCTAACGTCAGTGTAATTTAACGCCAATGTGGGGATAGTCAATCTCCCTGAGCGAGTCAGTGTTTGCACATTATCTTTCATCAATGGACCAATAATGACATTAGCACCTTCGGCAACGGCTTGCTGATAGACAGTCGCTATATTTTTTTGGCTGGTATCGTAGAAAGAAATCGTTTGCTCAATATGTGTTTTCGCGAAAGAGTCATAATACGCACTTAAAAAACCATCTCTGACTGCCTGACCAGATTGTCCTAAGGAGCCTTGTAGTGGTAATAATAAAGCGATTCGTTGCGGCAGCTCAGCATTATTCATGAGTGCCGATAATGTTGTATCGCCAGGTAGCAAGGTATTGGCAGGATGTGTTGCAAATTCATTGCGCCAGGCGATTAATTGCTGAGCCAGTTTTTGGGAGTTTGTACTATAACGTTTGCTGATGATGACCAGTTTAATCCAGCCATTCATGGTGGGATCTAAGGAGCCAGATGCAGCCTCCAGTTTACGTAAGGGTATGTGCGATACATTATCTAAAACAACTTTCGGTGACCCTTGCCACAGGCGATTATCACTTAGCTGATCGTCCCCCGATGGTGGCGGCATCACCTGTGGTGTTGGATGAGCAGAATGTTGACTTAGCATATCAGATGCCGTTGAGCAGCCAAGGAGCGCCAGTGTGCTTAAAGAAATAACAAGTGCGATAAAGATGTTTTTTGGCATAAAGGATTACTCCAGCAGCTTTTCTCAATAAAAATCTTCTAAATTTCTTGCTCATCGAAAGTTAAAATACCCAAAACGCATTAGCAAGGGGTATACTCCTTGCAGACATGATTTGAGATGATAGCATTTTAACCTATGAACACAAATACTCTTGGTACACTCTATATTGTGGCAACGCCTATTGGCAATTTGCAGGATATCACGTTGCGCGCAATTGACATTTTAAAAACGGTGGATTGTATTGCCGCAGAAGATACACGCCATAGTGCCTCTTTGCTGCGACAGTTTGCAATTTCAACGCCGATTATTGCCTTGCATGAACATAATGAGCGCGAACGTGCGGCTTCCTTGCTTGATCGTCTTTCACAAGGTCAGTCCATGGCCTTAATCAGTGATGCGGGAACGCCGTTAATCAGTGACCCCGGGTTTTTTCTGGTGCGTAGTGCACGCGAGTTAGGTGTGCGTATTGTGCCGGTTCCTGGTGCTTGTGCTGCCATTGCTGCATTGAGTGTGGCAGGTCTGCCGACCGATCGTTTTATTTTTGAAGGTTTTTTACCGGCAAAAACCAAGGCGCGTTTTGATCGTTTACAAGCGTTGCAAAGTGAAGTGCGCACCCTAATTTTTTATGAGTCGCCTCATCGGATTCTGGATTGTCTGCAAGCGATGCAAGAAGTCTTTGGGGCGATGCGGCAAGTTGTGATTGCGCGTGAATTAACAAAAACATTTGAAACAATTCGTGCAGGCTCTCTTGTTGATTTAATTGAATGGACAAATCAGGATACAAATCAGCAGCGTGGTGAATTTGTTGTATTGGTTGAAGGCAATGTGAATAGTGCAATAACGGAATCATTTTCAGCAGAACATGTGTTGTCTGTGTTATTGGCGGATTTACCTGTTAAACAAGCAGTGGATCTGGCGGTAAAAATCACAGGGGAAAAAAAGAATTTTTTATATGAGATGGCGCTGCAGTTAAAAAAATAATACAGATTTTTTAAAAACATCAATATAATCAAGAAGTTGCAATGAATTCTCGTACATATTCGGTAAACCTCTCCCGCTCTTGCTTTTCTCTCAATAAATCATTATGTTGCTAAGCACTTAAATATAGGTTTTAAAGCAAATGGAACTTGCTGCTCAAACAACAAGCCGGACAAGCCAGTTAAACAATCTTTATGATCAATTAGCTGGTCGCCACGCCCAACTTCAACTAGATCACGAAGCTCGC
>Ga0207001_1031_pt1 | contig 19071 bp, 14 predicted proteins | sample Alteio_BWMinCont_91_FD_153481 | JGI IMG/M metagenome (GOLD analysis project Ga0207001, IMG submission 153481) | Enriched cells from forest soil in Barre Woods Harvard Forest LTER site, Petersham, Massachusetts, United States -... | ecosystem: Environmental > Terrestrial > Soil > Temperate forest >... | reverse complement strand
TGATTTCGAGACGGGAGCCCATGATTTCCTGCGGAGCTGGTTTTGCTAATAAAGGATTGGGTATGTAAGGATTTTCTACCGGATGGTCAATACGGACATTCCAAACACGGGCAGATACCAGGGCGTTGGAATCATGAGCGCAGATATACAATCCGGCCAGTACTGTATCTTTCAGGTCATTCAAATCATGTTTACCTACAACCTGTAATGGTTCTCCCGGATTCGCCATCCGCATGATCAGCGTTTTTCCCTTGCGTTCCAGCTGCATGGTTTGCAAACCCCTTTTAGCTGAGAATATTTCTCCCTGTGGATCCTGCATAAATGCGCCTTTCATTTCCCTCCACTGCATGGCGATCAATCCGTCAATATGAATGCAACCGTTCATGCTAACGGCATCTGCTGCTGTTGACTCTCTGACCATCCAGCCTATTTTACGATGACCAACAGCACCTGTAGTGTCGCCCGTAAAAGCAAAATCTGCCGTAAGAATAAAATCTCCTGAAATTTTTTTATAAGTATAGTGGAATTGGTCTTCATTAAACCAGATGTTAGCACCCGAACCTTTAATGGTATAACTCTGAGAAACCTCGTCATAAGCAGAGGAGCCTGCATGTTTTATATACCCGATATCCTGTTGATTTTCAAAAATTCCTACTTTGTTTGTTTGGGAAAAACAGGGCAGATAAAAAAATGAAAAGAGGATTATGACAAGTTTCCATTTCATAAGCAGAATTCGTTTCACCAAATCTATTCTGCTATGAGTCTTTTCCAATATTTTTTACTACTTCAATACCACATCAGTTTCTCAAAATCAGGATAATCAGCTTGAAATGATACTTCATTAGTACATCATACCACGAAAGAAGATTTAGTTTCCTCCCATATCAGAATTACTTATAAATGCAACCCGTTTGCTATCAGGAGACCAGGATGGAGTATTAATGCTTCCCTGTCCCCCATAGAAATAGGCAATCACTTTCGCCGGGCCACCACTAAAAGGCATCAGCCGTATATAAACATTTTTGTATGGAGGATGAATGCCTGGCTGCACTTCTTCTTTAAGGAATGAAATAAAAACGATCCATTTACCATCAGGGGATATATGTGCAAACCAATTGTTGAATTCATCGTTGGTAACTTGTTCAGGATCCTTTCCATCTGGTTTCATCCGCCATATCTGCATTGAACCGGAACGTACTGAATTAAAATAAATATATTTTCCGTCAGGCGTGTATTCAGGGCCATCATCCAGACCTTTGGTATCAGTAAGACGGATTTCATTTCCACCTGCAGCTGGAATTTTATACACGTCAAATTCCCCATTTCTCTCTCCGCAGAAAACAAGAGAATTCCCGTCCGGTGACCATCCATGTAAATAAGAAGGACCATGGGGCGTTATTTGTTTAGGCGTTCCACCACCAATTGGCACAGTATAAATTATTGAACCGCCAAGAGATCCCACATTACTGCTAAGTCCCAGCATGGAGCCATCAAAAGATATTACGTGGTCATTATTATTTTTAGTTACTGTTCCTGTATTGATAGGACTTATCGCTTTGGAAGCCAGGTTAAAGCGATAGAGAAGACCTTTATAATCATTAAAAACCAGGCTACCACCATCTACCATCCAGTTTGGCGCCTGGATGGAATAGGGAACTGTATAAATGATATCTCTTTTCCCGGAGGCAATTTCCAGTAATTCCAGGTTACTTCCCAGGATCATCTGCGTGTTCTGATCTGCAATCCCTTTAAACGGAACCGTCAGACGAACATTGCTGAAGACCCCTGTTTCAAGAATATCCGAATTATGAGAGCCCACAAACAGGCCGACATATACTTCATCCCCAAGGTCAATATTGGAAATAGTATCGGTGGTAAAGGGTTCCCCATAAACTGCCACACGCATAATGTACTGATTTCCCCTCCGCTCCAGTTGGATGATATTCGCCTTGGTTAATTTCGATTTGATCTCTTCTGTCTGTGCCCCGGCTGTTCTGCGGAACTGAAGGGAAGTGAGACCGTCACCGTGCTCCACCGTATTTACCTGTGCCGAATTGCCATCCAGCGATTTACGGACCATCACACCGACCTTTCTATGATAATTTACCCAGGTCCCAAGAAATTCAGCCTTTGCAGAAATAATAAAATCTCCCTTCATTTTCTTCCAGACGAACTGAAATTCATCGTGATCAGCCCATACATTGTAGCCGGCACCTGAAATAACATACTGCCCTGTTTCGGGTATAAAGGTTGCAGATCCGGGCTTTACATGGTTTCCAATATCCCCATGGCCATCAAATATTCCAACAGGATTTTGTTGACAATAGGCGCTAAGAGAAAACAGGATCAGGAAAATGGCAAGCTGCTGCTTCATGAAATAAAATTAAAAATTTGAAAAATTACTGGCAGGGATGAAATTATATTCGAATAGACGGAAGACACGTTTTCAACCTACTTCAATACTACTTCACATAAAAAATAAACGGAAATCTTTTGGAAGCACTACATCAACACTACATCAAATAAGAATTTTAAACGGGAAAATGCCTGCTAAATACTCACGGATGTTTCAGGCAGTATTTTTTATGCGGTTTCCCCTTACATTTGATTCAGATTGATCTGCGTATGAAACGGGTGCTCTATTTTTTACTTTTCTTCTGTACATCCATTGTGCAAGGTCAGAACCCCATCGGTATTCCTGACATTATTAACTACTACAAAAGCAGTTACAATGCCGGAACGGAAAATAGAAGCATAGTTGAAGACCAGAATGGGATCATGTATTTCGCGAATCTGGACGGATTACTCAGTTTTGACGGTTCTTCCTGGAAATTGTATTCCATCCCAAACAAGACAATCGTCCGCTCCATAATCATGGGGAAGGACAACAGGATATATGCCGGAGGCCAGGATGATTTCGGTTATTTCAGCCCTGACAGAAATGGAAAATTATTCTTCACTTCTCTAAAACCTTTATTATCTAAAAGAGACTATTCTTTTACTGATATCTGGAATATTGTAACGTTAGGTAACGATGTTTTTTTCCGCTCAAAGGAGAGGATTTTTCAATATAATGGCTACTCTATTACGGTATATCCCGCTCCCAGCGAATGGGCTTTTCTCGGACTTAACAACAATACACTGATCGCCCAGGACTTGAACGTTGGACTCATGAAATTCCATAATGGTCTTTGGACAAGTTATCTTGACAACCCACCTCTGCCTTCCGGATTCATTGTTTCGTCTATGTTTCCTTTTGGCAAAGACAGCAGTTTCCTTACTACGATCACTTCGGGATTTTATATTTTATATAAAGATAAGCTCACCCCGTTCCGGTTCGCAGGTTTTAATCCATTACAGAACCAGCGTATCCTGACTGCGATTCCTGTGACAAGGGACTGGATTGGGGTAGGTACTAATATGAATGGCTGTTATGTTGTAAACAAAAAGGGTGAGGTAATCCAGAATCTTTCACGCAAGGAGGGGTTACAAATAAATAATATCCTGTCCATGTTCCTGGACAAGGACAACAATCTATGGCTGGGTCTTGACGACGGCATTGATTTTATTGCTTATAACAATGCCATAAAACATATTTATCCGGAAAAACTCAATGAAGGCAAAGGATATACTTCCCTGATTTACGAGGATGCGCTATACGTAGGCACTTCCAATGGGTTTTATAAAGTGCCAATGAACGGAAAAACAGATCTAAGTTTCGTAAACGGAGATTTTATTCCCTTGCCCTACTCAAAAGGTTCTTCCTGGTGCCTCACTGATATCAATGGAGAACTATTATTTGGGTATCATGATGGGGCTTATTCTTTGCACTCAGGGCAGGAGGCAACTTTAAATTCTTCAGTGGGTTTTCATTGCTTTCTTCCATTATCAAACGTGCTTCCATCCAGGCTGGTTTTAGCCGGTAATGAGTCCGGACTGGATATTTTGGAATGGGATAACAAACAATTTATTTCAAAAGGGAATATTCCGGGTTTTAGCGAATATTCCCAGTTTGTTGCAATAGATAATAATAATACGATCTGGGTCGGTCATCCTTACCGTGGAATTTATAAAATAGATCCCCGTCCAGGTATGACTGCAGTCGTTCGGTTATATACGGAAGAACAGGGTCTTCCTTCTTCTGTAAAAAATCAATTATACAAGGTCTTAAACCGGATCGTTGTGGCTACTGAGAAAGGTATTTATGAATATGATCCGAAGACTGACAGGTTTGAGCAATCCCCATATTTTACTTCATTTTTTGGCACGCGGAATATCAGGTACCTTAAAGAAGATGCATCCGGAAATATCTGGTTCGTGGAAGATAAAAATTTAGGCGTCTTAGACTTCTCCTGGAAAGTTCCTAAAATAATATATTTCCCCGAACTGAATGGTAAAATGGTCGGAGGGGATGAAAACGTCTATCCCTATAATAATTCTAATATCCTTGTTGGTTCGGAAAAGGGATTTTATCATATTAATTATGATGCTTATAAAAAGAACCGCTATAGATTAGACGTTATGATCCGTTCAGTGAAAGCCTTTGGTAATTCGGACAGCCTGCTGTTCGGCGGGTATTTTGATCAGATAAACAATCCCCTGATTCAGCCGCAAACCTCTGTCCCAAGTGTAGCCAACAATATGAATTCCCTTCATTTCGAATATTCAGCACCGGTATATGCACAGCAATCAAATGTTCAATACAGTTATCTGTTGAATGGATTTAATACTTCCTGGTCAGATTGGTCAAAAAAATCAGAAAAAGAATATACAAACCTTCCTCCGGGACAATATGAATTCCAGGTTAAAGCGAAAAATAATCTGGGCAATGAATCTTCAGTAAAAATCTACAAGTTTATCGTTTTACCTCCATGGTATCAGACAACCCTCGCTTATATATCCTATGTGTTACTGATTTTAGGGATTATATATCTGATATTCCGCTGGCAAAAACAAATATTTCTTGAACAACAACAAAAATATGAAGATGAACAAAAAAAGTTAACCTATCTACATGAGCTGGAACTGGAAAAATCTGAGAAAGAAATAGTAAAACTCAGAAACGAAAAACTGGAATCAGAAATTGCATTTAAAAATACTGAACTTGCATCTACTGCCATGCATCTGGTGCAGAAGGGCGAACTCCTGGGTAACATTAAAGAAGAGATGAGCCGAATTAAGAAAAATGCAAACGGGCACGCCGCACCCGATGAGTTTAGAAAAATCATGCGTATCCTAAGCGAAGAAAATAAAATGGATAAGGATTGGGAACTATTTGCCCAGCATTTCGACCATGTACATAGTGACTTTCTTAGTAATATTAAATCGCGATATCCAACACTCAGTCCTCACGAACTGAAACTTTGCGCTTATTTAAGAATGAATTTATCCAGCAAAGAAATTGCACAGCTCGAAAGCATATCCGTGCGTGGGGTAGAGATTGGCAGATACCGGCTAAGGAAAAAACTGAAGATCCATACTGAAACCAATCTCTTTGATTTCCTCCTGGAAATCTCTTCGCCAGATGTAAAGGTTAAATTCTAATTATTGATTATTGATTATTAATTATTGATATTGTTTAATCAATTAATAATCTATAATCAATAATTAATAATTAAACCAGGTTTGCCTTTATGAATTTTATACTTTGAGCGATACTATCGAATGGAGATCCGGGGCATTTATCCTGTTCCACGAAAAAATACTTCATTCCTGCTTCGCCCTTATGTTGAAATATAGTCTTGAAATCAATGATACCGTTTCCTACTTCCGTAAAAGTCTGACTGGCTTCTTTCGACATATCTTTTATATGCCAGAGAGGAAATCTGCCCGGATGTTTATGGAATAGTGCCAGCGGATCCTGTCCTGCTTTTTTAATCCAATACAAATCCATTTCCATTTTCACGAGGTCCTTATCGGTCTTATCCAGTAATATATCATAGGGAAATACGCCACCCTGTGCTTCGAATTCAAAATTGTGGTTATGATAGCAGAATTGAATGCCTGACTTTTTACAGGTCTCGGCAGCTTTATTAAATATATCAGCCAGTTGTTTATAATGATCCAGGGTGCCCCGTTCCTGATCAGACAAATAGGCACATACCATATATTTTAGTCCTACAGCCGAAGCATCGTCAACCGCTTTCTGCCAGTCATGCAAAATCGTTCCATTCTGGGGCGCACCCTTGACCATTTCTTCCCCCACTCTGTAATGTCCGCTGAGTGAAACCAGACCATTGTTGGCCAAAAGCTTTTTATAGGTTTCTGCATCCATGCCGTAGAACTTTTCAGACCCGGTATAAGTTGCATTTTCCACTGAATTATACCCGATCTGAGCAACTTTTGCAAGGGTTCCCTCCGGATCTTTTTCCATATTATCCCGTACCGTATACAATTGAAGACCTATCAAAGGCGCTGCAGCAAAAGCATTCAGAGGGCTTTTTACAAATAGGGCAGCAGATAAAGCGGAAGCAGATTTTATAAAAACCCTTCTGGAAGTCATAGTATAAATTTTAACTGAGCAATCGTTATTTATCCTATAAATGTATGCTCTTTAAAACAAATTTCATTTTTTGAACTACATCCTGACTACTACATATTGAAATTCAGGTGACTACTAACGGAATTTACTACGTCAATCCTACTACAATTAATATTTTATTCTTATAAGGCATCAGGGTTTTTCAAAAATAATTACCTTTTACAGGGTTTTGTATTGTGAACCGTAAATATTAATGAATGAAAGCCTGCCTGCTGATAGTCTGTAGCCTAATCCTGTTTTCAGTTATGGGTAAAAATAATGTGAATGCGGATTTACTTTTCGGGTTTAACAGCGATCATCCCAGCTTACCGATCGGGTCACCTGCACCACCATTCTCCCTCCCGGGCACGGATGGAAAAACGTACAGTCTCGCTTCTTTCGATAAATCGGATATCCTGGTTATCATTTTTACATGTAACCATTGTCCTACGGCCCAGGCATATGAAGGCCGGATCATTCAGCTTACGAATGACTATGCCACAAAAAAAGTTTCAGTTATTGCCATTATGCCCAATGATCCCAGTTCCATTAACCTGGATGAGTTAGGGTACACGGATATGGGCGATTCATTTGATGAGATGAAACTGCGGGCCAAAGAAAAAAAATTCAATTTCCCATATCTCTATGATGGAGAAAATGAAAAGGTAGCGCTGGCATATGGACCAATCGCCACACCACATGTTTTTATATTCGACAATAAAAGAATTCTGCGCTATAGCGGCCGGATCGATAATATTGAAAAACCAACGAAGACTCCCACAGAAAGAAATGCACGAAATGCCATCGATGAACTTTTAGCCGGCAAACCGGTTTCCGTACCCACCACAAAGGTTTTCGGATGCAGTATTAAATGGGCTGAAAAGAGCAGCTGGATTGATAAAGCGAAGGTAGAATGGGCCAAAGAACCCGTCAGTCTGGATTCTATCAATGAAGCGGGTATCAGGGAACTGGTACAAAACCATTCCGATAAATTAAGGCTCATCAATGTTTGGGCAACATGGTGCGGTCCCTGTGTTGCAGAATTCCCCGAATTTATTACCATGAACCGTATGTATCGTAAAAGGGATTTTGAATTCATTTCCATTAGTGCAGATGGTATGGACAAGCAGAAAAAAGCACTCCAATATTTGCAGAAGCAGGAAGCCTCAAACAAAAATTATATTTTTTCGGAAGATAATAATTATAAGCTCATAGATGCTCTTGATCCTAAATGGCCCGGAGCCCTGCCCTATACAATTCTGGTAGAGCCCGGAGGTAAAATTGTTTATTCAAAAGAGGGTTCCATAGATCCGGCTGAACTGAAAAAAGCCATTGTTGAGGATAAGTATATTGGGAGATACTATTAGTTGACGGTTAACGGTTGACGGTTGACGGTTGACAGTTGACGGACATGTCCGCCGAAGCGAAAGCGAAGGCGGATGACCGATGACCGTAAGAAGCTTTTAGCTTTAGGCTTACGACGTTGGCGTCCCTAATAATTTATACAATTCATCCAGTTTTGGTGAAAGAATAATATCAGTTCTACGGTTTTGTGCCCTTCCTTCAGGTGTACTATTCGTATCAACCGGATCGTATTGACTCTGTCCTGATGCGACCAGTCTGACGGGATCTACCTGGTAATCTTTGGTCAGCACGCGAACGATGGATACAGCCCGGGCAGTACTCAGCGCCCAGTTATCAGGATAAATACTGCTTCGGATTGGAATAGAATCTGTATGTCCATCAATTTCTACATTAATATCCGGATTTGTATTCAATACAGCAGCCAGTTTTCCAAGTGCCTGTACACCCTTCGGATTTACCTTGGCACTCCCTGATGGAAATAATAAATTTTCCTGCAGACTCACATATACTTTTCCATTTTTTATGGATACAGTCAATTCATTGGACGTAAATCCAACCAGCGCATCAGTCATTTTCTTCCTTATGTCTTCAATAGCTTTTTTCTGTTGATCCATTAGTGCCTGCAACTGAATAAGTCTTTCCTGCTGCTTTGCCAGTTCAGAGGATTTATTTGCAGATTCGGTTGAATATTTTCCGGCTTTAAACGCTAAATCACTCACCTGGCTATTTAGACTAGCTATCTGGGTTTTTAATTGAGCAACCGAAGTTTCCAGGGTACTCACTTGATTCGCCAGTTGTGCACTATCATTCCTTGCTGACTGAAGCGCCTGTTGGGAAGCATTAAATTTTTTGTTGGAAACACATCCTCCCAAAAACAGGCAAACAGCCAATAAAAATAAAAGATTCGATTTTTTGAATTTCATAATGAGCATTTATATCTTAAAAATGAGACTAAGAACCTATATGCTCATGCAATTGGAATGCCATCATGGCTTTATTTACCAGAAGACCGTATAAAGACCCGCCAGTATTCCCACAATGATTACTGAACCAAAAATAAATGCAGGTGAGACCTGAAAGTCTTTTTTATCAATGACGATAGTATGTGATGTATCCGGGGAAGAAGTTCGGAATAAACTGATCCCAATCATTATGAGTACTATGATCCCGAAAGTTATTGACATACGATCGAGGAAAGGATAATCCGGAAAAATGCCATTGGTCCAGAAAGGAATAAATTTTAAAATAACAGATACGGGGATTGTCAGAAGACTCCCCGTTAATGCAGCACCTGCTGTTGTCCGCTTCCAAAAAAAGCCAAGTAAAAAAATTGCAAGTACTCCCGGTGAAATGAATCCTACATATTCCTGTATAAACTGATATGCCTGATCCAGATTTTTCAATGCTGGCGCTATCAGCGCAGCAATGCCCATGGCAACAATTACGATCCATTTACCAATGCCTACCAATTGTTTTTCTGATGCTTCCTTATTAAAATATTTCTTATAGATGTCGAGTGAGAATATAGTTGATATACTATTTGCTTTCCCTGCCAGTGAAGCAACGACAGCAGCTGTCAGTGCAGCAAATGCAACACCCTTCAATCCGGGCGGTAATAAATTCATCAGGGTGGGATATGCATGATCCGGTTTAATAACACCATCGGGCATCATTTCATTCTGGAACATTCCATTTTTATGTAAAACAAACATCGCAATGCCGGGGAGCACAACAATCACGGGTACTAACAATTTTAAAAATGCAGCGAATAGAAGACCGCTCCTAGCAGTTTTCAGATTGGCGCCCAATGCACGCTGGATAATATATTGATTGCATCCCCAGTAAGCCAGGTTATTGATCCACATTCCTCCTATTATTACTGACAAACCGGGAAGGTCTTTATAATATGGATCTCCATTATGAAATATCATATGAAAATGATCCGGCGCTTCTTTGCGGAGAATGGATAATCCTTTTAATATATTACTTCCATATCCAAAATGCCCTGAAAGCAGGGTGAGTGCCAGGTAGGTAGTTACCAATCCACCTACGATGAGGACCAGTACCTGGATCACATCAGTATATCCAATGACTTTCATTCCTCCGAGCGTTACAATAATCGAGAACAGGGCCAGAAAGGTAATGCTCCAGCCGAATGAAATATCCGAAATGGATGTAATTGCCAGGGCGCCCAGATATATAATTGAAGTGAGATTCACGAAAACATAAACGAGTAACCAGAATATCGCCATTAACGTACTGACCTGCTGATTATACCTCCTGGCCAGGAACTGGGGCATCGTAACGATTTTATTCCTGAGGTATATCGGAAGAATAAATACAGCCACAATGATCAGTGTGGCTGCTGCCATCCATTCATACGTTGAAATGGCGAGTCCCAGCGCATAACCGGACCCTGACATACCGATAAAATGTTCAGCTGAAATATTTGAAGCAATCAGAGAAGCTCCGATAGCCCACCAGGTAAGTGATCCTTCCGCAAGAAAAAAATCTTTTGAATCTGTAGTAACAGATTTTTTCTTCCTGTACACATAATATCCGTAAGCAGAAACGACTATGAAATAGACAAAAAATACAAGGTAGTCCGCTCGCTGTAATTTATGCACGGGGAAAGATTCTCCTGTTTCTGATCGGTAAGCTGTTTAGAATTTAAGAGTTGAAGGCAGATACTTACCAACCAGCTCCTCGTAATATGGCCTGAGCTTTGTCCAGTCAGGAGGAACAGGATTTTTTGAGTAGAGATCGTAAGGATTGAATAATTTGACCCACCTGAGCATTTCCCTGTCGTGATCATCCAGTAAATAATCATAAGCTCCTTCGCGGTGCCAGGCATAAAAGGAATGGTAACGAAGCATATATAATCCCGGCTCCGGTAATGAATGTTTTAGCATCTGATAAACATACTCATCATGACCCCATGACATCGTAACATTTCTTAGTCCGCAATTAGGTTTATAAACTCCTAATGTTGTATTCAGATCCGGATTATTTGTATCCGGATTGTATGAAAAGAATTCCGGGTAAACTATTTTCTCAGAATGAGCGCAGCCTACGGGAAATGTATCACCTACAACTGCCCACTGTGGTTCTCCAAACAAACAAAGCACTTTCCCCATATCGTGCATCAGGCCCACCGCCACCATCCAGTCAGGATGTCCGTCTGAACGGATGGCTTCCGATGTCTGCAGCAAATGCTGGAACTGATCAAGATCAGTATCGGGATCTGAATCATCCACCAGCTGATTCAAAAATTGAAAAGCTTCCCATACAGGCATTTCCCTTTTACTGAATTGCAGGAATTCATTCCTTTTGGACTGCACGAAATCGTAAGTCTGATAAGTATGATTGAGGCGATAAAATTCACGTACGGTATCACGGACCGGGTTTTCGTAATTCCTGAATGATTCCTTTGTTTTTGCCGGCGTTTCTGTTTCGGGATATCTTTTTAACACATCTTCTTCCCATTCGTCCAAACTGCCCAGAGGTGCAATTTCGGTCTGTGTAAATATTTTCTGATTTGACATGGAAGGCAATTTATTGAATTTACGAAATCTTCCTCTTGAAACAAATAAAATTCCCTGAATTGTTAAGGAATAATAATTTTATCATCCATTCAAAACCATTAATATGAAAAAGTTTATAACCTGTATTTTGTTTTTTATTCCTGCATTCCTGGTCACTCATGCGCAAAAACATTCGCTGGTACAATTATGGTCGACTGATGCCATAGTAAATACTCCCGAATCCGTGCTTCCCGACCTGAAAAATAACCTCTTGTATGTATCTCTTATTGATGGAGGCCCCTGGGATGTGGATGGGAAAGGTGGTATTGGCCATATGACAACTAAGGGAACGGGTTTTGATTCAATGTGGATAACCGGTTTGAATGCTCCAAAAGGCCTTGGCATGTACAAGGACAAAATGTATGCGGCTGATATTTCTGAAGTCGTAGTCGTCGACATTTCAAAAGGAAAGATTATAAAGAAGATTTCCATTGTAGGGGCCAGTGGCCTGAATGATATCACGGTCTCGGATAAGGGAGTCGTGTTTGTTTCAGATTCAAAAACAGGCAGGATATGGAAAATAGAAGATGAGAAACCAACGCTTTATCTTGAAAATGTTACAGGCGCGAACGGGTTAAAAGCAGTGAAGGAGGGGCTAGTATATGCGAAAGGTCCGTCATTGATGATCGCAGACGACAAGAAACAGATCAGACAGATAGCAGATATAGGCCATGATATCGATGGGATCGAACCCATTGGTAATGGAGACTACCTCGCCACCTCATGGGTAGGTTATATTTATTATGTTTATGCAAACGGACAAACAGAATTGCTGCTTGACACTCACACGGAAAAAAAGAATACAGCAGATATCGGGTATGATCCGGCAAAAAAGATCGTATACGTTCCTACTTTTTTTGACAAGCGGGTTGTGGCGTATCAGCTAACCACTAATAACTGAAAGAGTGTGGAAGTGTGGTAGTGTGGTAGTGTGGTAGTGAAATAATAATAAAACACTACCACACTACCACACTTCCACACTTTGAATTATGATTTAGGTTTAGTCTTTTTTTTTGGCGCAACAGTAGGTGTTTCCTGATTTAAAACAGCAGCAGGAAATTCGCTGATATAAACAGCTCCGTGTTTAAGTCTTCCTTTACCGTTATTTTTTGTCCAGATCTGTGGAATGATATAATGTGGAATATTGGCCTGATTTAAAGTTCCATTTTCTTCCTGATAATAATACACACTGAACCGAAGGTCTGAACCACGGCCATATGCGTCTCCACCCACCAGACCGATAGGTTGTCCTGCTTTAACAGTTTGTCCCGGTTTCACCAGCGCACCATTTTTCTTTAAAATCCCATAGCGGGCAAATGAACAATCGGGTTGCGTGATTTCGATATAATTTTCAGTGCCAATACTCACCTGACCGGCATCATTGGCTCCGCTCTGATCCTTTATTTCATTTACGATCCCCTTCCGCGCAGCATAAATGGTATCTCCCGCTTTCATTCTTAATCGTAAAACATACCAGGATGCAGAATCTGGTTTGTCCGTCGACTTATTTACGGGAGCTTTTGCGCGTGATGCTGAATCGATTAATTTGTCAGGCGACATTTCATATACCTGCGCATTCTTTCCGGGAGAAATAGGAAACAGATAGGTAAAATCCCTGTTCACAACCGGATGCATGCATCCTTTCTGGTTAATGCTATTGTATTTAAAAAGCAGGGGGGCCTGCGGATCAATTGCGGAAATCGAAAAAAGTTTATTATACCCGGGCTTTACTTCAGCATGAAAAGGAAGCGGCTGATCACATTTTACATTATTAAAAGTAGTAAATCCAAGTTCGAGAATATAATTACAATATGAATTATTGATACAGGAAAATACATATGCACCTTTTTGATCCTGCTCATATTTCACGTCAATTATTCTCTGTGCGAATAAAGCATGATTGCATAAAAACAGTAAAGTAAAAATCAGGAATGATCTGATTTTAAGGAAATCAGAAAGCATGATTTAGATTATTTCCATTTAAATTAATGAAATAAATTATAGCCTACCCTTAGTTTCTCGATAAAAGAAACAAGTCGGATAAGCAGTTTTGGATGTAAACGCTTAATCCTCAAGGTTTAAATGATCAGTAATTCATAATTCCCTAACATTGGCTTCATGTTGGCATCACATATGGTTTGTTACTTTACAATGAGATAAACTATCCAATTATAATCAACCCGAATGAAGAAGCTTAGTTATTTTTTTACACGTGTCGGCATCAGGCTATTTTTAGCCAGGCTTTCTGCCTTTTATCCGGCGTTTAAATATTATAAAATCCATTAATGGATTTTATTAATCATTTTACCGGATGAAAATATTGTATGCCATACAAGGCACAGGCAACGGCCATCTTAGCAGGGCCCGGGAAATCATCCCCATACTTCAAAAAAAAGGAGATCTTGACCTTCTCATCAGTGGAACCCAGGCCGATGTTGATCTGCCTTATGCGGTAAAATATCGTTTCAAAGGATTATGTTTCATTTTCGGAAAAAAAGGTGGTATAGATGTAATGGCCACTTATAAAAAAAGCAATTTGAAAAGATTGTTTAAAGAAATCCGGAGCCTGCCGGTTGAAAACTATGACCTTGTCATCAACGATTTTGAACCTGTAAGTGCATGGGCATGCCGGAGAAAACATAAACATTGCGTGGGACTCAGTCACCAGGCTGCTGTCATTAATAAAAATGCACCGAAGCCCGATAAGAAAGACATGATCGGGAAATCCATCTTACTCAATTATGCCCCCGTTTCAAAAGCATACGGGTTTCATTTCGCAAATTACGGTGATGAAATTTTCACACCGGTAATTCGCAGTGAAATCAGAAATCCATCACCAGAAATAAAGCCTCATTATACCGTTTACCTTCCAGCCTATTCTGATAAGAGAATTATCAGGGTATTATCAGAAATAAAAAATATCGAATGGGAGGTTTTCAGTAAGCACAGTAAAGAAACTTACAGGGATGGAAATATTTCTATTCGGCCAATAGAAAATGATGCATTTATTGAAAGCCTGCTCAGCTGTACCGGAATCCTTTGTGGCGCCGGTTTTGAAACGCCTGCTGAAGCATTATACCTTAAAAAGAAGCTGCTTGTTATACCTATGAAGGGCCAATATGAACAGCAATGTAATGCTGCTGCGCTCTCCACCATGGGTGTTCCTGTTTTAAAATCGCTGAAAGATAAACACATTGACAAAATAAAATCCTGGACGAGGATTCCCCAATCTATTCCTGTATTGTACCCCGATATAACGGAAAAAATTATTGACATGGTTATCCGTGAAAATATTTTCGAAGAAAACAGATTTACTATCTCACTGGGCAATGGAATTCATTCAGTAAAAAAACTCAGAGAGAAAAGCCTGAAACACATCTTAAATCAATCGCCCGAATAATATGCAATTGAACCGGGCGGCGTTCGGACATGATTTCTACTGGGGCGTTTCCACTGCTGCTTACCAGATCGAAGGTGCTCATAATGCAGACGGGAAAGGCAATTCCATCTGGGATGAGTTCACCCAAAAAAGAAAAAAAATCCTTAGTGGCCATCATGGAGAAACGGCCTGTGATTTTTATTATCGGTATCCGGAGGATATCCGCCTGATGAATCATATGAACATTCCCAATTACAGGTTTTCCATTGCCTGGAGCAGAATATTTCCCATGGGAACGGGTGCTATAAACCAACCCGGTATTGATTTTTATAACCGCCTGATTGATGATTGCCTGGCCAATGAGATACAGCCATGGGTTACTTTATACCACTGGGACCTTCCGGCTGCCCTTGAAAAGAAAGGCGGATGGACGAACCGCGAAATAATCAACTGGTTTAGTTCTTATGTGGAATTCTGCGTAAAAAGATTTGGCGATCGGGTACAACGCTGGATGATATTGAATGAGCCCATGGTATTCACAGGAGCCGGTTATTTTTTAGGAGTGCATGCACCAGGAAAAAAAGGATTAAACAATTTCCTTTCTTCTGTTCATCATGCGGCTCTTTGCCAGGCGGAAGGTGGTAGGATCGTTAAAAATATTCATCCGGAATCAAAAGTCGGTACCACATTCTCCTATTCACATATTGAACCTCTCCGGGAAATAGAAAAAGATATTACTGCTGTAAAAAAAACCGACGCTCTATTAAACCGGTTATTTATAGAACCCCTACTGGGAATGGGATATCCGGTGCAGGACCTGAAAATATTACAGGGACTAGAAAGATTCTATAAAGATGGAGATACAGCAAAACTGGCATTCAATATGGATTTTGCCGGGCTTCAGAATTATACCCGTGAACTTGTGCGGCATTCGCCTTTTATGCCCTTTATAAAAGCAAAGATCATCAAAGCTGATAAAAGGAAAGTCGAAAGAACCCAGATGGACTGGGAAGTGCATCCTCCCGCGATCTATCATGCGTTAATGCGCTGGAGCCAATATAAAAACCTGAAGGAAATCATTGTCACGGAAAATGGGGCTGCTTTTGAAGATCATTGTGAAGCGGGAGAAGTGAATGATCAAAAAAGAATGATCTATATAAAAGATCATATCAGCCAGGTGCTTTTAGCAAAGCAGGACGGAACTCCTGTAAATGGATATTTTATCTGGACCTTCATGGATAACTTTGAATGGGCAGAAGGTTACAATCCTAAATTCGGGCTGGTGCACGTAAATTTCGAAACACAGGAAAGAATTGTGAAAGCCTCAGGTAAATGGTATGCCTCATTCCTGGAAAAGAAAGATTAACGGATATCTTTTAACCCCACCATTTTGCGTTTTTCCTGATCCCAGATTTTCAAGCGGAGACAGGCGACAACTTCTTTAATACGCAATGAAGTACGCTTGCAATTTTGAAGTTCTTTAAATTTATTCATCACTTCAGGAAGACGGTAAAAGGGTATTTTGGAATTCAGATGATGAATATGATGGTAACCAATATTCCCTGTGAGCCAGGACATAACAGGACTCATCTCCATATAACTGGATGATTCCATTGCCGCTTTTTCGTAGGCCCATTCGTTATTGTCAGAAAATGTAACTCCCGGAAAATTATGCTGGGCATAAAAAAGATAAGCTCCCATGGCGAAGGCAATAATAAAAGGCAGAAAAAATAAGAAGAACCAAATCTGCCATCCCAGCAGGATAAACAACAAAACTGAAATTGTTATGTGAATAATCAGAGCGATCATAGAATCATAATGCTTGCGTGGATTGCTCACAAAGGAAGCAATGCACATTCCGAATATGAACATGGAAAAATATCCCAGGGCAATCGTTAGAGGATGCCGTATAGCCAGGTATTCAAATTTCTGCCGGCTACTCATTTCCTCGAATTTTTTCTTTGTGGCTATAGGGTAAGAGCCGATGCTCGCGCTGAATAATTTAGAATTATTATTGTGGTGATGATCGTGGGATCTTTTCCAGATACTGGTTGGGGAAAGTATAAAAAACCCGAAAGCAGTCATAATGAAATCCGCCAATTTTGAATGCGTGAGTATAGAATGGTGCTGATGATCATGATAGATGATGAACATACGTACCATTAGCAGTCCTGAGAGAATACTGAAGAAAAGCCTGGCTGGAAGGAATGGTATCAGGATCGTAGCTGTTAGGGACAATGCCAGGAAAAGAATAGTAGTAATTGCATACATCCAGCTTTTACTTCTTATTTCCTTTGCAAAGGGTTTTGTTGCTAATATAAGTTCTTTTCCACAAAGCATTTACTCTACATTAATTTTGAGGTCGTTCATGTTTCCATCTCCGGTGAGTCCACAACCAGTTTTCTGGCTGGCTCCGGATATCATTTTCCAGTTTCCTGGCATGGATTTCAGTAATCATCCCGGTTTCTTCAAGCTGCAAAGGTAGCTCAATTTTTTCTGCAAATACCTTGTAGTAGCCCCTTTTAACTCTTCTTATACTGATATAAACAATTGGATAACGAATCTTTAACGCAATTTTTTCAATACCAAGAAAAACGGGTGTATCCTGATGTAAAAAATTCATCCAGTACGCACGGTCTGGAAGTGGCGTTTGATCCGCAATAAATGCAGTTGCATTCAGTTCATTCCTGTTTTTGAGCATGTCCCGTAATGTATCTTTCATCGGAATCAGACGTGTACCAAACCGGGTGCGCATCCCGTACACCAGCCCATTGAAATATTTATTTGCCAAAGGATGATAGATCACATAAAGCTGATGCCTGCAACAAATACTAAATGTATTACCGCCCCATTCCCAGTTTCCAAAATGACCCATCACAACCATAAAACTTTGGTTCTCTTCAGCAAGCTGATTGAAGATGGATAAGGTTTCCGGGACAAACTCACAATGCTTAACCATACTTTCTTTTGAAATAGTTAGCGTTTTGAAAGTCTCCAGGAAAAGATCACAGAAATAACGGTAAAACCTTAGTTCTATTTCCCTGATCTCTTGTAGTTGTTTTTCAGGAAATGATTTTACCAGATTCTGACGGACTATTTTCCGGCGATAACGTAACACATGATACAGGAGAATGTATACCCCGTCAGACAAGAAATACAACAATGGAAAGGGTAAAATAGCAAGCAAGTAGATAAAGGGAAGGCAGACGTAGTAAAAAAGGCCGTGTAAGAGATTTTTCACCTGGAAAAAGCCAAAGATATAGCAATAATTCTAAGTAGATTGCGTTATAATTAGTTATTAATTGCCCAATGAGACGCAGATTCTGTAGTTATTTTATTCTTTATTTTCTGATCATCGTTATTTGCAGTTGCAATAAAAATAATCCCCTGATAACCGATACTCCGGCTGATTATTATCCTATGCATGTGGGTAATTATATTATTTACCGGATGGATTCCCTGAAATTTTACAATGTCGGATCGCAGGATTCAATTACCAGCTATCACGCAAAGGAAGTGGTGGATGATACTATTACTGATAATTTGGGCAGGCTCAGTTACAGGGTTATCCGTTACCTGAGTGATACAAATGAAATTGCTCCCTGGACTCCTTCTATTGCATATATGGTAACGCCGCTTCCCGGTTCGGTTGAAGTAGTAGAGAATAATCTCCGTTTTATCAAAATGGTAACTCCGGTTCAGGATGGAATGAACTGGCTTGGAAATTCATATATCGATACAAAATCAGATAATTCCCCCGTCCCCTATATGGATGGATGGAACTATACTTATTCAAATACCGGGATGCCTTTCAATGTACTGATGGGAACAGTTCCTATTTCGGTTATCGTAAACGAAGCGAATAGTGTTACTGGCCTCGGAGATAGTTCTTATACACAGACAGTTTTCAGCGAAGAAGTTTATGGTAAAAATATCGGACTCATTTATAAACAGTTTCTGTATTCAGTATATCAATCACCCAATGTGGAGTACCCTTCAGGAGCAACCATCGGATATGGATTGACTTTTAATATGGTTTCCCATAATTAATACCCTTTGCGTCCTTTTTTATTTATTTTCCTCTCCTTGTTTCAGCGTGCTTACGCGCAGGAATATAAATACCTGGTTCATTTAAAAGATAAAAATAATAACGGATTCAATATCTCAAATCCGGCTTCCTTTCTTTCCGTCAAATCCATTCAGCGCCGTACAAAGCAAAGTAT
>Ga0207001_1030_pt1 | contig 20276 bp, 20 predicted proteins | sample Alteio_BWMinCont_91_FD_153481 | JGI IMG/M metagenome (GOLD analysis project Ga0207001, IMG submission 153481) | Enriched cells from forest soil in Barre Woods Harvard Forest LTER site, Petersham, Massachusetts, United States -... | ecosystem: Environmental > Terrestrial > Soil > Temperate forest >... | reverse complement strand
AAAAGAGGTTCATCGTCGGTCAGCTTTTCATTCATATAGAGGGTTAGGTGTATTATCGGAGTATTACCCGTAGGCGACCAAGTCCTTGAACCCATGCCACCAATAGCCGCATATCCCGTCGCGGGTTCCGATAAATGGTATATCTCCTTTGTTCATTGCCATGGCATACTTAAATTAACTAAATTATCCTGTTTCTAAAAGCAAGCAGCGGGCCAGTTCGGAACCTGGCAGGTAAAAAACAGTCCTTTTCACCGATTATTTGCTATCTATTCACCTATTATCTAATACAGATAAAGCGCAGTTTGGGGTGGTAATGGCTAAAGGCATAATTAAGAGCTAGTGGACTTAAAATCGAGGCGCTGATGGACTTAATCTTAAAATCTGGGTGCAGATGGACTTAGTTTTGTTTGGGCTACATTAGCTGAACGGGAGAACCTCCACAGGTAGTTTATTAATAATGTTTTGAAAGAAGAGCCAGTATGCATATCGACTCAGAAGTTCATTTCTGGAAATATAGTAAATCCCTGCTGAATCCGTTCATAAAGAATAATAAATTATTACAACAGGATTATCTACCTGAACATTTGACCTTGAGTTTTAACAGGAACAAAATAGACGGGTGCATTGCCGTAGTTGTAGAACCTGCAGAAGTCGAAACCCGCTTCCTCTCCGAGCTCGCTTTAACACATCCCCTGATTTCAGGTGTGATTGGATGGATAAATATATATGATCCGAAGTCGGTGGAAAAGGTCAGGGAATTTCAGCGGTACAATCACATCCGCGGTTACCGGATCGAAATAAGTAAAGACAAATATCCATCCCAGGAGGTAATGGAAATTCTCACAGAGAATCAATACAGCCTGGATATTTCAATGGGTATTGAAACCGACATGGATAGTTTATCAAAATGGATGAATGACTGGTCTGATCAGCATTTTATTTTAAGGGACTGTGCAAATCCTGATGCGAAAAAAGCCCCATCCAAAATTTGGGCATCCACCATTCGTGAACTTGCTAAAAATCAAAATCTTTCCTGTAAGCTGTCGGGCTTATTTACCAATGGTAATCAGAAGTCATGGAAGCCGGCTGATTTCTATCCCTTCCTCGAAATTCTTTTCGAATCATTTGGGTCAGAAAGACTGCTCTATGCCAGTGATTGGCCTTTTCTCCTGCTCGCAGGAATTTATGTACAGTGGAAAAGCCTGCTGGAAAAATATTTTGAAAGGTATAGTCTGGAAGATCAGAAAAAAATATTTGGAGAAAATGCAGTGAGGATATACCGGCTTTGAAAAATAATTAACTTGGACAGATGAAGACAAGATTGCTCGCCCTGCCGATACTGTTTATATGCACATTATTCCAAAGAACTTCAGCTCAAACATCCGCAGTTATTGATCCATGGGTTATCAGCGCAACTTCGCCCGACCCTTCCAATTATTATGGCGTTACGGTTGCCAATGGAATGATCGGTATCGTTTCTTCTCCGCTTCCCTTCCAGGTAAAAGATGTTGTGCTTGCAGGCGCTTACGATTTATATGGTCGTGGCCGGGTAAGTAATTTTCTGAGAAGTTTCAACCTGCTCAATATGCATTTCAGTGTGGATGGAACGGGTCTTTCTTCAAAAAATATTTCTTCCATGAAACAAACGCTGAATATGCAGCGTGCGAGTTTCACCACTTCTTTCAACTACCAGGATAAAGCATTCATTACATATACATACTATGCGCTTCGTCAGCTTCCATTTACCGTTTTGATAGACATCACTGTGCAGGCGAAAAAAGATATTGAGATCGAACCCGCGAGTGTAATGGAAGCGCCGGATGCATTGCGCGATGTTCAAAATTATTATAATGAAATTGACCGGCCTCATGTAGTGATCTCATTACTTACTTCTACGGCTAAAAGTCCGACGGGCAAATTACTGATGGTCGCTTCCAATACATTTTTGTTCACTGAACCCCATGGACAGGAGCCTCGTCTTATTCATGAGATGTGGGATAATAATATGCACTTGTTGAAATTCAAACGCAAAATCAAAGCCGGAGAAACTTACCGTTTTTCCATTGCAGGTTCTTCCATCACTTCTGCCCATGATGAAGATCCATTGAATGAAGCTGAACGTCTTACGATTTTCGCCAAGCTGCAAGGCGCGGACCGCCTTATTTCTTTTCATGAAAAAGCATGGAGCGATATCTGGAAAACAGATATACAGATTAGTGGAGATGAGCAATCGCAACAGGACATTCACAGCATGCTCTATCATTTATATTCATTTACCAGGGAAGGAACTTCTTACAGTCTTTCACCCATGGGATTGAGCGGACTGGGATACAACGGGCATGTTTTTTGGGACGCCGATTTATGGATGTTCCCTGCCCTGCTGGTCCTACATCCGGAGATGGCAAAATCCATGATTGAATACCGTTATGAACGCCTGGATGCCGCCAAAAAAAATGCTTTTTCACATGGTTATAAAGGCGCTATGTTCCCCTGGGAAAGCGCAGCCAGTGGTGTGGAAGAAACACCTGTGTGGGCACTGAGCGGCCCTTTTGAACATCATATTACGGCCTGTGTTGGCCTGGCTGCCTGGAATTATTATTGTGTTACACAGAATAAGGACTGGCTCAGGGAAAAGGGATGGCCGATCATTTCTGCGACGGCAGATTTCTGGGCTTCCAGGGTTGAGAGAAACGGGCCTGGTCATTATGATATTAATAATGTAGTGGCGGCCGATGAATGGGCCGAGAACGTTGACAACAACGCTTTTACCAATGGAGCAGCCAAGGTATTACTTCAGCACGCTACTGAAGCAGCGGCTATTCTCGGGATAAAGGCAGATCCTGACTGGACACAGGTTTCTGAAAATATTCCCATCCTTAAGATGAATGGCGTAACCCAGGAGCATGCCCAATATAAAGGAGAAGGGATTAAACAGGCGGATGCTAACCTGCTGGCTTATCCATTAAAATTGATTACCGATCCTGTTCAGATAAAAAAAGACCTGGTTTATTACCAGTCACGCGTTCCAAACCAGGGCACGCCGGCAATGACCCAGGCCGTTTTTGCATTATTATATTCGCGACTTGGACAGGGTGATACTGCCTTTCATTTTTTCAAAGATGCTTATGTTCCAAATCTAAATCCGCCATTCAGGGTGATTGCGGAAACCAAGGGTGGAACCAATCCTTATTTTGCCACAGGAGCAGGAGGTATTTTACAGGCGGTGATCATGGGATTTGGCGGATTGGATATCAGGTCTACCGGTATCGTACAAGTTCCTTCCAGCCTGCCTTCAGGATGGAAAAAACTTACCATCACGGGTATTGGCCCCGATAAGAAAAATTACAGCGTTCAATAAAAATTAGTAATTTGCCCCTGACTGTGAAGAGAATTGCTGCCATACTTCTGTTGGGTTTACTCCTTTTTAACTGGGTGGGATACCAGTTATTTACTACCATTTTACAGGATAGGGCGGATAAAACACTGATTGCAGATCTGAATGAGAATAAGTATTCAGACGCTGATCTTATTTCTATTAAAGTACCTGCCGCACATCTTTCTTCTTATGTGAATTCAAAAGAATTTCAAAGGGTTGACGGTAAAATTGAAATTGAAGGCGTACAATATAATTATGTCAAACTCCGGTATATTGAAGGCAACCTGGAACTTCTATGTATCCCTAATAAAACATCAAATCGTATACAGTCTGCCAGGGATGATTTTTTTAAACTGGTAAATGATTTACAACACCCGGGCCAGTCAAAAAAATCTGAACAACACAATAATGCATACAAAAGTTTTCAGGCAGGATTCTATACAGGAATGCAGGCTTTTGTCGTTCCGAACCTGATCCTCGTTAGTCAGAAAGCATCAGATCATTATCAGCTCATGATACCAACTGTTTACCTCACACGCGCTGGTCAGCCTCCAGACCAGATCTAAAGTTTCATTGCAAAGGGATTTATCACGCGTATCGCGTGATAAAGATTCCATTTTTCACCTGAACATTTTATATTAATTATTCTGTAGCCGCTGTTGCGTTTTACGCAATAGTCTTATTTAGTTGTAACTGTAAAACGGAGTGACAGTCTGATACCATTAACCATTAAACCTATACTATTTTTTAAATCAAAACTTAACAAACGCGAAATGAAAAAGAAAACAATATTCCATCTGGTGACAGCCATGGCGTTCAGCCTGGTTGCCATAGTTGCGAAGGCACAGACCGTTGACGATGCAATCATGATGAGCAAGAAGCAATGGTGTAATGGTCTTACCTATATGCATTCCAGCTGGAATGAATACTGGGAAGGAACTACCAAAAGAAATAATCTAAACCTCGGAACCGTAACAACGCAATCTGTAATGTATATGAGTTCCTATGGTATTACGGACAAGTTTAATTTGCTGGTAAATGTTCCTTATGTGTGGACGAATGCTTCAGCCGGTACAATGCATGGCATGAAAGGTTTCCAGGATATTGACATAGATCTCAAATATGAATTTTATAAAACCAAAATCGGGAAGGGGGATTTATCACTGATCGCCCTTGCGGGATTTAGTACACCACTTTCGAATTATGAAAATGATTTCCTGCCCATGTCCATCGGTCTTGGCAGCACCAATCTTTCCGGTCGACTTACCGCAGACTATCAAAACGGGCTTTTCTTCGCAACGATCTCCAGCGCTTATGTTTTCAGAAGCGATGTTACGGTCGATAGAACTTCTTACTATACCAATCAGATCAATTACACTAATGAAGTGTATATGCCTGATCAATTATACAGTAATCTGTTTATCGGAATCCGGAATTCAAAACTGACAGTGCAGGCCCAACTGATGAACATGTATACATTCGGAGGATTTGATATTCGCAAAAATGATATGCCCTTTGTAAGTAACCAGATGAATAGCACTTCGCTGGGAGCACATGTAAAATATTTTCTTCCTTTTGTTACCAATCTGGAAGTTGTTGCCAGTGCAGATTATGTGATTGCAGGCAGAAATGTCGGTCAGTCGCAAACTTACATGGGTGGCTTTTTTTATATACTCGGTTTATAAACCGATAAAATTATTGAAATGAAAAAAATATTCTTTTATTCTTTAGGGCTGGGTTTGATGCTGATGGCAACAGGCTGTCAGAAAGAAGTTACTAACCGCACTTCGAATCTGCCTGCGATTGATCCGGCAAGTACTGATCTGACTGCCGGCACATGGAGAACAGTGTTATTATCCAGGCCGGATAGTTTCGCAGTGGCAGCACCTGTTGCGACCAGTTCACCTCTTTACCTTGCAGATCTGTTTGAAATTAAGTCACTGCAAAAAAGTTTAACAGGAGACCAGGCAAATACAATTAAATACTGGGCTGCCGGCAGTGTGTTGAGGTGGAATGAAATCATGCGTGGCCTGGTTGCGAAATACAACCTGCCTCCCGAAGCAAATTCTGATACCAGTTATCCGATACCGAATTCAGCAAATCCACTGGCTTATCCGCTTTTCCCCTTTTCAAACCCACCTTATGCAGCAAGGGCTTATGGATATATTTCAGCTGCGCAATATGATGCGCTGGTTGCATGCTGGTATTACAAAACATTATATAATCGTGCGGCTCCTTATAAAGTGGATTCATCTGTTTCTGCCTTATATATCAACAAAACAAGTTTACCATCTTATCCTTCTGAAGCTGCTGTGATGGCTGGCGTTACCGCAGAAATGATGAAACTTTTGTTTCCTGGTGAAATCGCCAATATACAGGCAAAACTGGTTGAAGCTGAACAGGCAACCATCATGAGTGGTGCAGCCACCCGCGCAGATATTACTGCCGGAGAAGCGCTGGGCAGGCAGGTTGCAGAACTTTTTATCGCCAGAGCAAGGGGTGACAATGCCAGTAAGGCTGTTGGTACTCCGACTGACTGGTCAAATTTTGTAACCATAACTACCAACCAGGGGCTAACACCATGGTACAGTCTGGAAACACCTAAACGCCCTCCGATGCTACCGCTGTTTTATAAAGTAAAACCATTTTTATTCGACTCTGCAACTGTTGTGAGTTTACGTCCGGCGCCACCTCCTGCTGTCGGATCTGACGAGATGAATAAAGATGTGGCAGAAGTAAAAAATTATATTAGTAATCCTACCAGGGAAAATATGCGAATCGTGCAATATTGGGCCGACGGAGTTGGAACGTATACGCCTCCAGGACACTGGGATGCAATTGCTGCGGAAGATTTTGTAAATCAGAATTACAGTGAAATTCGTTTTGCCAGAAATATGGCATTGCTGAATATGACGGAGATGGATGCTGCCATTGTATGCTGGGATATCAAATATCATTTTTTCAATCCAAGGCCGACCCAATTGGACCCTTCGATTAAAACATTAACAGGCATACCGAATTTCCCGGCCTATGTTTCCGGACATTCAACGTTTAGCGGTGCAGCTGCGACCATTTTGGGATATCTCATACCGGCTAATGCAGCTAAATATAACGCCATGGCGCAGGAAGCAGGAATGAGCCGCCTCGTGGGAGGTATTCATTACAGAATAGATTGTGAAACGGGTCTTACAGTTGGTGAAAATGTTGGCAATTATGCCATTCTGCGTGCGCAGAATGACGGTGCCTATTAACTTTTTTATTATAAAGGTTTAAGCAATTAAGACCCTTCGATTCTTCGCGGGGTCTTTCTAAAAATCCAGGAGAAAAAATGAAATCATTAACGAATAACCAGAGAATACATTATACACTGCGGATCGCATCTGCTATGTGTTTTATAGGTCATGGTGCGTTCGGCATTATAACCAAACCCATCTGGTGTAACTATTTTGCAATTTTTGGAATTGACAAAATCACGGCATATCGTTTAATGCCTGTTTTAGGATCTGTGGACATTATACTGGGTATTATTCTGTTATTTAAACCGATCCGTGCTATTGCAGCATGGCTTGTTTTCTGGGGAATTATGACGGCTTTATGCCGTCCGCTTTCAGGCGAACCCTTTGCAGAATTTATCGAAAGGGCCGGTAATTTTGGCGCGCCGCTTTGTATGTTATTACTCGCTGGCGGAATTAAATTAAACTTCCCATGGCTTTTTTCCAGCATAAACCCGAATGTACCGGTGGACGAAAAATCCCTGGTGAGAGTAAAAACAACGCTTAGAATAATTGTATTTCTTCTATTGACAGGACATGGTTGGTTGAACCTGATCCAAAAACCAGGAATAATCAGTCAATACACATCCCTGGGATTTTCTAATCCTGTGAATGTTTCTATCCTTGCAGGAATTTTTGAAATCATGGCTGCCATTGCGGTTCTGGTTAGGCCGGTGCGGCCACTGATTTTTGTTTTTCTTATCTGGAAGATGGGCACAGAATTATTTTATCCTCATTTTGAAATCTTTGAATGGGTTGAGCGTGGCGGAAGTTATGGTACGCTGTTCGCACTTTGGCTTTGTCTTGATCCTTTGCGCAGAATGAGGACAAATTTTGTGAGACGGGAAAGGTTAACGGTTGACGGTTGACGGTTGGCGGTTGGCGGTTGGCGGATGACGGATGACGGTTGACGGTTTACGGTTGACGGTTGACGGTTGGCGGAAAAAGTTTTCGGCTTTAGGCTTTAAGCTTTAGGCTCAATAAATTGTAATCAATAATCATAAGCAATAAAATCCCTGCGATTCTTCGCGGGGATTCTTTTTAAGCCGAAAGCCTAAAGCCCAAAGCTAAAAGCGTAAGACCTTTATTGATTATGAATTATGGGTTATGGATTATGAATTTCATTTCCAACTTGTAATTACTGCCTCACTCTCACTTTCCACACTCTCACACTTCCACACTCTCACACTGGTTTTAGGCTTTGGGCTTTAGGCTTTAAGCTCAGAAAGCGTATCTTTAAAACCAAATTAACCCCGATGAAGTCCTTCTATTTCCTGTCACTAATACTGTTGAGTATTAGTGCTAAGGCACAGTATCTGCAACCTGCAACCCCTGATAAGATTTATGGTGATCTTTTTACAGATGTACAGATGCAAAAAGTATTTCCAGACGGAAAGACTTTTGTTGACTGTATCCCGAAAAGAAAGCCGGCAGATATCATGTATGATTATGGAATTCAGAAAGGTCCCAATTTCAACTTAAAGAAATTTGTGGAAGATAATTTTGAAATCCCTCAGGCTGTTGCAGCAAATTATAAATCGGATACTTCTGAAGATATCGTTACCCATATCAAAAAACTATGGGTGGTTTTGAAAAGAAATCCCGATAAAGAAGTAGAGGGAAGCTCACTACTGCCACTTCCAAATCCTTATATAGTTCCGGGGGGAAGATTCCGGGAAGTATATTATTGGGATTCATATTTCACTATGCTGGGACTGAAAGAAAGTGGTGAGATAAAAACCATACAGGACATGGTAAGTAATTTTGCCTTTCTGATTGAAACATACGGACATATTCCAAACGGAAACCGTACCTATTACCTTGGCAGGTCGCAGCCACCTTTCTTTTCCTGTATGGTGGAGCTGCTGGCAGGAATTCAGGGCGATAGCATCTATCAGAAATATCTACCTGCGATGGAAAAAGAATATGAATTCTGGATGGAAGGTGCAGATAAACTCAAAGCCGGAGATGCGTATCGTCGGGTCGTGCGCCTTAAAAACGGAGATCTGCTTAACCGCTATTGGGACGACAGTATGATACCCAGACAGGAAAGCTGGCGGGAGGATTATATGACTGCTGAAAAATCAGGTAGAAATAAAATAGAAATGTACAAACACCTGCGGGCCAGTGCTGAAAGTGGAATTGACTTCAGCAGCAGATGGTTTACCGATCATAAAACAATCACCACCATTCAAACGACTGATATTTTACCCGTTGACCTGAACAGTCTGATGTACCATATGGAATGGACTATTGCGAGAGCCAGACTGATAAACAGGGATGAAGCAGGCGCAAAACTTTTCCGTGAAAAAGCTGAACAAAGGAGGTTGCTGATAGATAAATATTTCTGGAACAATAAGATTTCTTTCTTCACCGACTACCAGTTTAAAACACAATCGAAGCTGAATAATATTACGCCTGCAGGACTTTATCCATTTTGTTTTATTAATGAACAACCAGATTATTTAAGCCTGCTTGGCAGTAAAGTTGCTTCGGTTTTAGAGGCAAAACTCCTTAAAGACGGAGGGTTTGTAACCACTGTATATAGCACGGGTGAACAATGGGACGCCCCCAATGGATGGGCCCCATTGGAATGGATGATGATCTGGGGTCTGGATCGCTGCGGTCAAAAAAACCTTGCCGCACTGGCGGCAAAAAGATGGATAAAATTAAATATTCATGTTTATAAACAGACAGGCAAACTAATGGAGAAGTATAATGTTACTGATCTTAATAAGGAGGCAGGTGGCGGCGAATATGGCGGACAGGATGGTTTCGGTTGGACGAATGGAGTTTTGCTGAAACTGATAAGTTTGTATGGAACGAAATAAGCTTAAGGCGTATCGCGAAAAGCTTAACGCTTTTTAATTATTAGTGGTAAATAATAAATAACGATTAAAACAAAACCGTTAACAATTAACCATTAACAATTAACCATTATGACGGACGAATATTTCATGTTGCAGGCGCTGAAGGAAGCAAAAAAAGCTTATGATGAAGGAGAGGTTCCTGTAGGCGCCATCATCACCATGAAAGAAAGAATCATATCCCGTGGCCATAACGAGGTTGAACGATTAAACGACCCCACGGCGCATGCTGAAATCATTGCCCTCACTTCCGCATTTAATTTCCTTGGATCAAAATATTTACCTGACGCAACCATTTATATCACGGTTGAACCTTGTCTTATGTGTGCAGGTGCACTTTTCTGGAGTAAAATTCAGAAAGTAACATATGGAGCGCCCGATATGAAAAACGGGTATAAAAAATATGTGGAACCAATCCCCTCTCTGGAAGAAATTGGCATTGCCCCAAGGCCATTCCATCCAAAAACCATAGTAGTAGAAGGAATATTGGCGGATGAATGTGCATCACTCATGAAAGAATTTTTTAAAGCAAGGAGGTGATCGCCGGATCAAGAAATAACGGGACAAGAATTGTCTTATTCATAATCAGAATTTAACAAATAATAAAAATTTGTCCCTTAATTTCCACATCTGAAAAATACCTGAATCCTATTTTCATCCACCCGCTGAAGAATCAAAATTATTAAAGGCTTTTGTTTTGAGTTATCAACCTTAGATCAGTAATTTTGTTATCCTTCAACAGAATCCTATACTTTTCATCAAAAAATAAAAACTTATGGCATTTACATTACCTGCACTTACTTATGCACAGGCTGCACTCGAGCCACATATTGACGCATTGACGATGCAGATACATCACGATAAACATCACCAGGCATATGTTGATAATCTCAATAAAGCAGTAACGGGTACCCCCAACGAAAATAAATCGCTGGAAGAACTGGTCAGCATTGCGGGGACCCTCCCCCCGGCTATTCGTAATAATGGCGGTGGACATTGGAACCATAGTTTTTTCTGGTTGATCCTTGCGCCTAATGCAGGTGGTAAGCCGACCGGAAAACTTGCCGAATCTATCGATGCAGATTTCGGATCTTTTGATGCTTTTAAAGAAAAGTTCGCTCAGGCGGGCATGGGCCGCTTTGGTAGTGGATGGACCTGGCTCATTGAACAGGATGGTAAGTTATTGATTTCTTCTACACCGAATCAGGATAATCCATTAATGGATGTTGCTGAAGTAAAAGGCACTCCGATCCTTGGTGTTGACGTATGGGAGCATGCTTATTATCTGAAATATCAAAACCGTCGTGCAGATTACCTGGCAGCTTTCTGGAATGTTGTAAATTGGAAAGAAGTTAATAAAAGATACGAAGCTTCCCTGTAAAAATAAATGAACGATTTGATTAACTTCAGATCCCGTCCGTCCGCCAGTTGGCGGACGGACGGGATCTTCTTATTTAAATAAAGCATATGAAAAAAAAATCCTGGCTCCTGCTCTCCTTCGTAGTTTCTCTAAGTGCATGTACTTCCCACCAAAAAAAGATATTGCTTTATGCCAACAGCAATATACAGGTTGATGAATCTCAAAAAAATATTACGGTTACGGACGGAAACACGCAGGTTGAAAAGGAATTAAACTTTACAAGCTCTGGTCCTGTGATTCTGAATATTTCCGGACCTCAGGGGCATTATACGCTGGAAGCAAAAGAAGACGGATTCTGGCTTGCAAACCTGAAAAAAGATACCGTAGTAGGCAGTCTGCAGCACACAGGTTATACAGCACATACACGGATTACGCAGGAAGAATTAAATCATCGTTTAGACAGCTTAAACCAACTGGTAAAGGGAACGAATATTTCTGCGCAGGCTAAAAATTATTTTATTGTTCCAACTAAAATTGATAAGATCTCAGACAATACCAATACAAAAATTTTTGGACCCTTTACTTCCATTCCAAATGATTTTGATGCCGGCTCAGTTTCTGAAATCTACAAATTCTATAATCTCTCCGAGGTAAATACTATCATTCAAAAACTAACGGAGATGAGTAAGTACAAATATGAGAAAGGGGATGAGAAGCAATAACCTGAAAGTGTGAGAGTGTGAGAGTGTGAGAATTTGAGAGTGATACATTTGATTCACACTCTCACACTCTCACACTTTCACACTTTATTTCACCGGATCATGCCCATGACGGCCCCAGGGGTGACAACTGGAAATCCGGCGAATGGCCATCCAGCCGCCTTTAAACAACCCATATTTTTGTAAAGCCTGAATTGTATAAACAGAGCAGCTGGGTGTGAAGCGGCATCTCGGACCCAGCCAGGGAGAAATTATCAACTGATAAATCCGAATCAGAAAGATCAGTGGGTAACTAAGTATTTTGAGAATGATCTGCATTGATGGCCCTTATCAGTTTATCCAAAACCTGTTTTAACGTAGACGAAATTTCTTCATAAGAAATAATTTCCCTTCCCGTATAAATAAAAAACAAACTGAGCTCAGATCTGTTTTCCCGAATCGAAATTTCCAGTTCTTTTTTCTGAATACGATATGATTCCCTGCTCAACCTTTTAATCCTGTTTCTGTCAACCGCTCTTGAGAAATTTTTTGAACTGACTGTAAAACCGGCTTTGATATCTCCTACTCCCGGTTTAGCCAGATACAAGAGCCGAAAAGGAAATACTGTAATTTTCTTTCCTGTTTCAAAAAGGATATCAATTTGTTTCCTGCTTTTTAAGCGCTGGGATTTACCTAATGAATTTGGTTTATTACTTGTCATTCAGTGAATCAAAAATAAATAGCCCCAATGAAGGGGCTTGATTTTTTTATTATATTGAGTACTATTTTCTTTGTTGACCGTTGACCGTTTGGCCTTAAGTTTATTTGCCTCCTGATTCGTCTGAAACAGAAAGTTTAGCGCGACCCTTTGCACGACGGCTGGCCAGCACCTTGCGTCCGTTGGCAGTCTGCATGCGTTTACGAAATCCATGAACTGTTTTACGACGGCGTGTGTGTGGCTGGAATGTACGTTTCATTATATTATTTTGATCTCTTAGTCCCTGATAATCAGTGAATTTCCCTATATTTCATCCTGCGGTAAGCGGGCCAGTCTGTTTAAGGGAGAGCAAAGCTAAATAATTCCTGCCTGACTGCCAACAATAAGCTCATTTTATCAATAACTAACAGCGAAATAACCAGCAGTTATGGTAACCGGCGTGCCGCTCACCAAAGGACTGGCTATAAAGCTGAATGTCCCAATGATTCTTCGGGCCACCGTATCGTTGGAAGTAATTGTCAGAGTGCCGTTCATTTGAGAAAGCAGCGTAGTACTGGAATTGGGGTTATATACACCATAGTAAATTCCAGTTGCAAAGTCCATATTATAAGTACCTGCTGATATACCCACAGGCATTCCCAGGGCAATGTCCTCAGCCCCGTTGGCTGATATACCCGCTATAAACAGTGTACCATTTGTTATACTTGAAACAACCTGTGCACTATTGAATTGGACACCATCAACAGCTGCCTGTAACGTATCTGAAGCCGAGGGTGATGTCCCTCCTGTGGTATCGACACCATAAGGAACCTGGTTAAAAACACCTGCGGTTATCGCTGTCCGTGAATTATCGACAGGGTTAATCAGCGTAAACATAAAACTACCGCTAACCAGGTGCTTAACCGAATCGATACTGGTAACAGTAACATTTCCGCCCGCAGCTCCTGTATTGCTGGTGTAAACGGCAGATGTATTGACGATGATATTGGAACAAACAGCTGTAGAAACAGACAGTGCATTAAGCGTATAATTGCCTGTTTTTAAGGTGGGCAGAAGCATGGAAATCTGTTCACCGGTTTTACTTAGTCCGGATATGGAAAATCCGGTATTACTAAGGAGAGCAATTTGTAGGCTATCGGCATTCCACTGAGTACCATCAACGGTTGCGTAAAAATCTCCGTTCAATATTTGCGTCCCTGTATTATTTTCTTTACTGAGTTCTTTGGTACAGGAAATGAACGAAAATATAACAGCAATCAGCAGGCAGGCAGATATGAGCGATTTCATAAGCAGGTTTAGGTTTTCGGGTGGTTGTTAAGAAATCACTACAAAAATACTCTTTCCGATTTGACATCCATACTATAAAAATATCCACCATGCCGGTCAAAATCTGCACAATCATCCGTTGTATAGAATGAAATAATGGCATGCTTGCTGCTTCGGCTATCTATTTCAGGATGGTTTTTCAAATATTTAACCAAACTTTCAGCTACAATATCGCCCTGGGCGATCAATTGGATATTCTTTGGAAAATACTGCCTGAGCTTATTCATCAGCAGGGGATAATGTGTGCAGGCAAGCAAAACCGTATCAATGGCCGAAGACCGGGCAAGTAGCTCGTCCACGTATTTCTTTATAAAATAATCTGCTCCGGGTCCCTGATGTTCATTATTCTCTATTAGAGGAACCCAAAGCGGGCAGGCCTGCTGATAGACCTTTACGTTGGGAAAGAATTTATTTATTTCCAGTACATAGGATTCCGAATTTACCGTTCCGCTGGTTGCCAGAATACCTACGCTTTCTGTTTTGGAAAGAAGTCCTGCAATTTCGGTTGTGGGTCTGATTACACCGAGAACCCTGTTTTTGGTTCCTGATTCAACAAGATCCTGTTGTTGAATAGTGCGTAAGGCTTTTGCTGAAGAAGTATTGCAGGCAAGAATTACAAGAGGGCATCCCTTGGAAAAAAACCATTGCACTGCTTCCCTGGTATACTGGTATACAGTTTCAAAAGAACGATTGCCATAAGGCGCACGGGCATTATCCCCCAAATAAATGAAATCGTAATCAGGAAGTTTTTCAACAATGGATTTTAAAACGGTTAGTCCGCCATAACCTGAATCAAAAACTCCAATCGGTTGGGAAGAGGGCATACATAAAATTAATCAACAAAAACTAAAAAGGCCATCCCGGTTTAGAGATGGCCTTTAATAATTTTAATTAAAGAAGTTATTTCAATCCAAGCTTTTTCTTCACAAGTGGCAGTATATCATCAGCCGGTGGAGAGACAAGGAGGGCGTCTTTCAGAAATACATATGTGTATCCATTTTCTTTAGCAACGGTCTGCACAACGTCAGTTGCTTTTTTCTGAATTGGGGCCATCAGGTCCTGCTGCTTCTGCTGATAAAGCTGACCGGCCTGTTGCTGGTAGCCTTGTAATTTCAAATAAAGTTCACCTAATTGTTTTCTCTTTATTTCAAGCTGCGCCCTGGTATATTTTACTGTATCCTTTGATGAAAGCAAACTGTCTTTTTCGTTGAATTCGCTTTTCATATCTTCAAAATTCTGATTCAGGGCTGACTGATAATCCTTCATGGATGAGTCCGCTTTTTTATACTCCGGCATATCAGATATCATTTCACTGAGACTGATAAAACCAAATTTTGACTGGGCCTGCAACTTGTTCCCGCCGAGGCTAAGTGTGGTCGCTACTAATACAATGGCAACAATTTTTTTCATAATTGCTTTCTGTTTTCTTTGTTTTGTTAATATTGATTTAATAATTATTTGTCTACTTAACCCCAAGTTCCCTAAGCACGTCATCGCTCTTATCCAGCTTAGGGTCGGCAAAGATAACAGTAATTCCTTCACTTTTATCTAAAATAAAGTCATACATACGACTGACAGCGATTTTTTGAATCGCGTTATAAACCTTATCCTGCACAGGTTTGATCAATTCCTGACGTTTTTTGAATAAATCTCCTTCAAAACCAAAGCGTTTACGTTGCAGGTCTCTCACTTCTTTTTCATGATTAAATAACTCATCCTCTCTTTTTTTCTTCAAATCATCACTCAGCATCACTTCTTCCCCTTCAAAATCCTTATACATTTTATCAAGAACAACTTGTTTATCGTCAATTTCTTTTTGCCATTGTGCACTGATCTGGTCCAGTTGTTTCTGTGCTGATTTGTAATCAGGCATTTTATCCAGGATATATTTGGTATCCACGACGGCATAACGCTGTGCGGTAGCAACAGTACAAATGCTAAGGGCCAGGGTACATACCAATAAAAATCGTTTCATTTTGAAGAAGTTTTATTTAGATTATTCAGGTTCTACGCCCAGCATAAAGGTAAAGCGGGACGCATTGCTAAGCGAACCATTTTGAATCCTGTCGAGTCCGATTGCATAGTCGAATCCAAGCAATCCAAACATAGGGAGGAAGAATCGAAGACCAACCCCCACGTCTCTGCGCAAACGGAAAGGGTTATAACTCTGGTAATCGTACCATCCGTTGGCAGCTTCAAAAAATGTTTCCCCGTAAATTGTACTGCTGGGGCTGGTAACAAATGGATAACGCATTTCCAGCGTGTATTTGTTGAACATAGTAAAGAACTGGGTTGCTCCGGTTTGTTCCGGGTTGAGGCGGGGATCTGAATTCTGGTAAACCGGGTAGCCTCTCTGTGAAATGATTTCATAACCAAGCAGACCAAAATTATTCGTCAGACCCGCATCTCCTAATTGGAATCTTTCAAAGGGAGAAAAATTCGCTTCACTGTTATACCTGCCCATAAATCCCATTTTCACACCAGCGTACAATACAAACTGCCGGCTCTTATCTGCCCCCATCGGCTTACCTATAGGAATATACCATTGACTGGTTAGCCGAAACTTTGTGTATTCAGGTAATGTAAACTGATCCTGGCTTGTATTATAGTTAGGTGTAAATAAGGAATACGGTGGTGTAAACTGTGCACTGATCATGAAATTTGATCCTCCATGCGGATAAATGGGTTGATCCACGGAATAACGTCCAAGACCGATTTTGAAGCTAAGGTTATTGGAATATCCATTTCGGAAATCAGGTGAGAAAAGGGAATAGTTCGTCAGGTCGTATAAAGTATAATTCACTGAATAAGTCAGCGTAAAATAATCATCCGGCCATTTCAATTGTTTTCCCAGGGCGACGACGACTCCGAAATTTTTGAGTGAATTCGTATCGCTGTATGCGTATTTAGAAGTCGTATAATTATATCCGCCCGTGCGGAAAGCGCTGCGGTAAAGACTTACAGTAAGTGAATTCCTTTTCTTTCCTCCAAGCCATGGTTCGGTGAAAGAAAGATTATATGATTGATAAGCCTTACCATTTGCCTGTACACGCAAACTTAACTTCTGTCCGTCGCCCGTTGGTAAAGGATCCCAGGCAGATTTCTTCCAGATATTATTTATAGAGAAATTATTAAAGGTTATTCCTACAGTACCGGTCACACCGATCCCTCCGCCCCAGCCTGCTGAAAGTTCGAGCTGATCCGATGATTTCTCTTCAACCGACCAGTTTATATCAACCGTTCCGTCTTCCTGGTTAGGCACAATATTTGGAACTACTTTTTCCTGGTTGAAATAGCCAAGGTTTACTATTTCACGTGTGGATCTAATGATATCCTGGCGGCTGAATTTTTCTCCCGGAATAGTACGCAGTTCCCGTCGGATTACATACTCTTTAGTTTTTTCATTGCCTGCGATCGTTACATTTTTGATAGTTGCCTGAGGGCCTTCCACCATACGGATTTCAAAATCGATGGTATCATTATACACGGCTGTTTCAACAGGATCTATTCTGAAGAAAAGATATCCGTCATCCAGATAAAGATCACTAACACCGCCACCTTCCTGCGAAACCTCTTTTCCCAGTTTCTTATTTAGAATATCCAGATTATATATATCTCCTTTTCTAATACCCAGCACCAATGAAAGCACAGTATCAGGATATTTAGTATTTCCTTTCCATTTAATATTACCAAAATAATATTTCACTCCTTCATCAACTTTGATGGCAATGTTCAACTGTTTTTTTACTATTGTAAAACAAAGTGTCGGAAATGATTACCGCATCACGATAGCCCTGGGAGTTATAATAATTGATAATTTTCTGCTCGTCTTCCCTGTATTTTTTCTCGTTGAACTTGGCAGAGCTAAAGAGCTTGAAACGGAAATATGGATCGAGGAATTCCTTGGACTTTGTGTACGAAAGAAATCCCTGCTGGTCAATATATTCTTTAAAGCTCATGGGATTAACCACACCATAGGAAGAGGAATCTTTGGCCGGATAGAGAGTCAACTTGGTTACCTCTTTGGTATCATCCATTTGTTTCTTTAACCTCGTAGCAGAAATTGCCTTTGTTCCATAAATAGAGATCTGGTTGATCCGCACTTTGGTTCCTTTGTCAATATCAAAAGTCAGGGATTCGGAATTGGGAGTTTTTGGATCACGTTGTTCTGTTATCTTCACTTCCACTCCCTGAAATCCCTTGTCGGCATAATATTTTTTAATGTTTTCATCGGCCGTTTGTTTCATGTTCTCGGTGATCACACGGCCTTTGATCAATCCGGTTTTAATTTTTAACTCGTCTGATTCAGATTTGCTGGCGCCTTCAAAGGTAAAGTTTGTGAGACGGGGTCTTTCGGTAACATTGATTTCAACTGATAATTCGTTACCAGAGATCTTAGTAAAATAAATCCCAATATTTGAAAACAGGTTTTGATTCCACAATTTCTGGATGGCTTTGCTGAAATTATCACCTCCTGGTATCATTACTTTATCGCCAATACTCAGGCCTGATACAGAAATTAAGAGGGACTCATCGAGATATTTGGTACCGGTTATTTTAATGCCCGCTATAACATATTCTTTCGGGGTTTTTGCATTTTCAATCGCCAGTAATTCAGGATCTACGGAAACAGGGTGGGTGGTGTCTTTAACCACAGGATGAGTGGTGTCTGTAACCTGTGCTTCAGCAACCGTCATTTTCAATAAGCAGAAAGTAAACAAAAAAACACCAGTCAATATACTTCGTAGCATCCGGGCGGGTTTTTTAGAGCGGCAAATTAAGGGGATTAATTAAAAGTGTTTGTTAAAATACAGGCTGCATCAGCACTACAGCATATTTATTCTCAAGCATTTCTGAAGGATTGGGGGTCCTCAGCCCAGTTGCTCACTGGTTTTGCCAAATCGTCTTTCCCTTGTTTGAAAATCAAGGATAGCTTTATAGAGATGTTCTTTTCTGGAAATCCTGCAGGGAGTAGATTATTTCACCGCTTTTCAAAATGTGAACAGTACTTACAAATCCTCTCTCAGATATTATGGGCGTAGTTTCTACTGATTGCATAATGGATTGCTTAATTAGTGAATTTACAGGTCTGCCGAAGATCTTCACGGAAATATTATCCACATATGTGGAACAGTTTTACACAGTTGCCAATCCAGCTTTCTTTATCCGTCTTCACTCCTGCAGCGGGAGAAATGTTTAAAGGTGAAGAGATCTTTAATTAAAGTTGAGGTAGACAGTAATTAACGGTGAGAAGTACTGTAAGGTTGAGGTAGACTGTAATTAATGATGAGGTAGAAAGTTTGAAACATTCGGAACTAACAGTTGAAACATTATAGTTCCTGCAAAAGCTGCCTTGCGGTTTCCAGGCCGCTTACGACGGCTGCTTCAACTGTACCGGGGAAAGGACCATCATAATATGCTTCCCCGGTGAAATAGATTCTGTTCTGTATGGACTTCCTGCAAATAGCCTTGGCGGCTCCCGATCCTACCAGGGAATAGCTATATGCGCCACGACTCCAGGGATTGTTCATCCAATTAAATATTCTGACATCCCTCAGCTCCTGTTTTATCTTTTCTGCCGAAACTGAAAAAAGAGATGATAAGGTCTCAAGTGCCTTCTCAAGAAAAAAAGAATCGGGCTTATCCGAAAGTAGCTCCGCCCTCGGACCTCCAAGCCAGCCTGTCAAGACTGGAATCCCTTGCGGAAATTGAGTCCACCAGGTAGGTATAATATTATCTGAAATAATAAATTGTGCATCTGGAACTATTTGTTTCCAAAACGGAGAATTCCAGATCATAACGATTTTGATAACTGTCCCAAATCCAATCTGGTTGAATGCCTTTTGCTTTTCATCAATGGACGGATGAAAAACTATGGATTCTGGCCGGGGCTTCTTCTGATTTAACAGGCTCAGAGGTAAACTGATGATAAGCTTATCCGGGTTCATTTTATTTTGATCCCTTACATAAAGATTAAGCGCATCAGAATCCCAGTCAACTCTTTCTATTTTGTGGTTTAAAAATATTTTACCTCCCAGATTTGTAAATTCATTTTCAACTGATTTAACAAGCGTGCCATAACCAGATGGAATACGATATTGCCCCGATTCTTCCTTTTCCCATTCCGCTATAAGTGCTTTTGTACTTGCTCTTTTCGTATCTGCAAGATCAAATCCCTCAGCAAAACCAATCGCGGCCTTTTTCAATTCATTAAAATTATCCCCCGGAAAATGTTTGTCCAGAAATTTATTCAGCGGCTGGTCTTCATCAATTGATTTCATTTTTTCCAGCAACTGATCCCAGCCATCTGCCATTTCATAGTTTTCACTTATTTTTCCATCCCAGGCCCTGTAAATTTTTCCGTGGATCGTTTCATACCTGATCTTATATTTTTTCAACAGGCCCAATGTTTCCTTAAGGTGTCCATGAATAAATTCAGGGCCGGTTTCTACCATTACTCCGACCATTTCGATACTTTCAATACGACCACCGGTTCGCGGACTGGATTCAAAAATAGAAACCTGATAACCAGCCCGCTGCAATTCGATCCCTGCAATCAGTCCGCTGATGCCGGCTCCTGCAATTGCTATATTGAGTCCAATTTATAATGGTTCGGACAGATATGGTATTGTTACGATGTATTTGTAAAGATAGTTTTA
>Ga0207001_1029_pt1 | contig 20300 bp, 16 predicted proteins | sample Alteio_BWMinCont_91_FD_153481 | JGI IMG/M metagenome (GOLD analysis project Ga0207001, IMG submission 153481) | Enriched cells from forest soil in Barre Woods Harvard Forest LTER site, Petersham, Massachusetts, United States -... | ecosystem: Environmental > Terrestrial > Soil > Temperate forest >... | reverse complement strand
ACAGCGCTGAGCGACGAAGAAGTGGAATATAAAGACGTTGAAGGAATTCTCTATTATATAAAATACCCGATTGCCGATTCTGAGGAGTTTATAACGATTGCCACACAAAGACCTGAAACTATCATGGGAGATACAGCGGTTTGCGTTAATCCAAATGATCCAAAATACAGGCCTTTACTGGGAAAAAAAATTGTTGTTCCGCTGGTAAACAGGAAGGTTCCCCTGATTACAGATGAACATATCGATATGAACTTCGGAACCGGTGCTCTTAAAGTGACGCCTGCGCACGATATCAACGATTATAATATTGGTTTAAAATACGGACTGCCGGTTATAAATACTTTAAATGAAGATGGAACACTTTCAGCAGCAGCCGAAATTTTTGTGGGCATGGACAGGTTTGAAGCCCGCAAAAAAGTATTGGAAAGACTTAAAGAAGAAGGTCTCATTTTGAAAGAAGAAGCTTATTCAACAAGGCTCGGATTTTCACAGCGAAGCCATGCTGTTGTAGAACCAAGGATTTCAACGCAGTGGTTTGTAAAAATGAAACCTCTGGCAATACCAGCGCTTGATGCTGTTATTTCCGGAAAAATACGAATTCATCCGGCCGACAAATTTCTGGCCACTTATAAATATTGGCTCGAAAATGTTAAGGACTGGTGTATATCCCGTCAGCTCTGGTGGGGACAACGTATTCCTGCCTGGTATGATTCAAAAGGAAATTTTGTCGTAGCAGAAAATGAGTCACTTGCATTGGAAGCTTACCAGGACAAATTTGGTCTGCTGGCAGTTCATGAAGAACTTTTACAGGATGAAGATGTTCTCGATACCTGGTTCTCTTCATGGCTCTGGCCCATAGAAGTTTTTAAGGGAATCACCAATCCAGGCAACGCGGATTTCAATTATTATTATCCGGCATCAGTATTAGTTACGGGTCAGGACATTATATTTTTCTGGGTGACACGTATGATCATGGCCGGACTGGAATTCAAAAATGAGATCCCCTTTCCGGATGTCTATTTTACCGGCATGGTAAGAGATAAGCTGGGAAGAAAAATGAGTAAGAGCCTGGGGAATTCACCTGATCTCCTCGAACTGATTAATAAATACGGGGCAGATGCAGTGCGCTTTGGGATCATGATCTCAGCCCCTGCCGGTAACGATCTTTTATTTGATGAAGCCGGGCTTGAGCAGGGAAGAAATTTTAATAATAAAATCTGGAATGCTCTGAAATTAGTGCGGATATGGGGAGATAAACTTGCCAATGAAAATTATAAAACTTCTGAATCCGATCCTGGATCATTTGCTGTACAATGGTTCGATAACCGTTTCAATCAGGCTAAAACACAAATCAATAGATTGCTGGAAGATTTCAAAATCAATGAGGCGCTAAAGACGATCTATTCATTAATCTGGGATGATTTCTGCAGCTGGTTCCTGGAGTGGGTGAAGCCTGGTTATGAACAACCCCTGCATCCGGTTTTCTACGAAAAAACAATTGTGTTTTATGAGGAATTAATCCAATGGCTACATCCCTTTATGCCTTTTGTTACTGAAGAAATTTATCACCAGCTTCGAGATCGGGCTGCAGGGGATGATCTTTGTATAAAACAATTTACACCTGGACAAACTTTTAGCGCGCCTCTGCTGGAAACGGGTGAAAAACTTCGTATGCTCCTGACCGTTGGGCGAGAATTCCGTCAGCAACAGCAGCTGAAAAACAGCGAGACAATAGCGCGTATAATTATTCCGGAAGAGGTATTTGGTAAAAATGAAAGCCTCAATGCAATAATACTCAAGCAGCTTAACTGCAGTAAAATTGAATATCTAACAGGCCCCATTCCGAACGATCCCGGTATTCAGGTAATCCCATTCCTATCCTACCAGTTGGGATTCGAAACTCCACAGCGAGTGGATGAATCCAGAAGAAAAGAAGATCTTGAAAAAGAATTGATTTATTACAAAGAGTTTCTCGACTCACTTAACAAAAAATTATCCAACGAACGATTCGTTCAAAATGCCAAACCCGAAGTCGTAAATCTGGAAAAAAAGAAAAAGCAGGATACGGAGGAAAAGATTGCGGCCATCTTGCTTACACTAAAAAACTGAGATCAAGTGTGAGAGTGTGAGAGTATGAGAGTAAGAATCACACTCTCACACTCTCACACTCTCACACTCTCACACTCTCACACTATTTTATGGTTTCAAGTACTTCATAGTTAATAGGAATCGTAAAACTAACCCCGCCTCTTTTTACGCGGATGCTGCCTTCCATCCTGACCTTGATTTTATTATTGTTCATCAGCATGCTGAGCGCACTGCTTATAAGCAACTTCGGGCTAATCCGCAGATTCAGCGGAACAAAAAAAGTATCCTTCTTTGGAATATTGATCGTCGAATCCATTACATAGTGATTAGCAAGCTTATTGTCAAGGAAAACATTTACATCGCCCCTTTTCAATTCCATAACAAATGCATTTGGATTGTAAAAAGCCAGCTGTGTATGTAAAAGAGCAGAATCCATACTTAAATTATCGACTGAAAAATCGCGAAAGCCAAGATATTCAGGCGCCTCAGGTTTGCTGCAGGATACCAAAAAAAATAATCCGGACAGGAATAAAATACAGAAAATGGGTTTCATCGGGACGCAATATAAATGATTTCGCCGGGAGCGAACAGACATTAACTTTGTTGTAATGATGTTCTTTATTGAAAATGAAATTTTAAAAGTTGAAGTCACTTCTAAAGGTGCAGAACTTCAAAGTATCCTGAATACTGTTACAGGAATTGAATATTTATGGAATGGCAATCCTGCATTCTGGGCAAAACGATCACCCGTATTATTTCCAATAATCGGCAGCCTTAAAAAGAATACTTATTACTACCAGGGCAAATCATACCAGCTACCCCGGCATGGATTTGCAAGGGATATGGAATTCCAGGTGGAAAAACAAACCCCGAAAGAGATTACCATGTTATTGCAGAGCAGTGCAGAAACCAAAATGAATTATCCCTTCGACTTTGAGTTTCGTATCCGTTTTCAAATACAGGGCGATGAACTAAGCACAGAATATCTGGTTAAAAATACTGGATCAGGAATGCTTATTTTCTCTGTTGGCGGTCACCCGGCCTTTCGTCTGCCTCTTACTTCTGATACGAAATTTGAAGATTATTTTTTGAAATTTGATGAGAACGAAAATCTCTCCCGCTGGCCTATTTCAAGTGAAGGACTTATTCTACCGCAAGCCATCCCGGTATTGGAAGATTCCAATCGTCTCAACCTGAAAAAATCACTTTTCTATCAGGACGCCCTGGTCTTTAAATATCCGGCTTCTTCCGAAATTTCCTTGATTTCAGGTAAAACCCCCCGCGGCATTTTATTTCAGATGGGAGAATTTCCCTTCCTGGGTATTTGGTCATCTAAAGACGCCGATTTCATTTGCCTCGAACCCTGGTGCGGTATAGCAGACAGTGTAAACAGCGACCAGCAGCTGGAACATAAGGAAGGAATGGAAAAAATTGCTCCGGGTAAAGTTTTCAGCCGGCAATGGCGGGTTAAATTTTTTTAAAAACTTTGAAATCGGCCGTATTGAGGATGGACGGTACATCTATTAGCAGATTTTTTACGATATTTAGATTCAAAATCAGGCCTCTGTCACGCTATTTCAACATAATCTACACCAGCCTGAAAATGGCGCTCCAGGAATTCCGTTCCAATAAGCTGCGAACATTCTTATCGTTGCTTGGAATCACCTTTGGAATTTTTTGTATTATCAGTGTGCTTGCAACGATAAGCAGTATGAAAACTGCGGTACAAAACGATATTAAAAGTCTTGGAACAAATACGGTTTTTATTGATAAATGGGAATACCGCAATGATAATAACTATCCCTGGTGGCGTTATTATAAAAGACCTACTCCTAAATATGAAGAATTAAACCAATTAAGAGATAGGGTTCCCATTATTCAGAATGCCACTTTCATGACGCAGACTCAATCCGTATTTGAATATCGAAATGATATGCTGAATGGAGTTAATTATTATGGAGTAACTGAAGACTTTGCCAAAATTGAACATTTTAATATTGGATATGGCCGTTACCTGCAACAGAGCGATTTTGATCAGGGTGCAAACAACCTGGTGATCGGATACAATGTGGCAGAAAAAATATTTGTGAACCCTGAATTAGCTATTGGTAAAACCGTCCGGCTGAATGGTGGCAAATCTGGCATCGTAGTTGGCGTAATTGAAAAACAGGGTCAGAGTTTGTTAAATATGTGGCAATACGACGATTGCGCTATCATGCCCAGTAAGTTTCTCAAGCAAATGATCCGTAACGAAGATGCAAACCCGGTAATTATTGTTGAAGGAAAAGAGGATGTGAGCATTCCGGCTTTAAAAGATGAGCTGGACGGAGCCATGCGTTCAATACGTAAATTATCTCCCGGCCAGGAAGAAAATTATGCCCTGAACGATATTGAATCCTTCAGCAAATTCATGGATAGTATTTTCTCTAATATCAATGTTGGCGGATGGGCTATTGCTGCACTTTCTCTGATCGTCGGTATGTTTGGGGTCGCCAATATTATGTTTGTAACAGTTCGTGAACGCACCGCCCAAATCGGATTAAAGAAAGCACTGGGCGCCAAAAAAAGCACGATCATTTCAGAGTTTCTGCTCGAATCTTCATTCCTCTGTATCATCGGCGGACTATTCGGCATGATTGCCGTTTTTATTCTTGCTGCCATATTTTCGTCCATGTTCAGCTTTAAAGTAGTTGTGCCTCTGGATATCATCGGGCTGGCTGTAGGTATTTGCCTTTTTGTAGGCATTGTTGCCGGGATCATACCAGCCGTCATCGCAGCGCGTCTAGATCCTGTAGTTGCCATCCGTTCAACAAATTAATTCCACCTTCTCTCGACAAATTAATTAAACCTTCCCTGTGGTATCTTTGCAGCATCAATCGTAAGATTTGACTATTACTCTATTAGGAATCGAGTCTTCATGTGACGAAACCGCAGCCTCCGTTTGCCGGGATGGCATTATATTATCTAATATTATTGCAAGCCAGGAAATCCATAGCAGCTATGGGGGGGTCGTTCCTGAACTGGCGAGCCGTGCACATCTGCAGAACATTCTTCCGGTGCTGGATCAGGCCCTGCTGAAGGCGGGGATCTCACTGGCAGATATAAACGCTGTTGCATTTACACAAGCTCCCGGACTCATAGGATCCCTGCTTGTGGGCGCCCAGGTCGCGAAATCAATCGCCTTTGCAAAGAACATTCCATTAATTGCCGTGCACCATATGCAGGCCCATGTTCTTGCAAATCTTATAGGAGGAAAAGAAAATCCCGATACTGTACCAGGCTTCCCTTTTTTATGCTTAACCGTCAGCGGAGGCCATACGCAGATTGTTGTTTGTGAATCTCCATCCCTCATGAAAGTGATCGGGGAAACCACCGACGACGCAGCTGGTGAAGCATTTGATAAGTCCGCTAAAATCCTTGGCCTCCCCTACCCTGGCGGTCCGCTCATAGATCACTATGCAGCTTCAGGAGATCCCCTGCGATTTAAATTCCCCGAGCCGCAAATCCCCGGTTTGGATTTTAGTTTCAGCGGACTTAAAACTGCTATATTATATTTTATTCAAAGAGAAAAAGCTAAAACACCTGATTTTGTTGAGAATAATCTGGCAGATATTTGTGCATCTATACAGGGCCGGATCATTTCCATCTTACTTAATAAATTAAAGAAAGCAGCCTCTCAAACCGGTATAAAAGATATTTGCCTTGCTGGTGGTGTTGCTGCAAATAAAGGACTTCGAAAATCATTTCAGGAAACCGGTAAATCACATGGATGGAGAACTTTTATTCCTAAAATGGAATATTGCACGGACAATGCAGCCATGATAGCAATAACCGGATATTATAAATATCTGGACCAGGCATTTTCCCCCCATTCCGCTACAGTAACCGCTCGTGCCAGTTGGTAAAATCCAATTATGCCCAATTCTTATTTCAGGTTTAAACAGTTTACTATTCGACAGGACAGGTCGGCGATGAAAGTATGCACCGATTCCTGTATCCTGGGTGCATGGACAGGTGCAAGGTTATATGGAGCAAAAAGAATTCTCGATATAGGTACGGGAACCGCCCTGCTTCCGCTCATGATGGCCCAAAAATCAAGTGCAGTTTTTGACAGCATCGAACTGGACCATGAATCTTTTATGCAGGCAGGAGAAAATATTCAGGAAAGTCCATGGTCCGAACGAATACGTGTTATTGAAGGAGACGCACGTAGGTATTTGTTTCAGTTAAAATATGATTTCATAATTACTAATCCTCCTTTTTATGAATCTGACCTTCGCTCGCCGGAGCAGAAAAAGAATAAGGCAAAGCACGAGGAATCACTAACGCTGGATGAATTAATTTCAGTTATCCGTTCCTGTTTGATGAACAACGGTTCATTCAGTATCCTGTTACCCTTTCATCGCAGTGATTATTTTGAAAAACTGGCATCTGCAAATGGATTTTTTCTATATGAAAAATTAATCGTCCACCAAACCCCCAGCCATCCGCCTTTCCGCAGTATTTTTCTTTACGGAACTATAAAGCCTGATCAGGTAATATTGAATGAACTTATAATTAAAGATTCAGAAGGAAAATACAGCAGGGAATTTGTGGAGTTGATGAAGGGCTATTACGGTTGACGGTTGGCGGTTGACCGATGACCAAAGCCGTTGACCGATGGTTTTAAACTACCACTCTACCACACTACCACACTACCACTTGTTCGATTCTCCTGCATATTTAGCAGCACCCGGCTCACGGCACTATCCTTTTCGTTTACCAGGTCGATGAATAAATTTTTACCCTTATGAATAGGTCTTAATGACATAGCATCCAGACTATAAACTTTAAACCAGATTGTTTCGCCAGCCGAATAAAACCATTTATCCGTTCCTACAAAGAGCTTCTCCTGGGGATTATTACGTAGGTTTCTGATGAAATTTCCTGCTAATTTGTCGAGCGAGACGGGTACATTTTGCTGACTGTATCCTACACAGCAGTTAATTGTGAGGGTCAGGAATACAATAACGCTTTTTCTGTTAAGCATAGCAATCGATTTAATTCTGATCTGCAGTTAGCGGTAAAACAATACAGCTAAGTTAAAGCATTTCCCCTCTTGTCGAAGGTATACCCAATATCACGGTAGATCCAGTGGCGATTTTAGTTTTATTTTTCATTATTTCTTTTACATGATCAGAAAGCCTTAAAGTCAGTGCAACAAGCGTTAGGGTTGGATTCGCTGCTCCTGCCGTACTGAAGCAGGAAGAGCCTGCGATGAATAAATTTGAAATGCCATGCACTTTGCAATTTGAATCCACAACTCCCTGCCCTGGATCATTACTCATACGGGTAGTCCCCATATGATGCCATCCCCCTCCGGTAAATGAAGGCCATGAATTATCATTTTTATCAATCAGGTAATCCATTAATTTTACCCGGCCCACATCGGCTCTGCCAACTTCCTGTCCAAGCAACTCATAGATCTTTCGTAAACTTCTTTTTTCAAGGGGCGTGAGCACCCAATGCAGGTTGGCACGGGGAACTCCTAATCCATCCAATTCAGTATCCAGGGTTACCCTTGAATCAGGATTGGGAGCCTGTTCGATTCGGGTGAAACACTGATAACTTCTGCTGCCAGTACCTGGAACCTGTGCCTCTTTAGCGGCCCTGCCATATGCTCCGAAAAAACGATCCCCACTTTTTCGGGGGTCATCCTGATTCCAGGCTTCTATAGCGGGCCTAAGTTTTTTTGCCACATCCAAAGGTGTAATCGAAATGGTTCCATTTAATATTTTGAATTCTTCCTGCTTTTTTGAATGGATGGCCAGTTCAGCCCTGGCTTTTGTAATCCCAAATTCATACTTATATAATTTCAACGGGGCAGATTTGAAAAGCCAAAGCTCGGCGGATTTAATTTCGAGATGCTCCATAAAATAACGGCCAACCAGATCATTGTTATTACCCAGACCCTTCGGCGACTGTTGGTTGGAGGCCAGTAATAATCTGGCGTTCTGAATGGAACAACATGCAAGAATGAAATGCTTAGCCCTGACCCTATGCTGCCTGCCTGCAAAATTCTTTATTACCACTTCCCTGACTGCAGAACCATTTTCATTTGTATGAATATTGACAACGTTCGAATAAGTATACAAATGAATATTTCGTGATTTTACAATATCCGATTTATATTTTGTTCCAAATCTTGTTGGAGGACTGAACTGCCACATTTTATTCCATACGACTGAATCACTTTCAATAAGTGGAGTCATTGCAGGATCTTCTTTTAGCCAAAATCCCATTTCATAGTTATATGGCCCGAGTTCCAAATTTTTATGAGCTCTTTCATAATATGGATCGAGATCCGTTCTTGTGATTGGCCATCCGCTATGATCTATCCAGCTGCGTTTGGCAAAATCAACGGGATCGAGTGGCGAACACCAGCCTGCCCAGTGTCCGGTAGTACCTCCGAAATAATGTAACCGTGCTGACATCAGAGGATAATATGGCTGACCTGTAGTTTTGCCTCTGTAAAGATCCTGGACTTGCGGATCGTACTCAAATCCTCCGCCTTCCAAAAGAATTACTTTGTAAGGGGTATTATTCCAATCAAGGGCCATACTTATACCAGCAGCTCCTGCTCCTACAATACAAATATCTCCTTCAATCAGAGAATTATTTTCCAAATATCTTCCGTCTACATGCATACGTATTATTATTGATCTATTGCATAGAGAAGGGCACATTGCCGGGCTTCCGTTACAGTAAGAACCCATCCTTTTACTATTACTGTATTGTCTGTTTCAAAATCATGTTTAATTTTTTGATTAATCAGATTCTGAATAAATAAATCATCATTAGAGGAAGAAATTTTGTTTCCTGCAGAATCCATCGATAATAATTCTGCAAGTTTATCGGCTTCACTTTCTGCAGGAGTCTGAAGGCGATAGGTCATTCCAATGTTCCTGATCGTATTTAAGTCGCAGATGCCTGATAATTTTGCGGGCTTGTCCAAAACATCATAGAATGCATGATGCCGGCCTTTGCAGCTTATTCCGGTAATCGCGATGGCCGTAGTCACAGCGGCTGTCACATGAATAAATTTTCGTCTTTGCATGATTTCAATAAAGTAGAATTAAAGTTAAGGAAAAAGATACCTTAACTCGCCCGCTTGCCCTTCATCAGCATATCTACTGCGTGGTCAAAAGATCCGGCGCGGATGACTTCGCCTGCATTCACAAAAAAGATTTCATCAGCATTTTGTATAGTATTCAAACGATGAGCAATTATAACGCGCGTAGTGGATACGGGTAGTTTATTCAAAATATCCTGCAGGATCTTTTCTGTAATTGTATCAATATTCGCGGTCGCTTCATCCAAAATAAGAAGATCAGGATTTCTCAAAACAGCGCGCATAAATGCGATCAGCTGCTTTTGCCCGAGGCTGATACTTTCACCACCGGAACTCAGCTCCGTATCCAATCCATTTTCAAAACTGGCAAGTAGTCTTTGCAGGTTGGCAGTTTTGATCACTTCTTCTAATTGTGCATTCGTATATCCGAAGTACTGATCATTGCCGTACAAAATATTATCCCGCACGGTTCCGGTAAAAAGAAATGGCTCCTGCAAAATAAATCCAATCCTTTGCGTACGTTCTCCCGTTTCAAAAGTCCTGATATCCCTGCCATTGAGTTTGACTTCACCTTCAACAGGATCATAGAGACGTGCAAGTAAGGAAGCCGTTGTTGTTTTACCACCTCCTGTCGGTCCGACCAGTGCATATGTTTTTCCTCTTTGCAAACTGAAATTGACATTGTGTAAAATTTCCCTGGCTCCGTCATAACCAAAATGCACATTATGAAATTCTACCAAGGCATCATTACGTGGAGAACCATTCGAAGATTTTACTGGCTGCATTGTATGGGTGTCAGAAGAACCATTCGACTTTAAGACCGGCAGGTTGGATTCCATATTTAAAATATGAGATATACGATCCGCACCGGCCATCGCCACCTGGAAGTTTGTCCAGAGTGCAGCAAGCTGACGTAATGGATTATAAAAATTAGTCGCATAAGCAAGATAACTGACCAGCAATCCAATGCTGAAGCGACCTGTAGAAATCAGATAGATACCTACCGTCAATACGATCAGCTGCGCTGCACTTGCAAAAAAACCATAAACAGGTATAAAAATATTATTCGCAACGCCGGCAGATTTCGCGGCACGATAATTCATTTCATTGACTTCTTCGAAACGCTTCCTGAAATAATCCCTGCGGTTAAAGGCAATAATGACTTTAAAATTGTTCAGGCTTTCCTGTATCTCCGCACTGAGTCCGCCGGTCCGTTTTAAACTGATTGCATTTTTCTTCTTTACCCATTGCGAAGTCATCTTAGTGAAAATAAAGATCAGAATCCCAGGAACCAGTGTAACGATCCCCAGACGGAAATTGATCGATAATAAAAAAATACCAGCACCGATCATTGTTGCCAGTGTACCTATAAACTGCATGAGTGACTGGGAAAAAAAGGTATTTATCTTATCCGTATCGTTATTGATGCGGGAGATCAGATCGCCGGCTTTATTCTGATTAAAAAATGCAACAGGCAATTCCTGCAGCTTATTGAAAACTGTATTTCGCAATTTGAACAGCATCCGCTGACTTATTCCACCCATCATTCTTGTCTGCGTATAACTTGCAGCGAATGCAACCAGTGCAATGCAAACCAGCAACCCGGCATTTATCAATACACCATGATAATCTTTATGCATTACATATTTATCAATTGTATGCCCGATTATATATGGATTCAGCAGGGTCAATCCGGAATTAACAAGGATGGCCACGCAGGCGAATAATAAATTCTTTCGCTCTTCCTTTATAAGTTGTAAAAGCTTTTGAAGAATGCGCAGGTTTGACGCTTTCTCCTTTTTTACAGAAATATCACTGAGGTTGTAATTCATGGGTGCTTTGTTGTGATTGATAAATCTGAACATATTCGGTACTCGTATTCATAAGTACTTCGTGTGTGCCGGATGCGACGATCTCACCTTCCATCAACACAATCACCTGGTCGAATTGTCCTGCCGTAGCGATTCTTTGCGTTACTGAAATCAAAGTGATGCCCGGATAGTTTCTTCGAATGTTCTGCAATATTTTAATTTCAGTATGGGTATCAACGCGCGCGGTGAAATCATCCAGCAACAGTATCCGCGGATTTATTGCCAGCGCTCTTGCCAGCATGATGCGTTGCTTTTGTCCACCCGAAAGACTTGTTCCTCTCTCCGACACGACCGTATTCAATTTCTCAGGAAGAGAATCAATATAATCTTTCAGCTCAGCTGTTTCGATCGCTTTTACCAGAGATTCGTCCGTTACCTTATCACTGAATGCAATATTTTCCCTTATGCTCATATTGAAAATAATGCTGTCCTGGAATACGAATCCGACATGACTGTAAAAATTCTCTTTATTGTAGTCATCAATATTCCTGTTATCAAAGAGCACCATTCCCTCGTTAGCCTTTATCAATCCTGTTAACAGGTAAAGCAATTGCGATTTGCCTGCAGCCGTCGGACCGATAATAGCGAGCGTAGAACCTGCATCGACAGAAAATCCAATATGTTTCAGAACTGGCTTTTGTCCGTAAAAAACAGATACATCATGCAAGGCAATATTACCCTTCAGTGGTTCTTTTACTGTTCCCTGATCTGAAGTATCTGGCAAATCCAGCACCACGTGTAATCGCTGGTAACTCGCAGATGACTGAGCGATTACATTGCTCATGAATCCGATCAATATGATGGGAAAAATCAGGAGAGAGAGATAACTGTTAAATGCCGCAAAATCACCTACGGTCATCGTATTATTGATCACAAAATGGCCGCCGAGTGCAAGAATTGTAATTCCTGCGAAATTAGCCGTCAGAACTATGATTGGAATTAACCATGCAAACAGACGCAGTATACTTAATCCAAGATTTTTCGCCTGATCATTTGCGGCAAGAAATTTTTCATATTCAGGCTGTTGTGAATTGATTACACGGATGAGTGCTGAGCCAAGAATGCTTTCATTGATTACTTTATTCAGTCTGTCAATGATCTCACGTCCTTTCAAAAAAATAGGGCGCACTCTTTTCGTCACCATATAAAATGCGCCGCCGATAATAGGTATAATGGCAATCACAGCGAATGCCAGTTTCCAGTTAATAGAGAAAAGCATGAAACAGGCACCAATAATAATGATGAGCGATGAAGCAATTGTAACAATCGCCTGGGAAATAAACAGCTTTACGGAATCCACGTCTGCTGTAAGGTTTGTCAGCAGTTTAGATGGATTAGTTTTATCTATAAAAGCATAACTCTGTATGGATATTTTGGAAGAAAGTTTTGAACGAAGATCTCTTGCCACCCGTTCAGCAGTATTGGTTTGAATGATACTTTGTAAATAAGTAAAAATAAAAATGATGAAGGCAGCGACTAAGAATTCGATCAATATCTTTTTCAACACATAGTGAGAAGGATATGCATCAATGCCGCTGGCAATGATCCTTGGCAGGGCAAGGTTGATACCATTACTTATTAACGCTAAAAAAATTAACAGAAAGATCATACCCATATAAGGTTTCAGCAGGCTTCTAATTCCCGGGCCCTTTTTTATTGGTTTGCCAGTCTTAATGTCTTTTTTCTCCATGTATTTAATTATTAGTTTCGAGAATCCTTCTTCCTGATCCCGTAGACGATCTTACAAGTGAAATATTTTAAAATAGCTTTTACAAAAAAAGTATTGCAACTGCGAAATTGATGTCAAATCCCTTAAATAACGAATGTTTCACCGAATTTTCACCGAAAAAGGGCTATTCCCCGGTTACAAAACTCCTCCTGGTGGTTACAAATGATAACTACGTCTAAACCACCGGAAAAATTCGGATTACTCAGTAATTAATAACATATAATCCGTTTTTTATGAAATTGTCTATCCCTGGTATATCCCAGAAAACGATCGTTGGTTGTGCTACCGCCTCATTTATATTAATGTCTCTTTCATGTGTCCTGTATTTATATATAAATGCAAATCCGAAAAAATTATTCAGTGAAAATTATCGCCGGTATGAACGCTTTGTATTGAGGGGCGCCTCTACTCATTCATCCCTGGGTGAGGTTTATTCTGAAGGAAATATGGATTCAGTGATCTGGGATTTTAAAAATCTGAATTCGCCAGTACCGGAAGAGTATATTCTGGCAGGTATTGCCTATCTGGAAAAAAATCAGCCTGATAAAGCAATAGAAACCTTTAAAACGCTTATTGATAAAAACCAGCATTCAAATACCGATTATTTTGAAGATGCGGCTGAATATTACCTGGCCATGAGTTATCTCGATAATATGGAACCTCAAAAAGCCATGCCTCTTTTGGAAAAAATCAAGTCCGACCCCGAAAACAGGTATTATAGTGATGTGGATGAGTTGTTACTCCTGAAAGTAAGAACCTCCATTGCTAAGAAATAAGGTTCGGAGAACTATCGATACCCTGTTTATAGGCGACCAAGTCCATACCAAATCCGTCAAATGATGGACTTGGTATGGACTTAGTAATACACGGGCACCTCTTGAATACGCTTGGAAATACGCTTTGAATATACTTAAATCCCTCTTGGAGCCTATTATAACAGATAGATAAAGCGCACTTATTAGTCTGGGATCGGAGAGCATTAATGAAGGATTAAAAATGCAATTGACCAAACGGTCACAGCGACAGCCGCTATTATAGACATGAGAACAAAGGGATGCGTAGCCAGGTTTTTCCTTATCCTCTTACTTACTCTATTCCTGGACCTTATGTCAAATTTGGAAGAATTGGCCATAAGTATTACTTAAGACCCATTAAAGATCATCATTTTACAAAATTCCACAATATTGAATTAATGTCATCCATTAACTAATAAGTTAGTTATATTTATATTTGCTCAACATTTTTGGACTTATGTTAAAAAATTATTTCAGAATCGCTTTCCGTAATATTCTTAAACATAAGGTTTTCAGCAGCATCAATATTATGGGACTTGCCATCGGCAAGGCCGTTGCCCTTCTCATCGGTTTGTGGATCTGGGATGAGATTTCATTCAACTACTATCATAAAAATCACGCGAGACTGGGAGAAATTGTTTCCATTGAAACATTTAATGGCGAAACAAACTCTGATGAATTTTCTTCTGTTCCCATCGCAGCTTCTTTGCGGAACAACTATCCGGATGAAATTAAACATGCATCACTAACCCGGGAATTAAATGCGGGACTGATGGTGGGTGATAAAAAGATCAACGCCTATGGATTTTGGGCCGAGTCCGCTCTTCCATCCATGCTAACCCTGAACATGATCTGGGGGAGATACAATCATTTCAGCGATCCTTCATCGATCTTGATCAGCGAGTCGCTTGCTAAAAGCCTTTTTGGAAATGAAGATCCTGTTAATAAAATCATTTCAGTCAACAGGGAATTTGAAGTGAAGGTTATTGGAGTTTATGAAAACCTTCCTTTTAATACTGATTTTCGGGATATACAATTCCTAACTTCCTGGGAGAATAAAAATAATTCAGGAAATACGCACAACGATGATTGGCTCGACCATCATTTCCAGGTATATGTCCAGCTGCAGGATAATGCTTCTTTTACCGTCATTTCATCTAAAATAAAAAATCTGAGCAAACCACATATTGTCGGAGGATGGGAAGAACTCATGATTCACCCGATGGACAAATGGCATTTGTATACCAATTTTAAGGGTGAAGGAAGAAACGAAGAGGGGCGGATTCAATTTGTCTGGTTATTTGGAATCATTGGCGTTTTTGTTCTGGTATTAGCCTGTATCAATTTCATGAACCTGAGTACGGCAAGAAGTGAGAAAAGAGCCAAAGAAGTTGGAATCAGAAAAACGATGGGATCTTCCAGATGGTACTTAATTCTTCAATTCATCGGAGAATCGCTGATGATGACTTTTATCGCATTGATCATTGCCCTGATCATTGCGCTGATTTCCCTTCCCTCATTTAATCTGATGGCGGGAAAACACATATTTATTCCTTTCCTGCAATATTCTTTCTGGATCTGCATACTGGGATTTGCTCTTTTGACCGGGCTATTGGCCGGAAGCTATCCTGCATTTTTTCTTTCCGGATATAAGCCGGTAAAGGTTCTTAAAGGAAATTTTAAGATAGGTAAACTGGCGTCCCTTCCACGTAAAGTAATGGTTGTTCTGCAATTCTCTGTTTGCATAGCACTCATTATCGGAACCATCATTGTTTATCAGCAGATCCAGTTTGCCAAAAACAGGCCACTCGGATATTCCACGCAACGCCTCATCATGACAGAAATGAAATCTGAATCCTTAAAAAAACATTTTGATGCATTGCGAAATGATTTGTTGCAGACAGGTGCTGTAGAGAATGTGGCTGAATCTTCCAGTCCTTCTACAGAAGTCATGAATGCTATGATGGGTTATAGCTGGAAAGGGAAGGATCCGAATAAACTGGCAATCATTGGTACTGTTTTCGTCAGCTATGATTACGGTAAAACAATGGATTGGAAATTATTGGATGGGCGTGATTTTTCAAGAGATTTTCCCACGGATAGTGGTGCTTTTATATTGAATGAAGCCGCAGTCAAATTTACGGGATTAAAAAATCCAGTTGGCGAAGTGATTCACTGGCGTAACAAAGACAATCCCATTGTCGGAGTTGTAAAGGATATGATTATGCAGTCCCCCTATAAACAGGCCGACCCGACTTTCTTCACGCTATTTGATCGAAGGAATGTTTTTGTTTTGATCAGGCTAAGTAGAAATATTCCCACACCTCTGGCGATTTCCCGTATAGAAAAAGTTTTCATCAGGTATGATCCGGACACGCCATTCGATTACGCATTTACTGCAGATAATTATAATCTTAAATTTTCTGATGAAGAGCATATAGGAAATATTTCTACTGTCTTTTGTGTGCTGGCAATTATTATATCCTGCCTGGGATTATTCGGGCTGGCTTCTTATATCGCTGAACAACGCACAAAAGAAATTGCCGTAAGAAAGGTGCTGGGTGCTTCTATAGTCAATCTCTGGAAATTACTTTCATCTGAGTTTGTCATGCTGGTTATGATATCCTTCCTTATTGCTACACCAATCGCGTGGTATACACTGCATCAATGGCTGCAGCGCTATGATATCAGAACGCCCATCTCCTTCTGGATATTTGTTATCGTCGGTGCGGGTACTTTATTAATAGCACTTCTAACAATCAGTTATCAAATCCTTAGGGCATCCGTACTTAATCCGGTTTCGCAGTTAAGATCCGAGTAAATGGAAAATGAGCATTACGTGTTGATAAAGTGAAATGACTGTGGCTTTTATTTTAACTAGTTTTGATCCTGAATATTTAAGTTCAAACTTATGCAACTCACCGCCAAACTCATTCAGCTTCTTCCGCAACAAACAGGAACCGGGAAAAACGGTCAATGGAAAAAACAGGATATCATTGTAGAAACGGAAGCTACTTATCCCAAGAAAATATGTGTCTCTGTTTGGGGTGATAAAATTGACACGGCCAGTATTCAACCTGGGAATCTGCTGAAAATAGATTTTGACGTAGAAAGCCGGGAATTTAATGGCCGATGGTATACAGATGTGAAAGCCTGGAAAATTGAAGTTGCGGGTAACAGTTCTCCAGCCGGTGTAGAAAAAGTCACCAATAATATGGGACCGGAAAATACAAATAATAACGACGACCTGCCTTTCTAACGGACTTTCCTTCTTTATATTCTCTATGTGATCTATTCAAGATTGTGATTGGTTTTATAAAATGCAATCGGCCCGGTTGCTTTGTTTTTTAAATCGTCCATTTCACCCGATTCAGGCTGTCGAAAATCTTCAAATTCATCCAATCAGACTTATTCTTCAAAAACCTTAAATTTTCTGGAACTTTAATTAAACTTACCAGTCTATTAACAGGCGTGAACAATACCACAGGAAATAATCCGGCTGACAAACACCTGGTTGACCGGGTTTTACGTGGGGATACCCGCGCTTTTGGGATAATTATTAAGAACACCGAAAATCTGGTGGCCCAGATCGTTTTCAAAATGATCCCCATCGCTGAAGACCGTAAGGATCTGGCACAGGATATCTATATGAAGACTTTTCATAATCTGGCAGGTTTTAAATTTCAATCCAAACTCTCAACCTGGATTGCACAGATTGCCTATAATTCTTGCTTATCCTGGATAGAAAAGAAAAAATTAATGCTGCCGGGTAATCTTCAAGAGGATGAAGAAATGTACGAGACAACGGAAGCAAGAATCTATAATAACATAGCAGTAGGAAGTTATTCTGAAAACCTGCTATCCCAAAAAGAACTATCAGGCATTCTTCGCAATGAAATTGAGAGATTACCAGCAATTTACCAAACCCTGATCACCTTGTTTCACCATGAATCCATGAGATATGAGGAACTATGCCAAATTACAGGCCTGCCGGAAGGAACGGTTAAAAGTTCTTTATTCCGCGCAAGAAAAATGCTGAAAGAAAATTTATTGTCTAAATATCAAAAGGAGGCATTATGAATAATATTCATCCTTACGAAAAGGAATTACAGCAATACGCTCTTGATAAGTCAGATTCTAATCCGGAGGTTATTGCCCATATTGAGTTATGCCCCGACTGCAAGGCGGAGATTTCGACTTATCAAATGTTATTTTCAGAAATTAAAGAGCAGCCTGCGGCTGCATTTGATTTTGATCTTCGGGAACTCGTATTGTCTAAATTACCGAAAACCCAAACACGCTTATCTACAGATGATATTATCGCTGGTTTCCTCATAGTTTTCACCTGTTCCTGCATTGGTATACCTGTTTATGTATTCCGGAAGATCATACTGAATACTTTTATTGATATCCCCCCCATTTTCATTTATTCTATCATCATCAGTACGACAGGGATCCTCATCATTGAAATTCTATCCTTATATAAAAAATATATTAAACAGATGCATCTTTTAAATTTTAATTGATACCGGGAACAATTTATAAGCATACCCGTCTAATAACTAATCAACGAAATCAAAATGAAAAAAATAAGTTTAACAGTGTTTGTTTCTCTTCTGGCTATCGTCACGCAGGCCCAGGACCATGAAAATTTTGAACCATTCAAAGACAGGGACTTCCTATTTGATATTTTACATATCGGCACCATGCTGATTGCCATTTACCTTATAGCATCCTTTATCCTTCAAATTTTTAAAGCCGGCATGACCGCGCGGATCAAAAACAGGATGCTGGATAAAAACACAGAAGAAAACATTGTTAAAGAACTTTTGCAACCCGACAAAAAGGAAAATAAAAATTATATCCTGCAATGGTTTTTTATTATGGTCGCCATTGGCGTCGCTTTCTTACTACTTATGCTTACCAGTCCCTTCGGACTTCATTCGATGGCGACCATTTATTTATTATTTAATGAAGGATATTATTCCGAATGTCAGAATATGAGCCTTCGTAAAGACTTCTGCCTCGAAGCCATGCGCCTGTGTTATATGCTGACTGAAAATAAAAATTCCAACAAACCCCCGGTTAATGCACTGCTTGCTTTAATGTGTTTTCATGCATCCAGATTTGAAGCCCGCCTGGATAAATATGGAGAACCTGTTTTATATGAAGAGCAGGATACGAACCTCTGGAACCAGGATCTGATAAGTAAAGGTGCATTTTATTTGAATTGCTCCGCAAAGGGAAACGAAATTTCCAAATATCATCTCGAAGCAAGTATTGCTTATTGGGGCACGCAAAAAACCGAGAGCAAAGAGAAATGGGAAAATGTTTTACAACTATATGACCGACTGCTGAAAATGCAATACTCTCCCATTGCTGAATTGAACAGAATATTTGCCCTCTCAAAAATAAAAGGGAAAGTGGAAGCAATACATGAAGCCGAAAAACTAGACCTCGCTTATAACCCTTTTTATTTCAGCTTGCTGGGCGAATTATACACTGATATTGATAACGCGAAGGCAATTCTAAATTTTAATAGAGCCCTTTCAGTCGTCAGATCTGAATCAGGAAGACAAACCATTCAAAAAAAGATTAGCCATCTTGTATCTATATAACGAAAATTATATATCGTCAGGCACAGGACGGCGATTTACACCATTTTTGCATTTGGAGTTGACTGATTATTCCAGGGACCGCATAACTCTGCCATAATCATTATCGTTGCCGATCGTTTTGGCTGCTTTCACATAAGCTGCTTTAATTGGATCTGTTCTTGGCATTTTCTTCGCGAAATCTGAAAGCGTATTTGCCTTATCCATATCAGAGCCCAGCGACGCGGATTGGTTGATCAGGATTATCCACTGATTTTCTGTGATTGAATTTATTCCGAGCATTTTATTATAGAGATTTACCTTATCCATATCAGAACCCATATGAGAAACAAAAATGGCCAGACTGTCAAAAAGCGAATCTTTGATTAATCCTTTATCGATCAGTTCTCTATAAAGATTAGATTTATCCATATCGGATCCCATGTTATTACCCAGATTCAAAATAATAGCAATGTTTTCAGTGCTAAGGGAATCCTGATCAATGATATGATGAAGTACATTCATTTTATCTATATCAGAACCCATACCTTTGATGATATCAAAACAGGCAGCATTTATAGATGGATCTTTAAATTGTGAGGGCGTAATTTTATTTAAAAACTGAGACCTGTCCATATCAGATCCCAATGTTTTAACTTTTCTCACAACAAGTTCTTTAGTTTCAGATGGGAGCGAATCAATGGAAAAAAGACGGTTCAGATAGAGCATTTTTATCTGATCGAATTTTATACTGTCTATTTCACTTAAAAGAGCCTTGTATCCTCCCTTCTGATAAACTCGTTCCATTCTGCCTTCGCCATCATAACCCCAGTAAATCATTTCATGGATGGCTTTTGACACTATTAATTTCCCCTGTTCGTTCAATGGCAGATCATTTTTACCATCATAGATCTTGTATTCAATTTCTCCTCTCACATCACTTTGAGCTTTTACCTTAATTTCATTCAGACGGAATTTAAAATAGCCTCCGGGAGAAATGGATTTGAAACTCGATTCATCATCCGATAATTGAAACTTTCCTAAGTAATTTATCTCTTCATAAAAATTATCTGATTTGATAACCATATTACTTTCAGTAAGGCCCCTTCTTTC
>Ga0207001_1028_pt1 | contig 21041 bp, 11 predicted proteins | sample Alteio_BWMinCont_91_FD_153481 | JGI IMG/M metagenome (GOLD analysis project Ga0207001, IMG submission 153481) | Enriched cells from forest soil in Barre Woods Harvard Forest LTER site, Petersham, Massachusetts, United States -... | ecosystem: Environmental > Terrestrial > Soil > Temperate forest >... | reverse complement strand
TTCATTATACTTTGAAAATTCCATCGTATAGGTAGCACGGCCTTGTGTCTTAGATCTTAAATCTGTTGCATAACCAAACATCTCGCCTAAAGGAACTTCTGCGCGAACAACTTTTCCTGCAGGACCATCTTCCATACCCTGCACCAAACCTCTTCTTCTGTTAAGGTCCCCCATAACGTCGCCCATATAATCTTCTGGCGTTACTACCTCAACTTTCATAATAGGTTCAAGCAATACTGGCCGAGCCTTTTTTGCCCCCTCTTTGAATCCCATTGAGCCAGCTATTTTAAATGCCATTTCGTTTGAGTCAACATCGTGATACGAACCATCAAAAAGTGTTACTTTCACATCAACTACAGGAAATCCGGCGATTACACCATTTTCTAATTGCTCTTTTATTCCCTTATCTACCGCAGGAATATATTCTTTTGGAATGGCGCCGCCAATAATTGCGTTAACAAATTCATATCCACCTCCAGCTTCTTTAGGTTCAATTCGAATCCAGACATGTCCATACTGTCCTCGACCACCCGATTGCTTAACATACTTACTTTCTTGCTCTACCGTGTTTCTAATCGTTTCTCGATAAGCAACTTGTGGTTTTCCTACATTAGCTTCAACACCAAACTCACGCTTCATACGATCTACAATAATTTCCAGATGTAGTTCGCCCATTCCAGCTATGATTGTTTGTCCAGATTCTTCATCAGAATGAACTCTAAACGAAGGATCTTCTTGTGCAAGCTTACCTAAAGCTATACCCATTTTTTCTTGGTCTGCTTTTGTTTTTGGCTCAACAGCAACTGATATTACAGGCTCAGGAAAAATCATTTTCTCTAGAACAATCACATCATCAACAGCACATAGAGTATCACCTGTTGTAACCTTCTTCAAACCAACAGCAGCTGCAATATCTCCAGCTCTGACTTCCTTAATTTCACTACGAGTGTTCGCATGCATTTGTAATACACGCCCAATTCTTTCTTCTTTATCTTTTATAGGGTTATAAACCGTATCACCTGTATTTAAGACACCAGAGTAAACTCGAAAATACGTAAGAGTTCCAACATATGGATCAGTTGCAATCTTGAATGCTAATGCAGAAAAAGGATCACTATCTGTAGGATGTCTTTCGGACTGTGTATTTTCGGCATCATCTTTATGGCCTTTAACAGCCGGAACATCTGCTGGTGAGGGAAGATACTCAATAACAGCATCTAATACTGCCTGCACACCTTTATTCTTAAAAGCAGAACCACACAACATGGGAACAATTTCATTACGAACTGTCCTAATTCGCAAGCCTTTTTTAATCTCATCAGGAGTTAAATCACCTTGTTCTAAATACTTATTCATCAACTCTTCAGTCGCTTCTGCTGCAGCCTCGACCATTTGTTCACGCCATTTTTTACAATCTTCAAGCATATCAGGGCTAATATCACGGGCTTCATATTTCATCCCTTGACTAGCTTCATCCCAATGAATAGCCTTCATACGAACTAAATCAACTACACCCTCAAAATTTTCTTCAGCACCGATAGGTAACTGTATTGGTATTGGATTTCCACCCAGTCTAGTTTTAACTTGATTGACTACACGTAAGAAATTTGCACCCGCTCTATCCATCTTATTAACAAAACCAAGACGAGGAACACCATAACGATTAGCCTGCTTCCAAACAGTTTCAGATTGTGGCTCTACACCACCAACCGCACAAAACACAGCACAAGCACCATCAAGAACGCGAAGGGATCTTTCAACTTCAATTGTAAAATCCACATGACCTGGCGTATCGATGATATTAATTCGATGCTGAGGAAACTGCTTATCCATACCATACCAGAAGCACGTTGTTGCTGCAGAGGTGATAGTTATTCCTCGCTCTTGCTCTTGCTCCATCCAGTCCATTACAGCCGCACCTTCATGTACCTCACCTAGCTTATGTGATACACCTGTATAGAACAAAACTCTTTCTGTTGTAGTTGTTTTACCAGCATCAATGTGCGCCATGATACCAATATTTCTATAACGGTCAATTGGTGTTACTCGTGCCACGTTTTATACCCCTAATTTACCAACGATAATGAGCAAAAGCCTGGTTAGCCTTAGCCATTCTATGCATGTCATCGCGCATTTTTACGGCGGTTCCTCGCCCTTCATAAGCTTCAATTATTTCAGCAGCTAATCGTAAAACCATCGTTTTTTCACCACGCGCCTTAGCTGCTTTTACTACCCATCGCATTGCTAAAGCCACACCACGTAGAGGATCTACTTCAATAGGAACTTGATAAGTAGCTCCCCCAACTCGGCGTGATTTTACCTCCACTGTTGGACGAATATTATTTAACGCCTTATCAAGCGCATCTAACCCTTCTTGGTTTGCCACAAGATTCTCTTCAGATACATCTCGTTTTACACTTTTCTTCGCTTGAACTGCGCTATGCTTACCGTCTTTTTTTAAACGCTCTACCACAGAATCTAATGCTCTATACACAATATTCTCTGCTAGAGATTTCTTCCCTCTTCTCATTACCACATTAATGAACTTAGCTAACCGCTCACTGCCATACAATGGATCTGGCAATATCTCTCTTTTTATAGCTGCTTTTCTTCTTGGCATAACTTAATATTCCCATCAATACATAAATATTCTTAAATCAATATGAATTATTCTTTAGGTTTTTTAGCACCATACTTTGAACGTCCTCTGCGTCTTGCAGAAACGCCTGCGGTGTCTAAACTTCCGCGCACAACGTGATAGCGAACGCCTGGTAAGTCCTTAACACGACCGCCACGAATTAACACTACCGAGTGCTCCTGTAAATTATGCCCCTCTCCACCAATATATGTTGTTACTTCAGCACCATTCGTTAAACGAACACGAGCTACCTTACGTAAAGCCGAGTTTGGCTTTTTAGGAGTCGTTGTATAAACACGTGTACAAACACCACGTTTCTGCGGACAACGATCTAACGCAGGAACAGTTGACTTTGCAGTTTTTGGTACTCGAGGCTTACGCACGAGTTGATTTATTGTTGGCATTACTAAAAGCTCCAGCCTAATAATCAAAATTATACTTGAATAAATAAAAAACCCATGTAGCGCTGCACTCCTAACTTATTAGGAGGAGTGCGCGATTCTAAAAAGGACTACGCATTATGTCAAGCATAGTTATCTATGATAGACAAGATTTTTAGATTTCCTTAAAAACACTTAACCTTATATAAGCTTATTAGTGCTTTTATATCAACCTTATAGCGCCTTAATTATTATCAAAACTCTACACAACCATTAAAAACGCAGAAAGAACCAAGCAAAAAACACATAATAGATGATTTTCTACTCGCCAGCATGTTCTGTAGGTCGTTTTTTCCCTCTTCTTTCAGAATGATATGCTAAACCCGTACCAGCTGGAATTAAACGACCAACAATCACGTTTTCTTTTAATCCTCTTAAATCATCTATTTTGCCACTAACAGCTGCTTCAGTAAGTACTCTTGTAGTTTCCTGGAAAGATGCCGCCGAAATAAATGACTCTGTTGCCAATGACGCCTTAGTTATACCAAGCAACACAGGCTCATACCTTGCTGGTAACTTACCATTCTTTACTAGTTTATCGTTTTCTTCTCTAAGTTGAGTAAATTCAATCTGCTCACCTTTTATACTAGCTGAGTCGCCAGGATGAAGAATAAATACTTTTCTTAACATTTGGCGAATGATTACCTCAATATGTTTATCATTAATTTTTACGCCTTGCAGTCGATAAACATCTTGTACTTCATTAACAATAAAGTTTGTTAATACATTTGCACCTAATAAACGTAAAATATCATGAGGATTTAATGCTCCCTCAGCAATAACTTCACCTTTTTCTACATGCTCACCCTCAAAGACACTTACATGACGCCATTTAGGTATGAGTTCCTCGTGTATATCGCCGGCTATCGATGTAATAATTAAACGTCGTTTACCCTTAGTTTCTTTACCAAAAGATATAATTCCTGAAATCTCAGCTAAAATAGCGGGATCTTTTGGGCGTCTTGCCTCAAACAAATCAGCAACACGGGGCAGACCTCCCGTGATATCCCTAGTTTTAGAAGTTTCTTGAGGAATTCTTGCGATAACATCACCTGTTTTGACACGAGCTCCATCTTCAAAATTGATAATCGCATCAGGTGGCAAGAAATATTGTGCAGGTAGGTTTGTGCCTACTAAATAAACATCATCTCCCTTCTCATCAACCAACTTAATCATTGGCTTAAGCTCTTTACCACTACTACGCTGCTGCTTTGGATCAATAATAACAATACTACTTAATCCAGTGAGCTCATCTGTTTGCCTGTTCATTGTGACACCATCAATCAAGTCTGCAAACTTGATTCGACCAGCAACTTCTGTAATAACAGGATGACTATGAGGATCCCAATTAGCAACAACCTGTCCAGCAGAACTCCGTGAACCATCTGTTACGGATAATTCAGCACCATATGGTAACTTGTATCTCTCTCGTTCTCTCCCATGCTGATCAACAACTGCTAACTCACCTGATCGAGATACTGCAATAAATTTGCCGCTATGATGTTGCACTAACTTAACGTTATGCAACTTAATTCGACCTTCCAACTTCACTTGAATGTTATTTGCAGCTGTAGCACGAGATGCAGCTCCACCAATATGAAACGTTCTCATTGTTAACTGCGTACCAGGCTCACCTATTGATTGTGCGGCAATTACGCCTATAGCTTCACCAATATTAGCTCTATGCCCTCGAGCTAAGTCACGCCCATAACAAGCAGAGCAAATACCGTATCTAGATTCGCATGTAATTGGAGAACGTACAAATACTTGGTCAACCGTCATTTCTTCAAGATTAGCAACCAATTTTTCATCTAAAAGTGTTCCAGCTTCTATTAACACTTCTCCTGTTGAAGGAATTAATATATCTTGGGCTACAACTCGGCCTAGTACTCGCTCATGTAACGGCTCTACAACATCACCACCTTCAATTAAAGGTGTCATTGTTATCCCTTGAGATGTACCACAATCTACTTCTGTAATTACTAAATCTTGAGCAACATCAACGAGTCGACGTGTTAAATAACCGGAGTTTGCGGTTTTTAATGCAGTATCTGCCAGACCTTTACGTGCTCCGTGAGTCGAAATAAAATACTGTAAAACATTCAGCCCTTCGCGAAAGTTCGCTGTAATTGGCGTTTCAATAATAGATCCATCAGGTTTAGCCATTAAACCGCGCATACCAGCTAACTGTCTCATCTGAGCAGCTGAACCTCTTGCGCCTGAGTCAGCCATCATATAAACCGAATTAAATGATTCCTGTTGAACTTTATGACCTTTTGCGTCTTTAACAGTTTCAGTAGATAGTTCTCCCATCATTGCTTTAGCAACCTGGTCATTTGTGCGAGACCAGATATCAATAACCTTATTGTATCGCTCACCTTGAGTAACTAGTCCTGAGGAAAACTGAGCCTGAATTTTTCCAACTTCATCTTCAGCTTGCTCAATAATATTGACCTTTTCTTTTGGTATTACTAAATCGTTTACACCTATTGATACACCAGATTTCGTTGCGTAATGAAATCCCATATACATAAGCTGATCAGCAAAAATAACCGTTGCTTTAAGACCAACTTCGCGATAGCAGATATTGATGAGGTTTGAAATAGCTTTTTTATTCATTACTCGATTGACTAAATCAAAAGACATTCCTTTCGGTAATAATTCAGAAAGCAAAGCACGACCAACTGTAGTTTCTGCTAACCTAATTTGTAGCTTTAAATTCCCTGTCACCTCGTCATGCACATATTCTTTGATTCTAGCTCGTACTTTGGCTTGTAGCTCAACCAAACCATTTTCATAAGCTCGATGAATTTCATTTGTATCAGAGAAAATCATACCTTCGCCACGTGCATTAATTCGCGAACGGGTTAGATAATATAAGCCTAATACAACATCCTGTGATGGAACGATAATAGGCTCACCATTTGCTGGTGATAAAATATTATTAGTTGACATCATTAAAGAACGAGCTTCAAGCTGAGCTTCTAGTGATAATGGAATATGTACAGCCATTTGATCGCCGTCAAAGTCTGCGTTATATGCTGTACAAACCAACGGGTGCAATTGTATAGCTTTTCCTTCGATTAAAACAGGTTCAAATGCTTGAATACCAAGACGATGCAAAGTAGGGGCACGATTAAGAAGCACAGGATGCTCTCGAATCACTTGCTCCAAAATATCCCAAACAGCGGGATCTTCACGATCCACCATTTTTTTTGCTGCCTTAATTGTAGAAGCATGTCCAAGAATCTGTAATCGACTAAAAATAAACGGCTTAAATAACTCTAAAGCCATTTTTTTAGGTAATCCACATTGATGTAATCTCAATGTTGGGCCTACAACGATAACTGAACGACCAGAGTAATCAACTCGTTTACCTAAAAGGTTCTGCCGAAAACGTCCAGCCTTTCCTTTTATCATATCAGCTAGTGACTTTAATGGTCTCTTATTTGAACCAGTAATCGCTCGGCCGCGACGACCATTATCCAGTAATGCATCTACTGCTTCTTGCAGCATACGTTTTTCATTACGCACAATGATATCAGGTGCGTTGAGGTCTAACAGTCTCTTTAGACGATTGTTACGATTAATAACTCTTCTGTAAAGATCATTCAAATCAGATGTTGCAAACCTGCCACCATCCAAAGGAACTAATGGACGTAAGTCAGGAGGTAACACCGGCAATACCGCTAAAACCATCCACTCCGGTTTATTTCCCGACTGTAAAAATGCTTCCATCAACTTCAATCGCTTAGAGAGCTTCTTCAGCTTAGCTTCAGATGTTGTATTAGCAATATCTTCATGAATTTTTGCAACTTCTGCTTCCAAATTTAAAGCACGAAGCAATTCTTGAATTGCATCAGCTCCCATACGAGCATCAAACTCATCCCCATATTCTTCTATGGCATCATAATATGCTTCTTCTGTAAGCAGCTGACCTCGTTCAAGCTGAGTCATGCCAGGATCAATGACTACATAGGCTTCAAAATACAATATCCTTTCTATATCACGAAGGGTCATATCTAAGAGTAAACCTATACGCGATGGCAAAGATCGTAAAAACCAAATATGAGCAATAGGACTAGCTAATTCAATATGTCCCATGCGATCACGTCTTACTTTAGAAAGTGTAACTTCTACACCACACTTTTCACAAATCACGCCACGATGTTTCAATCGTTTGTATTTACCACATAAGCATTCATAATCTTTAATTGGACCAAATATTTTCGCACAAAATAACCCGTCACGCTCAGGTTTGAATGTACGATAATTGATAGTTTCTGGTTTTTTTACTTCACCATAAGACCAAGAACGAATCATATCTGGAGATGCGAGACCAATATGAATAGCATCAAACTCTTCTAATTGTGTTTGCTGCTTTACTAAATTCAGTAAATCTCTCAAGGCTATTCCCCCTCATCATCAGTATCATATTATCCCAAAGTAATGGGATCCTTCCCGTATACACAGGAGTCGACTAAAAAGTATAAATAAAAGTACTAAAACAAATCATTTAACTTCCTAACAACAGATTCATCATTAAAATTTACTCTAGCTCCATATTTATACCTAATGACCGAATTTCCTTTATCAAGACATTAAAAGCTTCTGGCATACTAGACTCCATATAATGATCACCATCGACAATATTCTTATACATTTTAGTTCGGCCACCAACGTCATCTGACTTAACGGTTAACATTTCTTGTAAAGTATAAGCGGCACCATACGCTTCTAACGCCCATACTTCCATTTCACCAAAACGTTGCCCACCAAACTGAGCCTTTCCGCCCAATGGTTGTTGAGTAACAAGACTATAAGAACCTGTTGAACGGGCATGCATTTTATCATCAACTAGATGATTCAATTTCATCATATACATATAACCAACAGTAACAGGTCTATCAAAAGCTCTACCTGTTCGTCCATCATAAAGTACTGCTTGACCACTTTCAGGTAAGCCAGCCAGTATTAACATTGATTTAATTTCATCTTCTGTTGCACCATCAAATACTGGCGTTGCCATTGGAACACCCGCACACAAGTTTTCAGCTAAACCAAGTACTTCTGCATCAGATAAACCAACAATATTTTCTTTCTGCTTATTAGTTGTATTATAAATTGAACTCAAAAAGTGTCGTATATTTTTTACAGATTGCTGCTCATCAAGCATCTGACCGATCTTTAAGCCCAAACCCTTAGCCGCCCAGCCAAGATGTGTTTCCAACACTTGACCAACGTTCATACGCGAAGGAACACCTAAAGGATTTAAAACAATATCAACAGGCGTGCCGTCAGCCATATATGGCATATCTTCAATAGGTACAATTGTTGAAATGACACCTTTATTTCCATGCCGACCAGCCATTTTATCGCCTGGTTGAACTCGTCTCTTTACTGCGAGATAAACTTTCACAATCTTTAAAACACCAGGAGCTAAATCATCACCTTGTGTAATTTTGCTTCGCTTAGCATCATAGGCTTTTTCAAATTCAAGTCGCTCATGCTTATATTGTTTGGCTGCTGTTTCAAGTTGTCCATTTGCAACAGTATCTTTTAATCGAATTTCAAACCATTTTTCACGAGCTACTTCCATTAAGTAAGCCTTTGTAATTTTAGCTCCTTTCTTTAATTTATTAGGCCCACCTTCCACTATGCGATTAAGTAATAACTTCTCAACACGTTGAAAAATATCATTTTCTCGTATTCGTAATTCATCACTCAAATCTTGTTTGGCTTTAGCCAATTCACTTTTTTCTATTTCTAGAACACGTTCATCTTTCTCTACACCTTCACGCGTAAATACCTGAACATCAATTACTGTTCCTTCCATTCCAGTAGGAACGCGAAGCGATGAGTCTTTTACGTCAGAGGCTTTTTCACCAAAAATAGCTCTTAATAATTTTTCTTCTGGAGTTAATTGAGTCTCTCCTTTAGGTGTTACTTTTCCAACCAGGATATCTCCAGATTTTACTTCTGCACCAATATAAACAATACCGCATTCATCAAGCTTTGATAATGCGCTTTCCCCCACATTAGGAATATCTGCAGTAATTTCCTCAATACCAAGCTTAGTATCACGGCTAACGCATGTAAGTTCTTCTATATGAATACTTGTAAAACGATCTTCTTGAACAACACGCTCAGAAATAAGAATAGAATCCTCAAAGTTATACCCATTCCAAGGCATAAAGGCAACCAAGAGATTTTGTCCTAATGCCAGCTCTCCCAAATCAGTAGATTGCCCATCAGCAAGCACATCACCACGCTCAATAACATCGCCTTTTTGAACCAAAGGGCGTTGATTAATACAAGTATCTTGGTTTGTTCGTGTATATTTAGTTAAGTTATAAATATCAACACCTGTTTTTCCCGTTTCTGCTTCTGTATCATTTACACGTACAACAATTCGCGAAGCATCAACATAGTCAACAAAGCCACCTCGTCTAGCCACTACAGTAACTCCTGAATCTTTAGCAACTATACGCTCCATTCCAGTTCCCACTAATGGCTTCTCAGTCTTCAGCGTGGGGACAGCTTGACGTTGCATATTCGATCCCATCAATGCACGGTTTGCATCATCATGCTCTAAAAATGGTATAAGAGCTGCAGCAACAGAAACAATTTGCTTTGGAGAAACATCCATCAGTTGGACAAGATCAGGTGTAGTTAAAGTAAACTCATTTCGATGACGCACAGGGACAAGTGCATCTATTAACTTCCCTTTCGCATCTTGATTAGCATTTGCTTGTGCAATAACGTAATCTCCTTCCTCAATCGCAGAAAGATAAACAACTTCACTGGTTACTTTTCCATTTGCAATTTTTCTATAGGGTGTTTCCAGGAAACCATATTCATTTGTTCTAGCATAAACAGCCAAAGAGTTAATTAAACCAATATTTGGACCTTCAGGAGTTTCAATCGGACAAACTCTACCATAATGAGTAGGATGTACATCTCGCACTTCAAAACTTGCCCGCTCCCTTGTTAATCCGCCAGGTCCTAATGCTGAAACACGTCGTTTATGAGTAATTTCAGATAATGGATTATTCTGATCCATAAACTGTGATAGCTGGCTCGAGCCAAAAAATTCTTTAACAGCCGCTGAAACAGGTTTAGCATTAATCAAATCTTGCGGCATTAAGTTTTCTGACTCTGACAAACTTAATCTCTCTTTGACTGCTCTTTCAACCCTAACTAACCCGACTCGAAATTGATTTTCTGTCATTTCACCTACGCTACGTACTCTCCTATTACCTAAATGATCTATATCATCTACATTACCTTGTCCATTTCGTATACTAATCAATGTCTTGAGGACATCAATAATATCTTCTTTAGCAAGAACGCCTAGTCCAAGAATTTCTTTACGCCCTACCCGTCGATTAAACTTCATACGTCCAACATCAGACAAGTCATAGCGATCGGAACTAAAGAAAAGATTCTTAAATAATGCTTCAGCAGCTTCTTTTGTAGGAGGCTCTCCTGGACGCATCATACGATATATCTCAACTAAAGCCTCCAGTGCGTTAGTTGTAGGATCTACACGTAAGGTATCAGATACATAAGATCCGTGGTCAATATCATTAATGAATAACGTTTCAAATATTGTCACATTTCCTACAATAAAGGATTTTAGAACGTCAGCGGTAAGAATATCATTTGCATTAGCCAGTATCTCACCTGTATTTTGGTTTACTACTGTCTTTGCTAATACTTTACCAAGCAAATATTCCGCAGGAACTTCCAACTTTTTTATATTTGCTTTTTCTAATTGTGCTATATGTCGAACAGTAATACGTCGTCCCTTCTCAACAATAACTTTTCCTGCTTTCTTAATTTCAAACGGCGCAATCTCACCACGCAACCTTTCAGGTATAAGATCAAGCGTAATCTCTTCACCAGATACATGAAAAACATTATTTTCGAAGAAAATAGCTAATATATCTTCGACAGAAAAATCTAGTGCTCTCAAAAGAATAGTTGCGGGAAGTTTTCTACGACGATCTATTCGTACATAAATACAATCCTTTGGATCAAACTCAAAATCTAACCAAGATCCACGATATGGAATGATACGAGCGGAAAACAGCAACTTACCAGAGGAATGCGTTTTACCACGGTCGTGTTCAAAAAAAACACCGGGAGACCGATGTAACTGTGAAACTATAACACGCTCTGTTCCATTAATAACAAACGTGCCATGCTCAGTCATCAAAGGAATTTCGCCCATATAAACTTCTTGTTCTTTAATATCCTTAATGAGCTTAGTATCCCCAGCAGCATCTCTATCATAGTGTATTAACCGTACTTTAACACGCAAAGAGGCTCCATACGTTAATCCACGCATCTTACACTCTTTAACATCAAACACTGACTCACCTAGCCTATAACTAACATACTCTAACTCAGCATTACCAGAAAAACTGGTAATAGGAAACACTGATCTAAAAGCGGCATGTAGCCCATACGGCTCACGCATTTCAGAGTTAACCTCAGCCTGCAAAAATCTGCGGTATGATTCTAACTGAAGTTCAAGTAACGGCGGGGTCCCAATTGTTGTACTAGGATGCTTACCAAAGTCTTTACGAATTCGCTTTTTCTCAGTGTATGAGTATGTTGAACCCATGTAGGATACCTCTGCATGATGATCGATTAAGCAAGCGTATAAATTTCATTACTTCATTTGCCTACTACTGCTTTAGCATAAAAAAACTCGGGATGAATAAAAAAAAACAAAAACCGAGCAACTCTCAACCAAAACACAGAACCAATTAGAAATCAGTTCAGAGCAAAATGACAGCTTAAATAAAATATAAAGGCCGGAAACAATTATGCTCCGGCCATACTATTGCAAGAAACTCAATAGTCAAAGTAAATAACTCTATTTATGTTATTTAACTTCAACAGTTGCTCCTGCTTCTTCCAATTGTTTCTTGATATCAGCAGCTTGTTCTTTGCTAATACCTTCTTTAACATTTGTTGGAGCAGATTCAACCAAATCTTTCGCTTCTTTCAAACCAAGTCCTGTAATTGCACGGATAGCTTTAATTACATTGATTTTGTTGTCCCCAGTTTTTGTCATTACGACATTAAACTCAGTTTTTTCTTCAGCAGCAGCTTCACCACCAGATGCTGCTGGTGCAGCAACAGCCACAGCGGAAGCAGCAGTTACACCAAATTTATCTTCCATGGATTTAATTAATTCTACAACATCCATAACACTCATTTCTGAGATAGCTTGCAATATTTCATCTTTACTTACAGCCATGATTTTCATCACTCCAAAATAATTTAAAACAAAAGTCTATATATATATTAATACGTTCCATTTACAGCACAATACTAAGCTGCACTTTGCATCTTGTCTCGGACAGCAGCTAAAGTACGAACCAACTTAGCATGTGGTTCAGCCAAAGTACGCACAAACTTGCTAATAGGTGCGCTCATAACACCAAGCAGAATTGCAATCGCTTCGTTACGTGTTGGCAAACTTGCAACACGGTTAAGTTCACTTCCTGGAAGTAAAACTCCATCTATTGCCAATGCCTTAACTTCAAGTTTCTCAAATTTCTTAGCAAACTCTTTCATTAAGCGCGCTGACGCACCTGGTTCTTCTCCTGAAAATGCTAAAACTAATGGTCCTACTAGCGCAGAATCCATACAAGCAAACTGAGTGCTTTCAAACGCTCGACGCGCGAGTGTATTACGAACTACGCGTACATATACTCCAGCATTCCGCGCAGATTTTCTCAACTCAGTCAACTGTGAGACTGTTAATCCCATATAGTTTGCAGCAACAACAGAAGTAGCATGTCTCGCAACTTCAGCAACCTCTGCAACAATGGCTTTCTTATCATCTAATCTAAGTGCCATTAAAATACCTCCTAATTAAAACAATACTGCAATTTGCAACAGCATTTATTGACAATACAGCAATGCCTTCAAAATATTTAGCATTACCGTCTGCGTAGGTAGACTCAATAACTAACGAGCGATTTAAGCAAAAGCACCTACGGTCTTTGACAGCAATTAACGTAAATACCCAGTATTAAAATACGGAGTAAGTGAGTCAATTACCTCACAAAGTCTTTAAAATTTATAAATTAATACTTGATATATCAACTGGTAAACCCGGTCCCATCGTGCTTGAAATTGTAATCTTTTTAAAATAAACACCTTTAGCTGAGTTTGGTTTTGCTTTCTTTAAAGCAGCTAAAATTGCTTCTAAGTTTACGACTAAATCGCTTACACTAAAATCGATTTTACCAATAGTGCAATGTATCACACCAGCCTTGTCAGTACGATATCGCACTTGTCCAGCTTTAGCATTTTTAACTGCAGAAGTAACATCTGTAGTTACAGTGCCATCTTTTGGATTTGGCATTAAACCACGAGGACCTAATACTTGACCTAACTGTCCAACAACTCTCATAGCATCTGGAGTTGCAACAACAATATCAAAATTCATTTCCCCTGCTTTGATTTTTTCAGCTAAATCTTCCATACCAACGAGATCAGCACCCGCTTTTAATGCTGCATCATGGTTAGCAGCTGAAGTAAACACAGCAACTCTAACAATTTTTCCAGTACCTTTAGGCAATACTACAGAGCCACGAACAGCTTGGTCTGATTTACGTGCATCAATACCTAGATTAATACTAACATCTATGCTTTCACGGAATTTTGCAGGAGGCATATCCTTCAAATCTTCAAACGCCTCAGTAGCCGTGCGCTTTTTGATAGGAATTAATTTCTCGCGAATTAGTTTCATTCTTTTAGATAATTTAGGCATGTTAAACACCTCCTTCTACATCAACACCCATACTACGCGCGCTTCCAGCAATTGTACGCATTGCAGCTTCTAAGCTCGCAGCATTTAAGTCTGGCATTTTTACCTTTGCAATTTCTTCAACTTGCATAACAGAAATCTTCCCAACTTTTGCTGTATTAGGTGTACTACTACCCTTTTCAAGTCCAGCAGACTCTTTTATAAGGTGCGATGCAGGCGGAGTTTTTATGATAAATGTAAAACTTCTATCTTCATAAGCTGTTATTTCAACAGGCAAGGGCTTACCTTGACGCTCGGGAGTTTGAGTCTGAGCATTAAATGCTTTACAAAATTCCATAATATTAACACCATGCTGACCTAAAGCAGGACCAACTGGAGGGCTTGGATTTGCAGCACCACCTTTAACTTGCAGTTTTATTAATGCCTTTACTTTCTTTGCCATAGATACTTCCTCAATGTGGGTATATCGCTTTTCACTCAAAGCTTCCCTGTTAAAAAAATAATCGCACCTAGTCTTGCCTAATCTCACTCAACTAGATCACTCACCTATCCTTTTTCTACTTGGTCAAACTGTAAATCAACTGGCGTAGATCTTCCAAAAATGAGAACAGCAACCCTTAGACGATTCTTCTCATAATTAACTTCTTCAACAACACCATTAAAATCAGCAAAAGGACCATCGATAACACGAACAACCTCACCAATTTCAAAAAGAATTTTTGGTTTTGGTTTATCACTGCTATCTTGAACTCTCTGCAAAATAGTTTCAGCTTCTTTAGTCGTGATTGGAGCAGGTTTATCACTTGTGCCGCCTATGAAACCAAGCACTTTTGGCACAGATTTAACTAAATGCCATGTTTGATCATCCATTTCCATCTCAACAAGGACATAGCCTGGGAAAAATTTGCGCTCACTTTTACGTTTTTGACCACCTCGGAGTTCAACAACCTCTTCCGTTGGCACTAAAATTTCACCAAATTTGTCGTCAACCTTGTCTAGAACTATACGTTCTAAAATTGCTTGTTTTACAAAATTTTCAAATCCGGAGTAAGCATGAACAACATACCAGCGTTTTTTTTGCTTTATTTGATCAACCATGGTCTACCCCCTCACCCTCTCTGCCCAGTAAGCCATCCAATGAACCACATAAGAACGCCATCAATGCCCCACAGTAACAATGCCAATAAAACAACCATCACAGCAACTATTAATGTAGTTTGCATCGTTTCTTGACGTGTAGGCCAATATACTTTGCGCAGCTCCATACGGGATTCACGTACAAAAATAATTACCTGCTTTCCTTGAATCGTCTGTAAAAGAATAGCTCCTATTACAGCCAAGATAAAAAACCAAGCCAATAAACGCAATGGCCACGGTTGGTAATTATAATAATAGCTGAGAACCAGCCCTACAATTAAAAGAACAGCTGCAAACAACCATTTTACCCAATCAAAACCTGCATTATGCTGAATTTCTGTTTTTAATGCCATCACAATATTGCCTTAACTCTCAAATTGAACTATCTAACTCGTTCTAATTAGTGGCAGGTCAGGAGGGTCTCGAACCCCCAACCTGCGGTTTTGGAGACCGCCGCTCTGCCAATTGAGCTACTGACCTAACTATAACGCTACATTACACCCAAAATGTTAACTATTCGATTACTTTAGAAACAACACCCGCACCCACTGTACGGCCCCCTTCACGAATCGCAAAACGCAATCCATCTTCCATTGCAATCGGCGCAATTAACTTAACTACAACTCTAATATTATCACCTGGCATAACCATTTCTACACCTGCTGGCAACTCAACCTCTCCGGTTACATCTGTTGTCCTAAAATAAAACTGTGGACGATATCCTTTGAAAAATGGGGTATGTCTTCCACCTTCTTCTTTTGATAATACGTATACTTCAGCTTCAAATGTAGTATGCGGCGTTATTGATCCTGGATGTGCTAAGACCTGTCCTCTCTCAACATCTTCTCGCTTAGTACCTCTTAAGAGCACACCAACGTTATCACCCGCTCTACCTTCATCAAGTAACTTACGAAACATTTCCACGCCGGTGCAGATAGTTTTAACTGTCGGCTTTAAACCAATAATCTCAACTTCTTCTCCTACTTTAACTATTCCTCTTTCGACTCGGCCTGTCACTACTGTGCCTCGACCAGATATCGAAAATACGTCTTCTATTGGCAATAAAAATGGCTTGTCAATCTGACGCTCGGGCTGTGGAATATAATCATCCATTGCCTGTACTAACCTATAAATAGCTGGTACACCTATCTCACTTTGATCACCTTCCAATGCCTTCAATGCAGATCCAATTACAATTGGTGTTTGATCACCTGGAAATCCATACAGCGTTAACAGGTCTCTAACTTCCATCTCTACCAATTCCAATAATTCCTTATCATCCACCATATCTGCTTTATTTAAAAACACCACAATATATGGCACACCAACTTGACGAGCTAACAATATATGCTCTCTAGTCTGCGGCATTGGCCCATCAGCTGCTGAACACACCAATATTGCTCCGTCCATTTGCGCAGCACCTGTAATCATGTTCTTTACATAATCAGCATGTCCTGGGCAATCTACGTGAGCATAATGTCTATTATCTGATTCATATTCAACATGCGCAGTTGCGATTGTTATTCCACGCGCTCTTTCTTCCGGTGCTTTGTCAATTTGGTCATATGCTAATGCTTCTCCACCAAATTTATCCGACATACACTTTGTCAATGCCGCTGTTAATGTCGTTTTCCCATGATCAACGTGCCCAATTGTTCCAACATTCAAGTGTGGCTTTGTGCGTTCAAAAACCTGCTTCGACATTTTATATATTCTCCTACTACAATACTTTTATTCACAATTTAAGAATAATTACTTATCTATACCAAGGATTGCACTTTTACAATTGGTGCCCACAACCAGAATCGAACTGGTGACCTCTTCCTTACCAAGGAAGTGCTCTACCGACTGAGCCATGTGGGCTTTGGAGCGGGCGATGGGAATCGAACCCACGCTATCAGCTTGGAAGGCTGAAGTTCTACCATTGAACTACGCCCGCTTTTTAAATTAACACAAAAGCTAATCACATATTTCTAGCTGTGCTTTTTTATTTGGTTATTTCACTTTATATCTTTATAAAAATATAGAGTGGAGGGGGTAGGATTCGAACCTACGAAGGCAGAGCCGTCAGATTTACAGTCTGATCCCTTTGGCCGCTCGGGAACCCCTCCTCAAAACTAAGCCCTGAATTCTGCTTCAGGACAGCACACGATGTCAACCAATTGATATATTTTTATTTAAAAATTTGGTGCTGGCAGAGGGATTCGAACCCCCGACCTACTGATTACAAATCAGTTGCTCTACCAACTGAGCTATGCCAGCGCTATATAATTACAAGCAATCAGCGCACTATGAAAACTAAAAATATAAGAAATCTCTTAAATTACATAAAAAAACCCCTGTAAAAGCATAACTTAAACAGGGGCCTAGAATAAAAGCCTGGCGATGACCTACTTTCGCATGAGAAACTCACACTATCATCGGCGCGGAGCAGTTTCACTTCTGAGTTCGAGAAGGGATCAGGTGGTTCCCACTCGCTATTGTCGCCAGACAAACTAACCTTTCTAATTGCTATTAGCTATTTTCATAAAGAGTCTTACCACCCATAACAACCACACTCTCTACTTCACTAACAACAATCTAATTCAACATTTCAATCACTTTTCAATTTAGATAAGAGTAAAACCTCAATACACAATCTTTCTGCTTTCTTCTTTCTCTTAGCGTTATCCTGTATGGCTTACTGTATCATATCAAAACCACTTGGGTGTTATATGATCAAGCCTCACGGTCAATTAGTACTGGTCAGCTTCGTACATTACTGCACTTCCACATCCAGCCTATCAACGTTGTAGACTTCAACAAACCTTTAGGAACCTTACGGTTCGAGAGATCTCATCTTGGGGCAGGTTTCCCGCTTAGATGCTTTCAGCGGTTATCCTTTCCGTACTTAGCTACCCGGCAATGCCATTGGCATGACAACCGGTACACCAGAGGTACGTTCACTCCGGTCCTCTCGTACTAGGAGCAACTCCCCTCAAATCTCTAACGCCCACGGCAGATAGGGACCGAACTGTCTCACGACGTTCTAAACCCAGCTCGCGTACCACTTTAAATGGCGAACAGCCATACCCTTGGGACCAGCTTCAGCCCCAGGATGTGATGAGCCGACATCGAGGTGCCAAACACCGCCGTCGATATGAACTCTTGGGCGGTATCAGCCTGTTATCCCCGGCGTACCTTTTATCCGTTGAGCGATGGCCCTTCCATTCAGAACCACCGGATCACTAGAACCTGCTTTCGCACCTGCTCGACCCGTCAGTCTCACAGTCAAGCACTCTTCCGCTCTTACACGCATCGCGCGATTTCCGACCGCGCTGAGAGTACCTTCGTGCTCCTCCGTTACTCTTTAGGAGGAGACCGCCCCAGTCAAACTACCCACCATGCACTGTCCCCATCCCGGATTACGGGACTAGGTTAGAACTTCAAGTGTGTCAGGGTGGTATTTCAAGGTCGGCTCCATTCCGGCTAGCGCCGAAACTTCAAAGCCTCCCACCTATCCTACACAGACAAACTCAAAGTCCAGTGCAAAGCTATAGTAAAGGTGCACGGGGTCTTTCCGTCTTGCCGCGGGTACACTGCATCTTCACAGCGATTTCAACTTCACTGAGCCTTGGGTGGAGACAGCGGGGCTGTCGTTACGCCATTCGTGCAGGTCGGAACTTACCCGACAAGGAATTTCGCTACCTTAGGACCGTTATAGTTACGGCCGCCGTTTACCGGGGCTTCGATCAAGAGCTTCGCTTGCGCTAACCCCATCAATTAACCTTCCGGCACCGGGCAGGCGTCACACCCTATACTTCCTCTCACGAGTTCGCAGAGTGCTGTGTTTTTATTAAACAGTCGCAACCCCCTGACTATTGCAACCTCTTTCAGCTCCAGTCGCAGGACCTTCACCTAACAGAGGCACACCTTCTCCCGAAGTTACGGTGCTATTTTGCCTAGTTCCTTCACCCAAGTTCTCTCAAGCGCCTTAGAATTCTCTTCTCGTCCACCTGTGTCGGTTTGCGGTACGGTTGGTTCTTACCTGAAGCTTAGAGACTTTTCCTGGAAGCTTGGCATCAACTACTTCATCACCTAAAAGGTAACTCGTCATCACGCCTCAGGGTTAATAGAGTTCCGGATTTTCCTAAAACTCCCCCCTACACGCTTAAACCAGGACTTCCAACACCTGGCCAGTTTAGCCTTCTCCGTCATCCCATCGCAGTAAGAATCAGTACAGGAATATTAACCTGTTTCCCATCGACTACGCGTTTCCGCCTCGCCTTAGGGGCCGACTCACCCTGCGCCGATTAGCGTGGCGCAGGAAACCTTGGACTTTCGGCGTGCGGGTTTTTCACCCGCATTATCGTTACTCATGTCAGCATTCGCACTTCTGATACCTCCAGCAACCTTCTCAAGTCACCTTCGCAGGCTTACAGAACGCTCCTCTACCACTCATACTTACGTATGAATCCGAAGCTTCGGTGCATGGTTTTAGCCCCGTTACATCTTCCGCGCAAGCCGACTCGACCAGTGAGCTATTACGCTTTCTTTAAAGGATGGCTGCTTCTAAGCCAACCTCCTGGCTGTCTCGGACTTCTCACATCGTTTCCCACTTAACTATCACTTTGGGACCTTAGCTGTCGGTCTGGGCTGTATCCCTCTTCACGACGGACCTTATCACCCGCCGTGTGTCTCCCGTGGTTGCACTTCTCGGTATTCGCAGTTTGCATCGGGTTGGTAAGCCTATAAAGACCCCCTAGCCGGCACAGTGCTCTACCCCCAAGAGTGATTCGCACGAGGCGCTACCTCAATAGCTTTCGAGGAGAACCAGCTATCTCCGAGCTTGATTAGCCTTTCACTCCTATCCACAACTCATCCCCGACCTTTTCAACGGGCGTGGGTTCGGACCTCCAGTCAGTGTTACCTAACCTTCATCCTGGCCATGGATAGATCGCTCGGTTTCGGGTCTACTCACATCGACTTAACGCCCTATTAAGACTCGGTTTCCCTTCGCCTCCCCTACTCGGTTAAGCTCGCCAATGTAAGTAACTCGCTGACCCATTATACAAAAGGTACGCAGTCACAGAATAAATCTGCTCCTACTGCTTGTATGCACACGGTTTCAGGTTCTATTTCACTCCCCTCTCCGGGGTTCTTTTCGCCTTTCCCTCACGGTACTGGTTCACTATCGGTCAGTAGAGAGTATTTAGCCTTGGAGGATGGTCCCCCCATATTCAATCAGGATTTCACGTGTCCCGACCTACTCTTCGTCACCCATCAAATTAGCATTTCAGATACGGGGCTATCACCCTCTATGACTGGCTTTTCCAAACCATTCTCCTACACTAATTTAACTTGTTATGACTGGGCTCTTTCCCTTTCGCTCGCCGCTACTCGGAAAATCTCGGTTGATTTCTTTTCCTCTGGGTACTGAGATGTTTCAGTTCTCCAGGTTCGCCTCCTTAACCTATGTATTCAGTTAAGGATGACCCTTGCGGGCCGGGTTTCCCCATTCAGATATCTCCGGATCATAGTTCATTTGCCAACTCCCCGAAGCTTTTCGCAGGCTAACACGTCTTTCTTCGCCTTCTACTGCCAAGGCATCCACCGTGTGCACTTAATTACTTGACCATATAACCCCAAGATGTCTCTCAACTTCTTGTGTTATATGTCTTTGACATAAGTAACACCCAAATTTTATTTGCTTGCATACAGTTGTACTTCCGCATATATATATTTATGAGATTTGTTTGGGTTCGCTTCTTTCTCTTGCCTCATTCATGTCTTTCAACACAAAATCAACAAGCATCAAAACAATCCAACTTCATAAAAAACGCTTCCGCTTTCTATATTTGCTTTGTACTTTACCTAATTGTTAAAGAACGTAAATCGTAACATCTCTCTAAGACACTACTCACTACCAACAAAAAAGAATCTTACCGCTCTCTTCTATCTGGCAGTGGCTAATACCCTACTCAAGATTATTTACAGATGATCTAGCAAATATATACTCTACCCTTACCTTCCGCTTCTCTTCCACTATCAT
>Ga0207001_1027_pt1 | contig 21135 bp, 17 predicted proteins | sample Alteio_BWMinCont_91_FD_153481 | JGI IMG/M metagenome (GOLD analysis project Ga0207001, IMG submission 153481) | Enriched cells from forest soil in Barre Woods Harvard Forest LTER site, Petersham, Massachusetts, United States -... | ecosystem: Environmental > Terrestrial > Soil > Temperate forest >... | reverse complement strand
TACTGTGCCCGACGAATCACGCCTTGGCGCGAGAAGGCGGGTGAGGGTGTGAGGGGAGTTAAGTTTATCAAATTATTTTATGACCTTAGAGAAGGAAATTCATCAGAAAGTATTTCGTTCAGAATATCAGAAATCAACTATTAATCTCATTTATACATTTAACTGGGTGAATGAAAAAGTGAATAAACTTTTTGAGCCATTCGATATCACACAGCAACAATTTAATATTTTGCGCATATTGCGGGGTGCCGGAAAACCACTGTCTACATTGCAGATCAGGCAAAGAATGCTGGATAAAATGAGCGATACAAGCCGCATAGTAGACCGGCTTATTAAAAAGGGGTTGGTTAAAAAATCAATTTGTCATGAAGACCGGCGATTGGTTGACATATCGCTTAGCGACAAAGGAAAAAAACTATTGCACACGATGGATGGATTAAATGATGAAATGGAATCGATTTTTAAATACCTCAGTGAAGATGAAGCCCGGCAACTTAATATTCTTCTCGACAAAATAAGATCGTGTGAAAACGGGCATGAAGAAAAATCTGATGAAATCCCTGTTACAGGATAGATACCTATGAAAAGATTCCTCCTAGTCTTTCTGTTATTCTCTTTCCGCATTGCTTTTTCCCAACCTAAATACGAATTCAGGGCAGTATGGATTGCAACTGTTGAAAATATTGACTGGCCCAGTCCCGGCGATTACAATACAGAACAGCAAAAAGCGGAATTTATCCGGCAACTCGACATGCATCAGCGCAATGGAATGAATGCAGTAATTGTTCAGGTCAGACCGGCCTGTGATGCATTTTATCCTTCAACTATTGAACCCTGGAGTGAATGGCTTACCGGTAAGCAGGGTAAAGCGCCTGTTCCATATTATGATCCTTTGGAATTTATGATCAGTGAGACCCATAAAAGAGGCATGGAATTTCATGCCTGGTGTAACCCATATCGGGCCGTATTTCAGATAGCGCATACAGTTGTTAAATACAAACGGGTTGGGCATAAACGACATCGTATTGTTACCCATATCAAACAATCTTCCATTGCTCCAAGCCATGTAAGTAAAGTGCATCCTGACTGGATCATAACTTATGGTGATACAAAGTATCTTGATCCAGGTAATAAGGATGTTCAGGTTTACGTTACTTCCGTCATCAGGGATATGCTTAGCCGTTATGATATTGATGGAATTCATTTTGATGATTATTTCTATCCTTATCGGATTGGGTCTATTGAATTTCCTGACAACGCCTCTTTTACGAAATTCGGTGAGGGTATGGATAAAGCGACCTGGCGAAGAAGTAATGTGGATTCAATCATTGTCATGCTGAGACGTACTATCAGTGAGGTGAGGAAAAACTGTAAATTCGGAATCAGCCCTTTTGGTGTATGGAGAAACCAGTCCAGGGATTCACTGGGAAGCGATACACATGCCGGGCAAACCAACTATGATGATCTTTATGCAGACATCCTGCTCTGGTTAAAAAATGGCTGGATCGATTATGTAGTGCCGCAATTGTATTGGGAATTTGAACAAAAAAACGCACCATTTGGCATTCTGCTTGACTGGTGGAACAAGAATCATTACGATCGGCCCTGTTATATCGGGCTGGGTATTTACCGTGCGGGCTCGAATATTTATTGGAAAGATAAGGACCAGCTTCCCAGGCAGCTGCATGCGATAAGGGACCTTCCTGATATTGGCGGACAGGTATATTTCAGCAGTGTTTCATTTTATAGAAATGCATATGGATGGAATGATACACTGCGCGAAAATTTCTACAATTATCCTGCCCTGATTGCGCCGATGCCCTGGATCGATAGTGTTCGGCCGTCCATACCCGTGGTGCATTTCAGCAATAAAAATGATTCGTTGGTGTTTAATTTTGAAAGGGGAAAACTTACTGATACGCTGAAAGGATTTGCTGTTTACAAAGCAGAAGCAACCTTTAATATCGATTCTGCCCGCGTGTTTCAATTCATTCCAAATAATCAGACCGCGAATATGGTTTTCTGCCTGAAAGAATTACTGACTCAGCCACAGGGCCGTTTTTTTGTCACAGCCATCAGTAAAACGAATAATGAAAGTGACCCAATTTTAATTTATCCTTTAAGTATAGTTGGACCGATGCCGTGATTCGCGGTATATGGTTTATGGTGGATGGTGTTCCCATGAACCATCCACCATAAACCAAAAGGAGCTTTGGGCTTTAGGCTTAAAAAGGTTTAAATTTGAAATCAATTAATATCCCGATTATCAATGGCGTTAATTGACGTACAATTACCCAATTCTCTAGCTCGGGCATTGCGATTGCCGAAAAAATCTCCACGGCGCCAGCAAATGAAAGTCCTGAGAAAATTATTGAAAAAAGCGCGCTTCACTGAATTTGGACAGAAGTATCATTTTGACCGGATCATGATGAGCCGGCATTTGGTTAAAAGTTTTCAGGAAAATGTTCCCGTATTTGATTACAGCAAGATCTATAAAGAATGGTGGTATAAGACCCTGGAAGGTAAACCGGATATCTGCTGGCCAGGTAAAATAAAATATTATGCGTTGAGCTCCGGTACTTCGGAATCCGCCAGTAAATATATACCTGTTACGAACGACCTGCTACGCGGAAATCGTATTGTAATGGTGCGGCAATTACTGAGTCTTCGTAATTACCAGGATATTCCTGTAAAAAGTATTGGTAAGGGGTGGCTGATGATCGGCGGAAGTACAGATCTTCAGAAAGGTCCAGGATATTATGAAGGTGACCTTAGTGGAATTTCAGCAAAGAAAGTTCCTTTCTGGTTCAGCCCTTTCTATAAACCTGGAAAAAAAATTGCCAGGACGCGCGACTGGTCTCAAAAACTGGAGGAGATTGTTGAGCAGGCTCCGCGATGGGATATTGGATTTATCGTTGGAGTCCCCGCATGGATTCAAATGTGTATGGAGAAAATAATCGAGCGTTATAATCTGAAAAACATTCATGAGATCTGGCCTAACCTGGGATTTTTTGTTCATGGGGGAGTTTCTTTTGAGCCATATAAAATTGGTTTTGAAAAACTATTAGGTAAACCTATTACGTATATTGAAACCTACCTTGCATCTGAAGGTTTTATTGCTTATCAGGACCGTCAGGATGAAAGAGGATTAAGACTGGTTACTTACCAACACCTGTTCTTTGAATTTGTACCTTTCGATAATAAGAATTTTGATGCTGAAGGGAATATTATTAAAAACTCCGAGGCCCTGGAGATCCATCAGGTGGAAGAAGGCCGTGATTATGCTCTTTTAATCAGCACCGCTGCCGGAGCTTGGCGCTATCTTATAGGAGACACGATCCGTTTTACGGATAAGGAGAAAAGTGAAATTATTATTACTGGCCGCACTAAACAATATCTTAGCCTTGTAGGTGAACACCTCAGTGTGGATAATATGAACCAAGCCATTCAATTTATAAGTGAGGAACTGAATATTTCAATTCCTGAATTCACAGTAGCCGGCATTCCGCACGGATTATTTTTTGCGCATCAATGGTGGCTTTCTTCAAATACTGAATTGGATCCGAAGATACTGAGGGATAAGCTTGATGAGAAACTCAAAAGCCTAAATGATGATTATGCTGTAGAAAGGAAAAGTGCTCTCAAAGATATTTCGGTAAAAGTCCTTCCACCTGAAGTCTTCATAGATTTTATGCGATCGGTCGGTAAGGAGGGGGGTCAGCATAAATTCCCCCGTGTACTAAAGGGTAAGATGTTAAAGGACTGGCAAAGCTTTCTGGAAAAGGAAAATGTGAAGGCACATTATTAATTATTTATTAAAATGAGAATAATTCTTCAATTTTCCGGAGGTTCCGTTATTTTTCAACCACCGGTAAAATATATAACGTATGGTCGAAGCCATATTGAAAGGATTAGCGCTCGGAGTTGTGCTTGCACTATCTGTCGGCCCGATCATTTTCACTATCATTAAACAAAGTATTACGGTTGGTCATAAGGGTGGTTTCAGTTTTGTAGCCGGGGTTTGGCTGAGCGATATCATACTTGTGACACTCAGTAATGTTTTTACTGAATGGGTAGCCAGACTGCTTGAACATCAAAAAATGATCGGTTATGCTGGAAGCAGTTTCCTTATTGCCATGGGAATCTATTTTTTCTTTTTTAAAAAAGTGCTTATAAAATCGACCGGGGATCTGGGACACGCTGATCATCTTAGTTTTTATGAAATGGCGAGGATCTTTGCTTCCGGGTTTATCATTAATACGCTCAATCCGGGTGTTCTGATTTTCTGGCTGGGGAATGCTACCGTTCTTTCGTTAACACATACACTCAAACAAAGAATTATTATATTTTCAGTTTGTTTGCTGATTAATATGGGCGCCGACGTGGGTAAGGTAATGATGGCTGGGAATTTGCGTAAAAAGCTGACAGTTCATAATCTTTCCATTATTAATAAAATTTCTGGTGCTATCCTGGTGGTTTTTGGAATGGCATTATTATATGGAGTGATTTTTCTTGAACGAAGAATAAAGTAAATAATGGGGTAGTTTTGTTTTTATTTATGAAGAAAATCATAGCGGCGATAGTTTTCCTGATACCCATGATCTGCCTCTCTCAAACGGATGTATTGATTCTTCAGAAAAATGGGAGCAACATTAAAACATATGCACCGGGTCAGCCAATTATGATTCATACTGTATATGATCAATGGCTTGGCGGAACACTTACGGATTTAAAGAATGATAGCGTGTATATTAATAATATACCTTTCCACGTAAATGAGATCGACGGCTTAAGAAAAGATTTTTCGAAATTGCATTTACAAAACGGCGGGACAATCCTGATCATTGCGGGGGTTGGCGTACTTGCTTTAAATGTAATCAATGGTCTATATACTAGTGAACCGGCGGGTTCCTGGATCAAGGCTTCTGGATATATTACAGCCGGAGCTTTTATACTGGCAGGGATATTAATGCGTTCTGCGAGATATAAAAATTATCCGATCGGTAAAAAATATACTTTGCACTATCTGGACCTGCGACCGAAAAGTATTTCGACCGGTAATCCTTTTAATAAAACAGAACCCGCAAAGCAACCCGATGCCCATTAAAACGAAAGGAATTGTTCCGAGGATTTGGAGATGGCTCAAACGAATCTTTCTGTTTTTATTTTTTCTGCAATTTTTTTACATCCTGATTTTAAAATGGGTTAATCCACCCTTCACGCTTACCCAGCTCAACAGCCTTTTTCATGGATATGGTTTGAAAAGAAATTACGTTTCAATGAATGCGATTTCGCCATATGCCAAACTAGCTGTAATAGCTTCAGAAGATCAACTTTTTCCTGATCATGATGGATTTGATTTCAAATCCATGGAAAAAGCGATGAAGCATAATCAGAAAAGCAAATCGCTTCATGGAGCCAGTACAATTTCTCAGCAGGTGGCTAAAAATGTTTTTTTGTGGCAGGGTAGAAGCTGGATCAGGAAAGCAATGGAGGCATATTTCACTTTTATGATAGAATCTCTCTGGGGAAAGAAAAGAATTCTGCAGATGTATTTGAATGTGAGTGAAATGGGAAAAGGAGTTTTTGGAATAGATGCGGCAGCACTCCATTATTTTAATAAACGGGCAAAAACTTTGACACGCAGCGAATCCGCGATGATTGCCGGTTGCCTGCCTAACCCGAAATTATTTACTATCAAACCACTCTCTAAGCATGTGGCTGCACGTTATCCCTGGATAATTAACCAGATGTACCATCTTCAGGACGACCCCGATGTCGTTAAACTCCTGCAATAAAGCCTAACGCAATGCAAGAATTTTCTTATTATAATTTACATTTTTCACTTCCAACTTCTCTCATTTTTTACTCTTCCACATTAAGCACATTAATGAAGGCAATTGCTTTATGCAGCCTTTCTTCATAACCACCACTAATCTCATACCAGGGTGTTGACTGATTAATCATGAGATCCTTGTACATATGATATAGTCGCTCACGCGTTTTGGGATCGGGGTATTCACGCAATTCATCTTCAACCCAGGGAAGGTCTGTATTGCAAAGAAGATATACATCGTATTTTCTTTTTACAATTTCGTCCAAAATAAAAGAATGACATTTTCCGAAAACATATTCACACCATACTTTCATGACGTACATATCCGTGTCGATAAATACCAGCGGCGATTTTAATGAAGCCGTTATGCGGTCTTCCTGATCGAGCTGTCCCCTGGCAATGATAAGTAAATCATCATAAGTATAGGGTCTCCCTAATTTCATCAAATATTCCCGGGCATATTCAGGCACCCAATTCGTGTTACACTTTGTTGCCAGTTGTTCGCAAAGGGTACTCTTGCCTGTGGATTCGGGACCAGTGACCACAATTTTTTTAGGTTGCGGCATGCATGATCTTTTTTCTCCAGGTAATATAACCCATAACTGCAAGGATCAGAAAAACCAGGTACTGAAAACTGGTGAAGACAAGATGTTTGTAATAGTTAAGCGGTATGGAAGCCAAATCGGTTATGATCCACCAGGTCCAGTTTTCCAGTTTCTTTTTATTCATCAGCCACATGCCGGTGAATGCAGCACCCGAAGTGAAACTATCAGCAATAGGAACAGTACTGTCGGTAAACCGGCTGAGCAAGAAATATAAAATGGCCCAGCAAACTAAAAAAAAGATAAAAGAATTTATCCAGTCTTTTTTCGAAGAAGCCGTAATATGTAAAATGGATTTACCTTCCGATTTTCGCGACCACATCACCCATCCAATGATGCTCATGACGGTATAATAGAAATTTACAGAAGCGTCTGCATAAAGCCCATGTGTAATATAAAGCCAGATGAAAATTCCTGTACTCACCATGCCAACCGGATAAACCAGGATATTTTCCCTTCGGGAGAAAATTACACTGGCAATACCTGTAATAACAGCGATAAACTCAAGCCATGTGGTTTGATGTATGTCGTTGATAAATTGCGATATGATTTGCTGCATTATTCTGCTTCGGCAACCACTTCCCTCACTTCGGGAATCATTCGTTTCATCATACCCTCAATTCCTGCTTTTAAAGTGATCATGGAAGAAGGACATCCCGAGCAGGATCCCTGTAGCATTAGGTTGACTACACCTTCATTATAACTTCTGAATTGAATAGCTCCACCGTCCATTTCAACTGCAGGCTTTACATAACTTTCCAGGAGTTCTTTAATTCTTTTTACCACGTCATCATCATCCGCTCCTATAGCGTTACCATCTGTATGAGCAACGGTCATTTCTTCTTCATTGACGACGGGTTTTCCATCCTCCAGGTATTCTTTTAGAAACTGCCGGATGGAAGGTATTACATCAGCCCAGTCTGTATCAGTGGTTTTCGTCAGCGTTACGAAATTACTGGCGATGAATATGCTCTTAATGAATGGAAATCCAAACAGTTCGGTCGCTAAAGGAGATGGTTTGGCAGACTCAACATCAGGGAAATCAATGCTTTTCCCAGGATAAAGAAGCTTATTTGCGACAAACTTCATTGTTTCAGGATTGGGAGTCATTTCAGTGTAAATGCTAATGACCGGATTTCCAGTTTTTATCATAACTCACATTTTAGAGTGCAAATTTAGTCTTTTTAAGCCTAAAGCCCATTTTAAGCTCAAAGCTTAATAGCCAAAGCCTAAAGCTCTTTAATATTATCGCCTTTAAAATTGTTAATGACTTATTGACCGATTCCAAATCATTGACTAAATGCATCCTCTAAACAACCACTTTTGACCGTTTGTTCTCTTTTTCCTGCGTTTTTCCGGATAAAGCGAAAATTGAAAATATGCGCCAAAATGATCAAAACAAGGGCAAAAGGAAGCAAAATAAGCTCATAATCATGCCAAAACTGCTTCGCAAGCAGGAAAAGCATTCCAACGGCAAATAGTAAAAAAGGAACAGAACTGCTGTGGTGACGCAGGAATCCATGGCGTAGTGAAAACATGCCTACCACAAATGCAAAAAGGATCATACCTGATTCAAACCAGAAATTATGGATGATATTAATACCAAAAATCGATAAACCTGAGAGAAATACCGGTAAAATGACACAATGCACCGCACAGGTGACGGAAGCTCCAATACCGAGTAGGTCAGCGTTGATTTTTAGTTTCATGAATGACCTTCAAAGATAACTTTTATGGTTAAACTTTCTGCTCCCGTTTACGTGAAGTAATTTTAACCCATGACTAAAAGGATCTGGTTCTATTCCCTGTTTTTTCTCGTTTTGATTCTCGCGTTTTATTTTATGCTTACCAAACTGATCCCGGGCTATGGCAAAGTGAGTTTACAACAGATAAATAAAGTACAGTCATTCTCATTTTTGGATCAGAATGGAGAAAGGATCACCAATAAAGACGTCGAAGGTAAAGTTTATATCGCTGAATTCTTCTTTACTACCTGCCATGGAATTTGTCCCAAGTTAAATACCAACTTAAAGCCTGTTTATGAAAAGTATAAGGATGAGCCGAATTTTAAAATACTTTCCCATACTGTAGATCCTAAGACAGATAGCGTAGGAAGGTTAAAACAATACGCCGATTCGTTGGGGGTTAAAGCCCCTAAATGGACTTTTCTAACTGGGTCAAAGGATTCACTGTACCTGGCCGCGAGATTGAGTTATCTGCTGGATGATCCGAAAAATAATGTTTCGCCGATTGACGAACAGTTTATACATACGCAGTTTTTTGCTCTCGTCGATAAAAATGGGTATGTTAGATCCATTGTCGATGGTCTTAAAAAAGATGAAATAACTGAAATGGAAAAGGAGATTGATGAATTATTGAAAGAGCCTGACTAAAAAAGAAAGCCCCGATGTGGAAACACCGGGACTTTTGGTTAAGGCTCTGATTAGTAGCTATTTTGAAAAAAGGTTTCGAAATGGTTTATTGCAAATATATAGTCCTGCATCCAATCGCACAAAAAACTTCACTACCATTTTAGTGGTATTTCTACGATCAAAACACATGTTAATCAAGTGTTATACAAAGCTCAATTCACAAGTTCTTTAATTTCTTCTTCAACAAAATCCATTAGTTCTTTTATATAAGAGCCTGAAAAATCAAATTTTAATCCGGCTACTTGATATAATTCCGGAAGTGTTTTTGTTCCTCCCAGAGACAGTGCCTGAGTATAATGATCCAGCGCAAGTTCTTTACTTTTCTTGAATTGCATCCACATACCGATCGCTCCAAGTTGTGCAATTCCATATTCAATATAATAAAAAGGTACTTCAAATAAATGCAATTGTTTTTGCCAGATATTCTTTTGATAATCATCAAGCCCGCTCCAGTTTATTGTTTTGGAGCTAAACTCATTGTAGATCCTGTACCAGTTTTCGGTCCGTTGTTCCAAATCATGATTTGGGTTTTCATAAACCCAATGTTGAAATTTATCGATGGTCGCGATCCATGGGAAAATAGTGATTACTCTTTCCAACTGCTGAATCTTTGCACGCTTAAGATCTTCGGGATTTTTAAAATAAATCTCCCAGTTTTCCATACTGAAAAGTTCCATGGCCATGCTGGCAACTTCTGCAATTTCCATAGGATATTCCTTAAAGGCGCTCAACTCAAGATGATGGGAAAGAAAAGAGTGCACCGCATGTCCGCCTTCATGTACCATCGTAGTTACGTCATGCATTTGTCCGGCTGCATTCATGAATATAAAAGGGGCGCCGGTTTCTGCCAGCGGACAATTATATCCACCCGGAGCTTTGCCAATCCTGCTCTCTAGATCAAAGCGATTCATTTTTTTCATTGTCAACAGACAGTCTGCAAAGAATGGTCTGAGCTCTCTGAAACATTGTACTGTTTTCTCCAGGAGTTCATCACCGGTTTTAAATGGGTTCAATGGTTGCTGGTTAGCTGGTTCGGCGTCTACATCCCATGGTCTTAATGTATCAAGACCGAGTTTATTCTGTTTATACCGGTTAATAATTTCAACCAACGGAAGAACATATTGTTTTACAGAATCGTGAAAATGGAAACAATCTTCTTTTGTATAATCAAAGCGACCCATTTCCACAAACTTATAATCGCGGAAGTTAGCGAATCCGGCATTTCGTGCCACTTGATCGCGACGTTTAATAAGTTCGGTGTAAAGGTTGTTAATTTGATCTTTATCACGGAGCCTGCGTTCTTGCACCTTACGATATACAACTTCACGTAAAGGCCGGTCTGGATTTTCCAGGAATTTCATGGCTTGCTGTAAAGTGTATTCCTGTTCCTTTACTGTTACTGTCATCTTTCCGGAGATGGAACCATATTGCTGACCAAGCACACTGAGTTCGGATTGAATCGGAATATTTTCCTCACGGAAAAGATCAATACTTTTTTTTACTGAACGCAGATAAGTAAAATATTTCTGTTTGTTCAGGGAAGGTGTTAGAGGAGAATCTATCAGCTTACGATTCAACTTATCGGCGTAGGGTTGAATTTTTGGTTGAATCTCCATCATGAAATAAGTAAAATTTTCCTGAAGTTTTTTATCTTCAGTATTACAGGTCATACGAATATGGCGCCAGGAAACGTCTTCACTAATAACGGCTTCCAGTTCGCTCATATCAATTAACCATTTCTCCAGATCAGGAACTTTTTTTAGAGGTCTTTCCGCCAGGTCTTCAAAAAAAGAAGCGATGGAATTCCAATCACTGATTACAAAATTTTCGGGAAGAAAAACCCGGACGGGTTTTTCAATATTTGCAGACAAGGTTTTCATCATTTATCGATTTTTTGGGTAGGAATCTTAGGCCATTCCGAATATAAGATTATGGTGGATTTATTTCTTTTTTGGAGCTGGCTTTTTTGCGGCTGGTTTTGCAGCAGATTTTTTAGCTGGTGTTAGTTCTGGCTTTTTCGGAGTTGTTTTTTTTACCGGTTTTTCTTCTACAGCTTCTTTTTTCACTTTTGATTTTTTAGCCGGTTTGACTTCGGCCGCTTTTGGCTCAGAAGGTTTTTTGGACGGTTTTTTTTCTTCAGTTGGTTTTACTTCAGCTTTTATTTCCTTTGAGACTGTTTTTTTCTCCGGCTTTATTTCTTTTACTTCAGGAATCGGGGCCTCTGTTTCTGCCTCTTCAACTGCCGGTTCTGATAACTTGATTTCAACTTGGTTTTTTGATAGCGCAGAAAACCATTTAACCATCTTCTTCAAATCACTTGTATAAACTCGCTCAAAATCCAGCTCCGGATATACTTTTTCGAAATATGATTTCAATGCTGATGCTTCTTTATCATCCGGCAACTTTTCCTTACTGCTTTCCATGGCTTTCAGAATGTCAACCAGGTTTACGTTATGACGTGTTGTATAAACTTCAATGCTTTCCAGGTGCGAAAACTGGTGTACCCGACTTGAAACGAAGCGTGTGCTTTTGTCATCCAGGGAACGTACAATACCACCATCGGATTTGCTACTGATTAATTCGAAAAGACCCGGAAGTCCGGTTATAGCAATGATCTTGGAATATTCCATAATAAAAGGCTAAGTTTTAAAAGTGGTGCAAGTTAAACATAAATGTGGAACCTAAGCAAGTATGGGAGTAAGGGACTCCCATACTTGCTGTTGGTATGGTTTTTTCTACAATATTATAAATACTTAAAAATCTTTTTATGGATAAGTCCAAAGAAGTAACAGGAGTTTTAAATGATCTGGTCATGATTAATAATGATCGCATCGCTGGCTATAATCGTGCAATCAGAGAATTAAAACCCGGAGATGGAGACCTGAAATTGCTTTTCGATAGGATGATCATCGAAAGCCAGCAAATTAAATCTGATCTGGCCAACGAGATTCAGGTCCTACACGGAGATGTGGAGAAAGGAAGCAGCGAAATGGGTAAAATTTACCGCGCCTGGATGGATGTGAAAGCAGTTTTTACCGGAGAAAACAGGCACACAATCCTATCAAATTGTGAAGCCAGTGAAGATGCAGTTCAAAGGGCATATAGAAAAGCGCTTGAAACAGACAGGCTTCCAGCTTTTTTGAGAGAACTTTTAAATAACCAGCAAGCTATGATCAAGTTCTCTCACGATGAAATCAGGAGCTTGAGGAATCAATATGCATAACTAAAAAAAAATACATTACTACCAAAACGGTAGCTATGAAAAATGGACATTTGAATTAAGGAATTATCGGAGCAGAGGTGGTTTTAATATAAAAGACCTGGTAAAATACCAGGTCTTTATTTTAATATTTTATGAAATACATTTCTCTTTAGTGTCTACCACCACCGCCTCCTCCTCTTGAACCACCACCGCCAGAGGAATGTGATCCTCCACCGCCTCCCCCGGATGAGTGGGATCCACCACCACCCGAAGGTCTGTAGCCACCAGGTGAAGGACTGGAAGGAATCCTTTGAAAGTTTTGAGACATTGTCTGACCCCGGCTGCGATTTATCTGCTGACGTTCCAGATTCTGCATGGTTTGTGATCTTGCATTATTCACGGGTGCCCAGCTTCTGTTTTGCCTCTGTTGCCAGTTGCTGTTCGCCTGAGGTCTCTGATAAACATTACCCTGACGATCTGAATACACAGAAGAACGTGATGATCCATTTGACAGACCCGATCCATTGGGACGGCCGTTCATTGATCCATTAGTCCCGGTCCTGTTATTAAATCCGGTAGTACCTGGTCTTGATCCTGCAGTATTGTTTCCCGGAGTCATATTTCCGCTCCTGTTTGCGGAGTTTGTAGTCGGACGATTATAATTCATCGTTCTGGCAGCAATTCCTCCGGCACGATTATAACTCTGGCTTGATACGCCAGTTCTGTTTCTATATACATTGTTCGCGTAATTAACATGAATATTATTGTGCACATAGAAATTATTTCCATAGAAGCCATATGGTCTTGCACCTCCATGCCATCCACCCCAGCAGGCGGGATGATAAAAGGATGGACCCCACCAGCCACAACCCCTGTATCCATATCCATAACCATACCCATAACCAAAACCGAATCCTATACTAAACCAGGCAGGGCTATAACCCCATCCGAAGCCCCATCCGAAATATGGAGTATATCCAAAGTTGAATCCCCATGACCAGGGTCTGGGATAGTAGTAAGCGCCATACCATGGTGCATAATAAAATCCTGTTCCATAAACAACGGTTGGTCCGTATACATAACTGTTCAGATAACCTGGAGTATAACCAGAATATACATAATCTGGATCTACATCATAAATATTTACAAATTTGGCATTGTACACCGGATAATTTGGTGGGATAAGGTCAACATCTACAGGTCGTACCGTACTCACTGCCCATGGCCCAGACGCATTGTCTGAAACAAACCATACCCCGTTATCCACAGTGTAAAAACGGCCATCACCCCCATTGCGTAAAACAGTGGACGATGTGTTCACTGCATATTGCAAGTTGGTTCCTTCAATGTCTGTAAACTTTGGCCGGCCATCATAAGTGACTTCAGTAGTCGTAGTATTTCGGTCTACCTTGGCTGTTTGTGGAATCTGGGCATCCATCACTGCATCTCTCGCCGCATCAGTTCCTGCCACACTAGCCAGTACATTATCTTTCGGAGATCCAGGAGGGATCTTAGCGAAATCACCAGGTAACTGGTCAGCCGGTATATAATTCCAGCTATCAGAATTCAGGTTTTTTGTTTGATACCATCTTCCGGAGATGAGGACGAAATACTGCTGAGAGTTTTCATCCATAAAAATATCATTATCTGAATTGCTCACATAGAGCAGATTCGTACCCTGTATCGGAGTAAAATTCGGTTCACCATTGGATTGTATAAGTTCTGTTGGTGTTGTGCTTACGATAATATTCGGAACCACATTAGAAGCTGCTGCTTTACTGTTATCAGCATTATTATTTTGTTGCGTTTTGCTATTTATCAGATTTTCAACATTGTGAATATTATCGGGCACCTGTCCGTTTGTATAAGCATAAGGACCTGTAGCACCATTGGCAACATACCAGCGTTTCGCGCCGTAAAGATAAAATTGGCCATCATTATTTTTTACAATGGTGAATGGTGTGTTGACTACCATATCCAGTTTAAGATCTTTATTGTTCTGCAGCCTGGGTTCACCATCAATTAATACGAGCATTGAGGGCTGTGTTACAAAAATAACTTTAGGAGGTTTATTAGAAATACCCTGGGAAATTTTAGTCTCCTGTTGATTCTGGTTTAACGTTGCTACTATTGCATCCAATGATATGGGACCTGCTGCAGTCGGGAATTTGGATTCCAGGGCATCGTCGATATAATCGATGGTATCCTGTCCCTCAATAGCCGGTATCCTGATAGAGGTAACATCAAGACTATTAATGGTAAGTGTCCGGTTATCCCGGTCAGTTTCTACTTTAGCAGTACCCCAGAATGCGCCAAAAACAGGATCATTACTCCCACTTCCCAGGATAGAAATTGCCGAGCGGAACATCAATATATTACCCTTAAAAGATTCAGGCTCAGGTTCATACACTTTAATTTGCGTTCCATTATTCGTGTTTATCAGTTTAGGCCATTCATCTGCAGCCCGACAGAAACCAAAGGCCAGCAGAAAGCTGGAAAGAAGGAAAGTTTTTAAAATGAGCTTTTTCATATGTTTTGAGTTTACCAGCCTTAATGCCTTATTTGCCGGCTGTTATCCACCTAAGGCGGAATAACTTAGGCTTTCTAAAGCTTAACGCTGTTGTTGCTTATTTAATATGGTTATTATTAGTAAGACTTATATATAACCCTAAAGTATATTGGTTATGTTACAATGAAATGTTAATTAAACAAAATAAAGCGGAAGGCTAAAAGCCTAAGGACTAAGGGTTAAACCTCCATAAACCATATACCATTAATGCGCTTCCAGCCAATTAACACCAGATCCTATTTCAGCTTCTGCAGGAACTCCGTTCGGTAAGAGCAGGGCCGTTTGCATACATTCAATAATAATGGGTTTGATGATCTCAATTTCGTCCTGGTGAGCATCGAAGACCAGTTCGTCATGAACCTGTAATAACATTTTCGATTTGAAACGATTTTTTTTAAAGGTTTCATGGATCTTGATCATGGCCAGTTTAATCATATCTGCAGCAGTTCCCTGTATGGGCGAGTTAATGGCATTTCTTTCCGCAAAACCCCTTACTGTGAAATTTCCTGAATTAATATCCCGCAACCAGCGCTTGCGACCCATAAGAGTTTCCACATATCCGTTCTTGCGGGCAAACTGAATCGTATCGTCCATATATTTTTGGATGTTAACGAATTGCTTTTTGTAATTGTCAATGATTTCTTTGGCTTCAGTTCTGCTGATGCCAAGATTATCTGCCAGACCGAATGCACCTTGCCCGTAGATGATTCCAAAATTTACACTTTTGGATCTGTACCGCATTTCTTTGGTAACATCCTTTTCCTCAACGCCAAAAACTTTGGCGGCAGTTGCGCTATGTATATCTTTCTTTTCTTTAAATGCGAGGCACATATTCGGGTCTCCGCTAATGGCGGCTACGATACGAAGTTCGATCTGCGAATAATCGGCAGAAATCAATAGATGATTTTCATCCCGGGGAACAAAAGCTTTGCGGATCTCGCGTCCCCTTTCAGTTCTTACCGGAATATTCTGCAGGTTGGGATTATTGCTGGAGAGCCGGCCGGTTACTGCTACGGCCTGGGCATAACTGGTATGCACACGTCCTGTTTTTCGGTTAATGATGGCAGGGAGTGCGTCTACATAGGTTGATTTTAATTTAGTGAGTTCGCGGTATGCTAAAATATCATCTACGATTTTACTTTGATGGGCGAGTTTTAAAAGCACGTCTTCGCCCGTTGCATACTGACCTGTTTTTGTTTTTTTTGCATTGGGATCGAGTTTCAGTTTTTCAAATAATACTTCGCCTAATTGTTTCGGAGAAGATAAGTTAAATCGCACGCCGGCTTCCAGATATACATTGGACTCTGCAATGGTGGCTTCCTTTTCGAGTTCTTTTGAATATTCTTTCAGAAAATCCATATCAACCCGAATTCCTTCAAATTCCATATCCGCCAGCACTTTCACGAGAGGGTTGTCTACTTTTTCGAAAACTTTCCGAACTGATTTTTTATCGAGAAGTGGTTGAAATATATTTCTTAACTGCAAAGTAATATCTGCATCTTCTGCTGCGTATTCAGTTATTTTTTCAATCGCAACATCTCTCATATTGCCCTGGCTTTTTCCTTTTTTGCCAATCAGGTCTTCAATGGGAACAGGATCATATCCGAGATATTGTGCACTCAGTTGATCCATACTTCTTTTTCCATCCGGGTCTATTACATAATGCGCCAGCATGGTATCAAAAATATTTCCTTTGATCTCAATGCCGTACCATTTCAATACCAGCAAATCATATTTTATATTCTGACCGATCCAGATACGATCTGGTTCTTCGAAAAGAGGCAGAAACTCAGAAAGAATTTCGAGAACGGCTGCCCTTTCTGCTGGCACGGGCACATAATATGCTTCGCCTGGTTTCCATGAAAAACTGAGTCCCACGAGATCTGCATTATTTGCGTCAATACCCGTTGTTTCTGAATCAAATGATACCTCATTCTCTCCGAGCATCTGCGTAATCAGCGACATTCTTTTTTCTACTGTATCCGCACATATATAATTATGTTTTGTGTTCGTAATATTTTTTTCAGCATGAACAGGAGTATTATCATGCTCTTCAGGTTCTTCAATTACGGGAGAACCGACGGCATTTCCAAACAGGTCCTGCTGTACTCCTTCCGGCACTGGTTTCAGTCCATTTGCACCCGGCAATTCTTCACCCAGAATTCTTTTTGCAACCGTTCTGAATTCAAGGTCCGAAAAAATTTCGTGGAGTACATCTCTATTCCAATCTTTCAACCTGAAGTCTTCTTCGTGAAACTGTACTGGCACGTCGGTGATGATCGTGGCCAGTTTTTTACTCATAATAGCCAAATCTTTTCCGGCTTTTACTTTTTCTCCTAATGCACCCTTAATATTTTCAGCATTCTCAAGAACATTTTCAAGTGTACCATATTCGGCTAATAACTTGGCAGCAGTTTTTTCACCGATACCAGGGATGCCCGGAATATTATCCACAGCGTCACCCATGAGTCCGAGAATATCTATCACCTGAGGAATTTTTTTAATATTCCATTTTCCAAGTACTTCATCTGGTCCCAAGATTTCAACATTTCCTCCCTGGTAACCTGGTTTGTAAATTTTCACCTTTTCACTCACTAGCTGGCCATAGTCTTTATCTGGTGTTACCATAAATACTTCATAACCTGCTTTGGCAGCCTGTTTGCTGAGCGTGCCAATGACGTCGTCTGCTTCATACCCATCGAGTTCCATGATGGGAATATTAAATCCGCGAACAATTTTTTTTATATCCGGGATAGCAATAATTAGATCTTCAGGCGCTTCCTGGCGATTGGCTTTGTAATCTGTAAAATCAATATGCCGGTCGGTAGGTGCTTCCGTATCAAAACATACGGCCATATGGGAAGGTTTTTGATTGTTGATCAGTTCAACCAGCGTATTGGTAAACCCGAACTGTGCATTCGTATTTTTTCCTTTTGAAGTGATTCTTGGTGCGCGTATCAATGCATAGTAAGCTCGAAAAATCAAAGCCATCGCATCAAGCAGAAATAATTTCTTGTCCATAGTACTACTTAGTTTTTCAGTTCCGTTAATTTCTTCTGAAGGGAAAACATATTATCACGGAGGCGTGCAGCTTCCATAAAATCCAGGTCACGCGCAGCTTTCTCCATTTCCTTTTTAATTTTCGAAATGGCTTTTTCCATTTGTGGAATGGTTTTGTATTCGGTTTCCTCTTCTGCAGCAACAGATACCAGATCCTGATCACCAGAAATTGCATAAGGATTTCTCTCATCAAAACCTTTGATATCAAGTACCGGAGTAGAAAACTGATTCTTGTCGATTATGGATTCCGATTACCTTCTGCCTGGATTTTAAAATAGTTCTGGGCGTAATGCCATGCGCTTCATTAAATTTCAATTGTTTTTCCCGCCTGCGACTTGTTTCATCAATTGTGCGTTGCATGCTCTCTGTCATTTTATCCGCGTAAAAAATTACAAGACCCTCAACATTGCGAGCTGCTCTGCCGGCCGTCTGTGTAAGGGAACGCTCATTCCTTAAAAACCCTTCTTTATCCGCGTCGAGTATTGCAACCAGAGAAACTTCAGGTAAATCCAATCCTTCCCTCAGAAGATTTACACCCACAAGTACATCAATTTCGCCAAGCCGTAACTGACGCAGGATTTCAACTCGTTCAAGTGTATCCACTTCACTATGGATATACTTGGATTTAATGTTAAGGCGATGCAGATATTTATCCATTTCTTCCGCCATTCGTTTAGTCAATGTTGTTACCAGTACTCGTCCGCCTTTGTTGATGCGCTTATCAATTTCATCGAGTAAATCATCGATCTGGTTTACACTAGGGCGAATTTCAATGGGCGGATCTAAAAGACCTGTAGGCCTTACAACTTGTTCCACAACCACTCCACCGCATTTTTCTAGTTCATAGTCACCTGGAGTTGCAGACACATAGATGGTCTGATCCGTCATCGTTTCGAATTCATGGAAATTGAGCGGACGGTTATCCAAGGCAGAAGGTAATCGGAATCCATAATCGACAAGAATCAGTTTTCTACTCCGGTCACCACCATACATGCCACTTACTTGTGGAATAGTCTGGTGACTTTCATCAATCACACATAAAAAATCTTTGGGAAAATAATCAAGAAGGCAAAAGGGTCTTGTGCCTGGTTTCCTTCGATCGAAGAATCGTGAATAATTTTCAACTCCGTTGCAGTATCCCAATTCGCGGATCATTTCAATGTCGAAGTTAACGCGCTCACTCAGTCGCTGGGCTTCTATAAATTTCCCTGTGCTTTTAAAATAATTTACCTGCGCTGCCATTTCATCCTGTATCTCTGCAAGGATCTGTGTAATCATATCTTTTGGCGCCAGGTAAAGATTGGAAGGGAAAATTGCGGCGTTATCCATCGGCATGATGCGCTTGCCGGTAGCCAATTCAAAACTTTCTATCTCTTCGATCTGGTCGCCAAAAAATGCAACCCGGTAACCATAGTCCAGATAAGGAAGATTGATATCGACCGTATCCCCCTGTACACGAAAAGTTCCTCTTTTAAATTCATATTGATCGCGTGAATATAAAGAGTTGACTAACGAATGCAGGAATCCTTGGCGTGAAATGATTTGTCCCCGCTTTATTCGAACGATCCCGTTTTCGAATTCTTCCGGATTACCAATTCCATAAATGCAACTGACGGAAGCGACAACAATTATATCGCGTCTTCCACTCAACAATTGTGTGGTTGCCTGTAGCCGCAATTTATCAAGCTCTTCATTAATCGAAAGATCTTTTTCAATATAAGTATCGCTTACCGGCATATAAGCTTCCGGTTGATAATAATCATAATAAGAAACAAAATAACCCACTGCATTATCAGGAAAAAATTGTTTGAATTCGCCGTAAAGTTGGGCTACAAGAGTTTTATTATGTGTAAGAACCAGCGTGGGCCTTTGTACCTGTTCAATAACTTTGGCAATAGTAAAAGTTTTGCCTGAACCCGTTACACCAAGCAGAGTTTGATATTTTTCTCCTTCTAAAAGTCCATTTGTAAGGTGAAGAATAGCCTCGGGCTGATCACCGGCGGGTGCATATGTTGAATGGATTTTAAATTCCATTTATTTCAAATTTAGAGAACCTTGAAGTTAAGCATTTTGACCCTAGATTTTAGTCTTTGTATTTTGGACTTTATGCGCTTTTCTTGATTTATTAAAAGGATCCCAGATTATTTTTATTTTGTTATTATCGTCCCATTTTGCGCGAAGACGGGCACTGGGACCCGTTTTGCTGAAAATACCCTTGTTGGTAAGAACGGAATCTTTATTTGCTTTCAGGTTGCTAAGCGGAACCTGTATACTGAGATCCGGACCTTTTTTCATATTATAAATACCTTCCACAAACATTGTTAGAACGGAGGACCGGATCTCCATCCGATTGACAGTAATACTCTGTCCGTTTATTTCAAGCAGATCGTGCAGGTCAGCAAACTGGATGTCAGTAAAATTCCTGTTTTTAAAGACTGTTTGCGATATTTTTTGAATGGGTTCAAAATTTGTCAGCTGGCCGTTCTGTAAATTAAATTTTACAAAACCTTTCAATTCTCCCGGAATGAGCTGGGCATTCGTAGTTACACTACCATCCATGGTCACGTCTGCTGTTAAAGTGCCTCCGATATTTTTATCTGTTGGCGACTTCAAACCGAAATTATTAAAGGCCGTAAATATCTTACTCACATTTATATTTGCTAATTGTGCCTTGAATGAAAAGGGGTTGGAATTGGATTCGTTTCTTAGAATGCCTTCAATGAAAATGCTTCCGTTCGCATGCTGGAGCTGGATTTTTTTGAGAATGATTGCATTTTCATTCATTACCATGCTAGCCATAAGAGTATTTGCGTAGAATTTTTTATAGATCAATTGTTTAGCATTCATATTGAGATTGATATCAGCTGTTCCAAGAAGATTTGTGAAATCTGTTAAGGACTGATCAAGCGAGGACTTCTTTTTACCGGACAAAACTTTTGAATGCTTCTGTTTTAGGAAAGAAGTGAAGTCATTGAGGTTCAATTTATTTGAATGTATCGTCCATTCAAGGGCGAGTTTCTTATTTTTCTGATTGATGATATAAAATAAGTTTTTTGCGCTTCCATTCATGATTAGATCGGTGCTGCCAGAATTGAGGTTTAAGTTATCAACGATCATGTCTTTGCCAGTGAAGTGGACAACTCCTTTGCCATTTGTAAATATTAAATTCCTTGGCACATAATTTATGGAAGCAGAATCCATATTAAAATTTCCGAATATCATTCGAATGCTATCATAATTCTGTTCGAGGGATCCGCTATAAATCATATTAATTTTTCCGGTACCCTTTGTAAATGCCAGTATATTTTCATCAAAGAGGCCGTTGATGTTTTCCAGAGCGAAATCTGATAACACATTGAGATTCATCTTTGGGTGAATAAGATTGCGGATAACTATGGAATCACAATGAAAATCCAACTTGTCCCAATTTGCCT
>Ga0207001_1026_pt1 | contig 21363 bp, 18 predicted proteins | sample Alteio_BWMinCont_91_FD_153481 | JGI IMG/M metagenome (GOLD analysis project Ga0207001, IMG submission 153481) | Enriched cells from forest soil in Barre Woods Harvard Forest LTER site, Petersham, Massachusetts, United States -... | ecosystem: Environmental > Terrestrial > Soil > Temperate forest >... | reverse complement strand
TTGTAGATCTCTTAAGTCCAGTAATTTTAGCACAATTAAAGGACCCTTCTACACCTTTTACCCTCCCTTCAGCTGAAGTTCTCGCTAGATATTATTCACCGCAAAATCATAATCGATCGATCAATATAGACTATGAAGATGACGAAAACCCTGACGTAGTTACTGTGGCAGTTGTACGCGGCATGTATATTCCACGCTACCGAAGAGTATTAGCATGCCTTACCATCACAGAAACGGATGCTGCTCTTCTTAGATTGTTTCCCCTAGTAGAACCTTTCAACATGGCCAGAGGAACTCTGGGGGCCTTTCAACATTCTGCGGATATTTACCCCCCTTTCCTCCATGACGCTACACCAGTATTAATATGGGGAGAAATGCTCTTAGCAAGCTTTGCTACCGCTGCTACCGTTCGTGCATTATTAAATCCTAGCAACGATAGTTGGTTTAGACTCTTGAAGGCCTTAACAGGAGCCTTTACTATTTACAGGGGTACCCTTAATATTGGCATTGAATCTGATTTAGCAATTAATCATGATGATGATGTTTCATCATTAAAATTTTGGGGAGCGATTGCATCTGTCCCTATTGCTGTCTCTATTTATTATGCAAAAAGGAACTATAAATCAGAACTTTATTCCCCATCAAAACCACATAATAAGTGTAAAAAAGCGATTGATATTGCCTTAGACACCGCTCTTTACACCACAATTTTTGGAACTGGGGTTGAAATATTTATTAAAGTAAATAATGTTAACACAGATAATAGTATCTATTATTATCTGGTTCCTCCTGTTCTTCCTGCTATGGCGATAGCAACATTCCGACATTTTTCCCGCTTTAGCAGAAGAATAAGTACGGCAATGGCTTACATTATTGGCTGTATCTTTGGATGGGATATGATAAGTGGTATGTGTGATTCTCGTGATGAATATAGTCATTTAGAACCATCATACGCCAACCCGACTCGCATTGCAGTTTGGGGCACTTTATTTGTGGGTGGATTAATATTCACTTTATATAGGCGAGTTGGATGGAAGGAAGAATTTGAAAGAGCAGAAGCCACTGCTGCTCGATTTGCTATTGAAGAAATGGCATTAAATCCCAAAGTTATTAATGCAGAATCAGGCCTTGTTGCAGGCAATTTCATAATTAGCTTAGCTGATCGTGACAGATTAGCACATCTTCTCGCAACCCCTTCAACTACAGTTGCAGCTTCTAAGGAGCAAATGCTAGCTATTCAAGGTATTACTGATGGCAGTGGTGATCTCTCATTACGAACTTTACATGATCGAGCAGACTCAATGCGGCAACCGTTAATGGGAGCATCTGCTACTTCAACGGTGACATCGGCTGCTGCGCCCCGCCCTCCTCTACTTCTTTCTCCAGCTGCAGCTAAAGCTTCCCCCCCCCGGTAGCTCTTCACCTTCTCGACCTGCAACTCCTGCAGCTCCTGCAACTGCAGCTTCCTCCTCCGGTAGCTCTCCACCCGCTGCTGCTGCCCCACCTCATTTTGATTATGATTCCGATTCCGATGATGAAAAAGAAAAATCTTGGCTTGAAAGATGTTGCGGAAGTAAAAGAAGAGCGAGAAGATAGTATAGTATTATTCCCTATTATTAATGATTACCAATTTATTTATTACCAATCTTCCGTTCGTTCTGATTCATTTTCTAGCGCTATAAATTGACTGCTTAATTTCTCGATGCGACTTGATAAATCTTGTAATTCATCCCCTGCGCGGGCCAGTTTGTCTGAATCCTCTGAACTTTCCCCTTGCTCTGTCATATAATCTGAAATTTCTTTAAGCTCATCCGCTTTGGCTTGAACAATGCGAGAAGAATCCAATGTTTCTTGAAATGCCTCTTGAAAACTATCTAATAAATGATTCAAAGCATCTGCCATTTCGCCTAATTCATCTTGCGATTTTACTAAAACCCTTTTGGTTAAGTCCTGTTCTTCTGCTAATACTTTAATAATAGCACTAAACTTTTCAATAGGATGGCTAATTCCTTTTGCAAGATTAGTGCCCACATAAATAGCAATTACAATTAACACAATCGCTACCATAGGAATAATTAAAAGAAACCGCTTTAATAACGATGTAATGGGTTCTAAAGCCTCAACTTCATCCATTTTACTTACAATAGCCCAATTTAAGCCTGGAATATTAAGAGGTGCATACGCTTCAATGACCGGGACATGTCGATAATCTTCATAAAAACCAAACCCAGATTTTCCTTCTATCGCCTCTTTAACACCAAATGATGTTTCTGTTTGTAAACCAATATTTGTTTTTTTAATTTCCATGGCACCGATAATATCAGAGGCCAAGCCATTTTTTTTTCATTAAATCTAAATATTCTTTGGGAGATTCTATAAAAAATCGACTCATGTTTCGCAAGCGAAAATCAGGACCCACAATTAATGTTTCTCCTGTGCTTTCTAAGCCTTCTTCTTTCCAATGCCCTCGATTGGTCATAATGTCATTAATAACATTAATAGGTAATTGAAAAATTAATACTCCAATTTTTTTACCTTCTTGATAAATAGGGGTTGCCATAAAAGCAGCCTCATCATTATAAGAAGCTAAATACGGCTCATAATCACTGACTGCAACAAAATCAGGAGTTGTCGCTTCATTCGCCTCACGAAAAACACGCCCTATTCCAGTATTAGCAAAGATGCCATTTTTAAGAGAGGTGGTAAAATCCAATTCTTTAAACACTGTATAAACAATATTACCTGTTTCAGAATCTACCAGAAAAATATCATAATAACCTATTTTTTTTAAAAAATTTAAAATACTTGGGTGATATTTTTTATGATATTCATTATATAAACTACCATCTTTGGTATCGATTAATTCATCTTTATCTTTCAAATTATGTTCATTTTGAATAATATAATGATATTGTAAAGCAAACGAAGTGTCGTTCAAAATACTCATTAACTTAACTACGTTTAAGTAAATTTCCTGCCCATTACGACGATAATATTCTTGGGAAAAATCTTCTACATATTTTCGGATTATTTCCGTTTTATAGGCACCTATTTTTTCTATATCAACTTCTTTAGCATAAGTCGAAAAACTTTTTTGAAAATCAGTCATTGCATCGACAATCATTCGATCACTGGCAAAGGCTAAGAGCTGATTACGAATATTATCAAAATAATGCTCTATTTCATTCTTTTTAATATCCCGGATTGCTATCATTTCTTCTTTGACTTCTTGCTGAAAAGCTTCACGCCCCATAAGGTAAGTCATTCCACCGATACATATACTGGCCATAGCAATTGAAAAAAACGAAACTAAAACCGTATGTAAAACAAGTCTATTTCCAATTTTCATAACCCCTAGATATTCCCTATCGCTGTTGTATTTCTTGCTCCCTATAATCCCATTTCTTTTACAATGGGAGAATCCCAAGTTCCTGTGACTCGATAATTATGACGAGTGACAGGAATTTCTCCTAATTTCGAACCCATGAATTGATCAAACACCCAAACCCCAACACCCACCGCAGGCCCCCCTGCAAGGGCAGCAGCTAAAGGTAACCCTGTTCCTACCATTTTAGGGGTAACGGTCATTTTTAAATCAACTTCTTTACTTTTTATAGTTGCATTCCCGGTAAGTTCTATCTTAGCTGTCGGTCCATCCATAGATAATGCATCTGTTTTTAAAACACCGTGATCAAATATAAGTGTAGTTCTTAAAGTATCAAACACAAATCCTTTCTTAAACATACTACCAATATTTTTTATACTCAATAATCCTATAATTCGACCCAAACCCGGATCTACTCCCAAAATACGCCCTGAACGAAGACTCACCCGAGCCTCTCCTTCAGCGTCAGCAAAACCAAATTGAAAGAGACTTTGAGGCCAAGTTAAATTAAATTGTATTTTTCCTTTTGCTTCTCGCATGGCGGATGGATACCCTAACTGTTTTAGAGTATGACTCATATTATTACTCAAGAGCTGTCCTTCCAAACTGGTAAATGATTGCTCTTCATCCCATTGCCATTTACCATTTGCACTGAATTGAAATGTGCGCGCATTGGCAATCAAATTCTGAATTTCATAACCATAAGATTGAGGATTTAAGCGAAAGCGGACTTCTCCAAAACTGGTTTCTCCTTTTTGAAAATCTTTACAATGGAAAGATATCATCGGTTTATTGGTTTCCAAAAATTCTATAATCGCAGCCTCTTGTTTGCCTTTTTCTGCAGATAGTTTTAAAAACTTAAGATCAATAGTAAAGGCATTTTTTGACGCTTCTAATAATACCAGGCTACCGTTTAATTGATTTCCCTCAAATGTCCATTGATTCTTTTTTAAAACATCGCCCTCATAAGCAATAATACCTTTAGCTTCAACAAGATCTTTTATGCTAACATTCAGCTGAATATTTTTATCAAACGACTGCGTTTTTAAAAAAATATTTAAATCATGATCAAACAATATTCCTTTAAGATTTTCTGATTCCAAGCCTTCTTCAGTAAAGTTTAAGTTGCCATCTAGCGCGGTTAATGATGTATCCCATTTAGGGAGAGTAACCGTTGATTCTGACAGCAAAATTACACCGTTAACCTTGGTTGTTAGCTTATCTGATCCCACAGGTATATCTAACTTTAACTTCAGTTTCATAGGACCCATCGGGTTAAAAGCTTCTAGTTTTTTAGCAATTCGCGCATTTAAAGGACTTAACTTCAAAAACTCTAACCCTTGTTCTAAGCGACCTTCTAAGGATCCGTCCACTAAAACATGCAAATCTTGTGCTCTTCCAATCTCGGGAATGATGACTAAAACCTCTTCAGTTGGCGTTTCTAAAATTTCACTTTTTAAAGCTAAAATGCGGAGATCTCGATTATCAAACTTTACTTTGCCCTGTATTTTATTAATGGCGGGCCATTCTTCACCATATTTTAATTCAACATTTTCTGCATCTAATTCTCCTGTCCATTGCCAATCATGCATCAAATCTGCTAGTTGCAACCTTCCTTCCGTAATTTTTCCTCTCTTAAGAGCTCCAACTAACCATTTGGCCCATGCAGGATCACTTTCTTTAAGAACAAAATAATCTGCTAATAAATGGAGATCAATATTGTTAAAAGACAAATCACATTTTGAATCAACCCAATCCTGACCTCTTGATTCACATTCAAGTTTAAAAAATTTATTGCCTGTTTTTAATAAAGAATCATTTTTGCTAGGTTGCCAGGTAAATATTAATGATGTCTCGGGTAAACTTAAACTCTCTCCGACTTGTAATGAATGTTTTCCCTCAAAACCAAAGTCATTGACAGTTGAGTCTAACCAATAAAGTTCCCCTGAAAATACCTGCTTAATGTCACTACCACCTGCACTGGTTAGCCAACGAATTTCACCGTTTTTTATCTTAATCACTTCAACCGATTTTAATTGGGCTAGAAGCGCTTGAACATCTATGGTGCTGGGTAAAGGCTCGCCCTTTAAACTGTAAATTCCATCCCTCCCAATAACCAATTTTGGATCTTCTAAGGAAATTTTTTTAAATTGTACTGACTGGTTGAAAAGATAATGTAAAAAGTTAATTGCCAGTTTTGCTTTTTGAATGGACATAAAAGGGACTGGAACTGCTGGATCATAAATAATGATTTGTTTTAATGTGATACCAAATGATAAATCATCCCAAGTTGTTTCAATTGAGCTCAACTCTACTGGCATTCCCAGTTGTTTCGTTAGTATTTTTTTTATATCAACGTGTGATTTCTCTACCCAAACTTCTATTCCAATTTTGGCCGCAATAAAAAGGATAGTACAACACAAAACAAAGGTAAAAAACCAGTTTAAAAAACGTCTACAGCGCTTAATCAAATGTTTTACGCCCATAAAAACGTAAGAAATGAAAAACCAATGGCCACAATAAAACACTGGTTAAAGTTGAAGACCAAACCAATAAAGTTTCCGGCGGATGCCCAATTAACCAACGAATGAGTAACAATGTTAATTGGCCAAGCCCCACTAATACTAAAATGCATAATGCCTGTTGCCAAAAAAAATGGAGCTGTAAGCGACGTCGTAATGAATGGGTTAAATAAGCAATGATGGTCATCGCTAAAGCAGTTTGTCCTAAGACAAGGCCTCTTAATCCATCCATGATTAACCCAACACTAAAAGCAGTACCCACTCCAACTAGATGGGGCTCTCTCATAACCCAATAAATAAGTACTAAATTTATCCATTCTGGTCGGAACCAATGTATCTCGTAAGGAAGGGGTAATATCATTAATACCCAAGCAATAACAAATGAAAATGCAATCTGGATAAGATGATAAATGCCAAAAGTATTCATCACCCTTCTACCTTTTGAATCAATAATACTTGTCTACCACGTTCTAAATGTGCGCTGGGTGTCATTTGCACCACGGCAAAAGATCCCCTGGGATCTTGTTCTATACTTTTGATTACCCCAACCGGATACCCTGCTGGATATCGACCCCCTAATCCAGAAGTCACTAAAACATCTCCTACCTGAATATCAACTGCATTAGAAACATGCTTCAAAGCGAGCGTTTTAGCAGCACCACACCCCATCGCAATACCTCGTATCCTGTTACGAACAGTCTCAACAGGAATTCCGTGATTTGCATCTGTCAATAGAATGACTCGGCTGGTTTCTGGAAAAACTTCAATCACCTCACCCATCACACCCTCTGCATCAATCACGGGTTGGCCCACATAAATACCTTCTTTCAAACCTTTATTCAAGATAATATGATGGCTTAAAGGATCAGAGTCTACTTGAATAATTTCTGCAACCAAGAAATTTTCCCCTACCCGAGGAGTGGCATGTAACAAAGCACGTAAGCGATCATTCTCAGACTCTAAAGCAATTAATTTCTGTAAACGTGCATTTTGAATAACTTGCTCTTCTCTTAATTTTACATTTTCTTGAATTAATCGGTAATGAGATATTACATATTCATTTAAGGATGCGCCTCCTTGCACAAAACCACTCACAAGGCTTTGTAACGGAAACACTATTTGAGACAAATAAGCTCTGAGTTGATCAACGCGGTGATAACGATGATCGGAAATCATCAATATCACAGCCAAAATGATCAAACTCCATGTCTTAACACCTTGCTTTGGTTCACTCGCAAATAAAAATTTAATAAGCACCCCTTATTTGCAGTAGTTCACACCCATTTTCAGTATTCCTTCTCCCGTTTCACGGGAGATGGTGGTGCAAAGCACCGGATGAGGGCTATTCCGTAGACAAAAGATCCCCACCCCGTTCATCCATCATCTCGAGTGCTCTCCCTCCCCCACGCGCCACACACGTTAAAGGATCTTCTGCAACGATGACAGGTAAACCAGTCTCTTCCATCAACAATCGATCTAAATCTCGGAGTAACGCCCCGCCTCCCGTTAAGAATAACCCACGCTCTGCAATATCCGCTGCTAACTCGGGTGGCGCTTGTTCTAAAGCTAAACGCACCGCACCAATGATTCCAGATAAAGGTTCCTGCATGGCCTCTAAAATTTCATTACTATTTAAATTAAAGCTCCTAGGAACGCCTTCTGCCAGATTTCTTCCTCGCACTTCAACTTCTCGTACTTCTGTGCCTGGAAAAGCAGTCCCAATTTCTTGCTTAATTCTTTCAGCAGTTGCCTCTCCTATCAAAGTGCCATAATTGCGTCGTACATAATTTACAATACTCTCATCAAAACGATCCCCACCCACACGTGCAGAAGCTGCATACACAATGCCACTTAAAGAAATAATCGCAACTTCGGTGGTTCCACCCCCAATATCTACAACCATTGAACCTCTGGCTTGATCCACTGGCATACCTGCACCAATAGCTGCTGCCATGGGTTCTTCAATAAGATATACTTCACGCGCGCCTGCTCCCAATGCGGATTCACGAATGGCTCGTCGTTCTACTTGTGTCGATCCACAAGGAACACAAACCAATACCCGAGGACTGGGTCGTAAAAATTTGTTTTTATGCACCTTGTGAATAAAATGCTGTAACATTTTTTCTGTGACATGAAAATCTGCAATGACACCATCCTTTAAAGGACGAATGGCTGTGATATTGCCAGGTGTACGCCCCAACATCCGTTTGGCTTCAAAGCCTACAGCAACCACTGTTCTTTGGCCGCCTGCACCTCTATCTTGGCGCAGCGCAACCACTGAAGGCTCGTCGAGCACTACACCTTGGTTACGTACATAAATTAAGGTATTTGCCGTACCTAAATCAATCGATAAATCATTAGAAAATAGACCGCGCAATGCCTTAAACATGTTTTTCATCCTATACGTTTCTTAATATTAACTTTAACAACCACTAACACTTTGGGCAAGATAGTTTATGTGATAAACTGACTGCTTCAATGTTATTATCACCATTCATTATAGATAGATGGAGAGTATGCATGGTTTTCAGTCAAAAAGCGATTAATCAAATTGCCCATCTGGCTCGCCTTGAGATCAAAAATACCTCAAATGGCCATTCAATTCAAGATGACCTAACACGGATTGTTGCGATGATTGATCAAATTCAAGGAATAAATACTCAGGGTATAGAGCCCATGTCTCACCCATTAGAAGATAATTCTCTCCCCAGCGAGGTAGGAGAGAACTCGGAGACTAATACCCCATCGGGGAGTAATACCCAAAAAGAAATAACAGCTCAAAGAACTCGTCCAGATTTAGTTACAGAACCTAATCAACGGGACACTTTGTTAACACTTGCTCCTCTCGCAGAAGCGGGTCTTTATCTTGTTCCTCAAGTTATTGAAGAGTAAAAAAGAGTAAATTATGGTTACCAAAACTTTAGCAGAACTGTCTCTAGGCTTAAAACAAAAAACATTCTCAAGTGTTGAAATAACCAAAGCCTACCTTGAGCGGATCCAAAAATTTAACAGCAAATTAAATACTTTTATTACAGTCTGTGCGGAAACCGCTTTAGAAGAAGCACGACTTGCAGATAAACACCTTCAAACGGGTCAAGCAGAACCTTTAACCGGTATTCCTCTCGCCTACAAAGATATTTTTTGCACACAAGGCATTAAAACCAGTTGTGGTTCAAAAATGCTTGATAATTTCATTGCACCCTATGATGCAACTGTTGCTGAAAAATTTAAAACTGCAGGGGTTGTACTGGTTGGCAAAACCAATATGGATGAATTTGCCATGGGTTCCAGTAATGAAAATAGTTACTATGGTCCGGTTAAAAATCCCTGGGATTTAAATGTTGTTCCTGGTGGTTCTTCAGGTGGATCTACTGCTGCGGTTGCAGCACGATTAATCGCTGGCGCCATTGGAACCGATACGGGTGGTTCCATTCGTCAACCTGCAGCCTTATGTGGCGTCACGGGTCTTAAACCTACTTATGGTCGTGTATCACGGTATGGCATGGTAGCCTTTGCATCGAGTTTAGATCAAGGTGGACCCATTGCCCAAACAGCAGAAGATTGTGCGCTTCTGTTACAAAGCATGGCAGGGTTTGATACTAAAGATTCTACCAGTGTGAATACACCGGTTCCAAATTACTCCGGCTTACTCAACACATCTATAAAAGGCTTAAAAATTGGCTTACCCAAAGAATTTTTTGGTGAAGGTTTAAATCCCACCATTGAAGGGCATGTCCAAAACGCTATCAAAGAGCTAGAAAAATTAGGTGCAGTATTCAAAGAAATCACTCTACCCAATACCGGATTATCCATACCGGTGTATTACGTCATTGCGCCTGCTGAGTGTTCTTCCAATCTCTCTCGTTATGATGGGGTTCGTTTTGGCTATCGTGCGAAAGATCCTAAAAATTTAGAAGATCTTTATAAACAATCGCGCACAGAAGCATTTGGCGATGAAGTGAAACGACGTATTTTGATTGGTACATATGTCTTGTCTTCAGGGTATTATGATGCGTATTACCTGCAAGCACAAAAGGTCCGAAAACTTATTAGCAACGATTATCAAAAAGCTTTTAAAGAAGTCGATATCATTTTAGGACCCACCACTCCAACCCCTGCTTTTAATTTGGGTGCAAAAACAGCCGATCCGGTCAGCATGTATTTATGTGATATTTATACCGTCAGTGTAAACTTAGCGGGATTACCGGGCTTATCCATGCCTGCAGGATTTGTTAACAATCTCCCTATTGGCGTACAATTGATTGGAAATTATTTTGAAGAGGCGCGAATCTTAAATGTTGCACATCAGTTTCAAAAAGTAACTGATTGGCATAAGAAAATGCCACCATTAGGAAATACCTTATGACCACACAATCAAAATGGGAAACTGTCATTGGTCTTGAAGTCCATGTACAACTCCTAACAAAATCGAAATTATTTTCTGGGGCTGCAACCAACTACGGAGCTGAACCCAATACCCAAGCTTGTATTATCGATCTGGGTTTTCCTGGCATTTTACCGGTATTAAATGAAGAAGCTGTGCGCATGGCCATCAAACTCGGACTCGCGATTAACGCAGAAATCGCACCCAAATCCGTCTTTGCTCGTAAAAATTATTTTTATCCTGATCTCCCCAAAGGATATCAAATTAGCCAATACGAACTCCCCATCGTCGCTAAAGGCAGTTTAAGTTTTTCTTTAGAAGATGGAACACTTAAAAAAGTAAATATCACTCGCGCACATTTAGAAGAAGACGCAGGAAAATCTTTACATGAAGATTTTCATGGATATTCAGGCATTGATTTAAATCGAGCAGGCATCCCCCTCATTGAAGTTGTTTCCGAACCCGATTTACGATCCGCTAAAGAAGCGGTTGCTTATCTTAAAACTTTACATTCTTTGGTGCGCTATCTTGAGATCTCCGATGGCAACATGCAAGAAGGTTCTTTTCGCTGTGATGCCAACGTCTCGGTTCGACCTAGAGGAGAAACAAAATTAGGCACTCGTGCAGAAATTAAAAACGTTAACTCTTTTCGGTTTGTTGAAAAGGCCATTAATTTTGAAGTTGAACGCCAAATAGATCTACTCGAAAGTGGCAAACCTGTTATACAAGAAACACGTCTGTATAATGCCGACAAAGATGAAACGCGCCCCATGCGAAGCAAAGAAGAAGCCAATGATTATCGCTATTTTCCTGATCCAGATTTATTACCCGTCGTTATCCAACCTGATCTTATTGAAAGGGTTCGTAAAACTTTACCGGAACTTCCGCACGAAAAAACCGCTCGATTTGAAGAAGCCTATGGTTTAAGCAAATATGATGCTGCTGTTTTAACAAGTTCTCGAGAACTGGCCAATTATTTTGAAACCACTGTAAAAGCCTCGAATAGCGAGCCTAAATTATCTGCTAACTGGGTGATGGGCGATTTACTGGGTGCTTTAAATAAAGCCAATTTGGACATTACTCAAAGTCCCATTCAAGCAGAACGACTCGGCGGTCTTATAAAACGCATCAGTGATAAAACCATCTCTGGTAAAATTGCAAAAACCATTTTCGATGCGCTCTGGAATAGTAAAGAAGATGCAGACACTATTATTCAAAAACAAGGGCTACAACAAGTCACCGATACCTCTGCCATCGAGGCCATCATCGATACCATTATTGCAGAAAATCCGAGTCAGGTTGCGGATTATCGAAGCGGTAAAGACAAATTATTCGGCTTCTTTGTGGGACAAGTGATGAAGGCAAGTCAAGGAAAAGCAAATCCGGAACAAGTGAATGAAATCTTAAAAAAGAAACTTTGAGTTTGTTATTTGTTTTGCACTCATATATTGCATCTACAACTCTGTTTACATGCAGGTGCACCTACATTTGCATCTACCTACACGCATCTACCAGGCATCTTACCTACACCACATCTCACAAAAACATCTCACAAACCTATTTACGACTGTATAAAAGTATGTTAAATTCCTTAAGTCTAGAATTATATTAGAGTTATACATTAATCCGGAGGTTTATTATGTCAAGCGCACTTTCAGAGCTAGAAGCGACAATGCAAACATTAGATTCAGCAATGCAACAACAAATGGAATCACAATTGAAAAAACATCGAGAAAGACAGCAAAACGTACAGAAACAAATAAACAAATTGCGAAGTATAGACCTATCCGATCGTGATGCATCCGTTGTTACTTTTAGCAAACAGGGTAAGGATCCGGTAACAGCTGCCATGTCGGCGGTAAACAACTGCGAAACAACCTCTCCTAAAATGAAGGAACTACAGGGAGCTCGGTTCCATGCTATTCAAAGAATCTTCATTTTGTGGATCGAAATAGAGCATTCTCAAAAACCTATTGACACACTGAGTAAGAAGTTGTCTGATATTCTGCGACTTCGAGATACCCGTCTTAAGGAAGTTGATGAACTTAATTCAAAACTTAAAACGTTAAAGCGTACACATGGTATAACCTCAGAAACGGATGAGTATCTGTCAGGAATGGGAATGCAACACACTATTGTGCATGAATTCATTACGTTAAATGCAGAACTCAATGCTACTGTCGGAAGTTTGCAGAGAAATGAAAGACTCGTCTCCAGTCTAAGAGAGGCTGTTAAACAAGATCATATTAAAACCTTTGGGCGCCCACGTCTGCAAGAACATGAAATTCTAGCTGTTTTATTGGAAATTAAAGGACTCAAAGAACTGGCTGCGTTACGTCAACCACCAGAAGAGGAAGATGCAGAAAACAAAGAAATAGAAGAATATAGAAGAAAAATAGCAAACGCGGTACCAACGACATTGTTACTAAGCGGTTCCCATGTCCCCAGTTCCAGTGCTACTGCAGCTGCTGCTGTATCTGCACTAAGCAGTTCTCTTGCTTCCAGTTCCAGTGCTACTGCAGCTGTTGTATCAAGCAGTTCTGCCTCCGGTTCTAGCGCCTCTGCTCCAAGCGCTGATCCTGTTGTTCCTGTAAAAAAACGGCCCGAAGCTTAATTAGAGGGGGTCAAATCTGGATTTTGGATTCTAGTTTTATAATCACTTAAATAAAAAGTAAGATAGAAAGTACGATATCTGCGGTATTAAAAAAATAGTCCAAAATCCAGATTTGACCCCTTAAGTTTGTCAGACTTGGGTGTCGGATCACTGATCCGACACCATTGCACAACACCATTCATTGCAGATTTGACTCCTTAAAAATGCTGTTTATTCATACAGTTTAACTTTATATTCTTAATGCAAACCATCTCACACTTAAGTTTATTAAGTTTATTCCAAGTTAAACCTTTGTGTTTACCTTTATATCGATTGTTTAATATAACCTAAGATTAAAATAATTGTAATATACTGTCATTTTTTGACAGTATCTTGCAAATATTAACAAAATGGATTAAATTTAAACTATGAAACAAGAATTTGAAAATATTCTATTTAATTGGCCAAACCAATGCATTCGAGATATCGATTTAACAATTTTATTATCCTGCAGCAAAGATGCTCGATATAGCCTAGTAAAAAGAGCTTTAAAGAATAAAAATTTGATCCTTTTAAAAAGAGGCGTATACCTAATTGGAAAGCCTTACAAAAGAACACCTCCCAATTTATTTGAAGCTGCTCAACAACTTTATGGTCCCTCTTATATTAGTCTCCAATCTGCTCTTTCTTATCATCAATGGATTCCAGAAGCTGTTTATACAACAACCAGTGTTACGGTAAAACGATCAAATCATTTTAAAACACCCCTGGGAGAATTTAGCTTCTCAGCCATTCCTTCAAGTAATTTCTACATGGGGGTGGAAAGGGTTGTAGAATCAAATGCAGTTTATTTGATGGCAGATCCTTGGAAGGCGTTAGCAGATTATATTTATATTTATAAGCCACTTTGGAAAACTCTTTCGGATGTTACAATGGACTTAAGAATTGAACTTGAAGCTTTAAAATCAGTTGACAAGAGTACTCTAAATACTTTAAAAGTCCTGACTTCTAATTACCCGAACAATCGAGTAAAAAAGGTTTTAACTTTATTGCAACGAGAACTTTAGTATGTCTATCACTCTTATCGAAAATCGCCTCCAACAATATCCTGTTTTATCAAAACAAGACGAACTCAATGCTATTAAAGAAATCGCTCAAGAAATTGCATTGGCAGGTTTGTCTCGCAGTGATTTCTTTAAACATGCAGGCTTCCAAGGTGGAACTTGCTTGCGTATTATTTATGGTTTATCAAGATTTTCAGAAGATCTGGATTTTATTTTATTAAAACCAGATAAGAATTTTATTTGGAAACCTTATCTATCACTCATGCTTTCAGAATTCCAAGCTTATGGATTTCAAATTGAAGTTCAGGACAGATCAAAAGCAGATGATAATATCAAAAAAGCCTTTATCAAAGACGATTCTTTCGGTCAAGTCCTAAAACTAAACCACAAAAGAAATGCATCCGATATTCAAAAAATTCAAATCAAACTTGAAATTGACACTCATCCCCCCATGGCATCCCAATTTGAAGTGAAATACCTAGATTTTCCATACCCATTTTCACTTACACTGCAAGATTTGCCAAGTCTATTTGCTGGAAAATGTCATGCGTTATTGTGCAGAACTTATGCTAAGGGCAGAGATTGGTATGATTTTGTTTGGTATGTGTCTCAAAAAACTGAGATCAACTATCTCTTTCTCAAAAATGCACTATATCAATCTGGTCCTTGGAAGGGTAAAAACATTTCACTTACAAAAGAATGGGTAATCGATGCATTATCCGAAAAGGTTAAAACAATCAATTGGGAACAAACCAAGCAAGATGTTGCACGATTTTTAAAGCCAAGAGAAGCTGAAACATTACAATTATGGAGTACAGAATTTTTTAATCAAATGATTAATAAACTAGTGTAGAGCGGTCACTGGATCAGCGTCAGCCATTGTAACTATTCATCAAGATAAACCTTTGAATTTACCTTTATATCGATTACTCTGTGCTTTTAATTCTGTCAAAAATGAAGCTATATCTCTTTCAATACTTGATCTTTCATTAAATAATTCATTAAGAGATTTCATCACCTTTCGTAAATTTTCTTTATCCTTATCTATTGTCCCCTCCCATACCTTGTAATCAGGAACAAGCCTGTTAAAAGCATTTAATCCTTTGATGGGATCCTCATTCAACCACTTCTCTAAAATAAAGACAACAAGGTTATGTGGATCCTTAATATTTCCACCCCCTTTACCATGTTCAAAAAAATTACACATAACTTTATAACTGTTTTCTAGTTTTTTCGGTGCAAATAATACAGTGTTATCTCTCTCCCATCTTTTATCAGAATATAAATTAAATGCATGAGTCATTGTTAGTCTCAATACGTTATAGTTCTTATACCAAAGCAATAGCCAATTTTCCTTTGCAGCTATTGCTTCTTGAATTGATTCTCTTGTTGTGTTTTCATCATGTCTCAACAAATCAATCAATAATTCCTTGGTACGTTCGTAACAGACAGTTGGTAAAACATCAGATCTAAATCGATCATTAATTTCCTTCGATTCTTCATCAAGCATTTTTTTAAACCATGCAAGCCTTGCTGAGACACTAAATAACTTCTCGACATTCTGTAAATTGTATAATATAGAATCAACCTCAGGTAAAGTGACATCTACTTTTGAATCAAGTTCACCTCTCATTTTATTTACACTACTGCGTGCAGTCTCTAATTCCGCGGTCACTAATTTCCTTTCATGTTCATTCAAATCTTTCATTCGCACATCATCTGAAAGCTGTTTGATCTTATTTTCTGTTTCGATTAAAATTCTTACACAGTCTGTTCTGCTAGAACGTTTTATCGTTAAGGCTTGAGTTACAGTTGTTTCACTAGAAGTAGCCATGTTGTATATCTCCTAAAATTATTAAATAGTAATTCTATAAAAAATGATATTAGCTTCATATCATAACAAACACTTAACTAACTTTCAAGCTTCAATTAACGGAGTCAGATTATCATATATTCTCTAACAATGTCTGTTGTATCAAAAAAATAGTCCAAAATCCAGATTTGACCCCTCAGGCTTTTTAGTTACGTTTATTTTTTTAGATCTGATTGGGATTGATATATTAAAGAATTCTGTAAAATTACTTCTCTTTGTTCCGGTGTTTTATTTTCTAGATCTTTAATTACTTGAGCTCTTTTTTCTTCAGGCAAATAAACTGAAGATTGGTTACTTGGGGAACTTGGAATATTTTTAATGGCATTCTTAATTTGCTCAATGGTGAGATTCGGCTCTTGAAAATAATACCCTGAAAATTTTCTTGCTTCATTATATGTTTTAAGTTCTGCTACTGCTGTTTTAATTTCATTTACAACCACTCTAATTTCAAGAATTTTCTCAAGTACTCCTCCTGTTTGATAAAGAGTAACTAATGCAGCAATGCCAATCAACAAGGTTCCAGCACCCTGTGGACCTGTTCCACTAACCCAAAACCAATGGCAGAACCTACAAATCCAGTTGCGTTCCATAAAACACATCTTTCCACTTATAAAATAACATCATATCTAATCTTAGTAGAATTTCATACCAAGTGCTAGATTATTTTAGGATCTTAAAAGTACAAGATCCCTAATCCTCGTGGGAGAAACAGGTAAAAAACTGCGCGGGAGCGCCTCCTTTTATGAAAACGTTCATCGCCGTCATTGCGAACCGAAGGTGAAACAACCCAGGGGACGCTGGGGCTAAGTCGCAACAATTGACATTAGAAACTCGGCTAAGTTTAAACATGAATTTTGTGGAAATAATGTCAATTGTTGCGACTTTACCCCTATATCCTCAAATAAAAAAATAAAGATTTACCTTTACAAATTAACAAATATTTGAGATAAGATACGCCGCAAGGAAAAACTGAAAAACACTTTTCTTAATGGAGTGTATAACCAATAGGAGATTTTATGGTTAACGAAAAAGAAGTCATACCACGTTCAGAAAATGATACTGCATGGAAGGAAATTCTAAGACTACATTTGAAAGATTTTGTGGAATTTTTTTGGGATGAAGCCTTTCGGGATATAGACTGGAAAAAACCTCATGAACTGCTGGAACAAGAATTAATGACATTAGGAATTAAAGATAAAGAGGGAATTGGTAAACGATTTGTTGATAAATTATTCAAGGTTTTTTTAAAAAATGGGCAAGAACAGTGGATTCTACTGCATGTTGAAATCCAGCATTCCAACGATGAAAGTTTTTCAAATCGCATGTTTACTTATTTTTATAGAATATTCGATAGGTATAATAAAGACATTGCCAGTATGGCAGTATTAGCTGATAAAGATAAGTGTTGGCGCCCCAATCAGTTTCATAGACGTATTTGGAAATCTGAAATTACCCGTACTTATGAAGTTGTGAAATTAATTGACTATAAATCAAGAGAGGCTGAATTATTAAAAAGTGACAATCCTTTTGCAATGGCAGTTTTGCTTCAATTAGCAGCCATGAATACCAGACCAGATGACAAACAAAGATTGGCGACTAAATTAGAATACTTCCGATGTTTGCATAAACATGGATGGAATATCGAAAAAAGTATGAATTTATATCGCTTTTTAGATACGATATTAACCTTAAACCAAAAATTTGAGTTAGAATATATTGAAAAGGCTAAACAAATTGATCAGGAGTTTAATATGAAACTGATGTCCACAATAGAACGCTATGGATACCAACAAGGCGAAGTGCATGGATATCAGCAAGGTGAGGCCCACCTTTTAATAAACCAATTAAAGGTTAAGTTTAATGAAATTCCAGAAGATTATATCGATAAAATAAATGGTGCAGATGCAAGCACTTTAGAACGATGGGGTACTAATTTTGTATTCGCCAATTCTTTAGATGAAGTTTTTAAAAAATAGATTTTTATTAAAAAGAAGATTGTAGGGGATGTTATTTCTTCTTCTTAGAAAACTTCACCAACCGCTTACGTTTATATTCCTGCCTTGGAGTTAAAGTATTCCGTTTATCTGCATAAGGATTTTTACTGGTTTTAAATTCTATGCGAATGGGTGTACCTTCTAATTTTAAGGCCGTTCGAAAAGCACCTATTAAATACCGTTTATAACTGTCTGGTACATGTTCCGTTTGATTACCGTGGATTACAATAATTGGAGGTTTATGCCCCCCCGTATGGGCATAACGTAATTTAATGCGACGCGCGTGAACCATAGGCGGTGGATGACGCATTACCGCAGTTTCTAACACTCGGGTTAAAGTTGCCGTTGATAACTCTTTGGTCGCTGCTTCATAGGCTTTATGAACCGACCCAAACAAAGTTCCAACACCTGTGCCATGCAAAGCGGAAATGTAATGCACTTTAGCAAAATCGGCAAAAATTAACCGATAATTTAAGGTTTTCTTCACTTCTTCTTTATGATGTACAGATAAGCCATCCCATTTATTAACCGCAATCACTAAAGATTTCCCGGTTTCAATCACAAATCCCAATAATCCTAAATCTTGATCAGTAAGCCCTTCTTTAGCATCAATCACTAAAATCACGACATCACACGCTTCAACCGATTGCAAAGCTTTTACTACAGAAAACTTCTCAACTATTTCGGTAACCCGTGCACGGCGTCTGACTCCTGCAGTATCAATAATGGTATATTTCTTACCTAAACGTTCAAAGGGAATATAAATACTGTCTCGGGTTGTACCAGGCGCATCAAACACTAATACACGTTCTTCGCCTAAAATACGATTCACTAAAGTAGATTTTCCAACATTCGGTCGACCAATAATCGCTAATTTAATGCCGCCGTCTTCTTCTAATTCCTGAGGTATTTCAATTTCACCATTCGCAAAATTCGCTAATACTTTTTCAACTAATTGAACAATACCACGCCCATGACTCGCAGAAATGGGGATTGCTTCCCCTAAACCCAATGAATATAATTCTGAAATAGCAATATCGGGATCTAAACCTTCGGTTTTATTTGCAACGATCTGAATGGGTTTACCCAATAATCGCAGTTCTTCGGCTATTTTCTCATCTAATGCATTCAATCCACTTCTGGCATCCACCATGAAGAGGATCCGATCCGCTTCTCGAATAGCTACCCAGGCTTGATCTTTGGTTAAGTCATCAACCGCGTTTGAGTCATTGCCCAATCCACCAGTATCAATAACAATAAAGGGTTGATCGCCAACGCGTCCTTCCCCATATTGACGATCCCGAGTAACCCCCGGTAAATCAATGACTAAAGCACGACGAGAACGGGTTAACTCATTAAAAAGCGTGGATTTTCCAACATTCGGCCGTCCAACAATTGCAACAACTGGAACAATTTGCACAACATTCTACCGTAAAACTGCTAATTTTCCTGAACGTCCTAAAACAATCAGAGTATTGCCAAGCACAACCGGTGTTGCATCGATGCCTTTACTATCCATTCGATCACGCCCAGTGAATGAACCATTTTCTCCGGATATCCAATGCAAATATCCTTCATCATCCCCAACAATGATTGAATTTCCTAAAATAGCTGGGGCTGTCAATCTATGCCCTTTTAGACTTTTTTGCTGCCAGAGAGTCTTGCCTGTTTTACGATCGACTGCTTGAATAGAACCATCGACTTCAGAGATATAGATCTTGTCTTTTGCATAAGACATACCTGCATAAGAAGAAATGGTGCGCTCCCAAACAGGGAATCCGGTTTCTAAAGATACTGCAGCCAAATTTCCTTGTAAACTAACGGCATAAACAATGTCATTAATCACAATGGGATCTGCACTGATATCGGCCATACGTTGAACATCTGATCTTCCTTTGGGTGCACCCACTTCTCGCTCCCAAAGTACTGTTCCATCAAATGCGTTAAATGATCGAAGTTTTCCATTAGAAAAACCAACAATAACTTGATTGCCTGCTAATACGGGGCTACTGCTTTGTCTTAAAACAATACTGGGGGTATGAGTGCTGCTATAACGCCAAAGTGTTCGACCTTCTTCAAGACTTAAAGCAGTGACACTGCCATCTAAAGCATGCACAAATAAATGATTACCACCAATGGTCGGAGAAGCCAAAACCTCACCACTTAAGGGAACACGCCAAAGTTTAGAGCCATCTTTTGCTTTAAAGGCAAGAATTTCTCCTTGTCTTGTGCCAACAAAAACATAATCCTTACCTACCGTTGGCCCTGCTGTAATGGACGCCTCTGTTTCCACTTTCCACACAACAGCACCAGTTGCACGATTAAAGGCATAAATACGACCTTTATGATCAGCGATGATTACAGATTCGTTTGTCATCGCCGGTTTTAATCGAGCATCACTTTTACCAATACCTCGACTTTCTGAGTTAGACCATATTGGTTTTGCATGAATATTAGAGGTTAAAGCAGGCAAAGATTCTTTTTCGGGCGCTTCCGATCGATGTTCTATGGTAGCACATCCACTTAACCCAGTTAACAGCCCGACAACACTTAAACTACAAATTAAGCAAATTAAAATGCGTAACGATAATGCCCACATCACGGTGTCTCCTGATTATTACTTTGATTATTAACATTGGTACTTAAATTACTATTATTACTATTGCTATTGCTACTGTTATTACTATCCCCTAAATCATTTTGTTTTAATTGTAACCAAGGGATTGGAACGCCTTCTGGGGCTGCTTTCACAGCTGTTTTATATGCAACACGTGCTTTCTCTAAATCTTTTTGCATGACATAAACATCGCCTTTCGCTTCTTCATAAAAAGCAAGATACTCTTTAGGTGGATTGACAGCGGTTAATATTTCCAACGCTTCTGCTGCTTTGTTTTGACTTGCTAAGAGCTTTGCTAAGCGAACGCGAGCAATGTGCAACACCGGTCCTTTTTCACCAATTTGAATAGCTTGTTGAAGATAGTCTGTTGCCACATCTAGTTTTTCTTGATCAAACGCAATGCGAGCTAATAATAAAGCTGTTAATTGTGCATAAGGACTTTGTTGATACGTTTGCATAAGCTCAGTACCTTTTTCAGAAGCTTTTGATATCTGTTTTTTACGATAAGCATCCAATACAGATTCATAAAGATTTGAAGCTTCTTCCGTTTTTAAACTAGAACGATGTTCTAAATACTGCCATCCGCCCACAACACCTAGCAAAGCGATGATACCCAAAGCTACCCATTTGCCATAACTGAAGCCATGACTACTATCAGAAAACCGAATGTCTTTTTTCACAATGACCCCCTAAAATATTGATTTAGAAATTGACTCAACTCGACCATGGAAATAGACTGTTGAGTTCTCTCTTCTCTCAAAAATTTAATCCCCAGCGTTTTTGCTGTTAACTCAAGCTCTCCTAAAATAAATGCAATTTTTGCACCACTTTTATCTGCTTTTTTAAATTGATTTTTAAAACTCCCCCCACCACAATGCGTCATTAAACGAATTTCTGGATAGGCATTTCTAATCAACTCTGCAATTCTCAA
>Ga0207001_1025_pt1 | contig 21639 bp, 21 predicted proteins | sample Alteio_BWMinCont_91_FD_153481 | JGI IMG/M metagenome (GOLD analysis project Ga0207001, IMG submission 153481) | Enriched cells from forest soil in Barre Woods Harvard Forest LTER site, Petersham, Massachusetts, United States -... | ecosystem: Environmental > Terrestrial > Soil > Temperate forest >... | reverse complement strand
CTCGATTTTCAGGGTGAATATCCGGTATTGCGTTTCCGGCGTAAGGATGCGGTTTGCCGGTGTGCCCAGCGGCACGGCGACGATGACCGTGTCAGAGCCCAATGATTCCAGCGATACGATAGCGCCGGGATAAAGAGCCTGAATATTGGCGATGGCGGAATGTAACGAGCCAAGCTTCTCGCTGGAAGCAATGCCGAGCGGGGACACGATCTGGGCGGTTTGCGCACGCATCGCGCCTAATTGCTGGCCGGAAACAATGCCCAGAGGCGTAATCGATAAGCTGCCGGTTGAATGCGTGGCGCGCAGGAGTTGCGTGCGCTTTTTCATGAAGCAGAATGGATCGGTGTAAAGCCGTTGCGCTTCGGTGCCGGTGAGACAGCGATTGTAAAGCAATACGGTGTCGAGATAACCGGCAAACGGATTCGAGCCATTGGGATGCGAGCCGATGGCAAGATTATATCCGGCATCGCTTACGGTCGGATCGCCTTGTCCCGGGAAGAAGAAAATATTTTGCTGCAGAACGCCGTCGAGATAAATTGCGTAATCGTTTGTGGTTTGCGTCGATGCGCCGCCTGCCGTGGTCATCACGATATGGTGCCAGACGCCGGCGGTGGTGGGAGCCGGGATACCGCCTTGCTTGTTGTATATGCCGCACTCGAATTCCAATTTTATGTATTGCGGGCCGGACTGCACTGGAATCCCGCTGACCATATGCCAGTTATCGGAATTGATATTCCAGCCATGCGTGAATCCCAAACCGTTGCCCTGACCACCATCCGTGCTATCGCTCTTGCCCATCATCGACGAACCGGTAGGCGTCGCGAGCTGGGCCGCATCATAATTATACCAGAAGGAAACACTCATTCCGCCGTTTAGGCCAAGATCGGTAAATGCCGGTTGTTGCGCTACGGCTATGCGTGCTGAATTGGAACCGCCGGGAAAATGTAACGCCGGGCCGAATGGTCCGTTACTCCATGTCGGTAAAGATGGACTGCCGCTGAAAATGTTACGGGCGCCGCTGACCAGTTCCGTTGCGTATAAACTTCCTCCGTCATTCAGCACCCAAGCCGCGGCCAAGCCCTGCGCCAGCGGATGTACCGAATTCAAAACGGCGCCGACCGGCGGCTTATTAAAGGCGGACCTTCGCCGCAGGGGAATATTGATCGGGTTATGGGTTGCTATTGCCGTCTTGAGCGCGCCTAATAATTCATTAGAGGTAATGCCTAAGGATTCCAGGTTGAGCCCGATGACAGGTTTTCCCTGAGTCTCGCCGGAGGGAATGCCGAGCGGACCTGAAGCCTCGGTAAATAGAGTAAATCCCTCAGCTTCAGCAGTGGGAATGCCGGCGGGAAAAACATTTCTTGCATTGTTGGTTGTAGTGCTGGTTGCCCCGAACGCTTCCTGAGTGCTAAGACCAAGCGGCAGCAGATTTTCGGCTACGCTTTGGGCGCCTTGTGATTCCTTGGATGTGATGCCGTCGGGAGTAACGTTTAAAACGGGAGCGGGCTTTTTAACTATCCGTGCTTTTGAAAAATAATTCTGGCCGCCGGGAGACATTAAATAAAACGGATCGACATAGAGCCGTTTTATTTCGTCACCGCTAAGAACCCGGTTCCATATCCCTACCAAATCCAGTGAGCCGTTCCAGAAATCGCTGGTTCCGTCATCGGCGCCGAATTCTAAATTAGAGGTATTGGTCGTAGTGGTGACAGTACCGGCATTATAAGTTGTAATGGCTGTTGAAGCTCCATCAATATATATTTTCTGAGCGACATAGCCGGAGACGGTAAAGACACCATGGTGCCATTTGCTATCATTATAAGTGGTGTTGGATACTATTTCGCTATAGGTGCTGCCGCCGCTGAGTTGGGTGAATACAGTGGGAGCATCCGCCCATATTACGCCCCAGCCCTGGCCGCTGGTTAGTCCGCCGCTGCCGACCTTAGCGACAAGTGTGGCAGGGTTTTGCGTGGAACTGGTTCTAAACCAGAGTGAAACGGTAAAAGTGGAAAGATTATCGAGAATATTTCCGGCATTCCAGTAGCCGACACCGCTATTTATTGAAATGGCCGGTCCGAAAGGTCCGGGTATCCATGGCTGTCCGCTGCCGCCGGAAACCAGTGACGCCGCAGGGTGCTGGCCGCTCGCTTCCGCAAGCGACGCGCCACCTGCTTCATTCATGACGTATAAGCACTGAAGCCCATGCAATGAGGAGCAGTTCGGGTTGAACCGCGAGCCTATAGGGGGTTTTTGCCGCAGCGCTCGTTGCGGAAGGAATATACCGGACATTTAAGCATCCTTACTTGTGATCAGCTATTTATGCGCTCTGCACTTGCTGGCCTTCAAAGAACTTCAGGTGATTGCCTTCGGTTGAATCAAGCGCAGCGCCGGTGTTGTTCTGCACAACGACACCCCATTTGCCGGGAAGGTAACCAAACCCTGCTGCCACCGAAAACGGGCCGCCGGTGTAGGTGGTGCTGTTGGCGACGGCATTGATAACGCCGATCAGCTTAAGGTTGGTCGGGCTGGTGGGAGTAAAGGAAGCGTTCGAGCCGGAACAGCCGTCGGTATAATTGGAGCCGCCGTTTGCGGAGCCGTAAGCATACACGTTGATGCTTCCTGTCGAGGATACGCCCGATGATGCGGTTTTTATCGCAAACTGAACCGCTGCATCGAAATAGAGGTTGGAAGTGTTATCGATGGCGGCGCTTTGCTGATAGGAACCACTGCCGAGCGACGCCAGGCTTATGGTGATCGATTGGTTATTGGTAAGCAGTTCTTGTGATGTGGTCATTGGATTGTCTCCTTATGGTTATGCCGTATGTACAGCGATGTTGCCGGCATGAATGTGCTGGGCGATGGCTTGTTTTTCAGCCGTAGGCATAGCGTGGAATTTGGCCAGCGCAGCGCGGCTGTTAAGCTCGAATTTGACCTTTTGCTGCTCGCTGGCGATGGCATCTTTTTCGGCCATGAGCGATTGGTTATAAGCTACAAGCTCGTCACTCGTTTTGCTTTTGAGTTGATCGGCGGTGAAATAATCCATGAGCGATACTCCTTTGCGATTAGAGTTTGAAAATTTTGTTGCTGCCCGTATCCCACGTCACGACAATATTGTTGCCGTTGGGAGTAACCGGCAGGCCGGAATTGGTTTGCGGGGCGAGGGCCACATTCCCGGCGCTTATGGATGCGGCCGTGGACGAAACCGATAAAGAGCGCGCTCCGGCGCTGGCGCCTGAAGACAGGGTCGCGGATGCGCCGTTGCTGAATGTCAGCACGGTGCCGTTAGCGATACCGTATTTCAACGGATCGACATAAATCGTTGTTGAGCTGGATGACGCGTTCTGCGCCACGGTGACGATGAAATCACCGCTGATGAGGGCAATCAGTTTGCTGGTGCTCGCCGTGCCGGTATCTTTGAACAGGGCAAGCGCCTGGCAGGGATTGCCGCTGACGGAAGTGAATGTCAGCGTTGAAGCGTTGGCGATGCCTTGCGCCGCGCTCTCGCCGGAAAGGTTAGTTTTGGAACCGACGAGGCAACCGGAAAGCTCCGACCAGTTATTGCTGATCGACGGACCCATGTTAACGGCGCGGCCGGTGCTTGATGTATAGCTGCCGGAACCCACGACATTGTTTCCTGACATATCGGTAATGGCAAATGTATTCGTAGTGGCGCTGGCAACAAGCCAATAGCCGTTCGCTGCCAGGTTTCCTGCCACACCGGAAATATAGACGATGTCATTATTGGAAAAGCCGTGCGACGTCGCCGTAATGACGATTGGTGTGGCATTGGTCGCGCCGGATATTTGCTTGCAGGAGGCGGTGCTTTGCGTCAGGTCGAGCAGTGCGCCCGATACGGTGTCCGATGTCCAGTTGAGGGCGCCGGTCAGGTAATTATTACGTCCATTTTCAAAGAGAGCGTTGGTCATGTGGTACTCCTAGTTGATGTTATTGAAAAAAAGATGGTGGCCAATGGCGGCGCATGGCTCTTTGCCTTCCGCCCAATCGGGAATCGGTGAGCGCCGGTCGTAATAATGCGTTGCACCGTTGGTGGAATCCGTCAGCGCGCCGCTAATGGCATCGGTTGCGATGTGCAGGCACTCAGAAAACACCGGATCGCTATCGTCAACGTCGTTGATGATCCGGCAATTCGGATCGGCGGCATTCCAGCAGGAAAATTGCCACGGCATTTTACACGCCGATGCGGGTGAGCCGCCGCCGAATAACGGATGCGGGCATTGATGATTTTGATAATATTGCTGCGCGATGCGGCAGCGGTTCATGACGACTGACGCCACGGCTTTCATGCCGCCCAAGCCTTCGCCCCGCGCTTCGCCATAGATGGTACGGGCTAGAATATCGGTGTCGTCGTCGACCATGGTTCCTCGTGTTTATACGAGGAGCCTGAGGGCAAAATGGATGTCCCGGAAGGGGGAATTTTTAAGGGGGGAGGAATTGGTGTTGAGGGTAAATATTTATCCTATTGATGGTAGGTGTTTATGAGAGGTGGGGGTGGAAAGAAGGGCATGGGCAGCATCACGCAGGTCAGGCGGACAGTCGAAATAGGCGAGGAATGTTTTCTGCTGCTGCTGCGTCATAATTTTTGTGCCGTTGCGGATTCTGACGCCATCGTCCAGATTTGCGTTGATAATTTGTGCGAATAGCGGTGAGCGTGTCGTTTCATGCCCTCCGCATACCAATTTTATAAACTCGCGGGCGTTTCCGAGCTTTCCGGTGCATTTGGCAATCGCTATTTCTATTTTGCTTTTCTCTCCATCAAATGTTTCTTCAGTGGGTTGGCCATTGACCGGCTTTTTTTCTTCTTTTCTTCGAGGTATATGATTGCTTTTCTCGCGTTTGGTGAATTTGGCTTCTTTTTTTGCAGGTCTGGTAGTGCTTCGCCGCACTTCCCTATCGTGTAATTGGTCCTTTGTGTGTTGTTCAGCTTCAATGATATCGGTAAACCTTTCCGCAACAGTGTTTCCATAGGATTTGGAAGAAGGAGGAGGGGAAGCGCCGAGTACCGGCTTCCCACGATTTTGTGCGTATTGAAGTGCAATTTGGGCAGCGCGTTTGAAATCGTTCTCAATATCTGTATCAGCAAAAAGCTTGTGTTCAGCAAGCATAGCCGAGAATGTTTTGATAAAATCCGTTGAGGGCGCGATGGCTCCCGGCTCATCGGGTGCTAACTTTAATCCGGCTAATTCATCTCTGCTCAACCCTAAATCCGGTTGCCACTTGTATGCTTTGAGCTCATCCAGATAATAAGCAAACTGCTGATAGAATGGTTTACGGGCAATGCTTTGCGGCGAGGGTTTATTTAGCATAGCGAACTAGCCATTAGCACCTTTTTGCCGTAATGAAGCGTTCATCACTTCAGCGGGCAGTTTAAACCTCGTATTCTCTGCTTCACCATTCATGGTTTCGACCGCGGTAGGCCGCAATTTGCCGATGGCGTCGATGACGCCCTGCACCAGATGTTCCGGTGCGGATGCACCTGCGGTGATGCCGACGGAGGCAATGTTATCGAACCATTCCGGTTTTATGCTGCGCGCGTCGTCAATGAGGCAGGCGGTTACCTCCATTTCGGCGGCAAGGTCGCGCAGGCGATTGGAATTGCTGCTATTGGCCGAACCGATGACCAATACCAGCTCGACCTGCCGCGCCAATTCACGCACGGCATTTTGTCGATTTTGTGTCGCATAACATATATCGCGCAATTCCGGCCCGGCGATGGATGGGAAACGTTTTTTGAGCGCAGTGATGATGTCCTTCGTATCATCGACGGAAAGCGTTGTCTGCGTCACATAAGCCAGTTTATCGGGATTATTAACCCTGAGCGCGGCGACATCTTCAACATCCTGCACCAGATGCACGCCTTGTTTGACGCGGCCGCTGGTGCCTTCGACTTCCGGGTGTCCTTCATGACCGATTAAAATAATCTCCCGGCCCTCGGCTTCGTAGCGCTGCGCTTCCTTATGCACTTTGGTAACAAGCGGGCAGGTGGCGTCGATAACCGGTAAATCGCGCAATCGGGCGGAGTTTTCGACTTTTTCCGAAATACCATGCGCAGAAAATACGGTAATTGCGCCATCGGGAATTTCATCAACCTCGCCGACGAATACGACGCCCTTGGAGCGCAAATCGTCGACCACCCATTTATTATGCACGATTTCATGGCGGACATAGACCGGCGGGCCGTACAGCGTCAATGCACGTTCGACGATTTCGATCGCGCGGTCAACCCCGGCGCAGAAACCGCGCGGTTGGGCGAGGAGGATGCGTAGGTTGGACATTATCGCAGCGTAAATTCTATCTGTTTCCCAAGGATGGTGGCCACTTTAGCCAGAGTATGCAGTGTAATGGAAGTGTTGGCCGGGTCGAGCAGCCGGTCGATACCGGTGCGACTGGTTTTTAAGCGTTTAGCCATATCGGTTTTGGAAATGCGCCGCCGGCGCATTGCTTTTTCCAATTCCTGCGCGACCATGAATTTAATAGCAGATGCGCGGCATTCTTCCAGCATTCCTTCTTCCGTTAGAAAATCCTCGAAATCCGATCCGATATGCTTTTGTTTCATAATTATCCTATACCAGTTGTTTTTTACGTTTCAACGCCAGGTTAATCTCCTCCCTTGGCGTTGTTTGCGTTTTCTTGATAAAACCGTGCAGTAAAATCATTTCATTATGCTCTACATAAAATATTACCCGCGCAATTCTATCCTCCAGCCGTGAGCGCACTTCCCATAAACCCTGTCCTAAACCGTCCACTAGCGGCCTACCGATCGGCCAGCAATATTGTACTTTCAACACATCATCGCCAACTGCTTTGCGCTCCTTTCTCGGTAGTTCAAGTAGCCATTCCCTGACCGGTTCTTTGCCCATTTCTGTACGAAAAAAGCGAATGCATAATTTCTTTTGACTTATAATCACATCGTACCAAAAATTGTACACTCAGTCAAGGAATTTAATGGCAGTCGACCCCGGCGCAAAAGCCGCGAGGTTGGGCGAGGAGGATGCGTAATGTTTTTGTCATTTTTGTAAATATTTCTCCGACTGCATCTCCGCCAGCCTCGATACCGTGCGTTTGAACTCGAATGCGCCATCGCCTTCGGGATAAAGCTGTTCTGCGGCGGCGGCGGCCGTGGCGATCAGCTTTACTTTATGTTCATATAATGCATCAATCAAGGTGACAAAACGCTTGGCTTCATTACGTTTTTCCGGCGGCAATCTGGGAATATCCGTCAAAATCAGCGTATTCAATCGCTTGGCCAGCGCCAGGTAATCAGCCGGTCCGAGTGTGCTTTCGCATAATTGATGGAAGGTGAAACGGCCGATGGTCTTGTTATAAAGCGTGAAAAATGTGTTGCGGCCCTGTACGGAAAGCGTTTCCCGATGCGGCTCGCCTGCGCCAAGGCGTTGCAATATATTGTCAATAAACACGTCTGCGGCGGGGCCAAGGGGATAAAAATAGGTTTTTTGTAAGGATCGCGCCTGCATCTGGCGGTAATCTTCCGCACTGGATAATGCCATTACCTGCATGCGCTCTTCGATGAGCTCGATGAATTTAGCAAAGCGCTCGCGCTGATGACCGCCGGTATAGAGCGTCGCCGGCGGATGGTTTGACGTGCTGACAATGATAACCCCGGCATCGAATAAGCCGGAAAATAAGCGGTAAAGCAGCGTCGCATCGGCGACATCGTTTGCCTGTAATTCGTCGAAGCATAGCAGGGTTGTTTCATCAGCAAGCTGGCGGGCGAGCACGGCAACCGGATCGTCCTGCTTTTCCTGCCGCAACCGGTGGATACGCGTATGGATTTCCTGCATAAAAGCGTGGAAATGGATTCTGCGTTTTTTCTTTAACGGCACATGTTCAAAAAACAGATCCATAAGCATCGATTTGCCGCGACCGACATTGCCCCAGATATACATTCCGCGTACCGCCGTCATTTTCGGGCTGCCGAAGGCGGAACCGGGAATCCATTTCACCGCTTGCGTCAGCCTGGCGATGGATCCCCGGATCTCGCTACGCTCGCCCGAGGATGACGGGGAAGCCTGCGTCAACTGCGCCTGTAATGCCGCCAATGCCGCCAAAACCTGGCGTTGGGCGTCGTCATGTTTGATGGAACCCTGCGCCACCAGCCGTTCGTAATGCGCCTGGATGGATTCCGCCTTTGCTTGCTTTTTTGCCGTCATTGTTCTAATGCCTCTAGACTCGATTTACACACGATATAAAGCAAGCAAGAGACTCATGCAATTAACCGTTACCAAAGATAATGAAGGCCTTCAGCAAGCGCTGACGCCACTGGTACAGGCGGGAAAGCGTATCGGCCTGGTGCCGACAATGGGCGCGTTGCATGAGGGGCACTTATCGCTGATAAATCAGGCGAAGGAGGAAGCAGACGAGGTGGTCGTGACCATTTTCGTCAATCCCAAACAATTTGCCCCTACTGAGGATTTTAATAAATATCCCAGAATGTTAGAGAGAGATATTAATAAAATACAGGAAGTTGGTGCAGCCGTTGTTTATACCCCGGAAATGGATGATATTTATCCGCCCGGTTTTTCAACGACAGTCTCAGTCGGGGAGCTTGGAAAGATACTGGAAGGCCAGTCACGCCCCATATTCTTTGATGGCGTAGCCACGATTGTCACTAAACTATTTTTGCGCATATTGCCGCATGTCGCCGTCTTCGGTGAAAAGGATTACCAGCAATTATGCGTCATACGCCGCGTGGTCAGCGATCTCGACCTGCCGATTGAAATCATCGGCGCGCCGACGGTGCGTGAAGCGGACGGCTTGGCTATGTCATCGCGCAATGCGTATCTCAGTGCTGAAGAACGCAAGGCTGCGCCTAAGATGTATGAGGTGCTGAATAATGTTAAGGATGCCGTTACTAATGGCGCATCGGTAAAATCGGCGCTGGGGCAAGGCATTACCGTGCTGACTAAAGCCGGCTTTAAAGTCGATTATCTCGAATTGCGTGAGGCGGAAACGTTGGCGGAAATGAGCCAATTTGCTGCACCGGCGCGGTTATTGACGGCAGCATGGCTCGGCTCAACGCGATTGATCGATAATATCGCAGTGGGGTAATACGCTGTGAAAAACATGTTCATCATAAAAATAAAGAACTTACGCGCCGATACGATGCTGGGTGTTTATGATTGGGAGAAAAAGGCGAAACGGCCGGTAATACTCAATATTGAACTCCATATAGCGGAAGGTAAAGCCGGCGACAGTGACGATATAAATGATGCGGTCGATTATGCCATGCTTGAGCAGCACGTAATCGAACGGTTGGAAGCATCATCTTATAATCTGATCGAAAAACTGGCAGCGGATATAGGCAGGTTTATTTTATCGTTGGATAAGCGCATTACGAAAGTGGTGATCGAAGCCGACAAACCCGGTGCGCTTAAGCAAGCCGATAGCGTAAGTGTGACATTTACCTGTTGATTCACGCTTTTTTGCGGTACGCGGCGAGGCAATTACTGGTTTCCCAGAGCGCAACCTCGGTAACGGGCAATTCCAATCGAACCGCCTGGTCGAAGATCAGCCGGGCAATATTTTCTGCGGTAGGATTATCTTCCATGATAAATACTCTTTCGTGCTGTTGCCGCAGCAGCGGAAGAAGGGGATCATTCCGGCAGAGCAGCAGATTGTGATCGAGGTTGTCGTCAATCCACTGCTTAATGGTTTTTTTGATATCGGCAAAATCGACTAACATGCCTAGGTCGTCAAGCTTTGCCCCTTCAAGGGTAATCACCACTTTTCCATTATGGCCGTGCAAATGCTTGCATTTCCCGTCGTAATTAAGAAGCCGGTGCCCATAGCAGAATTCCATTTCACGCATTACGCTGTACATAATTTCCCTACATGTGCATAAATTGTTTTATCGGGTAGCCCGGCTTCGCGGAACGCCCGCCGCCGCTCGGCGCATTTGTTACATTTGCCGCAATGCTGGTTGCCGATGGGGTTAATGCAGGAAAATGTCAGCTCAAGAGGAAAATGCGTGCCGTGCCGCAACACTTCGGATTTCGTTAATTGCAGATATGGCCGTTCGATTTTAATCCCTTTATTTAATCCCAGGTTAAAAACTTGCTCCATAGCGCGGTCAAATTCAGGCGTGCTGTCAGAGAACGGATTACCTTGAAGTGACCCAAGCATGATGGTCGTGACGCCATGCAAATGGCACCATACCGCCGCCTTGGTCAAAAGCATAAGGTTACGTCCCGGCAGGTAAACAGCAGCATCGAGGGAATCCGCTGCCGGTATTGCTTGTCCATCCGTGCTCCAATGCCTGCCGTATATTTCGGTTACAGGTTCATCAAGAATTGTCAGGCTGGAAAGTCCGGGCCACCGAATAACGGAAAGAAAAGACTTAAGCCAGTTGATTTCGACTTCCTCCCATTGCAGGCCGAACCGAATATAAATAGGATGCACACGGGTGAATTGCGATTTTAGCTCGGCGCATAATATGGCGCTGTCCACACCGCCGCTGATAAGGACGGCTACTGCATCTTTATGCTGGCTGGAGCGGCTCAAATACTTACTTTTCATTTTAATATTTATAGGATGGTCAGGCGTTTCCGGCAATATAAAAAGTCCATGCGCCTTGCATTTTAAGGTGTTAGCATGGCACTCAAACAATTATGGAGTGATCCCTTTGCAATTAGCAGGAGCATCGGTATTAATCACAGGAGGACGCCGCGTCGGCAGTAAGCTTGCGTTATTACTCGCGCAGCGTGGCGCATCGATCGCGCTTACCTATCATTCAAGTCGGGAAGCTATTGAGCAAACCGTGGCAGAGATTCGTAAGCTTGGCGTCGGTGCCGAAGCTATTGCTGCTGACCTGAGACGACCAAGTGAAGCAGAACGCGCAGTAGACTCAACTGCACGCGCTTTCGGGCGCATTGATGTTTTGATCAATATGGCCAGTGTCTTTCATCGTACGCCGTTTAAAACCTTAAAAGCAGCGGATTTCGATGCATTGATTGCTGCCAATCTGGCTGCGCCGTCTTATGTTGCCATTGCCGCCGCACAGCGGATGCTGGCACAACCTCCATCTGATAGGTATCCGCAGGGAAAAATCATCAATATCGGGGATTGGGCGAGCGACCGGCCGTATCGCAATTATCTGCCTTATCTGGTGGGCAAAGGGGGATTAAAAACCCTGACACTGGCGATGGCAAAGGAACTGGCGCCGCATATCGCCGTCAATATGATTCAACCGGCGATGATCGAACCGCCGCCTGAGTTTTCCGATGAAGATATAATGCGGGTTGTTTCTCATACACCGCTGGCGCGCGCCGGGCAGGCCGATGATCTGAACCGGTTGGTGCTTTATCTGCTTGAGGGAACGGATTTTGTAACGGGGGCATGTTACCGCGTCGATGGTGGACGATTTTTGGGACAAGACTGAGTTATTTCCTAAACTGTGCTTGTGCCGTAGCACCATAGATATATAGTATTTCTTCCCCCGATTCGATAGGGCGCAATGCCCGTAGGTATACTTTATCGCCATCGATTATTTTTTCCATATTAGGAGTATCGGAGTGATTCGCCATACCACCATATCCCAGTGGAATTAGTAGTTTATCGCCCATGCGGAATTTATATCTGTCCGTATAGCGAGTACAAATATCGGCAATAGAATCGACTCTGACTAATACGCCGATGACTTCAAGCCGGTCACCTTTTGCTAGAGGAATTTTAGTGAATACGCCGTTTCCTGCTCCGGGAATAGTAGATGGAGCAATATAAAATCGCGTGTCGGTTTCATCGAGGTGCATTATCGCTGAACTCATTTGTTGCACGGGATCCCGGATAAATACTACGCTATGCTTTGTATCTTCCGGGATGACGGGAGCCTAAGCGGCAAAGCCGCTAAGGCTTACCGTCACTTCGGTCCCACCGTCATCGCGATCTGCTTGCCTTCGGTGCGCGGCGGCTGTTCGATTTTGCAGTGCTCCTTCAGCGTTTCCTGCACACGGTCGAGCACTTTATATCCCAGTTCCTGATGGTCCATTTCGCGGCCGCGAAAGCGCAGCGTAATGCGCACCTTGTCGCCTTCTTTAAGAAAGCCCAGTACATTGCGCATCTTAATATCGAGATCGTGCTCGCCGATGGTCGGGCGCAGTTTGATTTCCTTGATCTGGATGACTTTTTGTTTTTTGCGCGCCTCGTGCGCTTTTTTCTGAATTTCGTAACGGTATTTACCGTAATCGAGGATTTTGCATACCGGCGGGGTGGCGGTGGGGGCTATTTCAACGAGGTCTAATCCGGCCTGTTCCGCCATTCTTACGCCTTCAGCGGCGGAGACGACGCCTACCATATTGCCGTTTTGATCGACCAGCCGGATGGATGCCGAGGTGATTTGTCCGTTGACGCGGGGTTCGTCAGCCTTGCTCATGCGCCCCAAAATTCCAGTTTATTCAAACGGTCCTCCATTAGTGATTAAAAAAATAATTATAGCCCGCAATCATTAAAAAACTCTTGCGGGTTGCCCTTTCTGCCGCAAAACAACGTGGAAATCAAGGGGGAATTAGCTATAGCGGTATTCTAGCTTCATTCACCAACGCTGTCATCGCTTCATCGAATCCCACCACTTCCTGTTTTTCTGACCCCAGTTTTCGGATGGAAACGCTACGGTTTTCCTGCTCTTTATTGCCGACGACGAACATCACCGGCACTTTATGCAAGCTATGTTCGCGGACTTTATAATTGATTTTGTTATTGGAGAGGTCGAGATCGGCGCGCAGCCCCGCTTTCAGCAATTCGCCGTGAATTTGTTTGGCATAATTGTCGGCAGCTTCAGTAATCGTGGCAACGACGACTTGCGTCGGCGCCAGCCACAGCGGCAACTTTCCGGCATATTCCTCGATGAGGATGCCGATAAACCGCTCCAGCGATCCCAAAATGGCGCGGTGCAGCATGACCGGGCGCTTTTTGCTGCCGTCCGGCGCGATATAACTCGCATCGAGACGTTCCGGTAGCACGAAATCGACCTGCAATGTCCCGCATTGCCAGTCGCGGCCAATAGCGTCACGCAGCACGAATTCGAGTTTCGGCCCGTAAAATGCCCCTTCGCCGGGATTCAATGTCCATTCCAGGCCGGTGGCGTTGACGGCTTCTTTGAGTGCGCTTTCGGCCTTGTCCCAGGTGGCATCCTCGCCGGCGCGTTTGGGCGGACGGTCGGAGAATTTAACTTTGATGTCGGTAAATCCGAATGCTTTGTAAACGTCTTTGAGCAAATCGCAGAAAGCGACGGTTTCCGAGGTAATCTGGTCTTCGGTGCAGAAGATATGCGCGTCATCCTGAACGAAGCCGCGGATACGCATGATGCCGTGCAGGCTGCCGGATGGCTCGTTGCGATGGCAGGAGCCGAATTCTGCCATTCTTAGAGGCAGATCGCGGTAACTTTTCATGCCTTGCTTGAAGATTTGGATATGGCAAGGGCAATTCATCGGCTTGACGCAGAGATGCTTGTCTTCGTCGGTCAGCGCTACGAACATATTCTCGCGGAATTTCTCCCAGTGGCCGGATTGTTCCCACAGGCTGCGGTCAACTAATATCGGCGTCTTGACCTCGATATAACCTTTGGCGCGGATTTTGGTGCGAATATAATTTTCGACGGCGCGGTAAATCGTCCAGCCTTTATCGTGCCAGAACACCATGCCCGGCGTATGTTCCTCGATATGGAACAAATCGAGTTCTTTGCCCAGCCGCCGGTGGTCGCGTTTTTCGGCTTCTTCGAGCATGGTCAGGTAATTTTTAAGGTCTTTATCCGAGGCCCATGCCGTACCGTAAATGCGCTGCAGCATTTCGTTGCGGTGATCGCCGCGCCAATAGGCGCCTGCGACTTTGAGTAATTTGAATGCCGTGCCGATTTTGCTGGTGGATGGCGCATGCGGGCCGCGGCAAAGGTCAATGAATTCGCCCTGGCGGTACAGCGAAATTTCCTGATCGGCAGGGATGGAGGAAATGATCTCCGCTTTATATTGTTCGCCGATGGATTTGAAGAATTTTACCGCATCGTCGCGTTTCCACGCTTCGCGCCGTACCTGTTCATTTCGGGCGATGATTTCTTTCATGCGGTTTTCGATGGTGATAAGGTCGTCGCTGGAAAACGGGGTAGGGCGCGAGAAATCGTAATAAAAGCCGTTTTCGATAGCCGGGCCGATGGTCACCTGCGTTTCTGGGAATAATTCTTTGACCGCTTCGGCCAGCACATGCGCCGTATCGTGGCGGATAATCTCCAGCCCATCGGCATCCTTGCCGGTGATGATTTGGATGGAAGCATCTTTTTCAATAGGAATATAAAGATCGAGCAGTTTACCATCGACGCGAATCGCCAGCGCTGCTTTGGCTAGCCCTGCGCCAATGGATGCAGCGATTTGCTCACCGGTTACAGGGCCGGGGAATTCACGTTTACTGCCGTCGGGAAGGGTAATTGCAACCATAAATCTCGTTATTTTAGGGAATTAGAGATTTATAGGGTTAAAAGGGGATGTCAAGTGTTGTACTAATGGTTAAATATGTTTATAGAATTGGAGTAATACTCCTACCCTATTCAGGATTTAAATGATGACAGAAATAGTAAAATATACGGGTCCCAAGACAACAAAGGACAAAGACCAAAATCCGGTTGAGTTGCAACCTGGGTGGGAGAAGTTTTGCGCGCTCTATATCAAGGATAAAGAAAATCGGGACGAATGTATTGCCGGGCTACAATTATTACATGATTTAGCCTTTAGCGAATCAGATTTTCATACCGTTTTTTCTAAGAAGTATCCGAATCCATTGGAAAAACGATTGGGGCAAATCGCAGGCTTCAATTCAGACCTTACGAGCGAGATGCAGAAGGGATTCAGGCCAATAAATGCAGCCATAGCAACCGGCATAATGACAAAATGGGTGGCGCATAGAAATGCCTTCGAGGCAAAGGTTGATGCTGCCAAAGCAAATGGTAAGCGACTTCCAGGGAAAGAATTGGATAAAGAAGAGAAATTAAAGAAAATTATTAAGGCTACGGTACATGCGCTGATTGGGAAGGTAGTAGAAAAAACTGCTGCGATAGAATATAGAAAAGTGTGCAGTAGAATGGCTGAGCGGCCGGGAAGATACTATTTAAATAATCTACAGCAGGAAGTTTTTCATGATAAAGCTTTTCTGACCGCTGAAGGCTGTATAAACGGCTATGATCCTAATATTCATGAGAATTTTATAGCCTATCTGCAATCCAGCTTAAGATTTACTCCAAATAACGTTCGTAACGAAGCGCGTGCCAAGGTACCGAAAGTGCGTACCGTTTCTTTGCATAACCAGTATAGAGGTAACAATAAAGATGATGATGAAATCGGAAACGCGCTACCAGACACAAGGGAACCCACTCCGTATGACGCCGCAGCGGAATCTGATCATCAAGCACACAATAGAGGAATCGCTGACAAACTTTTATCCGTCTTGCGGCCTAGAGATAAAAGAATTGTAGAATTACGTTTAGGGCTTGATGGAAGCCCTGAACTTACTTTTGAAGAAATTGGACACCGTTTCAAACTTACAAGAGAACGAATAAGGCAGCTTTACAATAGGTCGATTAAAAGAATACAAAATCGTAATGGGGTTAAAATAGAGAAAGCAAAAAAAGAGGGTAACCCGACGCAATCGCTTCCCGAACCTGTCACTCCCCAGCCTGTGCCGGAAGCGGACTCGGCTTCGGTATCCATACCATCTCAACCATCAGTGCTTATGGGCGCCGTCTCTGCCCATGCAGCTACTACGTTTAAGAAAATCCCGGGTGCAATACAAACTTACAGGGACCTGATTCGTCACTTGCCGGACGATACTGAAAAAATAGCAAGAGAATTAAACACGTTTCCTGCCGTTATCACAGCGGTTAAGGGAGGAGAGGTTGTTCCTTCCGAGCCTATGATTATTCATCTGTCGAGAGGCAGTTTCCCCGACGATGAGACCTTGGCGTCAAAAATAGAATTATTTCTTGCAGACAGGCAAAATCATGTTGGAATAACAGATAACGATAGTGCGCGTGTCAGGAGCAATAAACTACGGATGCGCCATTTCGGAGAGGTTACAAAGGATACCGGGATTGTTGAATTGGTTGGAAATTTGGGCGGTAGGGAGTTTATAGATAATCCCGCTTTGCTCCCTGGTGAAAGAAATATATTCGCCCAGATGATGGATGTTGCGCCTGAAAATGTAGAAGAAGAGCTCAAACGCAGATACTTGCAGGAAGGCCGGGGCCGCTGGCGGGATCGCAGGGGTAATGCGCCTTCCACTTTCGCGAAAACAGGATTGGGGTGATTTTATGCCAGATGAAAGTGACAAAACAAACAGTAAAGAAGATACACCGCCGCCCGCGCCGCTTATGCATTGCCATATATTTACCATCTTGAGCATTGAATAATGTCAAAAATAGTAAAATATACAGGCCCCAAGACAACAAAGGACAAAGATGGAAATCCGGTTGGGTTACAATCTGGATGGGATAGGTTTTGCGCGCTCTACATTAAGGATAAAGAAAATCGGGATGAGAGCATCGCAGGCCTGCAATTATTACATGATTTAGCCTTTAGTGAATCAGATTTTCATACCGTTTTTTCTAGGCAATATCCGAATCCATTGGAAAAGCGATTGAAAGAAGCCGCGAGCTTCAATTCAGGGCTTACCGACGAGGAGCAGGATGGATTCAGGCCGATAAATGCGGCCATAGTAACCGGAATAATGAAAAAATGGGTGGCGCGCAGAACTGCTTTCCAGGCAAAGATTGAGGCTGCTAAAACCGGCGGCAAGCAACCCTCAGAAAAAGAATTACATAAAGAGGCGGAATTGGATAAAATTCTTAATGGTACGGTACATGCGCTGATTGAAAAAATAGTAGTGAGAAACGCTTCGAAAGCATTTGGAGAGCTATGCGCTAATATGAGTCAGCGCCATGCAAAATATGATTTGCCTAATGCACAGCCGGAAGATTTTCATTTGGCAGCCTATATAATTGCTCAAGGTTGCATCGAAAACTATGACCCCCGTGTTCAGGAGAATTTTGTAGCCTATCTGCTACCCAGCTTGGAGCGTGTTAAAAATAAGATTTATAGAGAGTCGCGCGCTACTTTCCGGAAAAATCCTATCATTTCTTTAAATGAGATATATAGCAATGACAATAAAAATGATGATGAATTGGGAAATGCGCTGCCGGATGAGAGAGAAGCTGCTCCGGATGATTCCCTAATACAATCCGATAATAGAAGAATAGTTGATGCGCAGCTATCCATCTTATCTTCCCAAGAAAGAAAAATTGTAGAATTGCGCATGGGACTTAATGAAAATTTTCAGCATAAATTTAAAGAAATTGGAACTATTTTTGGCATTACAACAACACAAGCAAAAGGCTGGTACAATCGGGCGATTACGATATTGCGAAGGAAAAATAGGGAAGCAATACAGGAAACTAACACAGGGGGTAAGTTGCCGCCTGAGAGCGCCGTCTCAACTCATACAGCTGATCCTGGGCAAAACCTGCCTGGAGTAAGTGAAGCGACGCAGGCTGTTATCGCAAAAATTTTTGCAGAAAAGTCTGCTTCTCCTGGCGCTCAGGTACAGAAGGCTCCTCAGGAATTATCGGATCAAAATAAGGGATTATCAGAGGCGGATAGAGATAGAATCAGAGGAAAAGTAAAAGCCTGGGTAGATAGCTTGGGTTATGGAAAATATGAATCTGAGAGATCTGCAAAAGAGGCCTTGGCACATTGGGCAGATATAAGAGGACAGGAACTTTCAGTTATCGCTGAGCTGCTAGGTCAGCAAAGGCGCTCATTTGATTCCAGAAGCGAGCCACTTACTGATGCCATCTATCGGAGAGTAGAAGTAGCTGTGGACGACATGAAAGAACGGGTGCAAAAAGGAGAAAAAAAATTACGGCGGCCGCGTTCTTCCCAATCTAAATTTTAATACACCCATAAATTTCAATATTTTCAGTAGATTAGAAGCGTAAAGAAGTTAAATATGTAAAGGCTTAAAAAAATCTTACCAAGTCTTGCATAATAATTAATTTTCTATACGTTTGGTGGGCTACATAAATCCATAGCTTACAGATAGCACCTATGAATGATCCGACTAAAAATGAAAACAATGAAGATATTGCGGCGGTCAGTCCGGAAACGCAAAGGCTGATCGAAGAACTTTTAAAAAAGAAGAATGCCCCACCCGCTATTGTTCCATCGGAGGACTCGGGACCTCCACCGGCAAAGCCGGTATCAGTTAAGCCGACATCTCGCTTGGTGCCGGCGTTACGGTCAAAATCAAAACCTTTGGGAATTCAACCAGAGCCTGAAGGGGAACATATTATTGTTATACCTAGATTAAACGCCCTATCAGCAAGAAGAGCGATAGATGAGGTGGTGAATGAGGCAAGTGCATTAAGGAATAAAATACGTACCTGGCTTGATTCTAAAACAGATGAAGTATCTAAAAAATATGAAGCAGCGGACATTCCCGAGGGGCATAGTGATCACCCTGTGTTTAAGGCCGCCTATGACATGCTTGATGCCTTGATGCGGGAATTGCCTAAATTATACGCAGTACATCCTAATCATACTCAAGCTGTAAGAGCTTTATTGAAGGCAGGACGTGCAGTAGAAGCTTTGGAAGGTTGTCGGCGTGAGAGTGTAGATAAGGAAGTATCTAAGCCTAAATACCAGGAAATTAAAACCTTCTGCGACTCTTTCCCGGCTAGTTTAGGATCTTATCAATTGTTGTATGGAGCAACAATAGAGCCTGCCAAATCAAGAAGTGACCTCGCCAAAGGATAGGTTAAAAAGGCGATAGTTTCAACTGTATCAATACACCCTATCCTCCGGCGGGAATGAAATCGGAGTATGGGTTTTAGGCTCTTCGCCGGTTAATCGCACTGGGCGGGTTTGCAGCCGGACATTTCCTTCATCATCGACAAAGCCGAGGCTGTGTTTCAGCCAGTCGGCATCATTGCGCTTGGGGTAATCTTCGCGGAAATGTGCGCCGCGGGACTCAGCACGGGCTAATGCTGCCGCGACGGTAATGGTCGCCTGGCGCAGCAAATTATCGGTTTCCAGGGCATCTAATAGATCATTATTCCAGATCAGCGATTTGTCAGCCACATGCAAATCGTGCTGCATATGGCCCCATAAATCGCGCAATTTCTTTTGCCCTTCGGCGAGCAATTCCGGTGTACGGAAAATATTGGCGTGCGTCTGCATGATATACTGTAATTGTTTGCGGATATGGTTAGGACGCAATGTGCCCCGTCTTTGGCGCATATGGTCGAAACGTGTCAGGACTGGGTCAAGCCAATCGCCCGGTAATTTTTTGTGCGCAGTGTTTTGTTTTATAGCGCTGGCTGCCTGTTCACCGGCGGCTTTTCCGAATACCACCAATTCCAGCAGCGCATTGCAACCCAGCCTGTTTGCGCCATGCACCGAAGTGCAGGCTGCTTCGCCGATGGCGTAGAGGCCGGGAATAGTGGTCATGAGTCCCTGGTCATGAGTCATGGGTTTAGAGTCTTTACTCATGACCCATGACCCATGACCCATGACTTCTCCCCGCGCATTCGTCGGAATTCCGCCCATCGTATAATGCACGGCGGGAAGTACGGGGATTGGTTGCTTATGAATATCGATGCGCCCGAAGGTGTGGGCGATGTCGCGGATGGTCGGCAGCTTGCTGTCGATAATCTCCGGCTTCAGGTGCTCAAGCGACAGATGCAGGTGATCCTTTTTCGGGCCGCAGCCACGTCCGGCGAGAATTTCCTGCATCATCGCCCGCGAGATAACATCACGCGAGGCAAGGTCCATTGAATCCGGCGCGTAATGCTCCATGAAACGCTCACCGTTGCCATTGAGCAAAACCGCGCCTTCGCCGCGCGCGCCTTCGGTAATCAGGATGCCGGTGCCATACAGGCTGGTCGGATGGAACTGGATGAATTCCATGTCCTGAAGCGGCAATCCGGCGCGGGCGATCATGGCATTGCCGTCGCCGGTGCAGATGGTCGAAGACGTCGTTGAAGCATAAGCCTGCCCGAAACCGCCGGTAGCGATGATGGTGGCGTGGGCATGGAAGATGTGCAATTCGCCGGTTTCCAATTGCCAGGCCAATAATCCGCGGCAGATGTTTTCGTCATCGAATAACAGGTCGATGGCCATATATTCGATAAAAAATTTTACCTGCTGGCGAAGTGCCTGGCTATACAAGGTATGCAACAGCGCATGGCCGGTTCGGTCGGCGACGGCGCAGGCGCGATAGGCCGGGCTGCCCCGGCCGTATTCGGTTTTCTGTCCGCCATAGGCTCGCTGGTAAATCTGCCCTTTTTCGTCGCGGGTGAACGGCATGCCCATGTGTTCAAGCTCGATGATGGCGTCGGGTGCCCGCTCGCACATGAAGGCGATGGCGTCCTGGTCGCCCAGCCAGTCGGAACCGCGAATGGTGTCGTACATGTGCCAGCGCCAGTCGTCAGCGGCGCGGTTGCCGAGTGCGGCGTTGATACCGCCCTGTGCCGCAACCGTATGGCTGCGCGTCGGCGGGACCTTGGAGATGCACGCAACCGATAGGCCCTTTTCACTTGCCGAAGCTGCTGCGCGCAAACCCGCCCCGCCGGCGCCGACGATCAGCACGTCATGATAATGGTGGATGAGGGGGTAGGAAGAAGTCATGGGTCATGGGTCTTTGGTCATGAGTTCATAGTCTTTAGTTTATTATTGTGGTTTATTAAACTATAAACTGTGTTTTTTACCCACGACAAACTGTGTTTTTTACCCACGACCCAAAACCCATGACCCATGACCAACTAACTTCCCTCATCGCCACCGCCCTGGCCGAAGACATCGGCAGCGGCGATATTACGTCGCAACTGCTTATCCCTGAAACAGCGCAGGCGGAGATGCGATTCGTCGCCCGTGAGGATATGGTGGCATGCGGAATGTTTGTGCCGGAAGCCGTGTATTCTTTTTTTCGCTCCCCCCTTGAGGGGGAGCAGACAAGCGCAAGTCCGCAGGACGCAGCGCGAGTCGTGGGGGGTATAACCCCTCCTGCTTCGGCGTTCGTTCTGCTTATGCAGAACTCCGCCTCAGCCGCCCTCCCTCAAGGGGAGGGCGAAGCATTAATGCACGTGGAAGCAGTAGTGCAAGAAGGACAATTGGTCAAAGCAGGAACTGTCCTTGCCACAGCTTCCGGTTCCGCGCGGGCGCTACTGGCGGGTGAACGCGTGACGCTCAACCTGATGCAACGCATGTGCGGCGTGGCGACGTTGACGGCGCGCTTTGTGGAGCGGGTAGCGGGTACAAAGGCCGTTATACTCGATACACGCAAAACTATGCCGGGATTGCGCGCGCTGGATAAATACGCGGTAAAAACGGGAGGTGGGCAGAACCATCGCATGGGATTATGGGATGCGGTGCTAATTAAAGACAATCACATTGCATTAAGGGGTCAGGACTCGGGATTCGGGATTCGGGAAATTATAGCAGATATAAGAAAGAAACTATTTTCCCTGAATCCTGAATCCCGAGTCCTGCCCCCTGTCATCATCGAATGCGATACGCTTTCTCAAGTGGAGCAAGCCCTGGCGGCAAAGCCGGATCGCATATTGTTGGATAATAT
>Ga0207001_1024_pt1 | contig 21765 bp, 21 predicted proteins | sample Alteio_BWMinCont_91_FD_153481 | JGI IMG/M metagenome (GOLD analysis project Ga0207001, IMG submission 153481) | Enriched cells from forest soil in Barre Woods Harvard Forest LTER site, Petersham, Massachusetts, United States -... | ecosystem: Environmental > Terrestrial > Soil > Temperate forest >... | reverse complement strand
AGAAAAACTCGGGTTTGGAAAATGCCGTCTTTCTGTTGCTGTTGGAAGAAATGAATCATATAAGGATTTCAATTTTCTGCGGGATAAAAAAATAGCTACTACCTATCCCGTTCTGGTAGATAAGTTTCTGAAAGAAAAAAATATCAGGGCCGAGATCCATGAGATCAGCGGATCTGTAGAAATTGCACCTGGTATTGGTCTTGCGGACGCCATTGTAGATCTGGTAAGCAGCGGATCAACTTTATTTATGAATGGACTAAGGGAGGTGGAAACGATTTTACATTCGGAAGCCGTATTGATACGCTACCCCGATCTAGGTGCTGCCCAGAAGCAGATTCTTGATAAATTATTATTCAGGATACGCTCAGTGCATAAGGCAAGACATACAAAATATATCCTGCTTAACGCGCCAAATGAAAAATTAAAAGAAATCATTTCCCTGCTTCCAGGTATGAAGAGCCCTACGGTACTTCCCCTGGCAGAACCAGGCTGGAGCAGTGTACATAGCGTTGTGAATGAAAATGATTTCTGGGAAATCATTGAAAAATTAAAACAGGCTGGTGCTCAGGGAATACTTGTTGTGCCTATCGAAAAAATGATTTTATAAATGGCAATACTGCAAATTATAGAAAACCCTGAAAAACAGCAATGGGCAACCCTGCTGAGCAGACCTGTTATCAATCCCGAAAACCTGGAGAAAGATGTACGGAAAATAATGGAGGATGTAAAGAGGACGGGCGATAAAGCAGTAATGGAATATTCAGTTTTGTTTGACCGGACAAATGCAATTGACCTGAAAGTGCAGGAAGAGGAATTCGATGAGGGGGGAAAAAAACTGAGTAAAGAATTAAAATCTGCAATACGTCAGGCAGAAAAAAATATTTCAACATTTCATAATAACCAGCGTATGCTGGAACCAGAAGTAGAGACTCTGCCTGGAATCCGTTGCTGGCGAAAATCAGTAGCTATTGAAAAAATCGGATTATATATACCGGGAGGTACAGCACCCTTGTTTTCAACCCTGCTTATGCTGGGCATACCAGCCAGAATTGCCGGATGTAAAGAAATTATTATTTGTACGCCACCTCAAAAAGATGGAACAATTCATCCGGCTATTTTATTTGTAGCAAAATTATTAGGAATTACAATGATTTTCCGCGTCGGCGGCGCGCAGGCAATTGCGGCCATGGCCTATGGAACCGAAACCATTCCGCAGGTATATAAAATTTTTGGACCGGGAAATCAATGGGTAACTCAGGCAAAGAAACTAATCCAGCAGGAAGGCATTGCCATTGATATACCGGCCGGACCCAGTGAGTTGGCTATTTACGCGGACGAGTCAGCAGTTCCGGCTTATGTTGCAGCTGATCTTTTATCTCAATGTGAGCATGGTGCGGACAGCCAGGTAATTTTGGTAACGGACAGCCTGTCTTTTGCAGAAAAAGTAAATCTCGAACTGGAAGAACAAATCGAAAAGCTTCCCCGTAAAAATATAGCTGAAAAATCACTCGAAAACAGTAAAATGTTTTTGATATCCAGCAGCTCTGTATCAATGGACCTGCTTAATATGTATGCTCCTGAACATTTGATTCTGGTCTGCCGTGATGCTGAAACGCTTGCCGCGAACGTGCATAATGCAGGCTCAGTTTTTTTAGGAAATTATACGCCGGAAAGTGCCGGAGATTATGCTACAGGAACCAATCACACCCTTCCCACAAATGGATTTGCAAGAGCTTATAGCGGTGTAAGTATTGATAGTTTTGTGAAGAAGATCAGTTTTCAGAAACTAACTAAAGAAGGACTTCAATCTATCGGGAACACGGTTATTGAAATGGCCAGGGCAGAAGGCCTGAAGGCACATGCAGAAGCCGTCGTAATCAGACTTAAAACTTAGTGTTTAAAGCCAGAGGCAGGAATTCATCGTTTAAAATAAATTTTTAGAATGACTGATATCAATTTTTTATTGCGCGACAATATTAAAAAGCTGGTTCCCTACGCTTCCGCCAGGGATGAATTCAGTGGTTCGGCAAATATTTTCCTCGATGCAAACGAGAACAGTCTGGGTTCTACCATTACACCACCCTTTAACCGATATCCTGATCCTCACCAGGTTAAAATAAAAGATCGACTTTCGCAGATCAAGGGTTTGCCACCAAAGAATATTTTTTTAGGGAATGGAAGTGATGAATGTATCGAACTACTTTATCGTGCATTTTGTAATCCGGGAAAGGATAACGTAATAATTCATCCTCCAACTTATGGTATGTATGAGGTAAGCGCACATATCCATGATTCGGAAGTACGCAGAGCCCCCCTGAAAGAAAATTTTCAACTTGACCTGGCTTCCATCGAAGAGCTGGTGGATGAACAAACAAAAATCATCTGGATCTGTTCTCCCAATAATCCGACAGGAAATGCATTCAACCGCCAGGATATTGAAACGGTATTGAATAATTTTAATGGCCTTGTTGTTATAGATGAAGCCTATGTCAATTTTTCCCGGCAACAAAGTTTTATCCGGGAACTAACGGAATATCCGAATCTGGTTGTTATGCAAACGCTCAGCAAAGCATGGGGGCTTGCAGGCTTGCGTGTGGGTATTGCTTTTGCAAGTGAAATGATCATTGAAGTGATGAATAGAATCAAACCGCCTTATAATATCGGTCAGGCTACCCAGGAATTGGTGTTGGAAGCTTTAAAGGGTACGAATGAGGTGAACGAAATGATCAAGGAAATTGTTGGGATGCGGAATGATATGGCGGGTAAGATCAGCCGTTTATCATCTGTATTGAACGTCTATCCAAGTGAGGCAAATTTTTTGCTTGTAAAAATAAAAGAAGCAAGAAAAGTATATGAAATGTTGTTGAACAAAGGGATCGTTGTACGTGACCGGAGTTCTGCCCAGGGATGTACGGATTGTTTGCGAATCACTGTTGGAACAAAAGAACAAAATGAGAAATTAATCGACACACTTGGGCATATTGGAAGCTCATAAATTCATATTTTTATAATCCCGAAAATTTTATCAGAATGAAACAGATAAGGAATAAACTCATCATTGGGATGGCTCTATTGACCACTGCCTGTCATGCTTCGGTCACTTCCAATCCGGTCAGTTCAGATACAGACCGACTTTTCAAGCTGACTCCACCAAAATCGGATGTAAGTCTGACTCTTCCGAAGGGGTTTACAGCAACTGTATTTGCAGCCGGTCTTGGGAAAGCCCGCCATATTACAGTGACGCCGTCAGGATATATTTATGTAAAACTTGCCAGCAATAAAAAAGGAAATACTATTGTTCGGCTAAAAGATCAAACTGGAAATGGAGTGGCAGATGAAGAATTAGACTTTGGATCGTTTAAAGGGACAGGAATAAAAGTGAAAAACGGTTGGCTCTATGCATCCTCTGATCAAGAAGTTTACAGATTCAAACTTAATGGTGACGGAACGGTTGCGAATCCTGATCAGCCTGAAAAAATAATTACCGGTTTAATCGCCCGCGGCGAGCATGAACCAAAAGCTTTTACTCTTGACAACAGTGGAAATATATATGTGAATATTGGTGCATATTCCAATTCCTGCCAGATAGAAGACAGAAAAGTAGGTTCTATGGGGAGGAAGCCCTGTCCGATATTGGATTCTGCCGCCGGGATCTGGCAGTTCAAAGCAGATAGGTTGAACCAGACCTATGCAGACGGAATTCGTTATGCAACCGGCCTGCGTAATGTGGTCGGCCTGGATTGGAATACTACCACTAATACATTATTTGTAATGCAACATGGCCGCGATCAATTACATACTATATTTCCTTCATTGTACACTGACAAACAAAATGCCGAGCTTCCGGCAGAATGCTTGTATGAATTGCACAAAGGATCCAACGCCGGATGGCCATATATTTATTATGATCAAATCCAGGGTAAAAAAATTCTGTCACCCGAATATGGAGGAGATGGAATTAAAACTGCCGGGGAAGATGCAATAAATCCGATATATACTTTTCCCGGACACCTGGCGCCCAATGGACTTTTATTTTATACCGGTCATCAGTTTCCGGTAAAATATAGAAACGGTGCATTTATCGCATTCCACGGTTCCTGGAATCGTGCCCCGGAGCCCCAGGAAGGATTTTATGTTGCTTTCGTACCTTTCAGTAATGGCAAACCATCCGGGAAATGGGAAATATTTGCAAATGGATTTTCAGGCGGACCCCAGAATACCGCTTCCGGGGGTGCTTTGCATCGTCCTTGTGGTCTGGCGGAAGGTCCTGATGGCTCCCTCTATGTGACAGATGATGTTCAGGGAACCATCTGGGAAATTACCTATAAATAAAATGAAAATTCAATCAAGGCTTCCATTCGTTTTTTTTATTTGTTCTTTTTTAATGTTGCCTGTTTTGATAAAGGCGCAGCAAGGAAATCACTGTTCAGTAAAGAAATCTCCCTACAGACTTTCAATGGATTCAGGAAAGAAAGTTTATACCCAGCATTGCATGTCCTGTCATCAGGCTGATGGAATTGGTGTTCCTAACGTGAATCCACCACTGAATTGCAAAAAGGTAACGGGTGACAAGAATAAATTGATTGACATTGTGATCAAAGGTTCGGCAACACATGAGGAAATCAACGGCATTGCATATAATAATGTGATGCCTCCAAATGCCGGTCTCGACGATCAGGAAATCGCGGATGTGTTAACTTATATTCGCAACAGTTTTGGCAATAAAGCGTCAGCGGTAAAGGTTTCGGAAGTAAAATAGGCGGCGGCAACCTGAAATAATTTTGATGAAAAGGATCCTTTTTATAGATCGGGATGGGACACTGATAAAAGAATCTCCGCCAACTTACCAGATTGATGATTTCAGTAAACTGGAATTTTTACCCGGAGTATTTGAATTTTTGGGAAGAATTGCAAAGGAAATGGATTACGAACTCGTAATGGTTACTAACCAGGATGGCCTGGGTAAATCTACATTTCCGGAAAATAAATTCTGGCCAGTTCAGGAATTTATTATGCAATGTCTTTCCAATGAAGGCATTCATTTCAATGCAGTTCATATTGATAAATCTTTTCCTTCAGATATTTCCCCGATGCGTAAGCCCGGTACCGGTATGCTGACATCTTATTTGAACAATGACCAGTATGATATTGCAGGATCCTATGTAATCGGTGACCGCATAACTGATGTACAACTGGCTAAAAATCTGGGTTGCAGGGCTATCTGGTTAAAACAGGACGTTCAATTAGGTGGCAAAGAAATAAAAGATACTATCAGTGACCTTGAGAAAGTGGTTGCATTGGAAACTATTCATTGGTCAGAAATTTATTCTTTTTTGAAATCCGGACTACGGCATGTTATTCACGAAAGAAATACCAGGGAAACAAAAATTCGGATTGAATTGAATGCGGATGGAAACGGGAAAGCGGATATTCACACCGGGCTTGCTTTTTTTGATCATATGATTGATCAGATTGCCAGGCATGGAAAGATGGATATAAAAATTGATGTGGAGGGAGATCTTCAGATTGATGAGCACCATACAATCGAAGATACAGGCATAGCACTCGGCGAAGCTATGTCTATGGCACTGGCAGATAAAAGGGGCATGGAAAGATACGGATTTGCTCTGCCTATGGATGATGCGGATGCACAGGTATTACTGGATTTCGGTGGGAGAAACTGGATCGTATGGAACGTGTTTTTTCAAAGGGAGAAAGTTGGTGACATGCCTACCGAAATGTTTTTTCATTTCTTTAAGTCATTTTCCGATGCTGCACGTTGTAATCTGAATATCGTCTGCCATGGTGAAAATGAACACCATAAGATAGAAGCTATATTTAAAGCCTTTGCAAAAGCCATCAGAATGGCTATAAAAAAGGATCCTATAAGCGATTATTTGCCAACAACCAAAGGAATAATTTAAGTGTCAATTTGGAAATTTCAAAATTAGCGCTGATATTTGCAAAGCATGATAAACAAGATACTCAATAATGCATGGTGGTGGCATACAAACTCCGGTCGGGGCGCGTAATGCGATCGCTATGTTATAAACATATCAGGCCCCGGTTATTTCCGGGGCTTTTTTTTGTTCAAAAACAGCAGTTATTAATAATTAAGCAGGGAACATGAAAAAAATCAAGCTCAATACAATACACAAAAAAATACTTTCGGATATATATACACCGGTTGGAATCTATTTACGTATACGTGACCGGTTCAGAGATACTGTATTACTGGAAAGTACCGATTATCATGCAGCTGAGAACAGTTATTCTTTTATTTGTATTCACGCCATTGGTGGAGTTGAGATTTCTGATCATGAGCAAATGGAATTCAAATTACCAGGCCGCCAGACTGAAAAATATTCGCTAAAATCTGCTCACGTGCCCGGTCTCCTTTGGGATTTTATGGAGCATTTCGACGTTCAGAAGGCCGAGGAAAAGCCAGTTAAAACAGCTCAGAGTCTTTTTGGTTATACAACTTATGATGCGGTTCGTTTTTTTGACCGAATCCAGCTCGAAGAAAAACCGGAACAACCGCTGATTCCCCTAATGCGATACAGATTGTATCAATATGTAATTGCGATAAATCATTTTAAGGATGAACTTTATATATGTGAAAACCTGGTGGATGGAGTGAAGAGCGAATTACCATTAGTTGAATCACTGATCCGCTCCAAAGATGTTCCGGTATTTCCTTTTCAGGTTAAAGGCGATGAAACAAGTAATATGACGGATGACGATTACAGGAAAATGGTAGAGAAGGGAATTAAAAGTTGTATGCGCGGCGATGTTTTTCAGATTGTGCTTAGCCGCCGCTTTAAACTTGCATTCAATGGTGACGAATTCAATGTATATAGAGCGCTACGTAACGTAAATCCAAGTCCGTATTTATTCTATTTCGATTATGGGGACTACCGCCTCATGGGATCTTCACCGGAATCACAAGTTTTAATAAAGGATGGAAAAGCCATCATGCACCCCATAGCCGGGACCTGTGGGAGAACCGGCAATGATGAAATAGATAAAGAAAGAGCTGATGCCCTGCTCGAAGATGCAAAAGAAAATGCCGAACACGTGATGCTGGTTGATCTCGCACGAAACGACCTGAGCAGGCAATGCTCGGAGGTTTCGGTTGTTCATTTCCGTGAGGTACAATATTATTCGCATGTAATACACCTGGTAAGTGAAGTAAAGGGTAAACTTAAAAAAGATAGCAATCCATTTGAATTGCTGGCAGTCACTTTTCCTGCGGGAACTTTAAGCGGGGCGCCGAAAATCCGTGCGATGGAACTAATCAGTGGGTATGAACCAACGGCAAGAAGTTATTACGGAGGATGTATTGGTTTTGTCGGATTCGACGGCAGTTGTACGCAAGCTATTATGATTCGCAGTTTGCTAAGCCAACGGAACACGCTAACCTATCAGGCTGGAGCGGGAATTGTTGCTGCCAGTAAACCACAATCCGAACTGGAAGAAGTAAACCATAAACTGGGTGCATTGAAACTTGCCATTGGTTTGGCGGAAAATATATAATTACGGTTATGAAAATTCTCGTTTTTGATAATTACGATTCGTTCACATATAACCTGGTTCACCTGGTTGAAAAAATTATTGGCGATAAAGTAGATGTATACCGCAATGATCAGATCCCATTAGAAAATGTACAGACGTATGATAAAATTATATTATCTCCGGGACCCGGCCTGCCTTCGGAAGCAGGTATGCTTCTCCCTTTGATAAAACAATATGCTGCTTCCAAATCTATTCTTGGTGTTTGCCTGGGTCACCAGGCTATCGGGGAAGTATTTGGTGGAAGGTTGCTAAACCTGACGAAAGTTTATCACGGTGTTGCCAGTCCTGTGAAAATCATTCCTCAGAATCCACGTAACGTTTTAGTAAATGCAGATCTTTTCAGTGGTATTCCAGATGGATTTATGGCTGGACGTTACCATAGCTGGGTTATAGATCCGAATGGATTTCCGAAATCACTGGAAGTAACGGCAACAGATACTAACGGTCATATTATGGCATTGCGTCATAAGAATTTTGATGTTCTCGGTGTACAATTTCATCCGGAGAGTGTACTTACACCTTCCGGAGAGCTGATAATGAGAAACTGGTTAGAAAGTCCTAAAGCTTAAAGCAAAAAGCTTATGGCCAGAAATTTCAGGAATGTGAAATGCGGAATAGTTAAAATGTTAGGATTGATTTCGAGAATTATTATTTGAGATTATTGCTATTTATATAATAACCTTGAGCCTTTTGCTTTAAGCTTTAAGCCTTTTGAAATGAAAAAAATTTTACAAATACTGTTTGAATATAAAACCCTCACACGCGAACAGGCAAGAGAGGTTTTGTCTAATATTTCGCATGGTCAATATAACGAGTCGGAAATGACATCATTTATAACGGTTTTCCTTATGCGAAGTATAACCATTGAAGAACTTCAGGGATTTCGGGATGCCTTGCTGGAGCTTGCAGTCAAGGCTGAGTTGGATGGAAAGGAATTCATTGATATCGTGGGTACCGGAGGAGACGGAAAAAATACTTTTAATATCTCTACACTGGCCTGTTTCATAGTTGCGGGAGCCGGGCAAAAGGTTGCCAAACATGGTAATTACGGTGCTACAAGTATCAGTGGGGCTTCCAATGTTATGGAGCAACTTGGGTATAAACTCAGTAATGATCAGGAAAAATTGAAGAGAGAAGCGGAAAAAGCTAATATTTGTTTTCTCCATGCTCCGCTTTTTCATCCTGCATTAAAAACTGTCGGCGCAATCAGAAAAAATCTGGGTATCCGTACCTTTTTTAATATGCTGGGCCCCCTGGTGAATCCGGCATCTCCCAAATTTCAATTGATAGGCGTTTATAATTTGGAGATGGCCCGCATCTATACTTATATACTGCAGAAAACAGGTTCATCATTCGCTATTATTCACAGCCTTGATGGTTATGATGAACTTTCTCTAACAGGTGATGCACGTGTAATTACAAATGAAGGTGAACGTGTTATGACGCCAGAACAATTGGGAAAGCGAATGGTTTCCCCATCCGATATTTACGGAGGAAACAGTACTGAGGAAGCAGCAAAAATATTTATTGAAATATTGAAAGGAAAGGGAACCTGGGCACAGAATGCAGTCGTTTTAGCAAACGCGGCAATGGCCTTATATTGCACGGGAGCTTATGGGGATTACGAACTAGCTTATGCGGCGGCGGTTGAAAGTCTTGAAAGTCGAAAAGCCGAAAACGCTTTAAACACTCTAATATCACTGCAATAAAAAGCCTTAGGCCTTAAGCCTTGCGCCTTACGAATGGAAAACATACTTGAAAAAATAGTTTCCTATAAGAAAGAGGAAATAGAATTGCGAAAGGCGGAATTGCCGGTTCATTTATTGGAAAAGCAACCTGGCTTTAACAGGGAAATTTTTTCAATGAAGAAATTTCTTATGGACCCTGAAAAAAACGGAATCATCGCTGAATTTAAAAAAAAATCTCCATCAAAAGGCATAATTAATGATACAGCTATTGTAGAACATGTCACTGCCGCTTATGCTCAATATGGAGCTTCGATGATTTCAGTCCTGACTGATACACCTTCATTCGGTGGCTCAACAAATGATCTGAAAAGAGCGCGTTTTAATAATCTGCCTATACTCCGGAAAGATTTTATTCTGGACCCTTATCAAATCGCAGAGTCGCGTGCGATGGGAGCTGACGTTATTCTTCTGATAGCCGCCTGCCTCCAACCGGCCCAAACCAGATCACTTGCTAAAAGGGCTCACAGACTGGGTTTGGAAGTGCTCCTGGAAATACATGAAGAAAGCGAACTCGATCACCTTTGCGAAGATGTGGATGTGGTTGGAATCAATAACCGCGACCTTAAGACATTTAATGTTGATATAAATCGGTCCATACTACTCGCGAAACGCCTGCCGTTAAAAAAATTACATATAGCCGAAAGCGGTATCCGGGATGCGGAAACTATACTGCATATGAAGGCGGCAGGATTCAATGGTTTTCTGATTGCCGAGCAATTTATGAAAGAATCCGATCCGGCGATTGCGTTTGCCTCCTTTGTTGATCAATTAAAAAAGAAACTCTATGAGAGTAAAAGTCTGCGGAATGACGCAACTCGATCAGGTAAGGAAGCTTGAAGAAATAGGTATTGATTTCGCGGGATTTATTTTTTATCCTAAATCTCCCCGCTTTGCAGGTAAGCATATAAGTGGCGACCAGATGAGAAAAGCAAAACTGCGGATAGGTAAGGTGGGTGTTTTTGTGAATATGCCCTATGAGCAGATGATGCATATAGTGGATGAATACGGACTTGATATAGTCCAGCTTCATGGAGATGAAACGCCCCGGGCTTGTGAACAGATAGCAAATTATGTTACGGTAATAAAAGTTTTTCGGCTTGGAGAGAATGATCCGATTTCCTGGATAACCAAACCTTACGATGATTCCTGCGATATGTTCCTCTTCGATACCCTTGGCGTGGGATACGGAGGAACGGGTAAGAAATTCAATTGGGATCTCATGAAGCCCGCTGGAATTGATAAATTATTTTTTCTGAGCGGGGGTATTGAACCTGAAGACACGGACAAACTCAAATCATTTTTTAAAGAAGAAGTTTCAAAAAAGCTTTTCTCTATAGATATAAATAGCCGGTTTGAAATCCAAAGCGGACTAAAAGACCTTGATAAAATAGAAAAATTTTATAAATCGCTGAACACTAAATAAATTTTAAGATGACAGAACCAAAAATATTTCATCAGCCCAGCGAAAAGGGTTATTACGGTGAATTCGGAGGCGCATTCATTCCTGAAATGTTATTCAGTAATGTGGAGCAACTCAGAATCCGATACCTTGAAATTATAAAAGATCCTGTATTTATCAGCGAATTTGACTTGCTACTGAAGGATTATGCAGGCAGACCCACTCCTTTATATTTTGCTGGCAGACTTAGTGATAAATATGGAACGAATATTTTTCTAAAACGGGAAGATCTCTGTCACACCGGAGCACATAAAATTAATAATACCATTGGTCAGATATTGCTTGCTCAGAGACTCGGAAAAAAAAGGATTATTGCCGAAACTGGCGCTGGACAACATGGTGTTGCCACAGCAACGGTCTGTGCTCTGAAGGGACTTGAATGTATTGTTTATATGGGTGAAAAAGATATTCAGCGCCAGGCACCCAATGTGGCACGAATGAAAATGCTTGGTGCGACTGTAGTGCCGGCAACCAGTGGAAGCAAAACCCTTAAGGATGCGACTAATGAAGCGATCCGGGACTGGATTAATCACCCTGTAGATACACACTATATCATAGGGAGCGTGGTCGGTCCCCATCCTTATCCGGATATGGTTGCAAGGTTTCAAAGTGTAATCAGTGCTGAATTAAAATGGCAACTGAAAGAAAAAACCGGAAATGAGAACCCGCATGCAGTAATTGCCTGCGTAGGTGGCGGAAGTAATGCTGCCGGAGCATTCTACCATTTTCTGGATGAATTGCAGGTTCGACTTATTGCCGTTGAAGCAGCCGGAGAAGGAATTGAGAGCGGCAGATCTGCTGCAACAACCAGTCTGGGCACTAGGGGTATCCTTCACGGTAGCCGAAGTTTGGTAATGCAGACAAATGACGGACAAGTGGTAGAACCCCATAGCATTTCGGCTGGTTTAGACTATCCTGGTATCGGTCCTCTCCACGCTTATTTATTCGTTACAGGGAGGGCTTTATTTTACAGTGCAACAGATACAGAAGCATTAAATGCGGCTTTTTTGCTTGCTAAACTGGAAGGAATCATTCCCGCTCTTGAATCTGCACACGCCCTGGCCATATTGGAAAAAATCAGATTTGAAAAAGAAGAGAATGTTGTGATATGCCTGAGCGGGAGAGGCGATAAGGATCTGGATACATATATGAAAGCCATGGAAGGCTTAAAGCTAAAAGCTTAAAGGCTAAAGCTAATTTTGGATTTGAAAATGGAATACAGCCAACTGTCAACCTAAAACAATGAGCCGAATCAAAGAATTATTCTTGAGGAAAAAACAAAATGTGCTGAATGTGTATTTTACCGCGGGTTATCCTGCTTTAAATGACACACTCACCGTTCTGAAAGCACTCCAGGATGCAGATGCTGATATGGTTGAGCTTGGAATGCCTTATAGCGATCCTCTGGCGGATGGTCCCGTAATCCAATTCAGCAGTGCTAAGGCTCTTGCAAATGGAATGACGATTCTAAAACTTTTTGATCAATTGAAGAATTTTAGAAAAGAAATTCAACTACCAGTATTATTAATGGGTTATATGAATCCAATTCTTCAGTATGGATTTGAAAATTTTTGCCGTGATGCAGCGGAAGTAGGAGTAGATGGTCTGATACTACCTGATCTGCCGGTATTTGAATTTGAAAATGAATTTGCTACAATTGTCAGAAAATACAACCTGGATTTTATTTTTCTCGTTACTCCGGAAACGGAAGAAATAAGAATCCGGAAATTGGACCAGCAAAGTAGTGGATTTCTTTATGCCGTTTCTTCTTCATCCACAACTGGTAAAAATATGGCAATAAATCATCAGGAGAATTATTTCAATAAACTCAGATCAATGGGACTTAAAAATCCGGTGATGATTGGTTTTGGCATAAAAGATAAATCCGGTTTTTCTAAAGCCTGCTCATTTGCAAACGGAGCAATTATTGGAACAGCATTTATTAATATCCTGGAAAATGCTTCTTCGCAGGAGATCCCTGTCCGGATAAGGGATTTCATAAATTCCTTCAAATGAAGATAGTTATCATAAAATATAATGCTGGTAATATAAGGTCAGTTTTGTTTGCTTTGGAACGGATTGGCGCTGAAGCTCAGGTAACGGATGATCCGGATCTTATCTGTTCTGCAGATAAAATTATTTTTCCTGGTGTAGGTGAAGCAAATTCCGCAATGAATTATTTAAAGGAAAGGAAACTGGATATATTAATTAGGAATTTACAGCAACCAGTACTCGGAGTTTGCCTGGGTATGCAATTGTTATGCGCATATTCAGAAGAAAATGATACTGAATGTCTGGGAATTTTCAGTGAAACTGTTAGGAAATTTATTCCATCTGAAGATAAACCACTCAAAGTGCCCCAGATTGGATGGAACAATATTTATGATTTAAATTCAATCCTTTTTAATGGCATCATTGAAAACTCCTTTTGTTATTTTGTTCATAGCTATTATGCAGGTCTTGGAAAAACTACAATAGCAAAAACAGACTATGTACAACCTTATAGCTCGGCGCTGCATAAAGGAAACTTTTATGGAGTTCAGTTTCATCCGGAGAAAAGCGCCGGAGTGGGAGAGCGAATCCTGGAAAATTTTATACAATTTTAGTTTCAACATATGCCTATAGAAATAATTCCGGCTATTGATATCATGCATGGAAAATGTGTACGGTTGACTCAGGGCGATTATTCCAGCCAGAAAATTTATAATGAACATCCTTTGGAAGTAGCCCGACAATTTGAAGATGCGGGACTTAAAAGATTACATCTCGTAGATCTGGATGGTGCAAAGGAAGGGAGAGTAAAAAACTGGAATGTATTGGAAACTATTGCAGGGAAAACCAACCTTCTCATAGACTTTGGCGGGGGAATCGGGACTGTCAAAGATCTCGAGATAGTTTTTGAGTCCGGTGCACTCCTGGCTACCGTAGGAAGTATCGCCGTCCGGAACGAAAGTCTTTTGCTTGAATGGATGATGGTTTATGGACCTGGAAAGTTTTTACTGGGCGCTGACGTGCGGGATGAAAAAATTTCCATCAGTGGATGGCAGGTGGACACGGATATCCTGATTTACGATTTTATTGAAAAATATATGAAGGCCGGAATTCAACAGATTTTTTGCACAGATATTAACCTGGATGGAGCGATGAAGGGACCCTCACTGGAATTGTATAAAAAAATTCTGACTCAGTTTCCAGACCTGCATTTTATAGCAAGCGGTGGAATACGTTCGCTGGATGATATTTATCAACTGAAAGAAACCGGATGCAAGAGTGCTATTATCGGAAAAGCTATTTATGAAGGATTGATTACACTCAAGGATCTATCGCATGTTAACTAAAAGAATAATACCCTGTCTGGATATTAAAAACGGACGCACCGTAAAGGGAACAAATTTTATCGATCTACGTGATGCAGGAGATCCGGTAGAACTTGGTGCACGATATACAGCTGAGGGAGCAGATGAACTTGTATTCCTGGACATTACAGCTACTCACGAGAAAAGAAAAACTTTAAGTGAGCTGGCACTTCGAATAGCTCATCATATAAACATACCTTTTACGGTGGGAGGCGGTATTTCGTCAGTAGAAGATGTCAGTGTTTTATTGGAAAACGGAGCAGATAAAATTTCAGTAAATACTGCGGCTTATAAAAACCCCAAATTGATAGAGGAACTGGCTAGAGTATTTGGGAGTCAGTGTGTGATGCTGGCCATTGACGCAAAAAAAGAAACAGATGGGAAATACTATGTCTATTTAAATGGAGGCAGGGTTGCAACAGAAACCAATTGTCTGGATTGGGCAAAACGGGGGGTTGAATTGGGTGCCGGAGAAATACTACTTACATCTATGGATCATGACGGTACGAGAAATGGATTCGCAGTAGAATTAACTTGTTTACTTGCCGAATATCTGTCTGTTCCGGTTATTGCTTCCGGAGGAGGAGGAAATATGGCACATTTTTCGGAGATTTTTAAAGTGGGAAAAGCGGATGCAGCACTTGCTGCAAGTATTTTTCATTTTAGGGAAATACCTATTCCCGTTCTAAAAGAATATCTGAAGGATGAAGGTATCAGCATAAGAATATAATTTTGAACTATGGAAATCAATTATTCAAAATACAATGATGGCCTGGTGCCGGCCGTTATTCAAGACGACCAGACAAACAGGGTACTAATGCTGGGATTTATGAACCAGGAAGCACTAGATAAAAGCAGGAAAACCGGTAAAGTAACTTTTTATAGCAGATCAAAAAAAAGACTTTGGACTAAAGGTGAGGAAAGTGGTCATTTTCTTATTTTAAAGGATATCAAAATAGATTGTGACCAGGACAGCCTGTTGATTAAGGCAAGTCCCGTTGGCCCGGTTTGCCATACAGGTGCTGATACTTGCTGGAACGAGAAAAATGAAGGAGACGAATTTTTAACAAAACTTCAGAGGATTATTCTGGATAGGAAAAATCACCAGAAAGAAAACTCTTATATCTCCGGATTGTTTAGGAAGGGAATTAATAAGATTGTACAGAAAGTGGGGGAAGAAGCAGTGGAACTTATTATTGAGGCAAAGGATCAGAATGATGCTCTATTCCTGAATGAAGCTGCTGATCTCCTTTTTCATTATCTTATTTTATTAGAAGCGAAGGGGCATAATTTAAAGGACGTTACAGACGTTCTTCAGGTCAGACACGATAAAAAAACTACATGAAAAAATATATTATCTTATTCGGTTTATTCATCGGAACGGTACAGGCCCAGCAAAAGAAGGCGGCCGGGTTTCATATTCAAGGACATATTAAAGGTCTAAGTGAAAATTCATTTGTTATCCTGACAGACGCAAATAAACCGACAGATACACTGGCGCGTGGAACAGTGAAAGCAGGAGTTTTTATTTTAAACGGACAGGTAGCAGAACCAAATCTCGTCATTTTGAATTTTGTTTCTGCCAATAAAAAAGCTCCTGTTTTCATTGGCAATGAAACTCTGACGCTGAATGGCGATATTGAAAACCTGACAGGTATGGAGGTTAAGGGATCACCCAGTGAATCAGATTTTCAATTCTTCGAACAGGAATTTAATCCATACTTTGCCCGGATCAATCAACTCGGTCAGCTGGCCAATTCTCCAGGTGCTGCATTAAAAAAAGATTCTATCGGGGATGCTTATCAGATCGCAGTTATGACCATCCAGTTAAAAGTGGATAGTTTTATACAGAAGCGAAAATCTTCCTATGTAAGTCCTTTTTTACTGGTCGTAGTAAATCAGTTATCCGACGACGTTTTTTTATTAGAAAAACGATATCAGAGTTTATCTCCAGAGGTGCAACAAAGTATGTATGGTAAATTTATCCTGGAACAAATAGATAATGGCAAGGTTGGGGCTGTAGGAACAGAAGCTATGGATTTTATCCAGACAGATACATCGGGGGTCCCTGTGAGCCTTTCTTCTTTTAAAGGAAAATATGTTTTGGTAGATTTCTGGGCCAGCTGGTGCAAACCATGCAGGATGGAAAATCCAAATCTGGTTGCTGCTTATGAAAGATTTAAGGCAAAAAATTTTACAGTTTTAGGTGTTTCCCTTGACAGAAGCCGGGATGCCTGGGTGAAAGCCATTCAGGACGATAAATTGGTCTGGTCTCAGGTGAGTGATTTGAAATTTTGGAATAATGCAGTTGCTATGCAATACAGAATACAGCAAATTCCCCAGAATTTTCTTATAGATCCGAATGGAAAGATCGTTGGCAAAAATCTTCGCGGAACAGATTTGGATTCCAGGCTTTGTGCGTTGCTTGGTTGCAATTAACCAGGAACCAACTGCCTCTTATATAACTGTACTGCATTTTCGAAACCCAGATAAAGTGCGTCAGAAATCAAAGCGTGTCCTATGGATACTTCCTTTAACCAGGGAATTTGTTCAGCAAAATATTTTAAATTCTCGAGATCAAGATCATGACCTGCATTTATACCTAATCCGATTTCTTTAGCTCTCGTTGCTGCTTTAAGATATGGTCCGACAGCATGCTCCTTATTCTCATGAAATTTTTTTGAATATGCTTCTGTATACAATTCGATCCGGTCAGTTCCTGTATCTGCAGCAGCTTCAATCATGGCGGTTACAGGATCAACAAAAATGGATACCCGTATGCCTGCTTTTTTAAAAACCGGAATAATACTTTTGAGATATCCTGAATAACGGATGGTATCCCATCCATGGTTTGAAGTGATCTGACCAAGCGCGTCGGGAACCAGTGTAACCTGATCGGGTTTTGCAGCGAGGACAAGGTCAATGAATTTTTTCTCTTCGCAATTCCCCTCAATATTGAATTCAGTCCGGATAATTTTTTTTATATCGAAAACATCCTTGTAACGGATATGACGCTCATCAGGCCTGGGGTGAACTGTAATACCACCAGCACCAAATCGCTGGGCATCAACGGCTGCTTTTATAACATCCGGGTTATTGCCACCCCTGCTGTTCCGAAGTGTAGCAAATTTATTTATGTTTACAGATAACCTTATCATATCACAAAAGTAAGGCTAAAGCTAAAAGCCTAAAGCCAACCGTCATCATATTCAACGGTCATTTCTGAAATAAAGAAAGGGCCTGGAAAGGCCCCGTCTAATCCTTATAAAAGTGCAGTTTTAAAACTTGGTAACAGTGTTTAGAACTTTGTAAGTATTGAACTATATAAAATGTTTGAATCTGTGTTTTTTACACTTAATTGATATATGCCCACTTCTAAAGCATTAACATTATCAACATGAATCTGATTTTTTCCCTGGTTCACATTAACTCCCATCATGCGCAGAATCCTACCCATCTGATTGGAAAGTACTATGATGCAGTGATCTTCTGAATCAGCACTTATTTCTATGGTAATGTCGTCACTAAATTTTTCAGGGTATGTTGCAATTTCCATATAAGCATTGGATTTGCTTGTAAACTCGTCTACAGAGAAATACATTACTGGTTATTATTATTGTTTGGTAATTTCCTTTCCTGTGTTTTAACAGGGATGGGGATCAGTCGCATGTTCTCATAACTGGATCTGTTTTGCGCTGCTTCAGAAATCAGCTCTTTAATGGTATCAAGTAAAATTTGGATCGATTTCATAAGGTTGATTTGGATATATTATATCGATTTACCTGCCAGAACTTAATATGCTTAAAATCATTGGGTTATGAAATGAATATGGGGTAGAATTATCCCTGTTTGGGAAAACTGCATTCTTTTTTGGACAGTCTCTCTAAAAGCGGGTAATAAGTTTAAGGTTTAGAATTCGTGGGGTAAGTCTTTGTGGCATGGCATAGGTTGTATTGGAGAAGTCTTTTACAAAGAGATAAGAAATTGTATTCTCTCTGTTGATCACATTGAATATTTCCAGGGTGGCCCAGATATTATCTAGTTTGCGGAAAGGATTATGGGATCTGCGGTTTGCTTTATCATTATCAAGCAGCAACGCACTGAATCCTATATCCGCGCGTATATAAGGATCAATGGTAAGAGCATCGCGATATTTGACGCTTCCGGGAACACTATAAGGCAGATTGCTCCCGTAAATGAGGTTGAGATAGACTTTAAAGTTTTTATTCGTTGAAAGATAATCCTGTATGAACATACCTAGTGTAAATAACCTGTCCGTTGGCCTTCGGATCCATCCCTGCTTTACAAGGGTACTGTCCACCGGTCTGTTCAGTGAGTCAAGCATATAATCGTAATATGTGGCTCCATTTATTTTTTCTTTCGTTTGCATGATACCTATACTGATCCAGCTTTCTGCATCTTTCACGAGATTTGCAAATAACCTTCCTTCCACACCAACAGCATAAGCTTTTGCATTATTTTCAGCATAATACTGAATACTTACATTATTTATATTATAAGGATTTACATTCCAAAGATCTTTATAATAGGCTTCCACAGAAAGGCGGAATGGTTTTTCATTTTCCTTGAAGTTGATGTCAAAACCAGCAGTGGCTTGAAAACTTTGTTGAGCTTTTACTCCAGGATTAATTATCCCGTCCTGTGCGCGGAGTTCACGATAAAAAGGTGGCTGGTCATATATTCCAATAGCTGCTTTATAAACGATATCCTGAGTGCTATGAGCAGGTTTCCAGGATATACCCATTCTTGGAGAAAATAACAATTGCCTGGTGAATGTATTATAATTTAACCTTGCACCTGCTTGCAGGGTAAAAGCGGGATATTTTTTTAAACTGATATTATCCTGAAAAAATCCATTGAATCGTCCAATGTTCAAATTATTATTTCCATTCACAACATAATTGAGATTGAGTGAGCCTGGCTGATAAGGTAGTGAATAACCAACCGAATCTTCGTAAATCCATTCATGTAATTGATCATGGATTGTCTGTAATTCAGCACCAAGACCCCATTGCAGGTACTGATTTTCCATATTCAGGTAGCCTTTATAGTTAAAACTATATAAATGAATATCCAGGTTATCCCGGGCAAAATTCTGATTGCTTCCAATACCCAGTGGGTTTACGATTTTGCCAAAATCGGGACTCGAAATATCAAAATCTCTTTCGCCGAATAAATAATCACCTGTAATATCATAATTCTGGTTTTCTATATCGCTGAAAGTAGAGAGCATCCACTTAAATTTCAGATTTTTGTTTATCTGCTGATTCCAGGTGAGCCCGGCGAGACCGGTTTTATATTTATCTGCTTCCTGTCCGCTAAAAAATATATCCAGCCCCAGGTTTGCTGTAAAATAAGGGGAGAAGACGGCAGTACTTAGCTGTGCCGACAAGGGAACGAGGTTGAAAGAAGTCTGAGAGTATACCGTGAATAATTCAAGTGAATTTTTTTGGTTAAACTGATAACTGAATAGCCCCTGGATATCTGAAGAAGAAGGAATATAATCACCTTTTACTTCCTGCGAGCTTAGGAGGGTCGCGAAACTCCGGTTCCTGGCTCCTACGATATAACTGAATTTTTTATTCTTAGAAACACCTTCCAGTTCCAGACCTTGTTCTAATAAACTTATATATGCTGATCCGCCGAATTCTGCAGGTTTTTTATATTGAATATCCAAAACGGAAGAAATTTTATCACCATATTTTGCCTGGAAGCCTCCATTATAAAAATTGACGTTGCGGGTCATTTCAGGATTAATAAAACTCAAACCTTCCTGTTGCGCATTGCTAACCAGATAAGGTCTGAATATTTCATAGTCATTTACATAAATAAGATTCTCATCGTAATTTCCTCCTCTGACTGAATATTGCGAGGTAAGTTCATTATTGGATCCGACGTACACTTTAATCAAACTTTCAATTCCTCCTATAGGTGTAGGAATATTGATTGCGTCTTTGGGATTGATTCGTATGAGACCGGCTTCCTTCCGGTCTCTTTCATCTGTAACCGTTATATTTTGCAGGTTCGAAACCGATCTTTCCATCCTTATAACTATCCGTTCTTCTTCTTTGTCATTTAGAATAAAATTTTGCTGGAGGTTTTTATATCCTGTATAGGAAAAAACAAGCGCAAAAGCCTTATCGGCTGGAACATGCATTCGGAAAGTACCTGAATCGGAGCTTATCAGACCGGTTTCCCGACCAAGTAAAATAATTGAAACCTTTGCCAGGGGGTGTTCGTTTTCGTCCAATATTTTTCCGGTTACAATCGCTCCAGATTTTTGGGCAAGCAATTGTATATAAGGAATTAATAAAAGGAATATGAGAATATTTCTTCTCATACGATCCGCTTCAGCAGACGGATTGTTTCTTTTGGATCCTTTGACTGGAAAATGCTACTGCCCGCTACCAGAACATCCGCACCTGCCTGCACAAGGTCGGGTAATGCCACCATCCACTTCAATAAGTATTTCTTTTCCTGTTTTAAGGATCATTTTTTTCATTTCACGTACCTTTTCCAGGGAGTGGGGAATAAAGGATTGTCCACCAAAACCAGGATTCACTGTCATTATAAGAACGTGATATAAGTCTTCAAGAATATCTTTAAGGAATTCAACCGGCGTGTGCGGATTGATTGCTACGGCTGGTTTCATTCCCAGAGAACGGATCTGCTGGATATTGCTATGAAGGTTTTTGCAAGTTTCCAAATGTACAATCAGGACGTCCGCACCTGCTTTTTTAAATGCAGGGGTAAGTTTTTCCGGTTCTTCAATCATCAGGTGTACATCACAAATTTTTTTCGTTGCTTTCCGGATATGCTCAATAACAGGAATACCGTAACTGATATTTGGAACAAACCTTCCATCCATTACATCCAGGTGAAACCAGTCCGCCTCACTCTCATTTAACATTTTACATACCTTTTCTAGGTGAAGAAAATCAGATGCAAGAAGGGAAGGAGCAATCAGGCTCATGAATTTATTTTAACAGACTGAATAAACAAATGTACTGTTAGTGCAAAGGATGAGCAAATCCTGTGTCGAGGATGTCCAACCTTTGTCTTGCCTCAGTAAAATTCTTATCCAGCGAAATCGCTTTCCGATAACTATTAATGGCGTCCATTTTCCTGTTTTGGGCTTCATAGCAACGTCCCAGCCAATAATAAGCATCCGGATCTGTACTGGTAACGGTAATGGCCATGTTAAAAGTCTTTATGGCAGCATTAAAATTTTTCATTTGGAAATAGGCTCTTCCTTTTTCAAGATAAGCATCTGTAGTTTTCCAGTCCCGAAGTATACAGGAATCAAACTGCATAATAGCTTTCGGGTATTGTTTCACGTTGGCATAATATATACCTTTTATAAAGAATGGATCAATCAGTATGCGTGTAGAATCGTGTTTCAGTATATAGTCGCAGATCTCCAAAGCCCTGGAGTTTTTTTGTTCAGCATATAAATGTGCAAGTTCCAGCCCGTAGGTGTCCACTCCCTGAACGGAATAAGCTTTTTGAAGGGCATTGATCGCGCGGACTGTATCTTTTAAGGTTTCCAGTAACATCGCTTTTTCGAAATAAGTTTCAGGATCCAGTGAATCCTTAGAGATCATTT
>Ga0207001_1023_pt1 | contig 22138 bp, 21 predicted proteins | sample Alteio_BWMinCont_91_FD_153481 | JGI IMG/M metagenome (GOLD analysis project Ga0207001, IMG submission 153481) | Enriched cells from forest soil in Barre Woods Harvard Forest LTER site, Petersham, Massachusetts, United States -... | ecosystem: Environmental > Terrestrial > Soil > Temperate forest >... | reverse complement strand
TTAAATATTGTGAAATACAACATTTTATTGTGTTTTGAGCTATAATATATTAACTCAAGGAAATAGAGGAATGACTACAATGGGTATTTCAATAAATTTAGATAAAAAATTAATTCAGGAGGCAAAATCACAAAGCAAAGTATTGAGCCGTTCTGTGCCTAAGCAAATAGAACATTGGGCTAGAATAGGTCGAATAGCGGAAGATAATCCTGACCTCAATTATATTCAAATAAAGGATATGCTTTTAGGTATTCAAGATTATCACGAGGGTTATGTTGAGGAATACAAACGCGGAACCTTATGAAAATTAACATCGCCAATACTTTTAAGAAAGCTGCAAAAAAGTTGTCGAAAACTCATATAGCGCTTCTAGAAGATGCAATTGAGGAGATATCCAAGGATGTTGAAATTGGCGAATTGAAGAAGGGCGATCTTGCTGGAATACGTGTCTATAAGTTTCATATTCATTCACAGCTAATGCTAATGGCCTATATCTTTGAAGCTCCAACTTTAACGCTTCTTTCACTTAGCACTCATGAGAATTTTTATAGAGATTTAAAAAGAAAGAAAATAAATTAAAGGTCCTCGCTCGTTTAATCTGCAGCGTCAAGTGATGGAACAAACCCACCATAAGTACAATCTCGGCGTTATCTGACATTTTTTTTGCAAGCTGCGCTACAGCTTACTCTTTTCCGCCCTAACCCCAATAAAGTGGCTATTCTACAGGCAGAAACTCTCCACACTCTTAAAGCTTAAGACATGTTAAAATAACACTAACGACTCTGAATAAATGTGTAAGGAGCGCCATGAGTAATCTTAGATTGTTCATGTGGCAAGGAGCCTTACTGATAGGGAGCATCACATTAAGTTTTTCGCTTGCTGGAAAAACTTTTGCACAAACTAACATGACATCGCCACCAGTGCATACCGTGCCATTAGCTGCGAAAGCTTATGCGCGCCTGCAGCAGGCATTATCTTTTTATGAGATAGCGGCATCCCATCCTGAAACTTTTCCTTGGCCCACTATTCCTGAAACAAAATTGCTGCATAGCGGTGATCGCGATAGTGCAATTTTATTAATTAGGCAACGCTTGCGTACCACAGGGGATTTAGCTGCTAATATTCCTGATTCAAAAAAATATGATGATGACTTAGAAAAAGCGATTATTAGATTTCAGTGGCGTCACGGTTTGAAATCCGATGGAGTCATTGGAGAGCATACACGGGAAGCAATGAATGTTTCTCCGCAGGATCGCGTCAAACAGATTCAAATTAATATGCAACGCTGGGCACATTTAGAAAAAATTCTGGGAAATCGATTTGTCATGGTGAATGTGCCGGAGTTTCAATTGCATTTGTTTGATCATGACCAGGAACGTTTAACCATGAAAGTGATCGTTGGCAAACCGTCACGACCAACGCCGGACATTACGTCTAAAATTACACGCTTAATCTTTAATCCCCGTTGGAGCGTTCCGCATTTGATTGCGCAGCGTGACATTGTACCAAAGGTCTTGGCCGATCCTAATTATCTCAGCAACAATCAAATTCGTATTTTTAATAATGAAGAAGCTAACGCTTATGAAATTAGCCCGCAAGAAGTGGATTGGAGTAATGCGCAAGAAAATGGTTTTCATTATCACTTCAAACAAGATCCCGGATTTAATAATGCATTAGGCTTGGTAAAATTTGAATTTGTAAATACGCATGATATTTATTTGCATGATACACCCTCTAAAAATTTGTTTGATCAAGAAATTCGTGCATTTAGCTCCGGATGCGTGCGTTTAGAAAAACCGTTTAGCTTAGTGGATTATTTGACCCAAGGGGATGCTAGTATCGATCACGATATTATTCGTGAAAAATTAAATGATAAAACCACGGCAATTTTTAAATTAGATCACTCAATACCCATTATTATTACTTATATTACTGCCTGGGTTGATAATAATAATATTGCACATTTTATTAATGATATTTATGGTGAAGATGGTATGACAGCAAGCGTGCAAGCTCGCGCCGATGAAGAAATGGTGAATGAGCTAGAACAAGCTCCGCCTGAAAATCAAAGCTTTAGCAATTAAAAAAACAGCGTCATTGCGAGCGCCCCAACCCTTCGTGGTAAACATCAGATACGAACTTTAAGAAGCTTGTCATCCCGCGCAGCTTTTAGCGCGGGACCCAGCGACTTCGGCTGGTCCTGCGTCAGACGCTGGGTCCCGCGCTAAAAGCTGCGCGGGATGACAAGATTTATCCTTAGAAGCGCAATGACGGCTTTTTTTTAAAAGATATGGGTAAGGCTATGGCTTAGTCTGGTCTACAATATGATACAATTAGGCTTTGGATATATAATTCGCGCATGCAAATCAAACCGTTCAAAACAATTTATGTGGCTCACCCTGATTTTCTCGATGATCTATGCACTGAACTCCAAGATGTGTCTACAGTGATTGGCAATTTGGTGTTTTCGCCACTCGAAAAGAAAGACTGTTGCTTCGCTTTGGATATTTGGCATGAGCCCGTTTTAATTGAGTTTCCATCCATTTCTGCGGCCGCAAAAATTCTACGTGCTGCGGGAAAATTTTGGTATCTCCACCCCATCGAAAATATCCGCCGCGCGCGCTTAATCGAAGCTGAATTACGAAAATTGCCCGAACTGCACAGCGAATTCCCTCTCTTGCCATCCCACGACATAGGCTGTTTTAGTTTGCTAGATAAAAATACCTTAGTGTATAGCCGACGGCGCTTGAAAAAATCCCCTTTGGGTTACTTTCCTTTTATTGAAGATAAAAAAAATCCGCCTAATCGCGCCTATTTAAAATTGTGGGAAGCATTAAGTTTGCTAAATACACTTCCTGCAGCACCTGATATTGCAATCGATTTAGGTGCGTCTCCTGGCGGATGGACATGGGTCATGCAAAAGCTCGGGGCCACCGTCATTGCTGTTGACAAAGCTCCACTTGAAAAAACCATAATAACGCTTCCCCGCGTCTCTTTCTTAAACCAAAGTGCCTTTGCCCTTGAACCCCATTTTTTTAACGAAAAGATTAATTGGCTGCTATGTGATGTCGCGTGCTATCCACAGCGAACCTTGGATTTGGCAGAGCATTGGATCGCGTCAGGTAAGGTCGAAAAGATGATTCTGACCGTGAAATTACAAGGTAAAACCGACTTTGCTATTTTAGAAAAGTTTCGAGCTATCCCAGGTGGGCGGCTAATCCACTTATTTTGGAACAAACATGAAGTCACCTTTTTTTGGGGTGTATCTTTTTCGTAATTTTGATACGATACCGCCCCTTCAATACTAACGAGAGCAGAGCAGCCAATGAGCTTACCCATATTACGCCTCAAAAAAAATGAGGAACGTCGCTTACGTGCCGGTCACGTTTGGATTTATAGCAATGAAATCGACACAAAATTCTCCCCTTTAAAAGATTTACTACCCGGCCAAGAAGTCAAAGTTGTGGCATATGATAAGTCTTTGTTGGGAGTTGCCTACGTTAACCCCCACTCGCTTATTACAGGGCGTCTCATCGGTCGAAAGCTGAAGGACGTGCTGAGCTTGGAACTTTTAACAAAACGTCTTCACGACGCTAATTCTTGGCGAGAAAAGGCTTTTGGTACGGCATTTTATCGAATGGTTTTTGGTGAAAGTGATTTGCTGCCGGGTCTCGTTGTCGATCGCTTTGACATGCATCTTGTCGTTCAAATCAATACCGCGGGCATGGAAGCCAAGAAAGACCTTATTATAGAAGCCCTTCGCGCTGTACTACCCCATACCGAAAGCATTTTGCTCCGCAATGATAGTCCATCACGGTCTACGGAGGGTCTAGCAATCTATGTTGAAGCAGCTTTTGGCACACCACCAGATCAAATTCAGCTAGAGGAAAATGGCGTTGCATTCATAGCACCGCTCTGGGAAGGCCAAAAAACCGGTTGGTTCTATGATCATAGACTCAATCGCTTACGTTTAAAAGAATACGTGCAGAACCGCAAAGTACTCGATATGTTTTGCTATTTGGGCGGCTGGGGTATTCAAGCAGCGCAATTTGGCGCACGAGAAGTCGTCTGCGTAGATTCTTCAGCGCTGGCAATCGATGTCGTTGCCAAAAACGCGGCGCTAAATCAAGTCGACGCGAAAGTCAAAACTCGATGCGAGGATGTATTCATTGCCTTAAAAAATTTGGCAGAGGAACAGGAAAAATTTGACGTCATCATTTTAGATCCTCCAGCCTTCGTCAAAAAAATAAAGGATAAAAAAGAAGGCTTAATCGCGTATCAACGAATAAACGAAGCAGCATTAAAACTGCTAGAACCAGGCGGATTTTTATTTTCTTGTTCGTGCTCTATGCATGTGAACTACGAAGATTTGGTACAAGTGTTACGACGCGCAAGCTTAAATTCAAAATGTGATTTGCAGATTATTGAACGCGGTCATCAGGCGCAAGATCATCCTATCCACTTAGCCATTCCAGAAACAGATTATTTAAAAATGATAGTCGTGCGAAAGTTAGCAGGATAAGAGTGGGATGTAAAAAAGGTAAGTTATACTTTGACAGACCTTAAATGAAGAGAAGGTGCGCGTAGCACCTTCTCTTGTCACTCGTTTTACTTTCTCTTGGTTTTCGTGCCGCCCTTTTTCTTTTTAACTGGCATGGTATCTTCTCCTGGAAGGTTGAAAAAGTTAGCTCGATAGACTCGAACAATTTCATTATAACTCCTCTAGAAGTTTTGTGAATAGTTTATTGACTTTTTCACAAAAAAATTGAAAATATTTCGCAAAATATTAGGGTTATTACTTAAGGCCATTAAGGTTATCTCTATTAAAAAAATGCGAAATCATGTGTCATATAAAAAATTTCAGATAAAAAAAACCTCCCCGAAGGGAGGAAAAGTTTAGCGCGTAGGGTAAGAAATTAATTTTTTACAAGTGACTTTTGATCGGCGGAGATTGCTTGCAAAATCTTGAGTGCTTCATAGAGTTGAAAATCTTGTTGCGCAAGGTCACTATAATCCGTAATTTCTTTTAAGGTTTTGGTCACTGAAGTATCGCTATTCTTGCCATTTAAATGATTCTTTAATTCAAATTCACGGATAGGCCCCATAATAGAAGTATCGCCAGTCACCCCGGTCACTTTAAGATTTTCAACAGCAACATCAGGCTTGATACCTTCATTTTGAATTTGGCGTCCAGCTGGTGTGTAATACAGTGCGGTTGTAAGTTTTAAAGCGTGGGTTTTGTCTAAAGGAATAACGGTTTGTACGGAACCTTTTCCAAAGCTGCGAATACCAACTATGGTTGCGCGATGATAATCTTGTAAGGCACCGGCAACAATTTCAGATGCTGATGCACTGCCCTCATTAATTAAGATAATAATTGGCACCCCATTTAAAATATCGATCGAGTCAGCTTTAGCTTCGTATTGTAGTTGCGGTAAATGACCTTTTGTGTAAACAATACGTTTTTGATTTTCTTTTAAATTTTTGCTATCTAAAAATGAATTAACAATTTTCACGGCGCTATCCAGCAAACCACCAGGATTATTTCGTAAATCTAACACTAACCCTTTTAAAGGACCTTTAGCATTTTTTTGCAGATCCTTAATAGCCTTGACCATTAACGCCGGTGTTGGATCTTGGAATTGACTGATGCGTACATAAGCGTAGCCATTATCAAGCATTTTGCTTTTTACGGTATCAATGTGAATAGTGTCACGCGTTAAATTAAATTTTAACGGTTTATCCTCACCTTTACGCAACACAGTCAGTAATATGGTCGAGCCTTTTTTGCCGTGAATTTCGTTAATGGCATCACTGACAGACATATTGTTGACAAGTTTGTTATTGATACCAACGATATAGTCGCCTGATTTCATACCCGCTTTTGATGCAGGAGTGTCGTCGATTGGGCTGATGACTTTCAGTACGTCATATTCACCCGTTACTTCTATGCCGATGCCACCAAATTCACCGCTAGTTTCCATTACTAAAGTCTTATAAGCATCTTCATCTAAATATTCAGAATGCGGATCCAAGCCTGAGACAATACCGCGAATAGCATTTTCTAATAATTTCTTTTCGTCAATCGGCTTGACATAAAACTCATTGATAAGCGCTATCGTATTGGTAAAGCGCGAGACGTCATTTTCTTGTAAAGATTGACTACCGGCAGGCTCGGGAGTCGATATAGGTGTCGTCATTTCAGTCGGCAACTTGGGAATTTCAGGCACGCCCTTCAGTTGCTCTCCAAACGCTGATAAAGGTATTCCCAAAAACAATGTGAGGGCAAGAAATCTGATAATCGTTTGGAGAGGTTTTGATTTCATCGCATTATTCCCTTTATAGGTCAGAAATAGAAATGATCTCGTTATATTAATTATAGCTCATCTATAAACTTCCATGTGGGATATACAGAGAAAACAATGCGTTATAAATGGACAAACAGTTTTTAAAAAATCCATTTAAATTATTACTGTTATGAATTTATTCCGCGACATAAAGAGATGGCCTTGCCTCAAAGTGCTGTTTTATCGTGTTTTAGTTGCCTGTTAGAGATAAAACAAGCAAATAGTGTTTTATATAATAATAAATGTACGCACCGAGGTTTTTTTGACATAAAATGCTATTCAAGATATTGAATCTAATTTGCTTTTAGGACAATGGATTTGAAGCCTATTTATTTAAGAGCCAGATCTTTTATACTAGGATTTTGACGATACCAAAAAAGGATAATAGCCGTGACCTCTGAAAATACGCCAATACGCAAAATAGTCATTGAGCAGCGCAAAAAATTTTCCGAGTCATGCCTTTGGCGTATGCAGCGAGCCTATTTCGACCAGGAAGGGATTAATGCTTGGGTCAACCAAGTTCCTTTCTATATTACCAGCAACCCTTATATTGCCCGTGTTTACGCAGAATTGACCCTTTCCTATATCCGCGACACTATCAAAAAAAATCCGCAGGCCGCGAACCACCCTTTTTATATATTAGAATTAGGCACAGGTTCAGGGCGCTTTAGTTTTTATGTTTTAAAAACGATTCATGAATTTCGTAAGACATTGAATATGGAAGATATTTCCATTTGTTATGTTATGAGTGATTTTACGAAAAGTAATATTCAATATTATGAAACCCATCCAGCTCTTAAGCCTTATCTTGAAAAGGGTTTAGTGGATTTTGCTATTTTTGATATGGAGGCAGAACGCCCTATTACCCTTTTGAAAAAAAACATTCGGCTTAACGCTGAAACTCTCGTGAACCCACTGATTATTTATGCTAATTATATTTTTGATACCATCTCTCATGATTCTTTTACGGTACATGAGGGTAAGTTATATGAATTACTTCTAAGCCTCTCAACACCCGAAACTAATATGCGGGATAATAAGCCGGTTAGCATGGAAAATCTTTCTATTGATTACAATGTGCATGAAGCTAAACCCGGATATTATAATGACCCCCATTTAGATTCTATTCTTGAGATTTATAAAAAGAATTTAAAAGAGTCGAGTTTCTTATTCCCCATTGGTTCAATTCGGGCGATCAAACTTTTAAAAAAATTAGCCAACAATAAAGTTTTTATCGTATCTTCGGATAAAGGTTATAGCACATTGCCTTCGCTTGAAAATTTAGGCCATCCCTCTTTATCCTTTCATGGCAGCTTTTCCATGATGGTAAACTTTCATGCCATTGCAAATTATTTTAAAAATTCGGGCGGTGATTATTTTCTGCAAACACCACGCAAGGGAATCAAGACCTCTGTTTTTGTCAGTGATGATCAACTTCAAGATTTGCCTGAAACATCACGAGCTATCGAGCATTATGTTGAGGGCTTCAGTCCTGCAGATTATTTTACTATTCACCGTCGTCTGAGTGATAGCTTTCAAGAAGCCAATTTAGATAACATTGCTGCGCATATGAATTTGACCGGATGGGATCCGCATATCTACCTAAAACTGGCCAGTCGAGTCACCTCGCTTGTTGAAGAGTCGGATGCCGATACCATTAACTTTATGGCCGCAAAAATGCCGAGAATGGCAGCAAATTATTATTATATGCCAAAGTCAGAATGCATCTTGTTTGAGATAGCCGTATTTTACCATGCGATAAAGCGTTTTGATGAAGCACTCAACTATTATCACCAAGCACTGACGTATGTGGGCGAACAATTTGGCTTATATTATAATATGGCTTTGTGTCAGCATCATGTTGGCTTGTTTGAAGATGCCTTGAAAAGCTTTCGAAACGCTTTACGTATGGACAGCAATTCTAAAGAAACACAAGAATGGATTGCTTTTCTTGAAAAAACATTAGCGCCAGATACAGAAAAGAAATAATAAAGTGCAAAAATGATTAAAGTTATTTTGGCTGTTAACTATTTCAAAACGTTCATTTAAGAATGATTTTATCAAATTTTTCTTAAGGATTGCTTAAATCTTAGGCGCTAGGACTTTTTTTCCCATTCGGCGCTGCTACGATCCAGTGGCAAAGTGTACTCGTCAACGTTCCCTAATTTAAACGTTTTTACATCAAAGCTATAAACATTAAAGCCAGGATTGTTACCAAAAATAGGGCTGATTGAAGGTGTCAAACTGACAGGAACAGCATTCGGCATGTTGATGCCTAGCACATGAATAGTATCGCGATGAACATGTCCGACTAACATTGCCGTGACAGTTAATGGAAATTTTAGCAAAATCTGACGAAGGCGCTGCTTGTATTCAGGCAGCCAAAATTCTTGAGTTTTGCTAAAGAAAATGTGCATTGAACGGGGAAAATCAGCCCCTACCGGAATATGAAAAGCTAAAAGAACTTTTTGATTTTGTCGAGTCGCTATACTCAACTGCCTATCTAACCATGTTAATTGCTTAAGCGCTGCTGCTTTTTTCTCGGGCGTTTTTGCACGGTGTGAAAATAAGACGGTATCTAAAACAATAATGTTGTTGGCCCCTACTTTTACGGAATAGAATCCAGCCTGATGAAAGTCGCGAAGGAAGCTTTCTTGATTATTTTTATTTTTGATTAATGTTGCCCAGGTAGATCCCGTGTCTTGCAAAAATTTGCCTTGCGGCACAACGCTATAATCTCCAGTATAAGAATCATTATTCCCCACGGCTGGGAATACAGAAATATTAGGCAATGTCTGCTTGATTTCTTGAGTTAAAAAAATCACTGTTTTTGCAACAAAAGCCTCATAACCGCTTTTGCTATGATCATGCGTATTGAGAATATATTGCGCTCGAAAGCTATGAGCCAGGAAGTCACCTAATAGTAACGCAAAATACGGATGGTCTGTTTGGCTAACTTTTTTGATTTCTGCCAGTGAAACTTTCAATAAGGCATAATTCGTGTCATGACCATAACCTATGATTGCCTTTCCATCATATTGCTCCAGAATAGCTTGCCACTGTGAGACAGGAGCTTTCTGAAGTTCGATTGCTTGTGGACAGGGTTTAAAAGCAATGAGTGTGCAACTTGCAAACGGATTAAAATGGATATCTGAAAAGCTCAAAAATTTTTCTTGATTTGCATAGGCTTCTTGACTGCAGAATAGAATTGCCACTGCAATAGCTAGTTTCAATTTTTTAAACATTGTGACTCCTGTATATCGGGCTTTAACCATTTTTAACTTTTCAAATGACCATCTATATAAACTCTTGATTCCACAATTTCTCAAGAAACATCTTCCATGGCAGACATTCAATATTACCAGCTAAAATTTTGGGTTCTGTTTCAAAAGAAACAATTAAAGATCGTTTCACTTTATATTCTTCCTGCAATATTTTTAAAGCTTTGACATCACTTTCATGCACACGTTTTGATGTCTTAACCTCAATGGCTACTTCCATGTCACCTAAAATAAAATCAACCTCGCGCCCTGTAGAGGTACGCCAGTAATGTAATAATAGCTCTGGATTTTTGTAAGCTTTGTACGCCATCAGTTCCAGTAGGATATAATGCTCAAAGGATTTGCCGAATTCAGCCGTACCATATTTGGGTTTTCGTTGTGCCAGATAATTGCTAAGGCCAATATCAAAAAGATAAAATTTTTCTGTATCAATGAGGCGTCTATTTTGTGTTTTCCGCCATGGCTGAAGTCTAAATCCAAGTAGAGTATCTTCCAAAATTTGAAAATAGCTACGAATGACCTTAGCACTCACCCCTGTTTCTCGTGCGACATTAGTATAATTTAGTAATTCCCCAGATGTGATTGCTGCTACCCGCAAAAATTCAGAAAATGCCGGAATATTTTGAACAGCGGCTTCCGAAATAATTTCTTCTCGGAGATAGTCTGATACATAAGCACGAAGATCTTGAATGGGATCATCAGAAAGAAAATGTGGGGGCAATAAACCCGTCACCATAATGCTCTCAATATCAAAACCGCTAATTTCTGGATAACATAAGGGTGTCATCGTATAACGCCATGCTCTTCCACCCAACAAATTGGCATGTTTTCGTCTAAGCTTTCTAGCACTGGATCCAGTTAATAAAAAAGAAATATTTTTGTTTTCAATAAGCCAATGTATCTCATTTAAAATATCGGGCACCATTTGTACTTCATCAATAATAATTCTTTGTTCTGTGTGACTGTATCTTTCGCGTAATAATGAAGGTTTTGAAATATAGTCAGCGAAAATATCTGTCTTGAGAAAATCAATCAAAACAGCATGTTGGTAATGCTGTCGTATCCAAAAACTTTTACCCACTTTCCTAGGTCCCCATAAAAAAGCGGATTTATTAGGAGGTAAATCTATAGGTAAAAGTCGATTTATTATGGCCATATAGGGAATATTATCCGGATATAATTCCCTGTCAAGGATAATTATCAAAAAAAGTTCTAGCTAATTCAATCTCGACTTTGGTCAGTTTCATTTTCAAAAATGGCCAAAGTCGAGTTCCTGCAGTACTTGGTTGATGCGCTGTGTTGCGTACTTGACACCTGTTGGGCCGCTCAAGTGGTAGCAATTTGGGTTCATCACATGTTTGAAAGTTGGTTTCAATTGTTTGAGCAAAACGTGTTGGAATATACGGTCAGACAGGTGCAACTGGTCAACCATTTCATCTTTAAAATAGTAACGCTTTAAACAGCGGGGTGAGTAACTACCATCCGCCATGGACTGAATTCCTTGTGGCAACCATTCTTCTATTTCACGCGCCATAAAGTGTATCTCATGGTTATGGTGCACATGAGTTTTTTGCTTATGAATTTTTGCAAACAGATTTTTGCCAATGTCCTGCATCTGGTTGGTGTCCCAGCGTCTCATGCTATTCCTCTGCCCCAACAGCTATTGAGCGACAACCCAGCTTTTCCAAGATGTTTTGCATTTGATCCCGACTGTGAAATGGAATGCGAAAGGAACCCGCTTCATTCTTGTTGATCGTTAGCTTCATAGGAAAACCTAACTGCTCGGTAAGCTGTTTCTCTATGGGGGAGACTAGGGCTGATGCTCTTCTGGCGTTGCTGGTTTCTCGCTTCTTCTCATCCAATGCTTTGATGGCATCATCCAGTGTTCCTACCGACCATTCTTTTTTTATGGCTTCATAAGCGAACCAATACTGTTTCTCCGGTGGCAGGCTTGCCAGTAACTTGCCATGCCCTTCACTTAGATGTCCTTGCTTCATCCAGTGCTGGATACGTCCATCTAAATTTAATAAACGCAATAAATTTGAAATCTGAGCACGACTAACGCCTAGCAATATTCCAATTTCTTCATGGGTATAACTGAATTCAGTTGCTAAACGTTTAAGGGCAATTGCTTCAGCAATAGGATTTAATTCCTCACGGCAGGTATTTTCAATTAGGGCAATTTGTGCTGCTTGTTCATTCGTATAGTTGCTGAGAAGACAAGGTACAACCGTCAGACCAGCGAGTTTTGCCGCACGGAAACGGCGCTCACCTGCCACAATTTCATATTGACCCTGCTTTTGTGTGGATAGTCGAACAATGAGTGGTTCCAGCACACCCAGTTGTTCAATTGTGGCAGAAAGTGAGGCTAGCCCTTCTTCTGAAAAATCATCACGTGGCTGATACGCACTACTATGTAACCGGTCAACTGCAATATCTTGCAAAACTGCTTTGCCAAAGAGAGCATGAACCGCTATTGTTTCTGCCATATTTATTCCATCAAGATAAGGATTATCATGCGCATGTTGCCACAGGAAATGGCTGTTGTATTTCAGCATTTTTCCCGCTTGTTTACTTCATCAACCTGGCGGCATGTACAGATACTTTTAACCGGTGCTATCTTATGTCAGGGCGTACGACGTGTCAGCACTATTTTGCGGGTGATGGGGCTTTCGCAGGTAAGACGGTTTGAAAAATACCACCGAGTATTAAATCGTGCAAAATGGAACAGCGTAGCAGGTTCGAAAATCTTGCTGGGACTGCTACTACAACTATTACCGTCTACTTACCCATTGCTGATCGTCGTTGATGAAACCATCGAACGTCGTAGCGGAAAGAAAATCAGAGCAAAAGGTTGTTACCGCGATGCCTGCCGGTCAACAGAAGCAGTGGTAGTAACCTGCTTTGGTTTGAAATGGGTATGCTTCATGCTGATTGTACCGTTGCCATGGTGTCAGCGTCCTTGGGCTTTGCCGTTTATGACGATATTGGCACCTTCTAAAAAATGTAATGAAGCACGCAGTCGGCGACATAAAACCAGCATTGACTGGACTATTATTGCATTGCGAGTGATAGCGCGCTGGCTCAGGCGCTCTTTTGTGCTGATAGGTGATGGCGGTTTTGCTTGCGTTCGATTAGGTCATGCTTGCAAGAAACAAAATGTGGTTTTGATATCGCGGCTACGACTAGATGCTGCTTTGTATGACTTGCCGCCATCTCCGATCAAAGGTCAGCGCGGGCGGCATCGTGAAAAAGGCATGCGAGTTACCTCACTAAAAGTGCTGGCCACTGATATGTCGCAAGCTTGGCAAGAAACAGAAGTTACTTGGTATGGAAATGAGAAGAAATCTGTGCGCATTTTGACTGGCATTAACCTATGGTATTCTGCTGGAGAAAAGCCGCTGTTTATTCGTTGGGTACTTGTTATCCAACCTGGAACTGATCAGGCAGAAGCCTTCTTTAGCACAGACCTAAATGCAGCACCTGACCAAATCATTAACCACTTTGTTCTACGCTGGAACATTGAAGTAACCTTTTTTGAAAGCCGCGCGCATCTCGGCATGGAAACCCAACGGCAGTGGTCAGATAAAGCCATCGCGAGAACCACCCCATGCCTCATGGCATTGTTCTCTCTAGTGTGCCTTTTCACAATCGAGATGTTACAAACCCAGACATTGCCTATCTTATCGACTGCATGGTACGACAAAAAAGCCGAAGCAACATTCTCTGACATCATTGCCTATGTCAAACGCAGTATCTGGGCTAAAAACTATTTTAACGACTCTCGGTTTGAGGGTGAGTATGTGATAATTAAGCATGAGCAGTGGGAGACCCTGCTAGATCAGCTTTCGCGGGCGGCGTGAATGGCCAAAGTCGAGTATAACTAATTGAATTTATTAAAAATACTTCGTTCCATGTGGAACTTTATTGACTGTTATCTTCCAAGGGTTGTAATTATTCCGACTTGGCTATTAGCTTCAAAACTAAACAGTCCTAAACAAGCCCTCATATTACGCCAAAACACAACCAGCACCGGAACATAGTGGTGGGTGGTGGGTTGGCGTTGGTATGGGGGCTTTTTTTTGGGATTGGTTAGATTTGAAGCTGACGGCCAAAGTCCAGCCTAATTGTCTCGTTTTTCCGGGCAGATATTTCTTCTTAAGAAAAACAACCTATTGTAGAATATAGACAATATTTATTGTATTGACTTTTATGGTAACAATCACTTATGCCAACCATTAGTATTTTTTATGGTATTCTAATAAAGATGTTTTTTAATGACCATGCTCCGGCACACTTTCACGCAGAATATGCTGAATTTAAGGCTATAATTGATATTGAGCACTTGGAATTAATTGAAGGACACCTTCCACGGCGTGCGCTTGAATTAGTTTTAGATTGGGCAGAACTTCATAAAGTGGAACTTCTGGAGGACTGGCGTTTATGTCAAATTAAACAACAACCTAATAAAATTGAGCCACTGAAATAGTAGAGGTTAAAATGTACTGGGATGTGACCGAAGTTAAAGCAGAGAAAAATTTAATACTATATGTCCGTTTTGCAGATGGTACGAGTGGCCGCGTGCGATTTATGCCGCAACATCTAACAGGCGTTTTTGAACCATTAAAAGACCCTCAATTTTTCGCGCAAGTATTTATTGATAGCGGTGTTGTTACCTGGCCAAATGAAGTCGATCTAGCCCCTGACGCGATGTATCAAGAAATTAAAGAGCATGGCGAGTGGGTCTTACAATAACCACTGAGCTATAGTTCATCCCCTTTTAAAATGCATACAATTCATTACATTTCTAATACTTTTTTTTGTCGCTCTAAATCTGTTTTTTGATCATGACTTGAGACGCGAGCATATGCTATCGTTTTTCGTTCACGGGCAGTTATATTCTTTGCGATCTTAAACTGGGAAAGACGATATAAACGATGAGCGCCTTCTGTGCGTTCAGCTTTTATTTTGCCTTCACGCTCCCAGCGACGCAGGGTGCTAGGAGAAACTCCTAATAATTGTGCTGCTTGGCCTATCCGATATAACTTATCCATATAGTTAAGTATACACATATTTAGATAGATTTCAAGTAACAGTTAACGAACCCTTGATAATATGTGGAACCATACTTTTTGTCACCCCAGTGCTAATGTCTCTTGTTCTGCAATCATGCTTTGCTTGTTACAGAACTCAACAAAGGACTGAATCGACGCAACCAAGCCAGGCTTCGCCGCACGAATAAAATCACATAATTGATCTAAGACTAAAACATTGGCTAAACCATCTCGCAAGTAAATATCCAAATAGAGACTTTTACCTAAATATTGTTCAAATTCTCTTAGCATCTTCTTTTTAACAGCAGGATTCTGCTTATTAAATTTTTCAATAATATGTTTATCTTGATAGCGTCGATATAACGCTAATTGTTTTTCTTCCAGCTTTTTGGCTATGTCCTGCTTATTATGTATAACCTTGACAGATTTTGGTGCTATCTTGCTCGATTTTGTGGCCTGATAATCCCCTTCCAAAGCACTTAATAAATATTTGGCAACATTATTAATTTTGCCTTTAACAAAGCTTGCCGATGTTTCTACAACAGAGATCTTTTCCAAGATATATTTTTCATCATAATTTGAGAGCGTTTCTTCAATTTGATTTTTTGAGAAGGCAAATCGTTCTTTTAACTGCTGGGATAAAGTCACTACATCCATTTCATTTTGATTTTCTGCTAACAGTTCTTGCGCATACTTAATCACAAATTGAATAGCGACAACCTGCCTCCCCTTCTTTTGCAGCTTCGAAACCACGTACAAAGGCGAGTATTTGTTGACCTCTTCCATGGCTTTATCCAACACTCTGCGCTTAAAATCACGAAAAATGGCATATTTCCCTTCTTCTATGCCCATTAATTTGCGAAATTGAGATATCTCAAACCAAGGTGTTTGTTCTATGTTTTGATAACGAATACAATTTTCATAAAGTGCTAGACCATACGTAGATTGGAATTTTGCTTGCACCACCATATTAAGACGGCCATATAATTCAGGACAATACAGTAATTTTTTCATTTTATTACTGTAGGAATAAGTACAAACAGCTCCATCAATGCTGGCATCCGCAATAATTGAGCTAGCATTCCATACGCCCTCTGTATCCAGCTTATTGCCGTCGACAAGATTCCATTCAATAACAGTGGATAACAGGTTTACTAGCGCTTTTTTAATGGTTTTGTAATCATTACTATCATAGCCAATCAAATTACATAGTGTCCTGATATGAATTTGATGCTCTTCTTTGATAAGGAGCTCATCATACGCATTAAAAAGCAGTGCATTTGCGATTTTTCGTTGCACGAGGCTTAGCTTATTGCTCGAGTGAATAGCCGCAACATGCTTTTTGAGTTCTAAGGTTTTTTCTCTTTCTGCCATACTATTCTCCCTATACTTCCCTGTATTAAGCAATCCTGTAAGTGTCACACTTATCCTGTAAACGACACACTTCCCTGATGGGCTTTCCATCCTGTAAGTGTCACACTTTGCTATTTTATTAAAGCCCTGTCGGTTCAGATTATAATTTAATAAAACAAATATAAATCAATCACTTACGGAGACTTAAGTTACTTAAGTGCTTGATCAGGAACGTAATAATCGCTGCAAAATAGCGGTACGCACAATTCGGCTTTGAACGCCTTCAAGAGCAGGGTATTCCCTCCTCACTTCTATAACGGCATTGTCTAAAAACTTTCTGAGGTCTTTTGTAATCACCACAGACTCCATTTTTTCAAAACCCTTCATACCATTGCCCAAATACACCAGTTCCGGATAATTACGCATGCCAAGCAAGCTTACTATTCCTTCAGAAACCCATTTGCTTTTACCGCGCATGTCATAGCCATCTTTTATAATTTGCTCGCGAAAGTCCTTTTGCAGACTATCTGGCAATACAAAAGTTATTTTTGCTTTTACTTGCATGATTTTGCTCTCACTATGCTTCAATTTTTTCTAATGTTTTGATGAGTTGCTTAAATGCATGGTTTATTGATTTATAATCAGTCCAGTTTAATTCTGAAAAATGCTGTTTTAAGTGATTAACTTTTTCATGACTTAATATCGAATCAATAATTAACTTAGCAACAGGAATCTTTCTTGTTGAACCCAAATTCACTAATGAAGGTTGGCGCCCACGCATATCAGGAGATAAATGCGTTATCACCATCTTCTTAACTTTGTCTTGGGCAGAAATAGATTTTAGCTTCTTTAACGTGGCTCCTGCTAAACAAGCTTCAATGGCTTCTTGTTTTATGCCGTCAGACCGAATTGTGGCAATTAAAGCTGCCTTTTCCAAATTTTTAAGCTTATTCGTTCGAATTAATTCTTTAACTTTCGTATCAGCATTCATGACAGAGATATAATTCATTGCATGAGGTAAAGAACAACCCAGTAACCGGCCTACATCGGTGGCTGTAACGTCATCTAAATCAAAACCTTTATTCAAAGCATATGCAGAAAGCATTTTTTCAAGGTTTTTCAATCGTTCGGCCAAAGACAAATCCTTGCGTTCAACGTTTTCCATCCATTGTAAAAGGCTAATTTTTAATTCATCGGGCTTGGTATCCAAGATTTTTGCTTGCACTTCAGTTTTGCCTGCAAGTATGGATGCCAAACTACGGCGTTCACCAGCAATGAGACGATATTTGTCGCCAAATTTGTAAACGACGACAGGATTAATGATTCCTTGTTCTTTAATTGAATTTGCGATACTGAGAAGGCTCGCTTTTTCATCCATTTTACGCGTGTAATTTTTATCATCTTTGGCTATGCCATGATACATATCATCAAATGTGAGGATTAAGTCTCGCGGGTTTTCAGGATCAAGTTCAATTTTTTTGAGAGAGATGACTTCTACGCGTAATTCACCATTGTAATTGTGAGCGGCACTGACTGTTTCTTCCAGACCTTCAACTAAAGCATTACTAATTTGAAAAACTTTTTTCTTCGCCATGGTATACCTTCTCCATAATATATTGACATGCAGCTTCATATTCTTGACGAGCAACATTGCTCAAAGGCAAGTCGAAAATACTTTTGGGATTTGCATCTTCGACTAAAATTTCAGTATAGATTGCGCGCTTCTTGATGACACGAGGCATAACGTAATCTGCTACACCCTTCATCATTTTTAAGCCTTCCAAAAATTGTTTATGTAATTTTATGTCCCTAACCTGGTTAGGTAATATACCAATTAACTCGATTGGATTGCTTTTTGTTCTATAGTAGGATTCTTGTTTCCATAATTGCAACATGCCATAAATGCCTTCGATAGAAAATTGTTCCATTTGGGCAGGAATCACAATATGGCTTGAAGCTTTAATTGCAGCAATTGTTAAAGGGCCTTTCGAGGGGGGGGTATCGATAATGATGACTTCATAACTGTTACGGACATCAGGAAGTTCAAGAAAACGTTTTAATTGTAAATGAACTTTTTCTAATACTTCGTTTTTTGTTACGGCTTCAGCTTCTTGTAATTTATGTGAATGTGCAGGTAAGAGTTCAAGATTTGGAATTGCCGTAGGGTAAGGAATAACCTCCTCACCATAAAAAATATTGGCAATACTGCTACGACCATCCCATTCAGAATCAATTCCCGGTTCAAAATCAGGATGAATCGCAGGAATTTTTCCACCACGGTAGGCAGGATCATATTCCATTGGTATATAGCGCCCTGAAAAATTCCCTTGGGGATCCATATCAATAATAAGCGTTTTAAGCCCTTTTATTAATGCACAGTACTCAGCTAACATAATTGAGTTGGTGGTTTTGCCTTCGCCACCCTTATGTGTAGCATTTACGATTACCTTCGTCATAATCGCTCCTTTTTTAATGAAAATTTATGCGTAATTTATGCATGAGCATAACATATGCTTATAGCTAAGTTAATAGAAAGCCACGCACCAACAGGTGTCATACTAAACAAACGTTTGAAATGTTTAATATAATTTAAGAGTTAGTTTAGGGAATATAACTTGATGTTAAATATAGAGAATTTCACTTCAATTGTGACAAATTCAGGATGAACTGTGACAAATACAGGATGCTGTGTGACGTTTACAGGTGGTTCGTGTGACATTTACAGGATAGAAAGTCCGTTTGATTGTGACAGCTTCAGGAGCTGATGTGACGGATACAGGATGATAGTTTAGTGATGAACAAATATACTGCTTGGCAGCGATTTTGAAAGAAGCCTTGGCCTTAACAGGTAAATGCCGAGAAAGTGGCTTGTAAGGCTCTCAAATGCCGCAGAGATTACAGGTAAAGGGGAGTTGTTCCTCCTATAACTTGCATGCAGTCTAAATGTTAAAATCAACTAGCCAGCCTTTTTGAATCCATTCTGGTAGAATTTGCTCTACCGTTAATGAAGAGAACTGGACTGAGATTTTTTGAATCAGCTCCTGCAAAGCTAAGCCTTCTTGTATCCAGGTTAAAATTTGCCATTCTGTTTGAGATAAGGTATCGATATGGTTGTCTGCTTTACGCCAGACCAAAAAATAAAATGGCTGATTGCTTTGAAGAAATATAGGTTCTTCATTAGGACTATCCAGTTGGTTATTATTCCAAATTTGATGAATAGGGTAGGGGGATGCTAATAAGCTGCTGCGGTGTGGAAGCATAAAAATAATATTGTCTTGTAAGTCGTCAGCACAGCCTCGCAATTTTTCAAAATCAAATTCTACGACATCATTTACACCAAATAATCGATGCCAAGCCCATTCTAATTTTGCAACATCACTTAAGTAGGGTAGGCAATTGACTTGTTCAAAATTTTTAATAAACTGGCATAAGGATTTGCCATAATCGTTCAAATCAGCAAAGTGCGAAACATTTTCTTGAATATAAATATGGATCATATTCCTGAAAAAAACGTCGCCGACAAGACGCTTGCAGACAGGGTAAATTGCCGCCAAGGCTTTCTGCAGACGACCAAAAATGCTATCACGGTAGAGAGTGATCCGTTTTGATGCAGAAAGACGAGAATTTGATTGAATATGAGAAAAGATGCTATCTGTATCGGGATGATAAAGATGACGTTGAAATGCACGTTGCAGATCTTGGAGCTCGGATAGGTTCATAAAACTGTCTGTTAATTTGATTGTATCTTGGCAAACCCGGGATAGATTGTATTTCCCGGGTGAGAACACCTAGGCTATCCTTCTGTGCTGCCGCCAACAATTTTTTTGCAAGTCCCTGTAGGTAAAAAGATCCAAGACGATTTGTCACTATCTGTTTTAGCTGATCCTGCGCAACCATTATTTGTAGCGGTACCGCAATCATTCATGCCTGCTTTGGTAATGCCATAGCATTTTTCTAATCCCTTGGGTGCTTTTGCTGGTATTTGCATTTTGCTCGTATCAGCAAGAGCTGCAGGGCTTACGGTTGCAATGCCGCTGGCAAGAATAGCGGCTAAGGTTGCTTTGATTATTTTACCACTCATCACATTCTCCCTGAAAATGATTAGTCTCGCGGATTTTTTGTATTCTGTCTACTCTAAGGGGATATTGGAGTGCAGGGCAGGAGAGACATTATAGCTCCGACCGTTTAATTCGTAGGGTATCTTCTTTTCATTACAATAATCTATACGAGCAATTTGATGAATTTGATCTCTGGGACTATCAGGAAGGATTAATATTTCATCGGTTTTTTTGCCTTTTTCAAATACCTTGTATTCCAGTTCAACCAAATCCCGATAAGCGGTAGTGGGTTTTCTGCCATGTTCATCTACGATGGTGCACTTTGCTAAATAAATTTCCTCAAGTTTTTGAAATATGTCTGGGTGATCCAAAATCTTTCTGCTATCAGGATTTCTAAATTTCATCGATTGGATGACATTGATCTCCTCGGTGCTAAGCTCGCTGATATCGATGGCAAAATCAACAAATTTAATTTTTTTGCAAGCGGCTTTCAATGCCTTGACTTCTGTTTTCGTAAATTTTTTACGAGCATGGCATAACTTAAAGGCATCACTTAAAATAATGGCTTTGTTAATCTTATCGGGTAATTGATGCATGGTGAGTTGGTAGATATTATCCTTATTGACTTGCTCAACAAAATACGGTTTTGCTTTGTAAGGGGCGTCAGCATAAGTTGTAATATAATTAATAGCAAATTCGCCTTGCTTTAAGGTGCGGGAACCACCATGAGCACTGAAATCAGGCACGGGGGCGGAACTGGATTGAAAGAGTCTCTTTAATTTATTTAAAAAAAAGTCCTGAATAGTTTCACTGGTTCGCTTAAATAAGCCGAGTTCACTTTTTTTCTCGCTGATAACAACCCGATGAATATCTGGAATGCCCGGTGAGTTCTCCTGTTTGGCTTGATACTCTGTATAGTGTCTATCAATTTTAGCGCCCACAGACCGTGCTAGCGTCCTTAGAATGCCATTCGTGGTAATCTTGGGGGAAAGAGATTTCTTGTTCTTTTCGGCATCCTTATATTGATTTCTAATTAATTGTTTTTCAAGAGATTCAGAATAGGGAAAGTCACCGGGCTTATTCGTATTAGAGCGTTCATTTGAAGAGTCATGTGCGCTTCTCAGTGAACGTTGGACATCAAAGCAAAGCACCCTGGATGAGTTTTTTAAACCATCAGAGCCTAATGAATTAAATGATGCGGCTTGTTGTTGCATCTTGGTGTTGAATAGCGTTTTAAAAATTTTGATAAATTTATTTCGAGATTCTTTCTTAGCATCATAATCTGGCAAATGGGGTTGTTCATTATCAGAAAAATAATTTCGCATGTTGAGATGATAGATTTCATCAAAATTGGTTCTATCTTTCCCACTTTTGCAATTACTCAACACAATACCATCCATTGCTTCAACCAATATAGAGAGATAAGCCGATTTAAAAGCGCTACGATTCCGATTAAACGTTGTAGGGAGGTTGCGTAAATCAAGTAAAATTAGCCTTGCATTTTCAATAAGGGAAAGACTCTCGCGTTGCTCGTCATTCAGCCCGTATCCCGAGTGTGAATTATACTCATCAATAGCAGCAATAAATTTATCAGCTTCAGCAATCACTTGATCGACATGCTCCCAACTTTCTTCGTGTCCTAACTGCGATAAGGGATAATATGCACGGGGTGCATTTTGATTTCTTTCCATGAACCAGCGATAAAAATTAACGGAATCATTACCATAAATAATATTAAGATTCTTAAATTCAGGGGGTAATTGTTGGTGCGCATACGCATACTTCTTTTTGACTTCCGCAGCTTTAATGCGAGCTTGGCTTAATTCGCCAGGGATTGTGCTGGATGGATTATTCAACATAAATTCAGCGATTTTTTCTTCTGCGTCGCGTAATTTTTTTTCTGGATCAGCAATAATGCATTGCACGACTTGCATCGCTTCGGTTTGGGCTTTAACAAGCGCGGTATCATCAACAGACTCGATAATATTGTCTGCGAGTAACGAGTGAAAAAACACGAGAGGCTTGGGTCTATTTTCCGGTTTCAT
>Ga0207001_1022_pt1 | contig 22453 bp, 19 predicted proteins | sample Alteio_BWMinCont_91_FD_153481 | JGI IMG/M metagenome (GOLD analysis project Ga0207001, IMG submission 153481) | Enriched cells from forest soil in Barre Woods Harvard Forest LTER site, Petersham, Massachusetts, United States -... | ecosystem: Environmental > Terrestrial > Soil > Temperate forest >... | reverse complement strand
TTGAAATTATCGCCGTATTTCATAATCCCGGCTTCAATCATTTCACGCATCAGGTCATTTCCTTCACGCGTTCGTTCTCCCACACCGGCAAATACAGAAACACCCGCATATGCTTTGGCAATATTATTAATGAGTTCCTGGATCAAAACGGTCTTCCCGACACCGGCGCCACCGAAGAGGCCTATCTTTCCGCCTTTCGCATAGGGTTCAATCAGGTCGATTACTTTAATTCCGGTAAATAAAATCTCTGTGCTCACGCTGAGATTTTCAAAAGCAGGTGGCTTACTGTGAATAGGTCTTCCGTTTACTTTGGAAACGGGTGGCAACCCATCAATCGGATCGCCCGTAACATTGAATAACCTTCCTTTAATACTGTCACCTACAGGCATGGAGATCGGGATGCCGGTATCTAATACTTCCAGTCCACGAATAAGTCCTTCGGTACCATCCATGGCGATGCATCGAACACTGTCTTCTCCCAGATGTTGTTGTACTTCAAGGACAAGTGTATCACCGCCCGGTTTTTTTAATTCAAGGGCATTATATATTTCAGGAAGCTTTCCTTTGAATTGAACATCGACTACAGCGCCAATAATTTGCTTAATCTTGCCTGCATTTGGCATATATAGAATTTATAAATGTTACCTTAAAATCGGCTGCAAAGGTAAGAGTCCGGACGCAGAATTCCGAAATGAAAAACCAAGTATTTTTACGGATATCAACCCCTTATATATGCAATTAATTCAGGTCCAGGATCAGAATGATGCCCGCGCATTCATCCAGGTAAATGTGGATATCCTGAACGGTGTATCCGGTTATATAAGGCCGCTGGACAAAGATATAAACGAGGTTTTCGACCTCAAAAAAAATAAAGCCTTCCGTCATGGCGAAGCAGCCCGCTGGATTCTTCGGGATGAAGAAGGTAGAAACCTGGGCCGGATTGCTGCTTTTGTAAATAAAAGGTATAAAACCAAAGGAGATGAATTTCCGGTGGGTGGCATTGGCTTTTTCGACTGTATTAATAATCAGGAAGCAGCTGACCAGCTTTTTGACGTGGCCAGACACTGGTTATTGCAGAAAGGTATGGGGGCTATGGACGGTCCCTTAAATTTCGGTGAAAGGGATAAATGGTGGGGACTGGTGACTGAAGGTTTTCACGAGCCCCTCTATCAGATGAATTTCAATCCGCCTTATTACAAGGCGCTCTTTGAAAACTATGGTTTCAAGACATTTTTTGAACAGATCTGTTTTGGTATGGATCCAAAAAAGCCATTCAGTAAAAAAACTCATGGAAAGACATGCCGTCATTGCTGCTGATCCGGCATACAGGGCTGCTCATATCGATATTAAAAAACTGGATCTCTATGCTGCCTATTTCACAGAGGTATATAATAAAGCCTGGTCGGGACACGGCGGAATGAAACAATTAAAACTGGACCAGGTGAAACATATGTTTCAGCAGATGAAACCATTTATGGAAGAAAGACTCATTTGGTTCACTTATCACAACGACAAGCCGATCGCTTTGTTTGCCAATATTCCGGACCTGAACCAATGGTTTAAATACCTGAACGGAAAATTCGGCATACTTCAAAAACTGAAATTTCTGTGGCTCGTAAAAACGAAGAAAAATAAAAAGTTTACTGGTCTTGCATTTGGCGTTATACCTGAATATCAGGGTAAGGGAATAGATTCATTCCTGATAGCAGAGACGGGAAAAATGGTACTGATACTTCCCTATTCAGAATATGAAATGCAGTGGGTGGGAGATTTCAATCCGAAGATGATCAACCTGATCCGCCATATGGCGGATACTTATCCAAGCAGAAAACTCAAAACCTACCGGTATATTTTTGATCGTACAATCGAATTTAAAAGACATCCTTTCTTCTAAAACTTTATCATTATTATTGCAGACAAGAAGATTCCGGAGGCTATTGGTATATGAACAAATTCATCGTTTCTGCAAGGAAATACAGACCGCAGCTTTTTTCGACCGTCGTCGGACAGTCACACATCACCACGACGCTGAAAAATGCCATTCGCAATAAACAACTGGCCCATGCATTTTTATTCTGTGGCCCGCGCGGTGTAGGTAAAACAACCTGTGCACGAATCCTGGCTAAAGCCATCAATTGTGAAAATCCCGCGCCCGACGGAGAAGCCTGTAATGCCTGTCATTCCTGCATTTCTTTTAATGAAGGCAGTTCCCTGAACATTCACGAGCTGGATGCAGCAAGTAATAATTCAGTAGACGATATCCGGTCACTGGTCGACCAGGTACGCTTTGCGCCACAGCCCGGAAAATATAAAGTATATATCATTGATGAAGTGCACATGCTCAGCTCTTCAGCATTTAATGCTTTTTTGAAAACGCTTGAAGAGCCACCTCCCTACGCCATCTTTATTCTTGCAACTACAGAAAAATACAAGATCCTTCCGACCATTCTAAGCCGGTGCCAGGTGTTTGACTTCAAACGGATTACCAACCAGGATATCATAGATCATTTGCAGGAGATTTGTGAAAAAGAAAATATCCCGGCTGAAAAATCATCCCTTGAAATCATCGCTCAAAAAAGTGAAGGGTGTATGCGAGATGCCCTGAGCATTATGGATAAAATGGTGAGTTTTTCGGATGGAAAACTTACCTACCTTGATACACTTGAACATCTAAATATCCTGGACGACGGATATTATTTTAAATTACTCACAGCCATCCGTGAACAAAAATTATCCGACGCCCTGTTGATTTTTGACGAAATCAACAGTAAAGGATTTGAAGGTGATCTGCTACTGAATGGATTTGCAGAATTTATCCGGAATCTGCTGATATGCAAAGATGAAAAAGCAGCAGTCCTTTTGGATGTGGTAGACGATTTCAAACAAAAATATATTGAAAAAGCAAAAGCAATTGAAGGCTCTTTCCTTATCAGCGCTTTAAATCTTTTGAGCGAATCTGAAATTCATTTTAAAGCTGCCAGGAATAAGAGATTACACATAGAACTTGCGATTATTAAACTGGCTTACCTGAATCAGGCCCTTCATTTGTCACAGGGTATTACAGACAAAAAAAAAGGTACCGAAGCAGTTAGGCCGGTTGCTTACAGGGTCATCCCCCCATTGGAAATAAAAGATAATAAACCCGCGAATCCTTCAGCCAATTTGATACCTGATAAAAAAACCCCGATTGCCCAAAGAGAACAGGGTCCAAAGCTTATCATAGAAGAGGCGAAAACTGCCGGATCTGAATCAACGAGCCTGGGCGCCCTTTCAAAAATCAGGCAGGAATTAGTGAATCGAAAATTTTCAAAAGAAACAGGAGAATTAAAATCCCTGGATCCCGTCCTTTTAATGGAAACCTGGAATCAGTTCACTACTGAATTGAAAAAAAATAAAAATTCCGCTGCCCAGAGTTTTGAAGGTGCAGAACTTCGCATCCTGGATGAATTGCGATTTGAGATTTTAACGAATAATAGCCTGGAACATCGTTTTGTAGAGCATGAAAAAAGGAAACTCTCCGATTTGCTTCAGGAAAAATTCAGCAATAAAAACATTTCCTTTTCTGTCACCATCCGCGAACAGGATTCCAGTCATCTGCATTTGGAAAAAACATGGAGTAAAAGAGATCAGTTTCTTCAAATAGTTGAAATGTATCCGCTTGTAAAAGAATTAAAGGATAAACTTAAACTGGAACTGGACTATTGAATGCCTAAAGCCGAAATCTTAAAGTCAAAAGCCATTAGTTTTTAACTTTTATTATTGGGATTCCACACTCCTTTGCTGAATTGAACTTATTCCCAGTCAAATGCTAAAAATCCTCTAATTTGGACTCCCTGATTTTGCGTAGCCGATGATTCGCAGGATCTTTACAAATTCTTATGGCAAGAAATTCTACGTCGCAGGTATTTCAAACCAGCTCATCCTCCCGTTGGTCCCGTTTTATTTGGAGCAGCCGCCTGATAGCCCTTTTTGTTGTACTGGGGGTTATAACAATTCTTATTACACTGACCCGGGTATATACACCGTCACTTCCAAATCTTGGAGCACAGGAAAAAGAAGCTTTGCTTGACAGTTCGAGCTGGCTTTTCAACAAAAGCAAAATTGGAAAACAATATGGAGGTTTCCGGAAATTCATCAACGAAAAAGTTGCGTATAAAGCAGGTGGTTATCCGATAGGCAAACGCTTTAGGAAAAAAAATGGGATTATTGTTCAGGCCGATTCCAGTTTCTATTCTTTTAAGAAATTTTCAATGGGAATAAGAGCCGGTTTTTATGTAAACTGGTCCCCTGCATCCCTGGTCTCTCTGAATCAAAACATTGCCCGATTAAATATGGTTTTGCCGGAATGGTTTTTTCTGGATCCCAATACGGATACACTCTGGACAAAAATAGATACCGCTGCGCTGAGTATAATGGATAAATCCGGCGTTAAAGTACTTCCCCTTCTTACAAATAATATCGGAAGTGTTTTTAGAGGAGATATCGTACATCGTATTTTGAATAATCCCGAAAAAAGGGACAGGCTTATAAATGATATCATTAAATATCTTAACCAATATAAACTTGATGGTATTAATATAGATTTCGAAGACCTGGTGGAAAAAAAGAATGAAGCGCTCGTTCAATTTCAGAAATCCCTCTATGAAAAAATGCATGCGAAAGGATTGCTTGTTTCACAGGACGTACAGCCATTTAATGAAGATTATAATTTCAAAGAACTTTCCAATTATAATGATTACGTAATCCTGATGGCCTATGACCAGTTTTCCGATGGAACCGGTCCTGGACCTATATGCCATCAGAAATGGATAGAAGGCGCGGTAGATGATGCAATAAAAAAGATATCCAATAACAAACTTATCCTTGCCGTCGCTGGTTTCGGTTATGACTGGAAAATGGATGAAAATGATAAGGTTGTTTCCGTTGCGCCGATCAGTTACCAGGACGCATTGACCCTGGCCCGCAGTTATGCTGATAGTAAAATAATATTCGATAACGATTCCTATAATTTGCATTTCACATATGATGGCGATGACGGCGCTCCGCATAAAGTACAATTTACTGATGCAGCTACTACTTTCAACACGATGCGTTTTGCTGAAGAATCCAGTCTTGCCGGAGTTGCTCTATGGCGTTTGGGAAACGAAGATTCCCGCATGTGGGATTTTTATGACCATGATATGAGTAAGGATAGTTTGAAAAATTTTGATTTTCATTTATTCACCACGGTTAAAACCATGGTTATGGATGAAACACCTGCTTATTCAGGTGAGGGGGAAGTATTGGATGTAATTGGTGGCCCGTCCAGTGGAAAAATTACTCCGGAACTTGATACGGCCGAGTTATTAATATCAGAAGAATCCTATGATCAGCTTCCTTCCAAGTGGCTGGCAAGAAAATATGGAACCAAGGATAAGAAAAAACTTGTATTGACATTTGATGATGGACCCGATCCGATATATACACCACAAATACTGGATATACTCAGCAGAGAAAATGTGCCTGCCACTTTTTTTCTGATAGGAATTAATGCTGAAAACAATATACCTATTGTAAAAAGAATCTACAGGGAAGGTCATGAGATAGGGAATCACACTTTCACCCATCCGAATATTGCCAAGGTCAGCCGAAAACGGGCGATCATCGAAATGGACGCAACACGTTTATTGATCGAAGCAATTACAGGTCATTCCACTGTTTTATTCAGAGCTCCTTTTAATGCGGATTTTGAACCTGTAAAAGCTGAAGAGCTGATTCCTGTTGCCATCGCCAGGGAAAAAAACTACCTTGATATTGGTGAGTCCATTGATCCGCTGGACTGGGAACCGGGTACATCTGCTGATTCAATTGTCGCGAGAGTGATCGCCCGTAAACAAAGCATGACTGATCAAAACCTGAGCGGAAATATTATCCTGCTGCATGATGCCGGCGGCGATAGCCGCGAAGCTACAGTTGAAGCGCTTCCGCGCATTATCCATTATTTTAAAGAACGGGGATACCAGTTTACTACCATTGCTGATTTGCTCGGAAAGAAAAAAGAGGATCTCATGCCCGCTGTTCCGAGAGGAAGCGGTTATTACCTTCTTCAATTGAATTATTTCCTCGCTATGGCAGGCTATCTCGGCAGTCATCTCCTGACTTCAGTATTTATTGTATTTATTATTCTTTCGCTTTCACGCATCATTTTTATGGCTATCATGGCCAGTAAACAGCGTCAATGGGAAAAGAAATTCAATTTAAAATACTTCTGGGAATCAGACGGCAGAAATGCACCAAAAGTGAGCATCATTGTTCCTGCTTATAATGAAGAAGTGAATGCTGTAAGTTCTGTAGAGAACTTACTCAGAACAGACTATCCGAATTTTGAAATTATTTTTGTGGATGATGGCAGTAAGGACGGAACATTCAATAAGGTTCAGTATGCTTTTGAAGGATCTTCAAAAGTAAGGGTATTCACTAAAGCCAACGGAGGAAAAGCTTCTGCGTTAAACTTTGGTATAGAACAATCCGACGCAGAATATGTGATTTGTATTGATGCTGATACAAAACTTCTTACGGATGCGGTATCCAAGCTCATGATGCATTTTGGTGATGTTCAATATCATAATGGAAAAAAAGTGGGAGCCGTAGCCGGCAATGTTAAAGTAGGCAATACAGTTAACCTGTTCACGCGTTGGCAGTCCATCGAATACATCAGCAGCCAGAATTTTGACCGTTTGGCGTTTGCATATTTAAATGCCATCACAGTTGTACCAGGTGCCATTGGTGCTTTCCGTAAGAAAGCTATTGAAGAGGCCGGCGGATTCACCAGTGATACACTTGCGGAAGATTGCGATATCACTATACGGATGCTGCGTTGCAATTATATTATTGAAAATGAGAACAACGCAATAGCAATGACGGAAGCACCCGAAACGGTCAAAATGTTTATCAAACAAAGATTCCGCTGGAGCTTTGGGGTTATGCAAACTTTCTGGAAAAACAGGGATATGTTATTCAGCAACCGCAATAAGGCACTTGGATGGATTGCCCTGCCGAATATCCTGACCTTCCAATATATAATTCCATCTATTATTCCTTTGGCCGATATAATTATGCTTATCGGAATCAGGTATGGAAATGGTGCCAAGATTGGCAAATATTACCTGATCTTTTTGCTGGTAGACCTAGGAGTAGCAATCCTCGCGTTCAGCTTTGAGAAGGAAAAACTGAGCAAACTGGTCTGGCTGATCCCTCAACGGCTGGTTTGGCGCTGGCTTCTATGGTTTGTACTTTTCAAATCGTTCCGCAGAGCCATTAAAGGTGAATTGCAGCACTGGGGAGTAATTAAACGCACCGGAAATGTAAAAGAAATTCCTGTACTGCAGAGAGGATGATCTGAATGAATCTGCATTTCACGTTTTTGCCTTAATTTCGAAGTTCCAAATTTCAAAATTATCCAGTTTTATGGCTGAAGTTATTTTAATGCCGAGACTTAGCGATACGATGACGGAAGGTGTGATAGCTGCCTGGCATAAAAAAGTAGGAGATAGTGTGAAAAAAGGCGACCTGCTCGCTGAAGTGGAAACCGACAAAGCTACTATGGACCTGGAAAGTTATAAGGACGGTACACTTTTATTTACCGGCACCGACAAGGGAGGAAAAATTCAGGTGAATGATTTACTGGCCATCATAGGAAAACCAGGAGAAGATATCAGCACCCTCGTAAAGGGGGGCGCTTCAAAAGCTCCGGCACCAGCCCCCGCACCAAATGCTAAATCAAGTACTGCTCCAGCCCCTGTAGCAGCTAAACTGGAAAATCCGTCAACTTTCAACCCACCTTCTCCAGGCTCCGGCGGGCAAAGCCGTCAACCGACAACTTCAACATCAGCTGGTCTCAATTTGGCAAACATGCAGGAAGTAATCCTGATGCCCCGGCTCAGCGATACAATGACGGAAGGTGTCATTGCGGACTGGCATAAGAAAGTAGGTGATTTGGTGAAAAAAGGAGATATTCTGGCAGACATCGAAACAGATAAGGCAACCATGGAACTGGAAAGTTATAAGGAAGGTAAATTATTATATACTGGTGCAGAAAAAGGTCAGAAGATTGCTGTGAATGATTTATTGGCCATCATTGGCGAAGAAGGAAAAGTAAACGTGCAGCAAATTGTAGAAGCAGCAAAAAATAAAGGCGCTGCACCAATAGTTGCCAATGAACCTGCTGCTCAACCCATGGCATCAAAAACAGCGCCCGAACCCGTAGCTTCAGCCTCACATTCCCTTAATGGAGATGACAGGATCAAAGCATCTCCACTGGCAAAAAAACTGGCTACTGAAAAAGGAATTGATCTTTCACAACTTCATGGAAGCGGAGATTATGGACGAATTATTAAAAAAGATGTAGTAGAATTTAAACCATCCGCCGCTGCGCCAGCAGCACAGAAAACTGGTCCGTTACCTTTCGTTCCCTCAGGACAAATAAGCTTTGAAGATGTACCGGTTTCTCAGATGCGCAAGACCATCGCAAAACGTCTTTCAGAAGTCAAATTCACTGCACCGGAATTCTATCTTACCATTCAAGTTGACATGGACCAGGCCGTAAACAGCCGTGCAAAAATTAATGAAACCGCTCCTGTTAAAATATCTTTTAATGATTTCGTATTAAAAGCCACTGCACTCGCTCTGAAAAAACATCCTGCTGTTAACAGCAGCTGGATGGGCGATAAGATTCGCGTAAATCATCATGTGAATATCGGTGTGGCTGTTGCTGTTGAAGATGGTTTGCTGGTTCCTGTTGTTCGGTTTGCAGATACTAAATCGCTCTCGCAGATTTCAGTGGAAGTAAAAGATTTCGTTACCAAAGCCAAGAATAAAAAATTACAACCTTCAGACTGGGAAGGAAGCACATTTACGATTTCAAATCTGGGTATGTTCGGGATGGATGAATTTACTGCAATCATTAATCCACCGGATGCATGCATTCTCGCCATCAGTTCGATTCAACAGGTTCCTGTTGTTAAGAATGGAGCTATTGTTCCCGGTAATGTGATGAAACTAACAATGACCTGTGATCATCGCGTAGTGGATGGTGCAACCGGCGCTGCATTTCTGCAAACACTAAAAGGGCTCCTTGAGGAGCCCCTGCGAATGCTTGTTTAATAACCGTCCATGGTTAATTAGTTTATAGTACCATTACTTTAATATCTGATTTCCGTTCTCTCCAAGAAGGATCTCTGCCACTTTATTTTCACTCAGATTATTCATCCTGCATACGGGTCACCAAAACAGACAAAATTCCTGGAAGGAGTATAAATAATAATTTTTGAAGAATACTGGATTTCATAAATACGGATTAATACACATTACAGGAAACGAAATCTATACCATTGCGCAAAATGCTATGATTCAATAAGTTAATAATGGTATTTTTTCCGGTAACGGGAAGAATTTCCACCAGTAAGAGAAAATGTATATTGGGCGGATGTTCCAAAAAGTCAGAATCCGGCTAAGTTTCTTACCTTCTGTTTCCCATCAGATTAACTATTTTAAAAAGATGATCAGGCGTTCAACGATCCAGTTACTGCGTTTTCATTTTTCTTTTTTCCTTATGCCCGTTTATTGGTTTGCACTCAGCCAGGTGGTAAATCCTAATAACAAGAGAGCCCTTCTCATATTTATAATCCTGCACTTCTTGATATATCCTTCCAGCAATGGTTTCAATAGTTATATGGATCGGGATGAAGGGAGTATTGGCGGACTCAAATCCCCGCTTCCACCGACAAGACAATTACTCTATGTAAGTATGGTCATGGACGGACTGGCTTTGCTTCTGGGATTATTCATCAGTATATATTTCACTCTGGCCGCTGCATTATATATCCTCGCATCCCGGGCATATAGTGCTAGATCCATACGTTTAAAAAAGCATCCATTGGTGGGATATGCGACAGTAATTATATGCCAGGGTGCCCTGGTTTTTTTTATGGTATATCATGGGTCTCATCCGATGTTATCGCTTCAGGTACCAACCCTGGGAATGATTTCTGCATCACTATTAATTGGCGGATTTTATCCACTCACCCAGATTTATCAGCATGAGGCAGATGCAAAAGATGGTGTTAAAACTATCAGTGCAATGCTGGGGATCAGGGGCACATTTAAATTCTGTGTTATTATTTATGGGATAGCCTTTGTTACTTTAACATATTTCTTATTAATATCACTAGAAGAAAAAGAATTTTTAATTTTATTAACCTGTATGCTGCCTGTTCTCGTATATTTTATGGGGTGGGCCTTACAGGTTTGGCGAAATCCTTCTTTAGCCGATTTCAAGAATACAATGCGTATGAACATTGTTGCTTCCAGCTTTACGAGCATTGGCTTTATTCTTGTATTTCTGATGGAATGGTTATAACCTTTTTAAAATAATTGATTGAGCCAGATTAAATACATTGGAACAGCTGTTCCGCATTTCAAACATGAACAGAATGAGATTCTTCGTTTCATGAGCCGCATTTATGCCTTCAATGAAAGAGACAGGCGGTCGCTAAAATACTTATATCATCAGAGTGGCATTAACACACGTTATTCAGTTTTATCAGATTATAGCCAGGAGCCCGCGGAATGGACTTTTTATCCACCGGCAGAAAACCTGGAGCCATTTCCATCTATTGAGAAAAGAATGAAGATTTTTAACCGGTATGCTGTGGGTTTGTCCGCCAATGCCATTCAGAATTGTCTGGAAAATAAAATTGATCCAAAGGAAATTACCCATTTGATTACAGTTACATGCACCGGTTTAAGTGCACCGGGGCTGGATTTGCAACTGATGGAGTTATTGGATCTTCCAAAAAATATTTTCAGGAGCTCTGTAAATTTCATGGGCTGCTATGCTGCAATTCACGCTCTTAAAATGGCAGATGCATTTTGCCAATCCGAACCTTCGGCCAAAGTAATGATCGTTTGTACGGAACTCTGCACATTACACTTCCAACAACTTGCTACAACTGATAATATTACTTCAAGTTTGCTTTTTGGAGATGGTTCGGCAGCCGTACTCGTTACCGGCAACGAGGATAAAAGTCCCGGTTTTCCACTGGTTGGATTTTATGGAGAAGTAATGCCAAAAGGAAAACAGGATATGTCCTGGGAATTATCTTCTACAGGGTTTAATATGACCCTGAGCAGTTATATACCCGAATTGATAGAAGAAGATTTTGAAAAACTGGTGAATCAGGCCCTGGAAAAGCAATGTATTTCACGGGATCAGATAACCCACTGGGCTATTCACCCTGGTGGCAGAAGAATATTGGAAGCCATTGCAAAAAGCCTTTCACTGTCAAAAGAAAAACTGGATATATCCTATCAGGTTCTCCGTGACTTTGGAAATATGTCTTCGCCTACCATCTTATTTGTGTTAAAAGAAATTTTATCTACCCTTGACAAATCTAAACAGCAAACAGTATTTGGCGCAGCATTCGGTCCGGGCTTAACAATGGAAACTTTTATGGTTGGTCTCAAGCCTAAAGCTGAACGCCTAACGTTGAACGCCTAACGCTGAACGCTAAACGCCTTTGTTCGTCATATCTTTAGCATAAGCGGTTAACATTGAGTGTATAGTGCTAAATGTCTAAAAGCATATAAAGCAGAAAGTCCATATCCTGAGTCCTAAATCAATTTTTGAATTTATGGATTTCTCCCTCCGCACAGACAGACTGGAATTGTTGGACAATCCCCATATACCGGCAGCTGACATACAGCGAAATCTCTATGAGCTTTCAATCATAAACCAGAAACTCGGCGGACATGCATGCACCTGGAAGGGATTTACTGAGCTCGCAAAAAAAAGAAAGACGGTAAGTGTTTGTGAAATCGGATGTGGTGGGGGAGATAATCTGAAAACAATTGAATTAAAAACAACCGGGAAATATCCCGATCTTAGTTTTACAGGTATAGATATTAATCCCGATTGCATTAAGGTTGCAGAAAATATCGGGTTGAAAAGATCCGCCCTATTCCTGGAAAGTGATTATAAAAAAGTACACTTTCAATCAAAACCCGATATTGTTTTCTGTTCCCTATTCTGTCATCACTTCAAAGAAGCTGAGCTTATTGAAATGTTTCACTGGATGAAGGAAAACAGTCGTTCCGGATTTTTCATCAATGATCTGCATCGTCATCCCCTGGCCTATCATTCGATCCGTCTGCTGACTTCACTATTTTCGAAATCCTATCTGGTAAAAAATGATGCACCATTATCAGTATTACGCGGCTTCAAAAAAAAGGAATTGGAAAAATTATTGTTTAAAGCAGGAATTATAAATTATACCATTCAGTGGAAATGGGCCTTCCGCTGGCTGGTGATCGTTCGCTCGTGAATACAAATAAAATATATGGTATTGGCATTGTGGGTGGCGGTCTGGCCGGATTATCACTATCCATTTTACTTTCACGTAAAGGCTACCGGGTATGCCTGTTCGAAAAAGAAGTTTTTCCTTTTCATAAAGTCTGTGGCGAATATATCAGCATGGAAAGCTGGGATTTTCTGATCCGGCTCGGCCTGTCGCTTGAAAATTGGAACCTGCCCAAGATACATCAGGTAAATATAACGGCTCCGAACGGGGAATCCATTTCCGAAAAACTGCCGCTTGGTGGATTCGGGATCAGCAGGTATAAGCTGGATGCGGCTCTGGCGGATATTGCAATATCATCAGGCGTGGAAATATTTGAAAATACTAAGGTTTATGATATCAGCTTTGAAAATGGAAATCATGGTATTCAGACCAGCGAAGGGTTATTTATTGTAAAAATTGCCTGCGCCTGTTATGGGAAAAAAAGCAACCTCGATGTGAAATGGAAGCGGGAATTCCTCAAACAGGATGAATCCCAAAATTATGTTGGCGTAAAATATCATGTAAAAGTTAATTTACCGGAACAGGAGATCGCGCTGCATAATTTTCAGGGAGGTTATTGCGGGATTTCTAAAATTGAAGACGGAAAATACTGTCTTTGTTATCTCACCAAATCTGAAAATCTCGGAAATAGCCAGTTATCTATTCCGGCCATGGAAGAAAAAATCCTGAAAAAAAATCCAGCGCTCCGGAAACTATTGGATGAAATGGTTGTATTGTATGAAGAGCCTGTAACGATCTCACAAATCAGTTTTTCAAAAAAAACTCAGATTGAGCAACATGTACTTTGTATCGGGGATGCCGCAGGCATGATTACACCTCTTTGCGGTAATGGAATGAGTATGGCTCTGCATGGCTCCAAAATCGCGGCTGAAATAATTCCTCTTTTTCTTGAAAATCAGATTTCCCGCGAAGAGATGGAAACATCCTATCAGAAAAACTGGAATCGCCAATTTGCAGGCAGGTTAAGGACGGGTCGTCTGATACAAAGTTTTTTCGGAAAAACATTCTGGTCAACATGGCTGATCCGCACCCTGAAACCTTTTCCATTCCTGGTCCGCGCGCTAATACGACAAACACATGGTGAAAGATTTTGAGGAAAGCATTAAAGTGTGGTAGTGTGGTAGTGTGGTAGTTAAAAAGATTTTCGCACTACCACACTACCATACTTGTATATCAAAATGCCTGATTTTTCAAAATTATTTAATAATTTGTCGAATGAAATTACTTTTACTCCTTTGTTTTAGCGGATGTTTTTTATTTTCTTACTCACAGGATAAAAATCAGTTTTTTGCTCTCGATAAGAATATGAATCAAACGGTGCTGGATTCTTCCAAATATATTTTGTGGATACATGAAAAGGAAGACAGTAACTGGCAATGGGATTATTATTATACCTGGGGACCCTTGGTCAAATCAACTTCTTTCGCCGACCATGATGGCACCATAAAGAATGGACGGTTTTGTTTGTACACTTTAAACGGGAACCTGGATTCTGTTGGTATATATGATCATGGTAAGAAAAACGGCAGTTTTTATAAATACAGAAGTTACACTAAAGACAGTTTTTCAATCATCCGACAATACGATTATTTGGAAGATAGCCTGGTGAAATCAATCAGCATACAGGACAATAAAGAAAAGGATAAGGACACTACCGGTTCAAAAGAATCTGATTATCCTGGCGGTATAAAAGCATGGTACGCATATTTGGGTCATCATTTGTCCTATCCTGACCGTGCGGTTTCAAAAGAAATTCAGGGTCAGGTTAAGATTTACTTTGCTGTTGATGCTGATGGAAATGTAAAGGATTCATACATTCTAAAATCGATAGAATATTCCCTCGATCAGGAATCCCTCAAGGTTATCAACGAATCAGGGAAATGGGATCCGGGTATGAAGGACGGCGTTATGGTCAAAACATATAAAGTGATGCCTGTAAATTTCAAATTAGAGGTCCAGTAGCTATTAAACTTTTTGTCCTTCCCGATGTTATTAAACTATGGCTTCTACATCGAAGAAAACATTGGTCCTCGGCGCATCAGCTAATCCGGCGCGTTATAGTTTTCTTGCCATCAACAGATTGCGGGAACACTATCATCCTGTGATCGCGGTTGGAAAAAGACCAGCTCTGGTTGCAGATGTTACCGTTCAGGAAAAGACCACTCCGATTTCAGATCTTGATACCGTTTCAATTTATCTGAATAAGGATAATCAGAAAAATTATTACAATTATATTCTTTCGCAACATCCCCGCCGGGTTATTTTCAATCCCGGTGCCGAAAATCCAGAATTTGAAATGATGCTTGCTGATAAAGGGATTAAAGTACTTGAGGCTTGCACTTTGGTTTTACTTGCAACTGGGCAATTCTAGGAAGTGTGGTAGAGTGGTTGTGAAAAAAATAACTACCACTCTACCACACTTCCACACTACCACACTTCCATACTATCCTCCTCCTTTCTTTCCCAAACTGGGAACAAAATACCTGCAATTATTCGTAAACTCATTCGTTTTTATAAAGGTGGCTTCCTAAGCTGCCCCCAATCCGATGAACACCCTGAAAACAATCTTAAGCGGGCTTTGCCTGCTATGCAGTCTCCTGCTTTCAGCACAAGAAAAAAACACTCAGGCTGAACTTCCTTATTCAAATAAAATTGAAGTAAGTGACCGGGCTTTGGAATCCTTGTTCCTGGCTCCTGAAAATATTTCTGTGGAACTGGCACCCGGCTTTCGCATTAATGGAAAAATAGAAAACAAATCAGACCATGGAAATTCTGTGATTTCCATTTTGATAAAACTAAATAATACCGAGGGCAGCATGCTGAGCATTTCCCGGTACAAAGATCCACAGGGAATTATTTATTATACTGGTCATCTTTTAAAATTGCATGAACCCGATGGAATGATGCTGGTAGAAAAAGACAAGCGGTATTATTTTATAGAAACCCAACAAAGATTCCTGGTAACAGAATGAAAAAATATTTCATCCATATCATTGTTTGCCTGTTACTGTGTTTGCATGTAAATGTATTCGCGCAATCTCCATTACTTAATAGTTATTCAGGTGCAGCCGCAACAGTTTACCTTGATTTTGACGGAGCAGAAGTGAATGGAACCATCTGGAATGAACAAGGCCTGATCCATGCCGCTCCATCCGGATTAAGCGCTGCATCCATCACATGGATTCATAAATTGATTTCAGACCATTTTAAATTATTCAATCTTAATATTACTACAGATCCGGCCGTGTATGAAAGAGCGCCCATTCGCCAGCGCACACGTATCATCATCACACCAGATGGGAGTTGGTACGGACAAGTACCCGGGGTTTCTGCGATCGGATCATTTATCTGGGGAGATGATACGCCAGCCTGGGTATTTATGAATGCACTGGGAAATAATCCATTTTTTATTGCTGCGTCGGCTACACACCAGATTGGCCATACATTAGGTCTCCAGCACCAAAGTCTGTATGATGGCTATGGAGTCATGATTACAGAACTAAGTGGTGGCGAAAACAATATTCTATCAAACGAAGCACCCCTTATGGGCATTCCGTTTTATAAACAGGCGGAATGGAAAGACGGGCATCCGTCAACAGGAGTTCAAAATATACAAAGTGATACAGCCATGATCGCTGGTGCACCTAACTATATCGGATACCGGAAAACGGGGGAAGAGACTGCTTCATCCGAAAATGCTGTAAAAATTGAAAAGCAGGAACCAGGTTCCTTGGAACTGAATAGTTCCGGCAATTATAGTTATCGGCTTTTTGATATCAGTGGTCGCTTACTCACGCAGGGAAACCTGAAAACGGGATATAATGAAATCCGTACCAATCCTATTTCTACAGGGGTTATAGTTCTTCAATGGTCCGGAGAATCCATTTCTGGTGCACAAAAGATAATCAACTAGTAACATATATTTTTTTTGCTGACATGTTTTTTCGGTACATTCGAAAAACCTATTATCATATGCTTTGGCGAAAATTTAATGGCGACCTTATTGAACTACCGATTATCCGTGAAGTAGAAAACGCTATCCGGCGTGAAACAAAAAATGGATTTCATCTGAAAGTCTGCATCGGAACCGACTCCCAGGTAAAGGGAGCGGAAACTGAATTTGCTACCGTTATTGTTTTTTTACGTGAAGGACATGGAGGATTCATGTTCATACACAACGAAAAAACAAAAACGCGTTACAGCATTAAAGAACGTATGCTGGTGGAAGTAGCGAAAAGTATTGAAATTGCATATGAACTTTGTCCTTTGTTTACCCAATACAATGTGGATATGGAAGTTCATGCAGACATTAATACCAACCCGCATTTCAAGAGCAACGACGCACTGAAAGAAGCCATGGGTTATATCCTGGGAATGGGCTTCGCATTCAAAGCCAAACCGGAAGCCTTTGCCAGCAGCAGCTGCGCGAACAAAGTAGTGAACTAAGCTTAACGCGGAATATTGAACGTGGAATGATAAGTTTGAGGATCAATTTATAGCTGTCTTCTTCCAATCCTCATTCATCTCTCCGATCATTCGGAGTATGTCACCCCTACCCGTTTTTTTTTCGGCACTTGTAACAAAATGCCGCGGTAGAAATTGCCAGCGCTCACTCATTTTTTGGAGGAAGGCCTTCACATTTGCGGCTACTGTTCTCTGGTTTTCTTTATCTGCCTTCGTAAATACCAGGGTAAAAGGAATCTCCCATTTCCCCAACCGGTCGGCAAAATCAAGATCCAGTTTTTGCGGTTCGTGACGACTATCGATAAGCAAAAATACATGAGCCAGGGTCTTTCTTTTTTTCAGGAAATCCTCGATCATAGTTTCCCACTGTTTGCGCTGAGATATGGAAACCTTGGCAAATCCAAACCCCGGTAAATCAATCAGCCACCATTTGGTTACAACCCTTTTTTCATCAATACTTTCGATAGTGAAATGATTGATGAGTTGTGTTTTACCCGGAGCTGCAGAAGTTTTCGCAAGTTTATCAATATCAGTGATCATATTGATAAGAGAGGATTTCCCTACATTGCTTCTTCCAATAAATGCATATTCAGGAAGGTCAGTTTCCGGACAATCCTTATAAGAAGGACTGCTAATTACATACTTTGCCGAGCGGATCTCCATAGTGCAAGTTATGATTCCCTATCAAAGGTTAAGATGAATGAATTTATCTATTTCCTGCGCTGAACGGATTAATTTTGCTTCCCATGACAGAATATAAGCACGATACCATCGTCCCGTTCAAAAATTCTGACACACCTAAAAAACAACAGGTAGCAGAAATGTTCGATAAAATCGCATTTCGCTATGATTTCCTGAACCGTTTTCTCAGCGGAGGGATTGACAGGGACTGGCGTAAAAAAACGATACGTGAACTCAGTCAGCTAAAACCAGGAACCATCCTGGATGTTGCGACCGGTACGGCGGATATGCCGATATTAATGCAAAAGATTTTACAACCTGATCATATCACGGGTATAGATATTTCAGAAGCCATGCTCGTACTGGGTAAAAAAAAAGTTGAAAAAGCCGGCTTAGGAAAAACCATTCATTTGGAAACGGGCGACGCGGAGTCAATACATTTTCCTGACGCATCTTTTGATGCCGTGACAGTGGCATTTGGTGTACGAAATTTTCAAAATCTCGAACAGGGACTTGAAGAAATGCTCAGGGTTCTGAAACCCGGAGGCAGACTCGTCATACTGGAATTCTCAAAACCAGACAAAGGGTTTTTCCTCCCTTTCTACAAATTCTATCTCCGTCTCGTTGCACCTCGAATTGGCAAAATAGTTTCCGGAAATGCCGATGCCTATAAATACCTCAATGACTCTGTAAACGCATTCCCCGAAGGAAAAAATTTGATCGGCATCCTGAATAAAACAGGTTATAAAAACACATATTTTAAGAATCTCAGCATGTGTATTTGTACCATTTATTGCGGAAGTAAATAATCACGGATTCCTTATATAACTGTTATAATCATATTACGAATATCTCAAAAAATGTATCCGCACTATTTATCACGAAATGAATAATTGGGGATTTCTCAAAAATCTGTTATTACTGAATATACCGGCAATTATTATTCTTTTTGGTCGTTATTTTGATTCAAAACCGGTCATAATTCAATTCTTGTTCCTCCTTTGTAACTTGCAAACCATATAAAATTATAAGTTATTGATTGACTACTACTTATGAGTATTTTATTTTTATGGCAAAGCAAAAAAGGACCTGTCAGGATCTTTTCGGCGATTATAATTCTGACATTTTCGATACAGGCCAGGGCCCAGCTAAGGGATGCTGTTAACCTGCCTGATCATGATGATAAGTTTTATCATCTGGGAATTGCTCTTATTTACAACAATTCACATTTCCAGGTATCACCGCATCCAAATTTACTTTTAAGTGACAGTATACTTTCAGTCACCCCTGAAAATACAGGAGGTTTCGGTCTGGCGGGTATGCATACTTTTAATATAAATAAACATCTGGAATTCAGGATCGTATTTCCCGAGCTCATGTTTTCTTATAAAAATCTGACATATCACACTACATTTCCTTCGGGTCAGGATACAACGGCAACCAAACAGATAGAATCCATTCTATTGGGATTTCCGGTTCAGGTCAAATTCCTTTCAGACCGGATGAATAATTTCAGGTTTTATGTTCTTGGCGGTATTAACTATCAGTATGACCTCGCTTCCAATGCTACTGCCCGTAAGGCAGACGATCTTGTAAAACTCAACACCACGGATTTGAGTATTGAAGCCGGCATTGGATTTCAATTCTTTTTCCCGGTATTTATTCTTTCCCCGGAAATCAAATTCAGTAATGGAATTATTAACACCCATCACCGGGATCCAAACCTGATCTATTCCAATACCATCGACAAACTGAAGTCGAGGATGATTGTATTCTCGTTAATTTTTGAAGGATAAAGGAAAGTGTGGTAGTGTGGTAGTGTGGTAGTTAATTTCTTTTAAGTTTTAACTACCACACTACCACACTACCACACTTGCACACTAATAATCATACTGCCGGCGAAACATATTCACCCTTACTCCGAAAGTGTACATCGTAGAGCTTGTTCTAGTTGTGCCGGCGGTTGGATCCTGCACTGTATATGTGCGGTACATAATGGTGCCTTCGAGAAATAAATTTTCCTTCCACTGATAAGAAACATATGCCGTGGAGTTTACTACGGTCGCGGGAATGCCTGATCCAATATAGAATCCATAATCCCTTGGCCTTGTATCGTAATTGTCCAGGACATTACTTCCAAAATTTTCGCCCGCTGAATCCAATCCCTGTCTGTTATAAATACATTTCAGTTCAATATTCCATCTATATGCCGGCTGATATCGCAGGATGCCTATTAGTTCAAAAAAGTTTGCTCCGAAAGGATGTGCCAACGGCTGATTATAGTGCGACCAGTTTGCCACCGTATCATTATGGGAATACGTATAAGGCCGCATCACATTCATTTCTGCCTGTAAGTCGAGGTTCTTTATTTTGAAAACATCAATATATTTTATGCCACCCTGCAGACCTTGTTTATTTCCCCACCAGCCATTGGAGTAGTGAGTAATCTGGGTCCATACAAATTCATTGAATAGTATCTGACCATATAACTGGACTGAATGACCGATATTGGCCTTCGCATCAAATCCAACAGTTGTTTTATCAGGACTTCCGGTTTCCTGTTGCGCTGCGGGCAGGAAGATCACCGGGTTCAGATAGGAAAATTCAAAATGATTTACTCCTCCGAAAGCGATATTGCTGTATAAACCAACATTGAGCCACTTGGTAGCGTTCACACTCAGATGATGTACTACGGCATATTTTTTTGGATAGAGATAATCGCCCGGCAGGTGCTGACTGGTGAGTTCCATCAGAATGTTCTGGTAATTTAATTTCCAGATACGAAGGTTTAATTTGAGAAATAAATAAGGTGCTGCATAGTCACTCAGGAATAGTGTGCGGTATCCGTTTCCGATAAAATTTTATCATACCCAAACTGAAGCGTAAAATATTTCCAGAAGTCAAAATCGATAGAACCGCGCGCATCCCAATAGTCAAAAGCAGTTGGTGACCCTTTGAATTCCTTAAAATAGCCAATGCCAGGAACAGCCGGATAACCCGAAGCATATACACGTGTTGTGAAAAAATCAGGACCACGCTCCTGGTTGTCCGTTATAGAACTTGAGAAGCCCACGTGATCAGCGATTCGTCCGCGAAATGTAAGACCTTTTGTATTCAGATAAACCTGTTCGGGATTTCCGGTTTGATTGGAAAGTTGAAATTGAAGAACAGGATTAATAACAAGGAAAAAATCCTTTTCATTTACTTCAAGAAAATTCGCCTGCGTTTTATAAATCGTATTCCATATCGGGTGTTTACTTAAAAAGGAAGTCTGACTTCCGTATACCCATTCACTATTATTCATGAGCAGACTCTGAAGAGTAGTCTGATCCGTTTTTCCCAAATGATAAGCTACCGCGTCAGGATATGTGCTCATGAGAGAATCAGCATATTCTGATGCTTCCACAGCCACTTTACGACTGATAGGTTTGCAGGTGAAAATATTCAGGTCGGGATTGGATTGCATCTTAATGCCGATCCGATCTAAAAAATGTTCATACTGGGAACCCTGGGGGAGATAGGTTGACTGGGAGTAGCCGAAGCATGGAAGGATTAGAATTATAAGAAGCCTTGCAACGGTTTTAATAAATTGCATCATTAAGTTGTTCCGATTCCGATCCAAGTTATGCAAAATTACCTGATTAAATGTGTTTCAATCGTTAATGAAGGGCGCAGTTTCACCAGTGATTTACTGATAAAAAATGGCCGCATCGAAAAAATTGCGAACAATATTTCTGTTTCATTTCCCGTAGTTGAATTCAACGGAGAAAATCTTCATTTATTGCCGGGTTGTATTGACGACCAGGTCCATTTTCGCGAACCGGGATTGACACACAAAGCAACCATATTCACAGAATCACGGGCGGCTGTCGCCGGCGGCATTACTTCCTTCATGGAAATGCCAAATACCATGCCGCCTGCCTTCACACAGGATTTACTGGAAGAAAAATATGCCATTGCGAACAATACTTCGCTGGCGAATTATTCTTTTTATATGGGTACTTCCAACGATAATACGGAGGAAGCACTGCGCACAAATGAAAAGAAAAATGATATCTGCGGATTAAAAATATTCATGGGCTCCTCGACAGGAAATCTCCTCGTTGATAATTATCTGACCCTGGATAAATTATTTGCAGGGAGTGAGGTGCTGATCGCTACGCATTGTGAATCAGAACGCATAATAAAGGACAACCTGCATGTATTTCTATCCAAAAACAGAGAGTTAACCGCAAGCGATCATCCGCTGATCAGAAGTGTGGAAGCCTGTTTTGAATCCTCTTTGACCGCTATACAATTCGCAAAAAAACATGGATCACGCCTCCATATATTTCATCTTTCCACGGAAAAGGAACTCAGTCTTTTTACCAACATGACCCCATTGTCAGAGAAACGTATAACGGCTGAAGTATGTGTGCACCATCTTCATTTCAGCTCTGAGGATTATAGTCGTTTGGGTAACCAGATCAAATGTAACCCCGCGATCAAAGCACCTGAAAACAGGGAAGCACTCTGGAAAGCATTGCTCGACGACCGCCTTGATCTGATCGCGACGGATCATGCACCGCATACATTGGCCGAAAAAGGATTTTACCGAAATGCCGCGGGCCACCTCGAAAGGGTTACTGGCGAAGGAGGCTCTTACCTTCAGGCTCACGCCGGACTTCCCCTGGTGCAACATTCTTTATTGCTGATGCTTTCATATGTAAAACAAGGAAAAATATCCATAGAAAAAATTGTGGAAAAAATGTCACACGCCGTTGCAATTTGTTTCCAGATACCCGAAAGGGGATTTATACGTGAGGGATACTGGGCCGACCTGGTCATGGTTGACCTGAACCGGAATTCGGATGTGCATGCACGTAATATATTATACAAATGTGGCTGGAGCCCTCTGGAAGGATCGGTGTTAC
>Ga0207001_1021_pt1 | contig 23008 bp, 22 predicted proteins | sample Alteio_BWMinCont_91_FD_153481 | JGI IMG/M metagenome (GOLD analysis project Ga0207001, IMG submission 153481) | Enriched cells from forest soil in Barre Woods Harvard Forest LTER site, Petersham, Massachusetts, United States -... | ecosystem: Environmental > Terrestrial > Soil > Temperate forest >... | reverse complement strand
TGGGGCGTGCTCGCACAAAGATTAGTAAATGCATTGACCTTAATATCATCCAATCCTGCAGCAAACAAATGATCAACGACCCGTTGCGCAAAGCTATCGCCTTTTTCGTCGACTAATCCGGTCGCGCAGCCCAATAAGTCAATCGTTTTGATGGAAGTAAGGACCCTAGGATCTACTTCAGCTGCGTCTTTGATTTCAAGAATCAATCTGTCGGCAAATTGCTTTGAATTAAGACCGCCATAATGCAAGCCATCACTATGCCCAAGGAATGTTAGACGTGTAGGAGGTTTTCCACTATCTAATTCTAATGCGCCTGAAGCAGAGGAAATTAAAAAAGGATCACATTGTAAGAATTCAGTGGTAGTTTCCCCGGCATATCTCGCGTGTAAAATGGCCCCTCCTTTTTTTGTAAGAGAATCCACATCCCCAGTAGGATCGTGCATTAGGATGACCATTGCTCTTTATTTCGCCTTATAAATTAAATCTGTATCTTAATTATAACATATAGCTAGAGGCATGATAGGTTAAGCATTGCTCAACTCATAACCAATTAATTATTATGACATTTCCATCTATTTTGGAGTTATCAAGGCGCTTTCAAATGGAAGAACATAAACGCGAAGATGGAGTTTTAGGAAAAACTTTCCAGGTCAATATTTTGCTGCACAACTCTTTTAATATTGGACCAATTTCTCTACGTAAGGCTCCAAACATTGATTTACGCCGATACTTTAGTATGATGACCACGTGGTATCGACAGTACCACCTTACATGAGACTGGCTTTCCCATTCTCTCATTAGAATTTCTCCTCTTCGTTAATGGCCTGGGGAGGCCTGAAGAGGAGAATTGTGGGCTTTTTGCAACTCCCGGAACGGTAAAACCTATTTTACTCACACCGCCATAGGCGGTGGCTTAGCGGTTGAGTTATGGATGTTCATATTTTTTAAATATAACTACCGCATTTACTCCACCAAATCCAAAAGAATTGTTCATGGCATATTTAATAGGTATTTTTTTAGCAACTTTAGTAACGTAATTTAAATCACACTCAGGATCCGCAGTAAATAGATTAATAGTAGGAGGAACAATATCATTTTTTACAGTCAATACTGTAAATATGGCTTCTATAGCAGACGCTGCACCCAAAAGATGTCCCGTCATGGGTTTTGTAGAGCATACAGCAAGTTTATAAGCATGATGACCAAAAACATTTTTTATGGCATTTGTCTCATTTTTATCGCCAAGAAAAGTAGATGTTCCATGCGCATTAATATGTTGAACCATTTCTGGTGTAATTTGGGCATTTTCTAATGCTAATTGCAAACAGCGTGATGTTCCCTCAAAACTTGGGGTTGTTATATGAGACGCATCTGAATTAGATGCATACCCAATCAATTCAGCATATATTTTTGCTTTCCTTTTTACTGCATGAGTATATTCTTCTAGTATCAACATCCCAGCACCCTCTCCCATTACAAAACCATCTCGGTTTTTATCCCAAGGCTTTGCTGCCAGTTGAGGCTTTTCATTTTGAATAGATAGTGCTTTGCAGGCATTATATCCACTAATAATTAGCGGAGTAATTGGACTTTCTGCACCACCTGCAATCATGATAGTGGCATTACCGCTCTGTATATGACGCACCGCTTCACCTATTGCCTGGTTTCCAGAGACACATCCATTTGAAATATTATAATTAATCCCTTTAAGACCATAATATATTGATAGATATCCATTAATCGCGCTATTCATTGAACCTGGAATAAAAAATGGAGAAATACTTTTGAAACCTTTTATATTAAAGACATCTTTTACTTGTTCTAGGGACGAAAAAGCTCCTCTACTCGTACCCGTTATTATTCCTATTTTCTCTTTATTCAATTCAGGATAAGTTAACATCATAGAATCTTCGATAGCGGCTATTCCTGCGACTACGCCATATTGAGCAAAAAGACTCAGACGCCTTATATCTTTAGCTTTTAAAAAATCAGAGGGTGAGAATTTTTTTATTTCAGCAGCAATTTTTGTTAGAAAAGATTGCGAATTAAATTTAGTAATGTTGCCAACACCAGAGATGCCTGATATAAGATTTTTCCAAGATTCATTTATATTATTACCGATAGGTGTAATTAATCCCATTCCTGTTACAACAACTCTTTTCATTAATGAATCATCTTATAATAAAAGTATTTATTTGAAGTGCCATGTTACCAATTATCTGAGCGTGGTGCATGTGTAAAATATTCATTTAATCTTCGCTTTGTTCCAGGGCTTGTCATATCTGGTAGATTCGCATAATCATATACTACTTTTAACTTGGCTTCATTTCTTCAATCTATCGGGATTAAGTGAGAGTGTTATGTAATATTTAAAAAAATCCCCCTTTTTACAGGAGGAAGAATAAAATAACTCAATAATTTTATAAAAGAATTTTTAGAATGTACTTAGCGCCCACTCATTATCACTCTCTTTTGTCACACGATGCGCCTGTGCACCCTCGCTTCCAGGTATACCTAAAAACTCAACACCATCGCCGAGTTTTAAGTGCCCAAAATCCGGGTGTGCCACATTCGATAAACTAAAATAATATTCATTGCCATCTGTTCCCTGGATGAAACCATATCCCTGATCTGCAAATAATTTTGAGATAAAACCACGAATAGAGCTATTATGTTTTTTTACATAACCACGCCGTTTACATTCGTAGGTTTCCAATCGTTTCTCCAACGCAAGAAATGCATCACGTATCGCAACATACACATCTTCGTCCATTTTACGATTGACAGCTAACTCCTTGCCAGGAACAGTCAGATCAATGCGCACACAGAAGAGCTTGCCCTGATGTTTATGTTTTTGCGGAATAGTAATAACAATTCTGCAACTGTTAATTTTACGGCAAAGCTGACTGAGTTTTTCGGCTTTTCTGCGGATATGATCTTCAAGAGCGAGGGAATTAGGTAAATCGCGGATAGTGATCTGAACTGGTTGCATATAAACCTCTCTCGTTTATTCACTTGCTTTATTTTGATAAAAGAAACCAGTAATTTATGATGATAATACCTCCTTAAATAATGACGTTCCTACTATCAGTATAGACAAAAATAATGGTTTTTATTTATTTACATCTTTATTTTACCACGGACGTTTTATCATAATCACACAACAAAAAAGATGTTTTCGGACGCAAGAATTAACAAGCTGATTTTAAAAGGTATTTAATTTGATGATGAAAAAAATAAAACAGCGATGGCTAACACTGTTGTTTTTACAGAAATTTCAACCTCTTCTTACAACGCCAACAGATAAAAATACTCGCCGAAATAGATTTTTATTTGTCTACTTAAATAGATGTAACCACTTAATTTATTTGAAAAATTTATTTTAATGAGGTTTTTTCTTGAGTGATTGCTGTATATGCTTAATTTTTACTAATGATAGGCCTGTTATTTTTTTGATATAAGCTGGTTTGGCACCCTCTTTTAGTAAGTGCCTTGCGACTTTTTCTAATCCTTCTTCCCTTCCTTTTTCCATCCCGAATCTTTCAGCTGAACTAATGTATGGCATCTTTTTGGCCTCTTCTAAATCATATACCTTATTTAAATATTCTAGCTCAAGTGGCTGTGGTAAGCCAATTAACCAATCAATAAATTTATAAAGATTACATACTTCTCGTTTATTAAACCCTTTTTCATACAGTCGTCTGGTTAAAACAAATTTAACCTGTTTTCTTTCTTCGTTAGGTTTGGATTTTAAATCTAGGGCTGCTAGTTGTACCAAAATCACGCTGGCGAAAGGATTGTTGGAGCTTTCTAGCTGAGATTTTTTTCCTTTATAATCAATTAGCTTAATAATTAGAAATTCTGAACTTAAGTAGGAGCCTGCAAGTCCTATTTGGAAGCGATTAGGTCTCCAGGTTTTATTGTCATCGGTTAGAATCGCGCAACTAACAATGGGCTTTTGGTATTTATCGTAAATACGATATCCATAAGTAAACATTCGTTGAGCAAAATTTTCGTCTGGTTTTCCTTGTACTTCAATGTGAATTAAAATCCACTGTTCTTGCCCATCTTGTAGATAAACTTTAAATAATTTATCTAATAAACGCCTACCTGATTGAGTGTCTTTTGTAATAGCTTGCAGTTCTTTATCTAAAGAAGTCCAAGAGCGTTGCCAATTTATTAATTTGCTTAAATCTGGTAAGCAGTAGTCAATGCAATCTTTAAAATAAGTTTCTAGGACTTCTTTCCATGCGGTGTCAGCTTCGTTTCGACTCATCGATTAAATAGTCCGTTTCTACTATGAGACAGGAATGCTAAACTAGTTTGATTTTAAAATCAAAGCTCTAGGTATTTAATCCCTCTGACTTCTACTACAAATTTGCTAAATAAAGTGATTGATGGGAGATATTTATCCTATGGCAGGCAAATATCGAACTGTAACTATGGAGAAAGATAGTTTTTCATTTGCAGCGTTAGGGCAAATTGAAAAATAAATGCTGCAACTAGAGCGAGATTTTTTATCAAAATATACTCCATGCCATTTTGCAAAGATTAATCGCTTGGCTTATGTCTTAGGAAATAAGGTATTCAACTATAGGAGGGGGTTAAGCTTTGCTTTTACGCTTTGTGTGTCCAGTTGAGTCAGCTCGAGTCGACACTATTCTACTTAATTTTTGTTATTTTCTTTGATCGAATTCCGCATGCCGCCATTTTTCTGGCGGCGTATATTTATATTGAATTAAGATTTTGTCATGCTAGTGTGCCTTCGGGGCCTGAATTCAATTAATGCGGGGGATGAGGTTTATATGTATCGCTATGTATATCTTTGCGAATATCTTGTCGTAGCCACTCATCATTTACTTTTAGAAAAGAGAGTCCGTTTACGTTTCTTAAAGCAAGCGTTTTATCTCTTCCTCGATCTGTGGGTTTTGCATTTTTTATATCAAGATCCCCTTCAATATATCCTTTCATTACTTTATTCTCCCAGGTCAATTGGACATGACCGTTAACACAACTCGAATTTATTAGTGCAGCATCATGAAAACCATTATGAACGGCAGTTACTCCACCTGATAACCCAGAGCCTGTATTGGGATCATAATGAACTATAAAATGTGATAATGGATTATCATCCCAAATAGCAAATTCCGTGTAAGGAGCTAAAAACGAACAGATCGTATCTGTACCGGCATTGACAAGTCTAGTGTACGAACTCGTTGTTAGCATGATTAAAAAAAATGTTAAGATTTTCTTTTTCACGTTCATGTCTCCTAGATGTTATTTTCAACTAAGAGAGCGTAACAAATTATATAAGCTAAATAATAATCAATTTATGACATCGCATAATTGGTTTAATTGATCAGCTGGGCTTATGTTCTCTTTTACTTTGTGGGGTGTAGTAACAGAAAAGGAAGGAGTGGGTGATCTAAAAAGCAAGCCATAAGGAAAACCTCTTTATAAATCACTTCCGCACAAAATTTTATAAATTGTTATCTGAGATTTGAATATAACTATATAATTATACTAATATTTTTTTATTTTCTGCACAGCATCGCATAAAAGCTTTATATTAATTCTTTTTCTAGTGGAGCAAAGTAACTTTCTACTTGAGATGACTTTACATCACCTAACTCTTTTGGATTCCATTGAGGAGATTGATCTTTGTCAATGATAGCCGCTCGAATACCTTCAAAAAAATCATGTCCTTGCACAAAACGATTTGTTAATCGATACTCCATTTGCATACACTCATCAAAACTTAACGTAGCTGCTTTTTGTAAAGCATATAACGTTATTTTCAAACTGGTTGGTGATTTTGTTTTAATAATAGCTGCCGTTTGTTGACACCATGGGCTGGGATTTTTTTCCAGTTCATGCAAAATAGTTTCGATCGTATTTTTCGCAAAACATGTTTCAATCTCATGTTGATGTGCAAGCAATGTAGAACTGCCAGCAGGCAACGAGAAATTTTTAATGATAGTTGTAACAGCAAGTTTATCCGGAAGTGGTGAGTGAATGAATGTATCCAGTAATTTTTGCAAATCATCATGCGCTATAAGATACTGTGCAAAACCGACTGCAATACTGTCTTGCGCATCAATACGTGCACCCGTTAATCCTAAATAAAATCCTAAATAATGTTGGCAACGGGATAAATAATACGTTGTGCCTACATCAGGATAAAAACCAATACCTGTTTCTGGCATGGAAAAAATTAATTTTTCCGTTGCCACACGATGCGACCCATGCCATGAAATTCCTACGCCACCGCCCATCGTAATACCATCAAGCAGAGCAATATAAGGTTTAGAAAAATGATGGATGCGTTTATTCATTTGATACTCATCACAAAAAAAAGTAGCAATAGATGCATCATTTTTCATTTTAAGTTCATACGCATGACGAATATCACCTCCCGCGCAAAAAGCCCTGCCTTCAGCTGCGCGAATCACTACCGCTTTAATATGGGCAGCACTCTCCCAAACCGCAAGCTGTTCATTTAAAGCGATAAACATGCGGTGATTTAATGCGTTTAATGCACTTTGTCGTGTCAGCGTAATTAAGCCAATATCACCTTCATAACCAGACACTTCTTCGAAATGAATTTCAGGAATGATACTCATTTGATTATACTCCGCAAAATTCAGCTGTGCGTTTTTCCAGAAAAGCTTTTGTGCCTTCATTTTTATCTTGAGTTGCACAGCACAAACCAAAATGCGTCGCCTCAAGTTCAAATGCGTCATCCAGTGATAAATCATAACCTCGATCAATTACACTCATCACACTTTTTAATGCTAATGGACCTAACTTAACTAAACCTAATAATATATTTTTAGCCCGTTGCAATAATTCATCGCCTGGAAGCACTTCACTGACCAAGCCCCACAATAATGCCTCATCCGCTTTCACTGTACGTCCTGTTAAACACAAATCTAATGCGCGGCCTTTGCCAACTAATCGCGCTAATCGTTGCGTGCCACCAAATCCTGGAATCACGCCTAGTTTTACTTCGGGTTGACCAAATATCGCAGTCGTCGCTGCAATACGCATGGTTGCTGACATCGCTAACTCACATCCCCCACCCAAGGCAAAACCATTCACTGCGGCAAGCGATGGCTTACCCAATTGCTCTAATGTACGAAAAACCATTTGTCCATAACGTGCAAATTCAAGCCCTGCCTGACCATTTAACATTGCCAACTGTTTGATATCAGCCCCTGCACAAAAAGCCTTTCCTTCGCCTGTTAGCAACAGTGCTTTTACCGACGAATTTTCTTTGGCTGATAATAAAATTTTGTAGAGCTTTTCCATCAGTGATGCATTCAGGGCATTCAATGCATCAGGGCGATTTAAAGTAATTTGGAGAATACCGGCTTCAAGTTGGGTGGTTTTCAATACTTCTTGTGCATTATCCATAAAAAATCCTGTTTTTTGAAAACGTTAGTTATCCTGCATTCAATACAGTCATCCTTCATAGCAGGTTCCAGCTGCTAAAGCTTGCGATTATATAACACAATGATCTTATTAAATAATTAATTTTTATTAACAACTATTGCCCATAAATTGTCCATTAGCGCGTATAATAAAGTTGTTGCTAATGAAAAATAAAAAGAAAATACGAGGGGAGAGTATGGTTGCCATCATTACCGGATTACTGGTCATATTTCTATTGATCTTTAGTCCTGTTATGCAAGCAAGAAATGTAACAAGCTCTCTTTGTCACGATCCTCACTATATTTGTTACAAAGTAAAGCGCGGTGATTCCTGGCATAAATTATTTCACGACCCAGAACAACGCGACCTAGTCATGCGTTTAAATCGCATGAATACTGACATTTATCCAGGATTACGCATAGTCGTGCCAAAAAATTTAGATAGTACTTCCATGTTAGACCTGTCTCCATTGCCCCGACAAATCAACCCACCGGGCGACAAATTTATTTATGTCTCTCTTAACGACTTAGCATTTGGTGCTTATGATGCAAATGGTAATTTAGAATATTGGGGGCCTGTGTCGGGTGGTCGAGGATATTGTCCTGATATTGGCCGTGGATGTCATACGCTAACAGGAACATTTACCATATTTAGCAAAGAAGGCGCAGGCTGTTATTCAACAAAATTTCCCGTAGGTCGCGGCGGAGCGCCTATGCCATATTGTATGTTTTTCCATGGCGGCTTTGCATTGCATGGCTCCTATGAAGTGCCCGGGTATAACGCAAGCCATGGCTGTGTACGTATGTTTGTAAATGATGCAAAATGGCTAAATCAGGAATTCATTCAAGATCGAAGAGACATCCATGTTGTCATTCGATCGGGTTCTTAAAAGAGACTTACCTGCACAATCACTTCACTGCCCTTTATGACGTAAATGTCTGCAATTGATAATGCGTATATTCTTGTGTAACAGAACCCGCACGCGCAGCAACAGCGACATACAGAATAATAATGCTAAATATTGCGATCACTAAAAAATCCCAACCAAAAACAATCATATTTTTACCGCCAAATGCTCCTAGATAAGAAATTAAAATCAATCCACATAAATAGGGCACAACCCAAATAACTGACTTAAGTCCTGTCGAAGAAGTATTTAACGTACCACGTAACAACGCTGTTATAAAAAAAACAAACCCAATTAAAATAGCAATTGCCAATTTAGATATTGTGTCCCAACCCGTCCAATAGCTCATTAAATTACAAAAGTAAAATGCCAGCAAACAAAGGAAATTTGCCGCCGGTAAACGAAATAATCTTTTCTCTTTAGGTAATTGTAATCGCAGGGATAACAAAGCAATCGGCCCAATAGCATAGGAAATCACCATACCAGATACTAAAAAACTCACCATCGCTTGCCAGCCTGGCAACGGCAAAAATAAAAACATCCCTAACACAAAATTAACCAAAATTGCAAAGACGGGGAAATCCTGTTTGTTTAAACGCGTTAAAAATTTTGGAATATAGCCAATTTGACTCATGGCATAAAGAATACGCGCAGTTGAGGTAACGTAAATCAATCCCGCCCCTAATGGAGAGACAGCTGCATCAATATATAAAAGTTTTAAAAGAAAAACCAAACCTAAACCTGCAGCCAATCCAGCAAAAGGTCCAACATCGCCAGGAAAACTTAAATGCTGCCAACCTTGCTTTAACATCTCGGGGCTAAGCGCACCAAGAAATGCCACTTGCAATCCTAAATATAAAATCAGACAACAAACAACAGAACCAACAATTGCCAAAGGAATAGCAAAAGCAAGTCTTTTTGCTTCACCTGCTAATTCAACCCCATGCTTAAATCCCGTAAAAGCAAACGCAACGCCTCCTGTGGCAACAGCTGTCAATATTGCCTGCCAACTCCCCGCAGAAAAACTGGACGTTAAGCCAGAAAAATTACCTGGATGAAAGCTGGTTTTAATCAACAGCACAATCGTTAGTATAATAACCAGGACTTTAAAGAAAAATAAAACAAAATTAAACCTAACCAGTCCTTTAAAACTCACAATATTAATAATACAAAGCGCTAACATCAACACAGTTGCCCAACACAAACCAAATAGCGTTAAAACAGGCACACCGTTTTTTAAATACATCAACGAAGAAAAATAAGTAGAGGCATACTGAAGCACGGCTTGCACCTCAATAGGTGCCATTGTCAAAGAAGATAACCAGGCGATCCACCCTAATATAAAGCTTGTAAAAGCACCATGGCTTAATTGAGGAATTTGTGCGGTTCCTCCGGCAACAGGCAACATCACTGACAATTCAGCAAAAGTTAATGCAATTAAGGCAGTCGCTGCACCACCAATCAACCAAGCAATCATTGCACCTGAGCCTGCAATTTTAGCCGCATACAACGGTGCAAATAACCATGCAGAACCAACCATGCCATTGATACTGATCATCAATAAACTGAGCGGGGAAAAACGGCGACTTAATTCCATAATGAGATCCTTTTTTATCCCCAGTACAATGATAGACCTAATATTTAACGGGCATAGTCCAATTCATCTTTACTCTGCGCGCGAAACCGGTTTCTTTTTTTGAAGTTTAGATTTACGACATTCAGCAGAATACGATGCTTCTTCCGTTGTCACAACACCTGCTGGTTGACCCGCCAAATCGATACGCTGTATACCTTCAACAACACTTTTATGGTATGTAATCGAATTTACATAGTATGCCAGAGCACTGACCATACACGCTTTATCGCCAATAACAATATCTTCTCTAGCACTTAAGTTTTTTACTAAATCTTGTTTAATGCCGACTTTTAATGGTTTAATTTCTTTAATTTCCTTAAAACAATCCGGAAAATGCGCCTTCAATAATTCAACACCATATTGCGCTTGCTCCAACCAGGCAGGTTTTGACTTCGCCATCTCTTCTCGCGCCGGCGCTTTCTTTTTCTTTTTATCGTGTTTAGACATTGATTCATTTGAATTAGCCGAAGAATCTATGGATAAAGCCTGTAACTGCTCTCTTAAACTGAAATTACTCATGTACTTGCTCCTACTAAGCATCTGGAAGTTGTGTTGAATAGCATACTCGTAGCGCGAGTATAGATTAACGATAAAATACCTAAAGCTCATCCGTCATAAGTATAAAAATTAGATTATCGATTAAATGAATAAAATCCTCTAAATCTTAGGTAATCACATTAAGACAGTCGATACTTTAATAATTTATCCGCACGAAATCAATAATGAGAGTGGACTTTTCCGGGAAAAAGATGTTAAATTTTACACTCTTAAATATCTCAAATCACGATGAGGAACATCCGTCATGCCACGAAAGAAAACTATGCGCTCTGCTAAAGGAACAAAAATGACAGCAAAAAATAAGAAAACCACGAAAGCTGCGTTACCCTTAACAGATAGAATGGAAAAGGATTTCAGAAGCGCTCCCGCTAGAATTGCAGCAGAATACCGCAAGGAAGTTGTTATCTTAAAACAACAAGAGTTCAAACTGAAAACTGAACTTAAAAAAGCAGCCATCCTACAAAAAGCTTTAAAAACCAAACACACTGTTCTTTCAACAAAGAAAACGGCCACTGCAAAAAAACAATTAACAGCCATGAAGAAAGTACAAATCCAACTGACCAAAGCTGTTAAAGATTCCATGAAAAAATTAGAGCAAATCCAAAAGCTCTGCAAAATTAAAGCTGAAAAACAAGCTAAATTCACCGCGATCAGCAAACAGCTTGGCAAACTAGAAAAAGAATTATCCAAGAAAGCACCACAAATAACAGCAAAAACTACCGTAAAAACGAAAGCCCTAAAGAAAACTCGCAAAACATCCATCAAAAAAGAAAAAAATACCAGGATGCCTTTGCAAGATGCTAAACCTGACATGACATCTGTTACCGAAACAGAAGTCGAAACTGCTGAACTAACATCTTAACTTGTCAGAAATAAATCATCTAAAGTTTATTGGGAGCATTTATGAACAAATCTCAACTGGTATCAGCCATTGCAGCCAATGCACAGATCACGGCTACACAAGCTGAAAAAGCATTAGGTGCTGCGTTAGACAGCATTGTAAGTGCGCTTGCAAAAGGAGGAAGTGTATCGTTAGTAGGATTTGGAAGTTTTGGTGTGAAAACTCGCGCTGCTCGTAATGTGCGAAATCCACGAACCGGAAAAGAAATGACTATCGATTCCAGAGCGGTTCCTTTCTTCAAAGCAGGAAAGAACCTAAAAGACTTAGTAGATTCGGATAAATAATCTTGATATCACTCTAAATCGTGTTATCACTCCAGGCAGACAGATTTTTTGTTGCTGTCTGCCTGGAAAAGTTATGTCATTAGCTTTACGCCAATAAAGAAACCACGGACAAGCAAATTAAATGGAGTTTATTATGGTTGAAAAAATAGCTATTTCAGAAAATCTTGATAGCATTACGTTAAAACAAGCAGTAAAAGATACCTTACGCAACTACTTCACAAACATAGGTAGTGAGCAACCTGTTGATTTTTATTCAATTTTACTCGAAGAAATCGAAAGACCCTTACTGGAAGTACTGATTAATTATACCCATTATAATCAGGTCAAAATGGCCACTGTTCTTGGTATTTCACGCGGAACTCTACGAAAAAAACTCAAGCAATACGGAATGTTAGACTGATTCAATTCAATCCTTTGGGTGCAAGTGAAGAATCTCGATAAGTTGATAAGCACCGAGATTCTTTGCTGTATCTTAGGATTACAATCAAATTTGATCATACTAAAACGCGATGTATCCGCGATGATTAAAAATATCTCGTCGGATCATTAACACCCGCTTGTGCGAAACCTTTCTTACGATGCATACAACTATCGCAAGTACCACAAGCACGCCCTTTACTATCTGCTCGATAACAAGAAATTGTCTGACTGTAATCTACACCTAATTCCATCCCTTTTTTTATAATGTCACTTTTAGTTAAATACAATAATGGGGCATGAATTGTTAAACGTTGTCCTTGTACCCCAGCTTGCGTTGCCAAATTAGCCATCGTTTCAAAAGCTCGAATATAGTCTGGCCGACAATCTGCATAACCTGAATAATCTAAATAATTCGCACCAAAAAAAATATCCGCAGAACCAAGTATTTCTGCCCAACCTAATGCAATAGAAAGAAAAATCGTATTACGCGCAGGCACATAAGTAACAGGCACTTTCGCATCTTCCTGATAATCAGGCACCTCTATATTTTCATCCGTTAATGCCGAACCACCTATTTCATTCAGCGGTAATGAAAAAATTTTATGTTCTTTGACTCCTAATATTTGCACCAATCGCTTGGCATTTTCCACTTCTGAGCTATGTTTTTGGCCATAGTTAAAACTTAACAAATAACAATCAAATCCTTGAGATTTTGCAATTGCAACACAAGTTGTTGAATCCAAACCACTTGAAAACAAAATGACGGCTTTTTTTTGCATAAAATCTCCAATTTCCTCATAATCTTATATTCAACGCAGTCACCCTTTAAATAAGATGAGTTCAACTGCCAACTTTAAATTTAAATCGCCAGAAAGGAACATATGGTAACCAATCCAAGGAAATTTGTACATGAGATAGACATCCCTGTGCGATGGTATGATATGGATGCATTTGAACATGTCAACAATAGTGTCTATTTTACTTATTTTGAATCAGCACGCATTTCCTGGTGGACAACCATCAGGCCAGCCGATGTCTTATTCTCTGAAACAGGTCCTGTTATTATCAATGCAACCTGCACCTTTTTTAAAGCAATCACCTATCCCAATACCTTAGTCGTGAAACTATTTGTTGGACCTGCCGGTCGCAGCAGCCATGAATGTTTTTATGAAATTCTCTCAAAAGAGGATCCTGCCATCTTATATGCCTCTGGCTCAACCAAAGTAGTATGGGTTGACCGCAAAGCAGCACGTTCAGTCCCACTGCCTGATTTTATACGCAAAGAATTACCGAGAAATTCAGTATGACCCCTATCACATCAGAACAATTGCTTTCCTTTGGAATTCACACATCCGATGCAAAAACCATCGCTGACAAATTGAATGCTTTCCTGTTGCATTTATCCTCCCAAGAGGAGGTATGGCAAAAAATTTCTAACGAAATTCTTAATACCACTTATCCATTCTCGTTACATTTATTTTTATTTCACTGTATTTACCCCAATTGGCCGGAGCAATTACATTCCGCACCTGCATGGATACCTTCTAAAAAATTAATCGAAAATACTAATATTTTCCAGGTAATGACATCATTGAATTTTAAAAATATCATTTTATTTCACCAATGGTCAGTGCAGCATTTTGAAATGTTTTGGGAAACCATCATTAAAAAATTAGGGATTATTTTTAAAGAACCCTATAAAAAAATCTATGATCCTGCCTCTGGAATAGAAGCACCAAGATGGTTAATTGATGCAAAACTTAATATTGCTGATAGTTGTTTTAACGCGCCACCCACAAAAACAGCCATTATTTTTCAAAACCCGCAAGGCACTCTTCAAACATTATCTTATAAAGAACTCCATCGATTAAGTAACCGTATCGCAAATAGTTTACTACAAAGTGGCTTTAAACCAGCAGATGCTATTGCCATTGATATGCCAATGACACCCTATGCTGTTGCCATTTATCTTGGCATTATTAAAATGGGCGGAACTGTTGTTTCGATTGCCGATAGCTTTTCAAAAGAAGAAATCGCAACCCGTTTAAACATAGCAAATACCAAAGGTATTTTTACCCAGGATTTCATTGTACGTGACACAAAAAAATTACCTTTATACGAAAAAATCATTGCCGCAAATGCACCTTTTGCAATTGTTTTACCTTGTGAAGAAAAAATTCAGTATCCCCTTAGACCTACTGACCTAAGCTGGGAAAAATTTTTAATAGCCGATGATAATTTTAATTCATTGGCCGCGCATCCCATGGCACATATTAATATTTTATTTTCATCCGGCACTACCGGCACACCCAAAGCTATTCCATGGAATCATACCACTGCGATTAAATCAGCTAGTGATGGTTTTTTTCATCAAGATATTCAAAAAAACGATATCGTTGCATGGCCAACTAATCTTGGATGGATGATGGGCCCATGGTTAATCTTTGCAACCTTAATCAATCAAGCGACCATAGCGCTCTATGATGGTGCACCACGCGATCAGGCATTTGGAAAATTTATTCAAGATGCACAAGTAACCATTTTGGGCGTTGTACCAACACTCGTTGCAAGCTGGCGCCAATCACAATGCATGGAAAAATTTAATTGGCATGCCATTAAATTATTTACCTCAACTGGCGAATGCTCAAACCCCGAAGATATGTTGTATCTTATGTCGCTTGCAGGCTATAAACCCATTATAGAATACTGTGGAGGAACAGAAATTGGCGGTGCGTATATCACCAGTACCATGATAGAAAAAAATTATCCCTCCGTCTTTACAACACCCGCCATGGGATTAGATTTAGTCTTGCTTGATGAACAAGGACAATTAACCAATAGCGGTGAAGTTGCTTTAATTCCACCCTCATTTGGATTATCTACAGAATTACTCAATGCTGATCATCATAAAATATACTTTGCTAACATGCCAACCACACCTATGGGGAAAAAATTACGCCGGCATGGCGATCAAATTTGTCGCTTGGAGGAGAATGCTTATTGTATCCTGGGAAGAATAGACGATACGATGAATCTAGGCGGCATTAAAATTAGCTCGGCTGAAATTGAACGTGTTTTATCTGGCATCGATAATATTCTAGAAACTGCTGCCATTGCGGTCTCTCTCAATGGACATGGACCAAGTCAACTCGTTATTTATGCAGCAACGCATACACAACTTAATAAAGAATTTGTTATGAAAGAAATGCAAACGCGTATTAATAAACATTTAAACCCGTTATTTAAAATTCATGATATCGTTTTCGTTAACGAATTACCAAAGACCGCTTCAAATAAAATTATGCGCAGGAAATTACGTGAATCAAGGCTCTGACTGAAATTCTCTACTGGATTTATTTGAGAATTGCACTCCATTTAGAGAATTATATAAAAATTCCGTCATTTCATCTGCTGGTAATGGACGACTCAAATAATAGCCTTGCATTTCGGTGCAATTTTCCCGTAATAAAAATTCATACTGTTCTTTGGTCTCAACACCTTCTGCAATGGTTTGAATGCCAAGTTTATGTGCCATGGCAATCGTAGCAGTCACAATAGATAAATTAGTTTCATCTTTAGGAATACGATGCATGAATGTTTTATCAATTTTAATTCTATCGACTGAAAATCGTTTTAAGTAACTCATTGACGAATACCCAGTACCAAAATCATCGATTGATATCATCATGCCGGCTTTTTTAAAATCCTGTAACGTTTGCAACTTATTTTCAGCATCCTGCATAATGAGACTTTCGGTAATTTCCAATTCAAGACAATTTGCGGGAAACTCAATGCTATGGAGTACTTTCATAATGCTTTGCACAAAAGTCGGTTGTTTAAACTGGCGCGGTGAAAGATTGATCGCAACTGTCAATGGAGAAAAACCCGATTTCTGCCACATCTTCACTTGATTACAAGCCGTCTTTAATATCCATTCACTCAAAGCAATAATCAGACCGGACTCTTCTGAAAGCGATATAATTTCTTCTGTACTCACCGTGCCAAATTCTTTATTTTTCCATCGCAACAATGCTTCAACACCACTCACTCGATTTGTTTTTAAATCCACTTTAGGCAAATAATATAACTCAAACTCATCTTTCACTAACGCATGACTTAATGCATTTTGACGCTTCATTTTTTCATGTGCTTTTTGCGTCATTTCAGACGTGCAGAATTGATAGTTATTTCTACCGTGTTCTTTTGCACGATATAAAGCTAAATCTGCATTTTTCATTAATGTTTGAATATCCTGACCATCAAATGGATAAAAGCTAATGCCAATACTGGTTGTTGAATAAATTTCATGGCCTTTTATAACGATTGGTTTTAGTAAATTATGCAAAATTTTCTGGGCAATCAAAGCAACTGCTTCAACCTGTTTGACTTTATTGATGACCAGGACAAATTCATCTCCACCTAAACGAACTACCAGATCAGAATCACGTACTGTTGCCTTTAATCGTTCAGCAATAACTTGCAAGAGTAAATCACCAGAATCATGTCCCATGGTATCATTCACATTTTTAAAGTTATCAAGATCAAGAAAAATCAATGCAAATTCCGGTTGATAACGACGTGAGGAAATAATAACGTCATGCAAATATTGCTCAAGCTTGTTACGATTTGCCAGCCCAGTTAATGGATCATGATAGGCCATTTGACGCAATTGTTCTTCTGCCCTTTTTTCAGCGTTTATATTTTGTATTTGTAAAATAAAATAAAGCGGCACGCCAGCGGCATCATAAATTAATGATGAATTGACTAAAGCCCAAATAATTTCTCTATTTTTGTGAAAAAAACGTTGCTCTGAATGATAAGACTTTATCGTTCCATCCATCAATTGCTTAAAAGCCGGCAAATTATTTTCAAAGTCATCCGGATAAATAATTTCTTTTAAATCAATATGTAAAAGTTCATTTTCTTTATATCCTAAAATATCACACAGCGATGAGTTTACCTTCAAACAATGCCCTTGAGGAGATATCAACGCCATACCAATAGCCGCATAATCAAATGCAGAACGAAACCTGTTTTCACTTTCTTGTAAATTTCGATTAATCTCCATTAAAGATTTTTTGGAAAAAATCATCTGCGTAACGAGTGGTAATACTTGCCAATAAAGTAAAAACATACCACCAATCATTGTCAAGATAATAACAAGAAATGCTTTTTCACGAATATCATCAAATGAAACAATACGACCTTGCGAAAACATGGCATAACAAATAAACCCTATAAGCAAGGCAAAAAATACGATAATAAAACTACCAAGAAAAATAATTTTTTTATCATCTTTTTCTTTATCAAAAGAAAAACTCTTATATTGAGGATGTGAACTCCAGATAGACCATAATCCTATCCCAGCAAATAATAACCCAATGGCTGATTGCAACGACATTTGCATGCCTTGATACCATCCATACGCTAATTGCCAATCAAACAAATAACTAAGTAACTGTAAAGTACTTAATGCAGAAATAACGATAATTAAAAACTGCGTAAGTCTAGCAATCGCTTTGATGTAACTATGTGATATTAAAATTAAAACTAATCCCGCTGAAATCAGAGCAATAGATGTTGCTTCAGACATTCGTCCTGGATGAGGCATGGCATCAGATAGCCATACTTTTACGAACAAATTATCAAGGCCTAATGAATAACCTGAAATATTTTGACTTAAACTTAACCCTGCCAATAAGAGAAGAGAAAACCCTATCACATTAAAAAAAACGATTTGCAACCGCAAACTGGAATTGGGTACAAAAAAAACGAGGCCTAGCAGGAACAAACACAATGCAGAATTGAAAGGGATATTAATGTAGCCAGGAAATACTTCAAAGAAAACAGGTAGATGCGCATACCAAGCCAGCATGGCTGTAAAACCCAAACTACATAGTACAATGCCAACTAAAACAGGAACCAGGAATCCTTTCATAAAATCGCCTCAGTTAGATGCACCTGATTATTTATCATACAACATATCGGCTCTCTTTGGGAAGTTAGGTTTTTTTGGCTTTTTTGTTTTATGCTATATTTTAAATAGCTTTCACTATATTGATTCATTTAAAAAGGAGATATTTTATGTTTCACCGATTTTTTTTCATGATCATTATGAGTGTTCTTACAACTTTATGCTTTGCCAAGAATATTAATCTTTATGACACGCCAAAAGCAGATGCCAAAATCGTTGGTACTATCAGCACAGATGCTGGCATCATTCCTATTTTCACACCAAAAGAAGGAAGCTGGATAAAAGTAGCAGATCCACGCAATGGAAATGTTGGCTGGATTAAAAATAGTGATCTTAATGTATCTGGTGGTTCCACAGGATTTACCTTTACACAACATATTATTAGTACGGGTAAGGAACCTGGTAGTTATCAAATTATTCAATTTGGTAACCCACAACAACATATGAGCTCAGAACAAACACAAAAAATGCTTCAACAAATGCAAGAGCGTCAACAGGCAATCCAACACGATACACAAAAAATGATACAAGATATGTATAAAAACATGAATCAAGAAAGCATCAATTTACCCATGATAATGCCTGTCATTGTATTACCTGTACAACCTTCTACAGTTCCTCAAACTCCCGCCAAACAAAAATAAAATTTTTTGTCCCCGGGCTATTATTGTCTGGGGATTTTTTTACCGCGAGATCGAGCTAAAAAAATGCAAAAATCTGGGTGAAATTCAATAAAATATGTTTCCTGAAAAAATATTCTCGTGTTAAGTATCCGTTAAGGTTCTTTCCTTACAATCACATTAAATATAAAAGGAATTAATCTATGACAAGCACGCGAGAAAATCCAAAACATACGTTAGTTTTATTTGACAACTTAGGCCGAGCCTTTTCTGCAAAAATTTGCGGGGCAGCCACCCATAAAAGTTATAGTGAATGGGCCGCCTACTTAACAATGTGTACAGAGCAAAAATCCATTGATGAACGACAAAAACTCGCCGCTGAATCAAAAAAACCAGCACCAGGACCGACAGAAAAAATCACCCGTTTTTCGCCTGCTCTTTACGTGCGTTTATGGAATGAATTCGCCACCATAAAAAAAATCGATCCCTCTGGCAATCCGCTCTTATTGTTGATAGGTCACTTCTATCGTATTGCAGGATCACTTGATTTTATCGAAAATCTTGAACGTGAAAATGAATTTTATCAACGACAACTGTCTGAAAAAAAATATTCTGAATCGATACGTCCAAGACCGGATGCAAGTGATTTTTCCACACGAAAAACCAGCTTTGAAGAAAAATGCTTGCGTAGCTACAAACCTCAAATAGCAGAAATGGCGCTGACTTTTTTACAAGAACAATTTAATAAACACGCCACTGAAACAAAAACAATTGTAGAAGAAATTAATACCCTGGAAGAAAAGATCGCTAACGAAGAAGATGCTGATAGACTAACCTATTTAAAAACACGTTTACTTGAAAAAATTACTGAAAAAAAAGCAGAACTCAAGACGGATTTAACGCTAACGATAGAAAAAAAAGCTGAACGATTACCTATCATAGAACCTTTCAATCGATTTGGAATTTTTAAATCCCTACAAGAAGAATACGATAACCTCAATCAACAAATTATTACTTTAAATCAGTATTATGAAGAACAGCAGCAAAAAACCGAAAGAACATCTACTATTCCAATTATATTGGCAAAATCCGTAGAAGAATTGTATGTCATTCAACATGCGGCAACAACAGAAAAAAGATTCCTCGATGATAAACTGAAAAATATTGAAAGAATTATTCAGGCAAATAATCCTTATTGGTTATCATTTCCTGAAGAATGGAAAGAACTAAAAGATCAGGCGATGACTCTACATAAAATTTTATATCAACCAACAAAAGACGTCGTGATTGATCGCGACACGATCCCTATACGTATTCAGCAATTACAAGCACAACGAGAAACGTTAATAAGACAACAACGCAGCGACGAAACAAAACGCATCAAAGATGCTGAAGACAGTCAATATGCCCTTGCACATGAAACAAAACAATTGCGCGACGCCTATGAAAATTATTCTCAATGCAATAACCAGGAAATTGTTAAAGCTTACAAAAATGCTTGTAAAATCCATAGTGGAGTCTACAAACAACAAGACAGTCAATATGACGCATTAAAAAAACGCGTCGAAAAAATAACATTACGAAAAAGTGCTGATGAACGAAAAATACAACCCCATCATACCGCAAGAATAGATGCGCCATCTGACCATTTACGCACAACGCTTTTACCTCACCATGATACGCAAGAAAAAAAACGCTCAGCCCCTTTACCAGAAAAAGTAATACCACCAACTAACTTACTAAAAAAAGCAAAAACTTCTGCCGCCTGCGGCACAATTGCTGCTAGCGCGGGAGCTGCGGCCATTGTTTTCCTTGCATTTCCCATTGGCTGGATAATTGGAGGAGCTTTTGCACTGATGGGAATGACAGGCTGGATCGCCAGCGCCTGTTATTACAAAAACCATCGCTCATCTACCTCGAAAAACATATCATCCGTTCCACTCTCATCGATAACTGACAGCAAAAATAGTACGTCTGATATACGAGATAACCTGGCACGGGTTAATCCCATCGCATCCAAAATTCGCTCTTTTGGATTAAATCCAGAAAAAGCAAAAGCAGATACCAAAGGTGGTCTGCGATTTTCTTTAACTAACGGGAAATTTCTGCATTTTTCAGTCAAAGGTATGCGCTTATATGACAAAAATAACCAGACATTTGCAACGATTACATCCACAAAAATACCTCAAGAAATCAGCCTTGTTATTTCTGATGAATATAGACTTCGCGTATAAAATACGCCAGACTATGCGCGTAATACCTGCATGTTAGGGACTACGCGCATCTATAAATACTAAGGAGAAAGTTTTATGTCAAAAGAAATTGCACTGGCAGCATTAAGTGCCGTCTTAGCACTAGGCGTTGGCAGCCAATCAATAGCACAACCTGCAACACCAACCAGTCCCAAACTGATTAAAGGCATGGAAAAATGTTATGGCATTTCCAAAGCCGGACAAAATGACTGTAGCACAGCAACATCTTCTTGCTCTGGTGAATCCAAGCAAGATAGCGCAAAAGATGCATGGATTTTAGTTCCCAAAGGAACTTGCAATAAAATCGTAAATGGCAATACAAAACCACCTAAACCATAGCAATGGTAGTCTTTCAACAAAAACATGTGGGTGTTGGTTTAAGAGATAATCACTTTTCTTATATCGAACAATACCAACCGGATATTCCATGGTTTGAGGTACTAACAGATAACTATCTTAATTTAAGTGAGCGAAGTTTATTTCAACTTGAAAAAATTTGTTCGCATTATCCAGTGGCATTTCATGGTGTAGGAATGTCATTAGGCTCAACCGATCCGCTCAATATTCCTTATTTAAAAAAACTTAAAACGCTCATTAAATTATTCAATCCTATTTTGATCTCCGATCATTTATGCTGGACATCTTTTTCAGGACGTTATTTTCATGAATTGCTCCCTCTGCCTTATACGCAAGAAGCTGTTTTTCATTTAGCAAATCGTATCAGGCAAGTGCAAGATTTCTTAGAACACCCTATTATTATTGAAAATGTTTCTCATTATTTAAGCTATACGCACTCAGACATGAAAGAATGGGAATTTTTACAAGCAGTGGCAAATACTGCTGACTGTTCTATTTTATTAGATATTAATAATATTTATGTCAGCGCATATAACAATAAATTTGTTGCAGATGATTATATTAATCACTTGTCTGCACAACGCATTGCGCAATTTCATCTAGCCGGTTTTTCAAAACACGAAAATTATTTGCTCGATCACCATGGCGCAGCTGTGCAAGATCCTGTTTGGGATCTTTATAAAAAAGCATTGCAAAAATTTGGTAAAATTCCAACGATCATCGAATGGGATAATAACATTCCTGATTTTTATCAATTACAAAATGAAGCAGATTACGCTCAAAAATTAATGAATGAACACACCATCACTGTATGAACTACAAAAAGAATTTGTCAATGGATTGGATTCTCACACCAATACCATCTTGCAATATATTCAACCTGACAACCGTTTTGTCAGTTTAACCATTTATCGCAATAGCATGATTGGCACATTACAAAAAAGTTTACAAAGTATTTATCAAGTCTGCTGTAAACTCGTAGGCCAGGAATTTTTTATTGCCATGATAGAACCTTATATCCTGCAAACACATTCCCTTTCAGCAGATCTTGCTGATTTTGGCGCAGACTTTGCCGACTTTATTGAACATTTTATCCCTGTCAAACACCTCTACTATTTGGCTGATGTTGCGCGCCTGGAATGGGCATGGCATCGCATACATCATGCGCCAAAAAGTCTGCCTTTTGATTTTCAAAAATTATCTGCCTGTTATGCCCTCTCAGGTAATCAAATCATTTTTCAACTTCCTCCACAAAGTTTTTTACTTGCATCCCCCTACCCCATTCATCAGATTTGGGAAATAAATCAACATAACGTTGTTAACCATCAAACCATCACTCTTGAAAATGACACCCTGTATTATCTGTTTGTTTGGAATAATCAATTAAACATGCGCATTGATACATTATCTTATGCCCAGTGGCAGTTATTATCATGGATACAAATGGAACTTTCGTTAGGCGATATATGCGATAAAATTGCGCTTACTCTTGTAGAAATGGATATCACGCTTTTACTGCCGCACTTAATACAGCAAGGATGGTTATCTGATTTTAGATAAGTCATGTCGTTTTTTATTAATAATACCTGACAGCTTTTTTATCCTGCACAAAATTCCTTCACTGAGAATTGGCTATAACATACTGATTATACTGAACTTTTTTTT
>Ga0207001_1020_pt1 | contig 24358 bp, 19 predicted proteins | sample Alteio_BWMinCont_91_FD_153481 | JGI IMG/M metagenome (GOLD analysis project Ga0207001, IMG submission 153481) | Enriched cells from forest soil in Barre Woods Harvard Forest LTER site, Petersham, Massachusetts, United States -... | ecosystem: Environmental > Terrestrial > Soil > Temperate forest >... | reverse complement strand
TAAGCAATGAATTAATAGTCCCGTTAAAATTAAGGTTGGTATTATTCGTTGTCACTTTAACATTTGCATTATTCGCAGCAGCATTTACATCATATTCAGTCCCTGCAACTAAAGTACGTAATCCATTCGTACTGTTTTGATAAGTCACAAAATCTGTTCCTGAGCTACCTGCTGTTATGGCGCCAATTGCTCCTGGAATGACACCCACTGTGTCAGTGCCTGCTGAACCCACGCCTGACAAAGTCGGTGCTGTTGCAAAAATGATGTTTGCATCACCGGCTGTTGTACCCGCCGTACCTAGCCCTAGATTCGTCCCTGTAAACAACGCTTCAGCACCTGCCGTTCGACTGTATGAAGTGGCTCCCGTAAAATCGAGCTCTAAATTATTGCCCGAAGTGGGTACTGATAAATTAATTGTTGAATATCCTGAGCTCAGTAAAAGCTCAGTGGCTGTTTCAAGGGTATTCGTACCTGCATTACCGTTTATTTGAAGTGTGCCGCCATTCATCGTTACGACGCCGGCAATACGAGCATTATTGTTCGCTGTACCATTATCTAACGTCAGTGTGCCGCCCGGATTAATGGTCACCGCTGAACTTGCAATCGCACCACTTGCACTACCCAGTGTCAGTGGTCCATCAACTGTTGTGGCACCACTATAGGTATTAGCAGCACTCAATGTCAGGAGGCCCGTTCCAAGTATTGTTAAACCACCACCTGCGCCGCTACTAATAATTCCACCAATTGAACTAGTTGCAGAATTTGTATTGATCGAAAGAGTATTTGTTCCTAATGCAACATTAACAGGTATCGATATCGTTCCACCTGTTAAAGTAATCGATGACCCCACAGTAGTGGCCAGTCCATAAGATTGAAGACCGGTTGTTGTGATATTGGCATTAATAGTAAGCGATGTTCCTGGACCACCTAGGGTTATACTGTTTAATGCCGTGGTTCCACCCAATGCTGCGTTAATAGTGACAGTCCCAGCACTTTGGTGCGGTATCAGGTCTAAACTAAAATTACCATCTAACGTATTATTAATGACGATAGACCCTGAAGCTGTTGTCTCACCTGAAACCAACGTAAGTCCTTTGCCTGAACCTGCTAAAGCAATAGGCGTATTAATCGTGATGTTACGATCTGCTTGTAATGTTAATGTTGTTGTATCTCCAGAGAGCCAAGCCGTTTGAAGATTCGCAACACCATTTACTGTGATATCACCATTTCCCGCACCGGATGTTCCTGTATTTGTTGTCGTAATAGTTACGTTTGAAGCATGCAATGCCGCCCCTAAGTCACCTGAATAAATATTAGAAACTGCTGCACTCGAGATAGGAGCATATGTTCCTGTAGAAAGAGCCGAACCCGTTGTTGATGAAATATCTGAAATAGTGACATCAGCAGGGTCTAACAACCATGTACCGAAGGCCCCTGCTGATGCGCTCAAATCAATTTTGATTCCGCTTACATCGAGATAATGTCCCGATGTTTCAACCCAACCGCCATTCCCACCTTCACTACCTCCTTTTGCAGAAATACTTCCATAAAATTGTGTACCTAAATCTGACCAGGCAACTATTTCACCCCCATTGCCATTGGTTAATGCATTTGCTATCAAATTGACATTACTTCCAACATATGTGTAATTCGCATTTGGCTGTGGCCCTGCTCCATGAGCATTGCCACCAATCAAAATTGTTCCGCCACCTTGGTCGCCAGAAACGTCGATTTCGCCGTTACCGACTATTTCTACTTGATTTCCCAGCACACGAACATTGCCGCCTTTTTGTGCTGTTTGCTTGCCAGATGCATCCATTGTTCCAGCGACCGTGACGATTCCGTTATCACCTCCCATTAAAATAATATCACCACCTTTTTGTACCGCTGCCTTTGCTTCTACGTAACCGCTCATGTTAATTGCATTATCCAGTACACCGGATGCTGCTTGAGCGGTCATTAGAACTTTTCCGCCATCAGCAATGACACTTCCTGAATTGCTGACAGCGCTTGTTAACGCATTGCCATTTTGATCAACTGCTGGCTGCGTAATAGCAGCGGTTGATCCAAAGTTAATTAATTGATCCCCATAAAAATCAACGGTAAATTCATTTCCTGCTCCCAACACCACTTGACCCAAATTTGCCTGGATAATTCCATTATTTTCAACACCTGGTGCAACTAATATCGCCATGCCTTTATCAGAGACAGTGATCATGCCGTTATTAATAACAGCACCATGCCAATCAGGTGATTGAATAAAATGATAATTTCCTGCCATGAAATCTGCGTTAGAAATTTCTGCCGTGGTTACCAACAGACCTGCTACGTCAACATGAGCGCCTGCACCAAAGAAAACACCGGCTGGATTTAATATCCATATTTGGCCATTTGCGAGTAAGGTGCCAAAAATAGACGAACCGCCATTGTTAGGATTGACGCGATTTAGTGCAATTGAACCTGCAGAAGGCTGTTGAAATTTAGTCGTTTCTTGGGAAGAAATATTAAACGTACGCCAGTCAATCACTGCTTTATCAGTTGATTGATTGATCACTTCTGTATTAGCGCTCGGGGAAGATATCGTTGCTTGACCTGATGTAACATTGCCACCGACGGGGTTTGCAAAAACTAAAGACGGAAAAGTACCTACGCCAATTAAAAAGCCAGTCACCAATGAAGCGACTGCTTTTTTAATTGAGAACACGGAGCAATCCTTACTCGTACTGCGCTCCCTCTGGCGGCGGCTCTCGTTCGTTTTCATTGACTCCACTCATTCCCTGTTAGTTAATGTTTGGGTGATATCGGCGAATACCATTATCAAACATCTATATATATTGATTGATCGCAATATATACAGTAAATATAGTTGATGGATTCAAAATTGCCACTAAAAGGGGGCTTTTTTTTTATTTTTAAACTCAATAAAATCAAATAGTTGTGTTTTTTGTCTTATAAAATGTTAGGAGGGAGAGAGCAGACACACTCTTTTCAAGTTCAATAATTGCCCGAATGACATTAAAAAAATAAAATATTTATTATTTTCAATAAGATAGCATGAGATTTTTTTACACCCCCAAAATAGCAACATAGAGATGCTGCACAGCTATAGGGCATAATTTATTTGGAGTCAGAAGGTTCTTTATTTGTATTTGATTTCTTTACAGATTTTTGTTGTGTTGCTTCATTTGTTAATACAATTTCTCCGTTTTTATTGGTAGAAGCGGTGGTGCTTTGCGAGTATCCTTGTAAATTCACTGCATTATCAAGCACTTGGTTATTTGACATTGCATGCAGAAATGAAAAGCAAAAACAAAATCCCCAGATAAAGCCATAAATAAAAACAAGAATCGTATGTTTTATTCGCTTGAGAAATTTTGAAAACCATAACCAAATGACCTGTGTTGAATTTGTATCGTTTTGAGTATTGTTCATGGCTGCCACAACATCAAAAAGAACATATCTAAAACTATAGCGGATAAATATGATTTTGCTGAGGATGGTTGTTTTGAAAATAACAAACCAAAAAAATGTGGGTAAAAGCTTTTAACTTCCTATAAAAGCGCTTAATTGTTGTTAACTTTTGTGGAAAAGAGGTTGTAGCTTTCAAGTGAGGATAAAATCCTTTAACTTTCTATAAAATCTTTTAATTGTCGTTAATTTCTTACCTAATCGTGCCCGATTGCGTGCCCGGGCCCGGGCACGCAATCGGGCACGATTAGGTCAGTGACAACTGCTGAATAAATATTACCACTGAGAATTGAATGCAACATGTTGATTTTATTGATATTTTTTAAAAAACTGCGCAACAGTTAGATTGTACCAACAATCTGGAAGAATACCCGACATTTATTACCGTTTTGCCCCATTTGCTCAATTGTTGCCACAGGCAATGTTAATGGTTTTGCAATAAAGAAATTTCCGGTAATTTGCGGGATAAACATAAACCTTGCACCAACACCCGCTGAAAAAGCACTCTGCTTCCTGGGAAGATCAACTGTGTCGCGATTCCATATAAGACCACCATCGTAAAAAACATAATATTGGATAGTTTGAAGCAACTTCAGCTCCGGCGCTGCATCCATACGTAATTCCAATTTTCCAGCCAAACCATCATCACCAATAATTTCCGAAGGATCATATCCTCGTCCGAAATCAGGCCCTCCATAGGGATATTGCTCAACTGCCAATAAAGGATTAAAAGCATATTGGCCTTTAAATGCCGCTAAAAGCGAGAAACGTGACGACAACCCCTGCAAACGGGAGAGATTTGCACTGATCTTGGTAAAGTTTGGAATCCCAAAAGGACGCGATTGATCAAGAGGTTTATAGTTTGCACCTAAAATAGCAAATCCGTGCTCAATATCGGTTCCAAACGTATTATACCCACTCCAGCTGTCAACTCCGTCGATCTTGCCACCAATTATCAGCGAACGGATGCGATCTGCATAGAACGGAAACCCTAAAATGGTTGACGAAACATTCTGATAATTGAGCCCAGCATGCAACAAAATGTTTTTTGATCGCGTCCGAGTAACAGGATAAGCAAGATCGGTAAATAATGTTTGGCTGCGCCCAATAAGCTGCAATCCACTCAATGTAAATTCTGGGTGAGTTTGTGAGTAATTTCCACCCAAAGTTAACTTGGTCCCGCTGATACCCACGGGAATGGTCTGAATAAATTCATAGAACTGCATTTCATTGGTTTGTGCAACCGTCACGATTCGAAACGAATTAGAATCCCCAGGATACATGGCCGAATTAAAAGTCGCACCCAAACTGGTTTCCTGAGGCCCTATATAACGCGTCCCATAATTATCATAGGAGGCAAAAGCCGTCGCCTTACGACTTTCGACAAATAACGTCAAATCGGCTGCCTCTGGTACATTTTTGGAGGGTGTAATAACCGCTTTTGTTGTGATCCCGGGAAGATCGTTTATTAACAACATATCGCGCTCAAGCATATGAAATTGCAAAGGTCTGGCCCGCGCAATACTGGTGCCATATCGCACTATCAAGGACTTAGCCAATCCAGGATTACCCTTAACGATAACCCGATCAATAAATCCTTCAATTACTTGAACCTCAACTATTCCACCCTTAATTGTTTGAGGAGGAAGAATGGCTTTTGAAAGAATATAACCCGCATCGCGATATTTTTTTGTTACCTCATTAACCAGGCTGCGCAACTTACCCAGAGAAATAGTTTGATTAATTGAAGATTGAAAAATTGCCTGAAGATCTTTTGTGGTAAAAACCGTATTACCTTTAAAGACTACTTTAGTCAGCTTAAAATGGATTTTTTCTTCAGCAGCGGATGCTGCTTTTTCCGCTGCCTGCTCACGAGTCACTGGCGCAGCGCCAGGCGCAAACTTGGGAACTATATTTCCTTGCAAGCGGTTTCCAACAACACCGGCATTCACAGAGCTTGGAATTGCACTTGATAAGTCAGACCGCGACACGTCCGGCACCATCGCATAGCTTACGAACGGAGTCAGAAGAAGCCCAGAGAAAAAAATAACTTTACAAATCTGCTTTGAAGACATGAATTATATTTTTATCCTTTTAAAGCCCCAACCTCATCCATCCCTAGATATATGCTGTTATACTAAAATATCCTTGTAGTCGTCTACCATTGCCTACTACCTCTTCAACTGAATTCTGCTTTGTTAATGGCTGACCGACCATGAGATTAGCAGAAAGATGACTCATCACCGAAATACGAACACCTCCACCTGCCGAGGTAATACTTTGCTTACGCAAAATACTGGGGATATTTTTTATGTTCCAGATAACACCCACATCATAAAAAAGATAAGGCTGCAACGCTTGCAATAAAGGCAATCCAGGCGCTAAATCCATTCGCAATTCAATGGTGCCGCCTGCACCACGATCACCAATAATTTCTGCCGGACTATAACCTCGACCTAACTGACTACCACCAAAAGCAACTTGCGCAGAAGCAAGCAATGGCTCAAAAGAATACTGCCCTGTCCCCATCAAATAAACCGAATAACGTGTATGAAATAATTGCTGCGTTCGACTAGCTGTCGTCGTGATTTTTGTATAAATACCATTTGCACCAAAACGCGAGGTAAACAGCGAAACCGGATTAGAGGTGGCACCCAGAATATTAAGACCTTTTTCCGCATGAATATCCAGAAAATTTGAACCCAAATATTTATCTGACAGATTAAAATTACCGCCTGCCCTGACCGAACGAATATGATCCGTGTACAAAGGTGTCGTCACATCAGTCAGACCTTCCGTGGTCTGACTATCCAGATAGTTAAAGCCACCATCAACCGTTAAATCCTTATCTCGCATACGTAACAGCGGCCAGGATAATAATCCATAATAAGTTGTGCTGACGCCATTAATTTTTAAAGGTGCAAGATTAAGTCCTGGCTGTGTTTTAGAATTATTACCACCCAACTGCAGAGAAACACCTTCTGCTCCTATATAAGCGGTATACGATAAATCAACATATTTTAATTCCTGCGGACGAGTCGTTGTAATATAAAAAATTCGCGTCGTATCACCTGATTGCAGGATAGAGTTTGCATTCAAGCTGCCCGTCATCTGATTTGGACCAATATAAAGCGTCCCATAATTATCATATGAAACATAACCTTGAAATGTTTGCTCTACCGCTGTCAGATTAAGATCAGATGCACCAACTGCCGTCTTTGACGGCTCCAAAACCGCCTTAACCTGCATACCCGGAATTTGATTGGCCAATCGCAAATAATGTTCAATAACGGCTATCTTTAAAGGGCGAGACTGCGTGATTTTCTGTCCATAGGCCAATAATATTTTTTTCGCGCGTTTTGCATCGCCTACAACGCGCACTTGATCAATATATCCTTCTAATATCCGTATATAGACAACACCATTGCTTACATGCTGGGGAGGAAGAATTGCTCGCGTTAAAATATAACCATTATTTCGATAATAATTTGTAATATCCTGTACGATTTCCTGCAATTCACTGATTGAAATTAATTTATTAAGCTTATCTTGATATAAAGGCAGCAATTGCTTGTCTGTATAAACTGTATTATCAACCAATACTATCTTCGTTAATTTAAACCGTATCTGTTGCGCAGCCTTACCCACCAACGCATTAGATTTTTGTTTTTGAACACTGATAGGTTGTGGTGGCGCAACTTGTTGAGGCTTGGGGGCGAGGGTATTACCAAGCACCGCAGGCTCAACTGAAGCTGGAAGATGATCAATAGGAAGAGGAGGAACCACAGCAAAACTATATTGCGTAGCAAATAAATAGCAGCAACATGCCAAAACAACAACTCTTGTTGAAATGCACTTTACTTTCAAATGCTTCCATATAAAATTCAAAAGTAATCTTCCTTGATTTTATTAAAATCTCACAAATTATAGCGCTTTGCCTAATTAGATTGCTACAATAATAATAAGAGTCGAGGCAGCTTTCTCCTATGAGCAAACGCATCCCTATCTTTATTGGTTTTATTCTCCTGATAATTGCTATCTGGCTACAAACCACATCCGCCACACCCATCCAGCACTTTCGAGAACAACTTGAGCACCTTGCTTACGATTTGCAATTACAAACAAAATTATTTGCCCATAAAAATCCTCTGCAAAGTTCTATTGCCATCGTTGATATTGATGATAGAAGCATTAGCAAAGAAGGACGATGGCCATGGCCCAGAGCTAAACTTGCCGCATTGATTTCACAACTTCAAAAAGAAGGCGCTGTCGTTATTGGCATTGATATGATTTTTCCTGAAAAGGAAGATAATATTGTCGATATCATGTCAGAAGAATTAACTAAAGAGCATTTAATGATACCGCAAATCATACCTCTTTTTAATAAGATAGAACCCTTATTCAATAACGATGCAAAGCTGGCAGCTACATTAAAACAAAGCGATATTGTCATTGGCCTCACATTTTTGCCAAGACCTCTTACTGAAGGCTTGCTACCACAGCCTTTGTTAATACTATCCACTCCCGAAGAAAAAAATTTAGGTATCATTAGAACAAAAGGCTACATCAGCAACATTCCCATCATCGAAACTGCCGGAAAATATAACGGCTTTATTAATGTCTTTCCCGATAGCGATGGTATTATTCGTCGCGTTCCCTTGCTACTGCGCTATCAAGATGGCGTTTACCCCTCTCTTGCGCTAGAAGCTGTTCGTCTGTATTTATTAGGAAATATTAAACTCATCACTGCATCCTATAACACTCAGAACCGACTAGAAGGCATACAAATTGGCAACCATAACATTCCAACTGACGCACAAGGGCAGGCCATCGTTCCATTTCGCGGGAAAAGTTTCACCTTTCCCTATTACCCAGCCACCGATGTTCTCAATAAAAAAATCCCAACAACCGCGATTCAGGGAAAAATCATTTTTGTCGGGACATCTGCAACAGGTTTAGGCGATTTACCTGCAACTGCTATTCAAAGCTCTTTTCCTGGTGTTGAAATTCAAGCGACAATTGCTGATGGTATGTTAACAAATAATTTTTCCTACATGCCCGCCTGGTCGCTTGGAGCGCAAGTTTTTATGACGGCAGTATTAGGCATTATTTTAATTTTTATCTTCCCTTATCTTGGCCCACGCATTCTAACGTTGCTTATTTTATCCATCCCAATCTTACTTCTTTTTGCGAACAATTGGTTATGGGAAAAAACCGGCTTAATCCTTTCCATTCTCATTCCCATGACACTGACTATCATACTGGGCATTATCAATATCATTTATGGTTATCTTTTTGAGACTCGTCGTCGCGAGCGTTTAAAAGAAATATTTGGTCAATATGTTCCAGAAAAACATATTGACGAAATGTTACAAACATCCGGCAGTTACGGCATGTATGGTGAAGAAAGAGAAATGACCGTCCTGTTTGCTGATATTCGTAACTTCACTGGAATTTCCGAACAACTATCCGCATCACAGCTCAAAGAAATGTTAAATGCATTCTTTACACCCATGACTGAAATTATTTTTAAATATCGCGGCACCATCGATAAATATGTTGGCGATCTTATCATGGCTTTTTGGGGCGCACCGCTCAAAGACAAGAAACACGCACAACATGCCATTTCCGCCGCGCTAGACATGCAGAACAGTATAAAACAATTACATCCCATGCTAGAAAAACATGGCTGGCCGAAAATTCATATTGGTATTGGTTTAAATAGCGGCATGATGAGTGTTGGCGACATGGGCTCTAAATTTCGCCGCAATTACACGGTCTTGGGTGATGCTGTTAATCTTGCCTCGCGCGTAGAGAACCTATCAAAATATTATGGTGTACACATTGTTGTAACAGAAAACACTTATCAACAGCAGAAACTTTTTATTTTTCGAAAGCTTGATCTTGTCCGTGTAAAAGGCAAAGAAAGTGGCATTGCAATTTATGAAGTACTTTGTCGACGCAGCGAGGCCACTCCCCAACTCTTACAAGAAGTCGAAAAAAGCCAACGCGCACTTCAGTATTATTTTAACGGCGAATGGGATAATGCCATTGCATTATTTAGCGAGCTGCACGCGGAAAATCCAGAAACAAAGCTTTATTCAATCTATCTGCAGCGCCTGGCAGAATTTAAATTAACACCACCGGATAACTGGGATGGCATTTATTCGCATACATCAAAATAATTTAAACCCTGAAAGACTGTGGCCGCGCCTCATCCTCACTACCTGCTAGAGACTGGTATTTAGCCTCACCCAATTCAACATCCACCGACTCTGTCACGCGGCTTAACTCTTTGTTGGTGCCGCACAACTTTTTACGTTCCAAATAACATACCGCAGAAATTCCTGCCAAACCAACACCTGCAATTGCTATTAAAATCGCATAATCCAACCAGCTTTCCTGATGCCCATAAGAGCCAGACACCGTATCGTTTTTCACAAGAGTTCCCGCCATTGCAGCAAGTGTTGCAGAATAATGAGTAACTGGCTTTGCAAATAAAGAAAATGAAAACATAAGACTCAACCTTTCAGTGAATGTTTAAAAAGAGATCATGTTAACGGATTCAGATTAAAATTATCTTAAGAACGCAACTTATTGAATACAAAAACCCGAACTTGGCGTCTTGGAAGTGGAGCTGCCACTACTACCACCTGAGGTAGCACCAAAAGTTTGTGACGAAGAAGACGTATCGCCGCCACCAGAAACAGACACTGCGCCAGAATCGCTAGAACTTGTGCTTGCAGAACCGACATCCGAAGTCGAACTCGATGTTCCTGTATCAGACGAGCCTGTTTCGACAGAAGAACCACCGCCTGTGGATGAACCAGATCCTGATGACCCTGACGATCCGGTGCCTGTGCCTCCTCCTCCACCGCCACTTGTTCCACCACCTGGCGAAGCGGGCGTTATCGAAGAATTCGTATTTGATTGCGGTAAGGTAGACGTTGCAGGCGCAAGGGGCGGAGCACTGTTGAACGCAGCCGTTGGAGACACCTTCATCACTTTTGGAACAGGATTATGAACATCAATTGCCGCATACAGATTATTCACACTCGTTTTATCTAAAACCGCACTGCCTTTTGGCGTCTGAATTTGAATACTGCCGCGTTCAATTTTTAAATAAATCTGATCGGGACTGACGATCACTATCCATTGCGTACCACGCACACCAATTGTTGCAACAGGCGTACTCACCTGATAGTTACTTGGATTTGATTTGGCAATCGCACCAGTAATGGTACGAAATCCACCCTTAACAACATTAACAAGGTATTTATCCTGAGAAGGCGCACGACCATGGGTATATTGATATTTATCAACGCGAATTTCTGAATTAGGGAATAAGGATGTAATCGTATTATCTGAAAAAACAATTTCACCGGATGCTCCCTCTCCCGTCACTATTGTATCTTGCGCATAAATAACTCCTCGACGCTGCAACACTCTTTGCACTTTATTCACGCTTATTGCCTTAACAACTCCACTCACCCAGACAACTTGACCCACTGATGCAGGAGCGGATGCAGACGGAGCAGAAGCAGGAGTAGGCGTAGGAGTAGCGGATACGATTGTTGCTTTTGTCGTGGGAGTAATAACAGTTAACGTTGATTTTACAGAAGCATTGGGCACTACAACAGCAGGAGCCACCTTAACAACCACGGGCGAGGCATAAACACTCACTCCGCCAAATAAGAAGAGCCAACATAAAACATGCAAAAATGTGCAGATAACCCGTTGATTATATCGGCGCAATATCATGGCAAATCACCCGCTCTCTTATATCCTTAAGTATAGTGTATTCTTTGACTAATATCCTTTCAATCACGTTTAAAAATATGTTTCCCAATAATCCCTGCGTGATCATGAGAAAGAATTAAAGAGTATAATCACCGCTGCAATGACTCATCCCAAAAACTCGAATAAATTCAAAAAACTCTGGGCTTTATTATCAAAAAAGCTTTTATCCGTCTCTTTGCAACGCAGCGATAAGATCTTGCAAGCTCACAAATAAAACGTCGATATCATTATATTTTTTCAAATAAGATTGGCTGACATCTTGGGCTACGACATAATTTTTACCTTCAGGATAAAGCCCACGAAAAATTTTAAGATTATCAGCATCAAATTCTTTTGCCGACCATTTGCATTCAATCGCAATCGGATGTTGTTTGTGGCGCTTAAGAAAAATAAAGTCAATTTCGTGACCTCGTTTATCTCGCCAATATTGTAACTGCCGAAGTTGTAAGCGTCCTTGAATTTCATTTAAGACCAGATGCTCCCACAAAGTGCCGAGATCTTCTTTTCGCAAATTGATCCATCCCTTGCAATGACAAATAAATCCCGTGTCAAACCCATACACTTTAGGCGCAGAAACAATTTCTGTCGCGCGATGCTGGCTAAAAGGCCTGACAACTGTCATAACGTAAGTAGCTTCTAATACAGAAAGATAGTTGGCGATCGTGGTTCGGCTCACTTCGCATAATTTTGCAAATCGAGTTGCTTCAAAAATCGCTCCGCTTTGCGCTAACAGTAACTCTGTAAATTTAAGAAAAGAATAACGGCGTTCCAGGCGAAATAATTCTTGAATGTCTTTCGCCCAATAAGCATCTAGCCATTCTTGAAAATCTTTTTCAGGAAGATCTTTTGACATGAAAAAAGGGGGCAGTCCGCCAAACAGTAAACGATGTTTGATATCGGTATTTCCAAAATAATTCGATTCATCCAGCAGCATAGGTGTTAGCCACAATTCCGTTTTGCGTCCTGTCAGCGTGTCTTTGAACTTACTTGATGCACCTAAAATAGAAGAACCTGTTGCGATAATTTTGGTGGAAGAGTAATGATCTGCGCCAATTTTCAAAATTTCGCTTGGATTTTCCAGCCGATGAATTTCATCAAGTACCAGATATTTTCCGTGCTTTTGAGAAAAAAAAGATTCAGGATCTTCGAGTAGATGTCTAACGCGAGGCAGCTCGCAGTCAAAATATTCGATATCGGGCAGAGCTTGGCATAAGTGAGTTTTGCCCGCGCGTCGAATGCCAGATAGCCAGATAATCGATCGGTGCGCCCAAGCGTCTTTTATGTGTTTTTGCCAATAAGGTCTGCTTATCATATGCCACTAGTTTTGCATATAGTCACACCAAATGCAACTTGAGTTGCATTTGGCATTAGAATGAAAGGAGCCACCCTTAACTATTCAGACATGGATGCTTATCCAACTATTTTCTTGACAAAAGAAAACAGTCAGCTATGATAAACAAGTTTGCGCGAACGTTCCCTAACTCACCAGAAAATAGTGAGTTTTTGTTAACTTATCTCAGTTAATTTGAGGAGAATTGCCGTGCAGGATATTCATGCTTACAACTACATTACCCGTCAATTACGTCGTTTTTTCCAGGATCAAAAAGGTTATATTGAAGTACCCTCGCAATCACGCCTATCCATTTTAGCCGCCTGCGAAGACCCCAAAACCATCACACAATTTGTTTTCAGCGGTGTAAATTATCCACTGCCACAAACCGGACAAATGTGGCTTGAAATGGAATTATTAAAAAATCCAACGGCTCCTGGTGTTTTCTGCTCGACCACCAGCTACCGCAACGAACCATTTCCAATCCCGGGTCGTCACGATAAAATTTTCCCCATGTTTGAATTCGAATCGCATGGCGACATGAATACATTAAGAAAAACGGAAACAGACTTACTGACATTTCTAGGCTTCCCTACACCAACAATCTGTCAATACGAAGATATCTGCCAGCATTACGGCATTCGTGAAATTAAATCCGATCACGAACTCATGCTGCAACAAGATTACGGCAATGCAATTTTTCTCGAAAAATTTCCTTTACGCACCGATCCATTCTGGAATATGAAACACGATGCAGAAGGCATTTTCAGCAAAATTGACGTGATTCTTTATGGCATGGAAACCATAGGCTCGGCTGAACGATCAACCAATGTAAAAGAAATGCGTGACTTCTTCTTCAGCATCTCCGATGGACAATATTCAAAACTTTTATTCAATGCCTTTGGAAAAGAACGCGTCATCAAAGAACTCGATGACTATCTTGCCACGCCTATGTTCCCACGCTTTGGCGCTGGCATTGGCGTAACACGTCTTGCTCGCGCAATGCGACTTGCCGGTCTTATTCCAATGGAACAGGAACAGCATGCTGCAACAGCTGAACCCTTAGCTGCCGTTGTTTAAACAAAACTCCCTTGTCACAAGGCAAGGGAGTTTTTCCTTTTGGGACAAAATATGCTAATTCATTCTCTTTACAAAATTGGTGCGATTAAGTTTGGCTGCTTTACTCTGAAAAATGGGCAGACCTCACCGATTTATCTGGATTTGCGGCAAATCATTTCGTATCCGTTGATTTTGCAAGAGGTTGCAGATGCTTTATGGAATAAAGTTCATGCGCAATCATTCGATGTCATTTGCGGCGTACCTTACACCGCTCTACCCATTGCAACCTGCATGTCACTCAAACACAACACACCTATGATCATGCGTCGCAAAGAAATAAAAAACTACGGCACAAAACAACAAATTGAAGGTGCATTTCATCCTGGACAATCCTGTCTTATTATTGAAGATGTAATCACTAGCGGCACCAGTATTTTAGAAACAGCCGATGCGCTTGAAAATGCCGGCTTAACAATTCATGACGTCGTTGTTCTGATTGACCGCCAGCAGCAAGGCCGCCAAAATTTGCAGGAAAGAAATTTTCACTTGCACCCTGTGTTGACTCTCAATGAAATTTTGCTGACACTTTCTCATAGCAACTTACTCCATGAAAAAGAATCTGCTATTGTGAATGCTTTAATTAGCGAGCGAACTGTCTAATGCAATTTTCTGAACGCGCCTCTTTTTGCAAAAATTTTCTCGCCAAACAATTATTAACCTTAATGGATGAAAAAAAAACCAATCTTGCTTTTTCTGTGGATGTAACAAATTGTCAAAGCTTGCTGGAACTGGCTGATTTAATTGGACCAGAAATTTGCGTGCTGAAAACACATATTGATATCCTCAACGACTTCACCATCGACTTTACAAAAAAGCTCGTGCATCTAGCCAAAAAACATCATTTTCTGATTTTTGAAGACCGCAAATTTGCTGACATTGGCAACACCGTCAAACAACAATATCAAGGCGGAATGTATCGCATTGCCGATTGGGCTGACATTGTCAATGCACATAGCATCTCCGGCCCTGGTGTCATCGAAGCACTCATGTACCCTGGTTTAACTAAACAACGCGGCTTGCTGATGCTCGCAGAGATGAGCTCAAAAAATAATTTAACCGACGCCATTTACGCACAAAAAACACTGGAGATGGCGGAACAATTCCCTGAATTTGTCATCGGCTTTATTTCACAACGAAAGTTAAGCAACAATCCTAACTGGATTTATTTTTCACCTGGCATTCAATTAGACCCGGGGAAAGATGAGCTAGGACAGCAATATGTGACACCGCATACTGCCATTACCCATCATCAGACAGATATCATCATTGTTGGGCGTGGTATCTTGCAAGCAGATGATCCACTGGCTGAAGCAAAAAAATACCGGGAAGCGGGATGGAAAGCTTATCTGTCAACAAATTAAGCGCGGGGAGCTTGGTGCAGATTTTCAAAAAACATCAATAAAATCAATTAGTTACAACCAATTCTCAGTGATACCATCACCTTCTCCCACAAGGGAAGAAGGTAAAACAACTCAATAGGATTTATTTTAAAATCACGCTTTCATCTGATCAATCCGCGACACAATCATCTTCAACCGCTTAACTTCATCTGGCGAAAATTCCTTATAAAATTCCGTCCCCATATTCAAGCAAAGAAAAACCTGCTCACTTATGCCCGCAATCACCTCTCGACCAGAAATTTCCACATAGCCAACATGTTCTTCCTGATCACCCACCCAGGCCATCAAGCGCTCCTTAGTATCAAACGCCAGCATGAAATAATGATCATCAACCTTGGCAAACAAAGGACTAAAAGGCTCTTCTGGATCGACTGATTGCTCCTTTTTCACGGGAACCAATAATGCAGTACGCAACAGTGCAAGATACACTTTATTCACATCTTCCTGCTTACCTTCGCTGGCAAACGCCGCAAAAACTAATTGATCTAGCTCTGTCATATCAAAAAATGCCCATAAAAAGGCTTTATTTCTCATACCAACCCCGTCAAGTCAAGGTTTTGATTTCCTCGCATGACAACTTTGGGTACAATACCGCAAATTTTACAGGGAGAAAATTTCAGTGATGATCGACGTAATTGAGAAAGATGAGGTGAAAACCAGAATGAAAATCCATACCAACCTATCCGCTTCTAAGTTAATTGATATTGCCCTTGCACGTAATGAAGGCGAGCTTGCTGCCAATGGAGCCCTGACTGTTACCACCGGCTTACGCACAGGACGCTCTCCCAAAGATCGTTTTATTGTTCGCGATGCGAGCACAGAAAACGACGTTGACTGGAACACCATCAATCAAGGCATTAGCAGCGAAAAATTCGCCGCCCTTTGGGATCGGGCAACCGCTTATTTAAATACAAAAGATTGCGCATTTGTGTCTTATCTTAAAGTAGGCGCTGAAGAAAAATTTGCATTAACGGTTAAAGTCACCACTGAACTTGCCTGGCATAATCTTTTTACCCAAGACTTATTTATTCGCCCCGAACAACCCATTAGCGCCGATCAAGCTAACCAATGGAAAATCCTTTGCGTTCCTGGTCTTAAAACAGATCCCGCACGCGATGGTGTCAACAGTGACGCAGCTGTCATTCTGGATTTCACCAAGCGCTGCATTTTAATTTGTGGCACGTACTATGCGGGCGAAATGAAAAAAGCCATGTTTTCGGTACTTAATTTTCTCTTACCAAAACATGAAACACTTCCCATGCATTGCGCCGCCAATGTTGGCAAAGATGGCAACACCGCATTATTTTTTGGATTATCCGGCACCGGAAAAACAACATTATCTGCAGATCCTGAGCGCTATTTAATTGGCGATGATGAACACGGCTGGAGTGCAGATGGCGTATTTAATTTTGAAGGCGGCTGTTATGCAAAATGTATCGACCTTTCCAAAGAGCGTGAACCTGTCATTTGGGATGCCATTTGTCATGGCGCCGTCCTGGAAAATGTAATACTCGATTCACAAACCAAAGAACCCGATTATACCAATGTTAGCCTGACTCAAAATACGCGCGCCGCTTACCCACGCGAACACATTCCATTGCGCGTTGAAGAAAATAAAGCAGGACAGCCTACCGCCGTTTTATTTTTAACATGCGATTTATACGGCGTACTACCACCGGTTGCCCGTCTTTCCAAAGAACAGGCTGCATACTATTTTTTAAGTGGTTACACAGCATTAGTTGGCAGCACGGAAGTCGGTCAAGGTTCTGGCATCAAGCAAACGTTTAGTACGTGTTTTGGCGCACCTTTTTTCCCACGCCCTGCACAAGTCTATGCAAACCTGTTAATGAAACGCTTAGAAAATTCTTCTGCACAAGTCTATCTTGTTAATACCGGCTGGACTGGCGGTGCTCATGGTCAAGGCGGCAAGCGATTTTCCATTCCAACAACACGCGCCATTGTGAACGCAATTGTGAATGGTGATTTACGCAATGCAACCTATGAAATATTGCCAGGATTTAACCTGGAAATTCCAACGGTTGTGGCAGATGTTGATAGCCGCGTGTTAAATCCTCGCAATGCCTGGAGCGATCAACATGCTCATGATAAATTTGCAACATTATTAATGGAAAACTTCATTGAGAATTTCAAGAAATTTAACGTAAGCGATGAAATTCGTAATGCGGGCCCTAGCCTATAATAACAACGCCGTCACCTCTCCCGTTGCGGGAGAGGTTGTCGCCCTTCCTTCCTCTTAACAACTTGTAAAATCATGAATTCTATCCCACAAAATCTTACCCTCATCCAACAAAAAATTAATCACTACGAAACGCATTACAACAGACAACCTGGCACCGTCAAATTACTTGCCGTCAGCAAAAAACAACCCATTGAAAAAATCAAACAAGCCCTTGCCGCTGGACAAGTATCTTTTGGTGAAAATTATTTACAAGAAGCCCTGACAAAAATCACCACTCTCGCCGATGAAAAAATTGACTGGCATTTCATCGGACCCATTCAAAGCAACAAAACAAAAAAAATCGCGGAAAATTTTTCCTGGGTCCACAGCGTAAATAATATTGAAATAGCAAAACGTCTTAATGATCAACGCCCTTCTCATCTTCCGCCTCTTAATATTTGCCTGCAAATTAATATCAGCGGCGAACACACCAAGTCAGGCACAACACCTGAAAATGCGCTTTTTCTCGCAAAACAGTGTGCTTTGCTACCCAATTTAACATTACGCGGCCTTATGGCCATTCCCGAACCAAAAATAATTTTAACCGAACAACGTGCGCAGCTTCACCCTCTCAAACTGCTTTATGATCTGATTTGCGCAAATGGTTTAAATATTGACACACTTTCAATGGGTATGTCCGATGATATGGAGGCTGCAATTGCAGAAGGAGCAACAATGGTAAGAATTGGCACAGCGATATTTGGTCAGCGAATTTAGAAAAGTATACCACGAAAAGTGTTCTGGCAATTTGCGATAGAATTAGAGTAAGTCAAATAAATTCATCGAGGATGCCGCATATGAAAATTAAAACTAGATTGGCGCTTCTCACTGTTTTTTCTCTTACCTTGCTTTTTAGCAATATGGCCAATGCAAATTTAGTAAAAGGAATTTATGTCACTCAAGAATCGCTGGAAGATACGGCCTTGTTAAATCACCTCATTATTCATGCAAAGAAAGCCGGTATCACAACGTTTGTGGTCGATCTTGAACAACCTTCACAAAAATCCAAACAAAATGCCGCGCTGATCACCAATAACAACATTCACTATGTTGCCAGAATTATTATGTATCCATCGGGAGGAACAGCACAACAACTCTCAAATAAAGCCATCTGGGAAAAGAAATATGCCCTGATACAAAAAGCACTTGAATACGGCGCATCCGAAATTCAATTAGACTATATTCGCTATAACACAAAACAAAAAGCATCTGAACAAAATGCGCAGGATGTGTTGAAAGTCATTCAATGGATTAAAGATAAACTGGTTGCCGAAAAAAATTCTGTTCCACTGCAAGTGGATGTCTTTGGCATTTCCAGCTTTGGGCCAGAATTACACATTGGACAAGATATTAAATTAATATCCAAAACAGCCGATGCAATTTGCCCTATGGTCTATCCTTCTCATTTCGAACCTTACTTACATCACTCTGAACATCCTTACGAAACGATTTATGATTCGTTGTCTTCTATCAAATCGCAATTTAATGATAATAAATTAACGTTTAAACTGTATCCCTACATTGAGCTGTCAAACTATCGTTATCCATTATCTCACGATAAAAAAATTGCTTATATCAAAGCACAAATTAAAGCAGTAGAAGATTCAGGTGCCGATGGGTGGTATGCATGGAGTCCTCATAACTATTACGATAATCTGTTCGCCGTATTGGAAACAACGAAGGTTAAATAGCATCACCTCCACTTATCCCGGAAAGCAAAAAATGTTTTCCGGGATTTTTTTATCTGCTAGAGAGTATTGCTCATGTTGGTCGACACAACTTTTTTTTACTTTCGCTGATAAACATCGAATTTGTAGATAACATCTTTGCTGACCGTTGTGAAATAAGAATAGTTTTTCCAGGCAATTTGAAATTGCTTATTTTTCAGTAAATGTTCTAAGTAGGAAAATGAAATATTCTCTGAATAAAATCGTTGCTTTAATACATCCACTAATATGAAATCAGGTTTATGAATAGTTAAATCTTCAGAAATCATATTTATAAAAATTGCTTCATCATGTTGCAGTTGTTGCGTTGCAATGATATTTGGATGAATTTTTGTTTGTCTCACTGTATTTGGCATCCATATAAGAGCCAGATTTCGACAAGGAAAGTTGACATTTGCATAATCTACTGCAGGAAAAATAACAGCAATTGATGCTTGAAATGAACAAATTGATTTGTGTTGGGCATATTTCTTAAAGAAGGTAATTAAGTTAGCTTGGTCATTTTTATAAGCCAAGCCATTTGAAAGACTGGAAGTTATCACATAGATTGGAAATGCAAAAAAGACAACCATTAAAATAGGCGTTAACCAATATTCTCTTTGATTGTTTTTAATTCGAGTAATCACTACACAAAATAGCAATGAAGCTAATAAAATAGCAACAGAATTTGCTGGTAACAAATGATATGACCAAGCTGTTTGTTGAATAAAATAAGCAAACAAATATCCAATTAACGCAATAAATAAAACAGTAGATAATACTTTATAAGGATTTTCTTTGTTTTGGACAAGAAAAAATAAAGCTGCTATATAATAACAAAAAAAGGCGCAGGGATATAAAATTATCTCCCTGTAAGAATCTTGTATACTCGCATAATAAAACCGACTGACAAGCGGAATAATAAAGTTAATATAACTTTTATAAAATAGAACAACAGATAGAAGATAAACAAATAATAAAAGAATAATGATGGTGGTTTCTTTTCTGACCCATGCATATTTATTTTTTGTAGAGACAATATAATATATTTCCAGGAAGAAAAAAGTTATTAAAAAAAAAGGTTTGATTGCAAACCCAATTCCTGCCAATACACCTACCATAATTGCCTGCACAGATCCTAGCGAATTTCCCTGTAATCTGGCTGAAAACGCAAAAAAATAAGGCACCGTAAGCACAAGAATTAAATGTTCACGCTCACTAAAATCTGTTACGGGGAAAATAAGAAATACTGTCAATAGAACGCTAAAAAATATAAAAAATAGAAAAGTGTCTTTAATAGAAAATATTTTTTGGAGCAATCCATAGCAGACAAAGAGTGATAGACTACAAATGACAAAAACATACAGACGCAATGCTAAAATCATATTGATCGGAAAAATCTTGGTTAGAACAACCGGCAGAATATACAGATAAATACACATAGGAGGATTTATTTCTAAAAAATCACTCCCATAGTTACCGCCAGTGAGTAACAACTGAGCTTCGCGCATTAATACACTACTGTCCCAATTAATGAATAAATTAGACTGCAGTAACCAGGCAACTATTAAAATAATAAAACAGATGATAAATAAAAAATAATCACGATGTTTCTCTACAAACATGTAGGTGTACTCTATCGAGAAAATAAAGGTATGTTATCATACCATCAATAAAAAATAATAAGGATTTCAAATGACAACCGTCGCTATTCTTGGTGCAGGTAATATGGGATCAAGTTTGCTTGGTGGCTTGATTGCCAATCAATATCCTCCACAGAAAATTTTCATCACCGATCCCGATACAGACAAATTACAAATGCTACAACAAAAGTTTCACGTGCAAATTACTAACGATAACAAAACCGCGATTCAAACTGCCGATGTCATTATCCTTGCCGTTAAACCACAAATCATGACCACCGTTACTGCTGAAATTGCCGCTCTCGTACAACAAAAAAAACCATTAATCATCTCTGTTGCTGCCGGGATACGAGAAAGTGGTTTGCAAACCATGCTAGGAAAAAATCTTCCCATTGTACGCTGCATGCCAAATACACCCGCTCTCATTGGTTGCGGTGCCACCGCATTATTTGCAAATAATGTTGTAACACCAGAACAACATCGTTTGGCTGAATCCATATTACGCGCTGTTGGCATCGTCGTCTGGCTTGACAATGAAGAACTCCTCGATGCGGTCACTGCATTATCAGGTTGTGGGCCTGCTTACTTTTTCCTTATCATGGAATCGATGCAAAATGCAGCGATCAGCTTAGGTTTACCATCCGACATTGCCCGCCTGCTTACACTACAAACAGCCTATGGCGCGGCGCGCATGGCACTAGACAGCGAATATTCCACTGCGCAATTAGCTCGCCATGTTGCCTCACCAGGCGGCTCAACAGAACGAGCACTGCATGTTTTAGAAGAAGGAAACATCCGTGAATTATTTTTAAACGCATTAACCTCTGCAAAAAATCGAGCAGAAGAATTAGCAAACACAACGCAAGAATAGGGTCTTACTTAACTTGGGCGTCTCGTCAATTAACCCTGCCGCCTACGTCCCACTAACCTAAGCTGCTTCCCCCTTTGAAAAAGGGGGATCGAGGGGGATTTGTATAAAATAATTTTATATAAATCCCTCCTAACCTCCCTTTTTCAAAGGGAGGGACTCTTAGGTTAGCGCTTATGCGGACAAGCCGCGAAACGTAGGCGGTGAAGTGGGTAGATTTAATTGACGACACGCCCTAGAAAAAATACTTGCATATCAATAACGATACGCGTATTTTTTTCGAACTCATCTAAGCCAGAGGTGTAAGATATGCAAAGCTCTCTCAATAACGCAGGATTATTTTTAATAAATACACTTTTTGATTTATATCTCTTAATTTTAATGGTTCGAATTATTTTAGCCTGGGCACATGCCGATTATTACAATCCCTTTACGCAAATCATTATTAAATTAACCAAACCTGTTATTGATCCTTTGCGAAAAATCATTCCTAATTATGCTGGCATAGAGTTTGCAACCCTGGCAACCATTTTTATAATAGAAATAATAAAATTTTCCTTGATTGGCATTATTACCATTGGCATGCCCAAACACATTCTTGGACTAGTAGTACTTGCAGGTGCAGACATCATTAAATTATTATTAAACACTTTTTTCTATGCCATTTTACTGCAAGCTATTTTAAGTTGGATTCAACCAGGTTATTCGCCAACGGCTCGCATTCTTGCGCAACTGACCTCACCGATTATGCGACCCATCCAACGCATAATGCCGCCCATCAGTGGTTTTGATCTGTCTCCTATCCCGGCAATGATCATCTTGCAACTGTTAATTATTCTTCTTATAGGCCCCTTGCAGGCAATGGGAACACAAATTGCTTTTGGTTAAATCACTATGAAAATAGTTTTCGCAAGCAGCAATGCCGGAAAAATTCGTGAACTCCAGGCGCTGTTACCTTTTAACATTATTCCGCAAAAAGATTTACACGTCACGGATGTGGCAGAAACTGGATTGACCTTTGTGGAAAATGCCATATTAAAAGCCCGTCATGCGTGTCAAACCACTGGCCTGTCCGCTATTGCAGATGATTCCGGCTTAGAAGTGCCCAGTTTAAATGGCGCGCCCGGTATTTATTCAGCACGCTACGCAGGTGATGAGGCTAACTCTCAAGATAACATTAAAAAATTACTGGCCGATATGGCACATATTCCTGATGAAAATCGCGTTGCCGCTTTTCATTGTGTGTTAATTTTTTTAAGACATGCAAAAGATCCTACGCCCTTGATTTGCCAGGGCATCTGGCATGGTACAATTTTAAAAATACCTAGTGGTGATCAAGGTTTTGGATATGATCCTGTTTTTTATGATCCTGTACAACAATGTAGCGCAGCTCAACTCTCATTAGAAATAAAAAATAAAATCAGCCATCGAGGACAAGCATTACAGCTATTAATTAAAAAACTATTGGAAGATAACGGAGAAAACCATGCTCGCACTCAGCGTTACTAATCTAAAAAAAGTGTATAGCAATGGGTTGATCGCCTTACGCAGCATTAACCTTGAAGTTGCAGAAGGAGATTTTTTTGCATTACTAGGTCCTAATGGCGCGGGAAAATCAACCACCATTGGTATTTTATGTTCATTAGTCAATAAAACTTCCGGGACTGTTTCTATTTTTGGTAACGATATTGATCATCAACTAGAAGCCGCAAAATCCTGCATTGGTGTTGTTCCTCAGGAAATGAATTTCAATCCTTTCGAAAAAATTCTGCAAATTGTCATCAATCAAGCAGGGTATTATGGCATTCCACGTAAAATTGCCAAATCACGTGCCGAATATTATTTACAAAAAGTGGGCTTATGGGAAAAACGCAATCTCATCGCTTTAAAATTATCCGGTGGCATGAAACGACGATTAATGATTGCCCGCGCATTAGTCAATGAACCCAGGTTACTCATTTTAGATGAGCCAACAGCGGGCGTCGATATCGAATTACGTCATGAATTATGGCAATTTTTAACAGAGCTTAATCAACAAGGCACCACCATTATTCTAACCACTCATTATCTTGAAGAAGCAGAACATCTTTGCAAGCATGTTGCCATCATTGATCATGGCGATATCATCGAAAATTCCAATATGAAATTATTAATTAATCGTCTGCATGTGCAAACGCTCATTCTGGATTTAAAAAAACCTATGGACAATGCGCCAATCTTGCCTGATTTTCAGTATCGAATTTTAGATAACACGACCATTGAAGTTGAATTTTATAAAACACAATCACTCAATGTTTTATTTAATGAGTTAAGCAAACAAAATATTAACGTCTCAAGCCTTCGCAATAAAACCAATCGCTTAGAAGAATTATTTGTGCGTATTATTTCAGACAATAAAAAATCTTGAGGAATTAGAATGATGCTGCCATCGCAAAAAACATTTATTGCATTACTGACCGTTCTAAATAAAGAAATTGTGCGCTTTTTACGTATCTGGTCACAAACATTATTGCCGCCCGCTATTACCATGACATTGTACTTTATCATTTTTGGAAAACTCATTGGTTCACAAATTAAAGATATTCATGGTTACACTTACATGCAATATATTGTTCCAGGACTAGCCATGATGTCCATCATGACTAACTCCTACGTGAATACCTCATCTTCATTTTTTGGCGCAAAGTTCAGCAAGAGCGTCGAAGAAATGCTAGTTTCTTCCATGCCAAGTTACGTTATTTTACTAGGTTATATGTTGGGTGGAACATTGCGTGGCTTGGTCACA
>Ga0207001_1019_pt1 | contig 24808 bp, 18 predicted proteins | sample Alteio_BWMinCont_91_FD_153481 | JGI IMG/M metagenome (GOLD analysis project Ga0207001, IMG submission 153481) | Enriched cells from forest soil in Barre Woods Harvard Forest LTER site, Petersham, Massachusetts, United States -... | ecosystem: Environmental > Terrestrial > Soil > Temperate forest >... | reverse complement strand
AGTCCAACCACCCACAACACGCAGAAATACCTGTTGGTCTTGGCACTGACGCGACCAGGGTATCCAGTTACAATCCATGTCTATCTCTTTATTGGGCAGTAACTGGAAAAACCGTCGGTGATACAAAAATTTATGATGAAAACAATATTCTTTCTAGAGAAAAAGCGTTGGAGCTCTACACAAAAGGAAGCGCATGGTTTTCAAATGAGCAAGACAAAAAGGGTTCATTTATCGATAATCAACTCGCAGATTTTGCTGTTTTATCAAAAGATTTTTTTAGTGTTACCGATGAAGAGATAAAAAATATTTATTCAGTCATGACAGTCGTGGGCGGTGATATTGTTCATGCTTCGGATGAATTTTCAACTTACAATCCACCACTACCACCTGTTAGCCCAGATTGGTCGCCCATAAAATATTATGGAACTTATGGTAACAATAAAATAATTATAGAACACACGCATCAATTGAATTGTCTGACAAATTATCACCAACATTCACCCAGTTTAAATTTTCATTTTGGATGTTACTGCTGGGCATTTTAAATTTAATAGAAAAACTTATGATCATACAGTTTGTATCGTACAAGAAAAAACTGTGTTGTTTTGAGTTGTTTTTACTCTTTGTAATTCCAATAATGAGGATTATCACGTCGATACAAAGAAAGGCTGGGAGAAAACAAAATTGCCCCAGCGTTCGCTGTATCATACTGCGTCACACCTTGCGCCCGATATTTCTCCAATACTAATGCATTAGGGAAATGGTAGCGATTACGATACCCTACTGCAAACAAGACAGTTTTTGGATTTACTGCCTGTAAAAATTCATCGATTGCTGATGTCTTGCTCCCGTGATGTGGTGCAATTAAAATATTGCTGGCGAGTTTATTTTTTTCATTCTCAACGAGATATTTTTCTGCAGATTTTTCAATATCGCCGGTTAACAAAAATGACTGCTCGCGTGTCGAAATTTTCAGTACACAAGAACTATTGTTATCTAAATTTAATTCTTGTGATGAAGGATATAAAAATTCAAAATCAACACCATCCCAATTCCATTTTTCTCCACGCAAACAATAACTTGCATTATGTTGTGAAAATTTTTCAATAGCGCTAGTTTTAATTTGTGTCACAAAGAATTGATCGATCACCGCTTGCGCACCACCACGATGATCATTGTCACCATGGCTAATCACTAACATATCAATACGTTTTGCACCTAACGTATGCAAAAATGGCACGACAACACTTTCACCCATATCAAAACTCACGCTTAATTTTGCCCCTGTATCAAACACTAATAAATGATTTTTAGTTTGCACCACAGAAGATAATCCTTGCCCTACATCTAATAAAGTAAACCATAATTCGCCTGATTTTGGTGTGACTGGATGATAGAGAAAAAGAGGCAACATCCAGATGATTCCTAACATTCTACCGGGAAATCCTGCTGGAATTAACACAATCACAATACCAATGCAGGCAGCTATTAGCGTCCAGTAGTTTGGTACGACCTGATGCCAGGATGCCCACGGCAAATGCGCAAGCCACGCTAATATTCCCCATAAAAAACTCAGCAACTTGTCAGCAAACAATAAAATAATGCCGCCCATTTTTTCTGAAAAAAATAACGTAAAAGAACCGAATAAACAAAGTGGCACCAATAAAAAACCAACATAGGGAATGGCGATACTATTTGCAACAAAAGACACAAACGAAAATTGCTGAAATAACCAGATACTAAATGGAATAAGCCCAAGTCCAATCACCCATTGTATTCTGCCCCACTTCCACCAAATATTATGTGGATTTAAACGTCCGCTGGCGCCGTAAATAATCAAGGCAACAGATCCAAATGAAAGCCAAAAACTTTCATTTAACACACTCAGTGGATTAATCAACAAAACAGCAAGTAATGCTAAGCTCCATGCATGCCAGGAAAACACATGACGACGCAGCAAGGCAATAACGAGAAAAATCGATAACATTAAACAGGCACGTTGTGTTGGAATAGAAAATCCTGCAAGCGCACTGTAAGCCAATGCAATCATTAATGCTGCAAGTCCTCCTGCAATTGGCGCTGGTATATTTAAAGTAAGAAATGGAATTCGCCGCCAGCACCAGGCAACAATAGCAAAAGTGAAACTTGCCATAAATCCAATATGCAATCCTGCAATTGCCATTAAATGATTCGTACCTGTATTTCTCAATACTTGCCAATTCTCCTGGTTAATGCCTCTGCGCTCACCAGTAACTAGCGCTACAATCCAGGGCGAGGTGTTACTGACAGGCAGATTTCTTTCAATTTTCTCTTTTACGTGCTGTCGTATTCGATCGAGAGAATAATGATACCAGTGGTCAGAAAGTAATTTATTTTTTTCTTTATTAACAATGTAACCATTGGCACGAATACCTTGAGATAATGCAAATGCTTCATAATCAAATCCACCAGGATTCATAGTGCCATGAATCTTCTTCAACCGAACGGTAAATTGCCATTCCTGTCCAGCGCGCAAATGCACAAATTTATTTTGCCAGGTTAAATGAATCAGGCTTTTAATAGATTGTTCATTGGTTTTTTTGACGGAAAATAAAAATGTTTGGCCAAATTGCGCCTGATCAGGAATCGATGCAATATAGCCTGTTATTAGCAGATTTTTTCCTTCACTTTCGTGCGGCAGTGTCCAGGACATTTGCGAATAGGCAAAATGCAGCGCCCAGGCAAATCCAAATGCACAAGCGGAGACGATTAACATTTTTTTACTGAGCTTTAACATAACAACTGACAAAAATAATAGTATCCAAACCCATTTTTTATCCGGCAAAAAAGTAAAATGTTGTAGCAAAACAACACCAAACAAAAAAGCAAGTGAAAAAATTCGCATGATGATTTCCTTGTTACTTATTAAATAAAATTTGTGAGGAAATTTGGAGGGGTGGAGAAATAGACTGACATCTTTCTTCTGGGAAAAGTCGGCACGAAATACCAGGTGGAAGGGACTGTTATGATATGCTTGCTATATAATAGAGTTCTTTCCAAACCTCAAAATTTGTCATGCCAGCATGCTTTTAGCTGGCATCCAGAAGCGGCGTCATAAAAAGCCTGGATGCCAGCTAAAAGCATGCTGGCATGACATCCATTTGAGGGTTTGGAAAGAAGTCTAATGAACACTTTCTTTTTTAGAGAATAGAAATCATGTTTAGATTTTTCTGTCAAACAACAAACCAATTGCCAACAGACCCTAATCGTTAAGAAAAAAATAACTTTCTCATGAACTTTAACCAACTAACTTGCCATCTTCTAATGTCCATACACGTTGTGCTTGTTGAGCTATGCGCATATCGTGAGTCACCATGATAACACTGGTTTTTCGAGACTTCTGCAAATCCAGAAATAACTGGAAAACTTTTTCAGCATTACGTGGATCTAAATTTCCCGTGGGTTCATCGGCTAATACACAAAGTGGATCTGCAACCAAAGCACGCGCTATTGCAACACGTTGTCTTTCGCCGCCAGATAACTCTCCTACTTTATGCTGTAATCGATCCTTTAATCCGACTAACTCTAATAAATGTTCTGCTTTTGATTGCACCACGCTGGGAACAACATTACCAATTAACAATGGCATGCCAACATTTTCTAACGCAGTAAATTCAGGCAACAAATGATGAAATTGATAGACAAAACCCAGATATTTATTGCGCAAATTGCATTTTTCTTTTTCTGCTAACGTTGCAACATTTTGCCCGGCAATGTTAACTTGTCCTGTTGAAGGTTTATCCAATCCGCCTAATAAATGCAACAATGTACTTTTACCAGAACCGGAATTACCAACAATGGCGATTAATTCCGAAGACTTAACTTGCAAATTAATATTTTTTAACACTTCAACTTTGCAAGCACCATCATCATAAGTCTTAGATAGCGCAGAACATTCAATGACAAAATTATTCATAGCGCAATGCCTCCACAGGTTCCGTACGCGATGCTCGCCATGCAGGATAAAGCGTTGCGAGTAAACTTAAAATTAATGCAACAGAACTGATTTCGATCACATCTGCCAACAACAAATGAGAAGGAAGATAATCGAGAAAATAAACACTGGACGATAAAAACTGCACGTGAAATATTTTTTCTATCCAGTTAACTAACTGTGTCACATTCAGTGCAAGTGCTATACCACCAACAACACCCATGACCGTGCCGAATATTCCAATCACCGCACCTTGAATGACAAAAATGGCCATGATAGTTTTTGGCGTGGCTCCAAATGTCCTTAAAATAGCAATATCAGCTGTTTTTTCATTCACAACCATAACCAACGTACAAATCAGATTAAAGGCTGCCACTGCAATGATCATCATCAAGATGAAAAACATCATGGTTTTTTCCATTTTTACCGCTTGAAAATATGTACCGAACTGTTCCGTCCAGTTAGTCACGCGAGCATCCCCTGTCAGTTGACTTGCTATTTGTTGTGACATGGCAGGTGCTGCAAAAACATTTTTTATCGTGACATGTAACCCAGATACATTTGAGCCCATGGAAAATAATTTTTGTGCATCAGGCAAATTAATAAATGCAAGGCTGGCATCAAAACCAAAACCACTGCCTGCTCGAAAAATTCCAACGACGGTAAAACGTTTATAACGAGGAATCACACCGGCAGGGGTTAACGAAACTTGCGGAGTAATCACTGTGATTTTATCACCCACAGCCACATCAAGACGACTTGCCAAATCCTCGCCCAACACAATACCAAATGAGTTTTTGGTTAAATCAGTTAAACTACCTTGCACCATTTTATCGATAAGTTGTGATACGTGTTTTTCATCGGCCGGCAAAATGCCAGTAATCATAGCAGGTTGTACATACCCCTCACTGGTCAACATACCCTGCCCTGCCACAAAGGGAGCTGTAGCAACAACATTGGGAAACCCATGTAAAATACCTTCCAGCTCGTGCCAATTTTTTATCTCATTTGACATACTGCTTATCGTAACAGGTGGCACCATGCTAAAAACACGCTTTTGAATTTCACGATCAAAACCATTCATAACTGAAAGCACAGTGATTAATACAATGATACCAAGCGCAATACCAAACATAGACATTAATGAAATAAATGAAATGAAATGATTACGCTTTTTTGCTCGTGTATAACGTAATCCAATAAATGCAGCGGCTGGTCGAAACATAAGTTACCTTTTGGCGTCGCTAAAAAGTCTAAAAAAATTCTCAGTGGTATATTGCGCTAATTCTACAACATCTATGCCACGCAACTGAGAAATAAATTCTGCCACATAACGTACATAGGCAGGTTCGTTTGGTTTGCCACGAAATGGATTAGGAGCAAGATACGGTGAATCTGTTTCAATAAGCATTCTGTTTAAAGGCATGCGTTTAGCAACATCTTGAATGTCTAAGGCATTTTTAAACGTAACAATTCCCGAAAATGAAATATAAAAATTTAAATCCATTGCTGCTTGCGCCATTTGCCAATCTTCAGTAAAGCAATGCAAAACGCCGCCCACTGCTTGCGCATTCTCTTCTTGTAAAATTTTCAGCGTATCTTCTTTTGCTTGCCTTGAATGAACAATTAGCGGTTTATTTGTTTTTTTTGCTGCACGAATATGCTGACGAAAGCGCTCTTTTTGCCACTCGATTTCACCAGTGCTGCGATAATAATCTAGCCCTGTCTCGCCAATAGCAACCACTTTTTCTTCTTGTGCTAGCACAACTAGATCATCTGCTGTCGGTTCATGAGTCACGATTTCATTTGGGTGTAGGCCAACAGAAGCGCTGATGTGCGGATAGTTTTTTGCAACGCGCAAAACATCTGGAAAATTTTCCAGGGTAATGCAAACACACAGCATATGCTTCACATGATTTTCATCCGCGTGCTTTAATGCATTGACTAAATCACCTGAATGATGAGTTAAATCTAATTGATCAAGATGACAGTGCGAATCAACAAGAAACATAACGTATCCAATATATAAATAACTCTTCTAATAATAACTGCCGATTTAAGTTATGTGAATGAATGATACTTGCATAACTTTTTTGAGCCAGATCAATATAACGTAACACATTTTGCCGCGTTATTTTTTGTCCAAGTTGCGCAAAAAGAGATTGGTAATCTTTATTAATTAATTCTGCTTTGCCGTCCGTTAGCTGAAAACGCAACAAATCTTTTAGCCAACTTAATAACAAATTAAAAAACATACTCGCATCTGCTTCTTGCCATTGCGTGGCAAGCTGAAGTGGATCAGCCTGTTTTTGACTTAACAACATCAATCCCTGGTACAACTCTTGCCGCAACGTCATCGCGCCGCTTGCGAGTAAATCACGTGCTTTTAAGGGTGCACCCTCTGCCAAATCAAGTAACAACTTAAGATCACCTGTTGCATCAGGCAATTGTAATGCAAGCCATGCTAATGCCATCTCGGTTGAGGGTCGTGCAAATAATATTTTTTGACAACGACTGATAATGGTAGCTGGCAGTCGTAAATTGGGATCACCCAACAAAATAAAAATGGTACGCAGCGCAGGTTCTTCCAGGGTTTTTAAAAGTGCATTTGCCGCATTGATATTCATCGCACTGGCAGGGTTGATAATAATAACCTTGAAACCACCTTGCTGCGATGTTTCATTTGCCAAATGAATCACTTCGCGAATTTGATCAATTTTAATAATGCGTCCGGCTTGCTCTGGCTCAATTAATAAAAGATCGGGATGAGAATTAGCACGAGTTAAGTGACAAGCATGGCATGTTTGGCATGGATGACCTTGCGCATCAAACTCACTGCATAAAATAGCTTTTGCAAATGCAATAGCAAATTCTTTTTTACCCATCCCTTGCAAGCCTAGCAATAATAATGCATGTGGCAACTTATTGCGTTGCTTTGCACTAATCAATTGCTGCCATTGTGCCATCTGCCAGGGAAAGCTCATAAGTTATCCAGAATTTTTTTTAGCTGTGTCTGAACTTCATTTAAAGGTAGAGCGGCATTAATTAATCGAAAGCGTTTAGCATCTTGCTTTGCTCGTAATAAATATACGTCACGCACACGTTCAAAAAAATCTATTTTTTCTTGTTCAATTCTATCTTGTGGGCCGCGATTTTTAGCGCGCATTAAACCCACTTGTGGTGATGCATCCAGTAAAATTGTTACATCAGGCATGAGACCTTGCAAAACCCACTTTGCCAATAATTCAATATGGGTCATCTCCATTTGTCGGCCACCGCCCTGATAGGCGAATGTTGCGTCAACAAATCGATCACTGATTACCCATTTACCCGCTTGTAATGCGGGTAAAATAACATTAGCAATATGCTGGGAGCGACTAGCAAACATAAGTAGTAACTCGGTTTCTTGCGTAATTTTTTCATCTTGATTAGGTGTCAGTAAAATTGTGCGCAGCTGCTCTGCAATAGGTGTTCCGCCCGGCTCACGTGTCAGAATAAAATCTTGTTTTTTTTGTATGAGATAATTTTGAATATATTTTACTGCGGTTGACTTGCCAACGCCTTCAATTCCTTCAATTGTAATAAATTTGGCGTATGACATGTTAAGCCTCTTACTCATGATTTTCAGTTTTTAGCGTTACTTTTCAAATCAGATTGACTTGAAAATTAATCAGATGCAAGCGAAATTATTTTTCACTTATTTTTAATGCAATAACCCGCCATCGTCAATTCTATCTGCCGAATTTAGGTTTAATAAGTGATGTTGAATCAAGTCTTCATTAAAGAACCATTGGTGATTTTTTTTTGATTGTACAACTGCCTTATAATGATCTTCTAATGTCTTAGAAAATTGATGACTCGCTTCACCAATCCCTTTTACTACAAAATAATAAAACTCATGCTTTGCAGGATGCATAGCAGCTTCTAGCGAGGCTAGCCCTGGCATGGCTATTGGTGTTGGTGGGAGTCCTTTATGAATGTACGTATTATAAGGAGTATCTTCCAACAAATCTGACTTATGAATAATACCGTTATAACGTGATCCCATACCATAAATAACTGTTGGGTCAATTTGTAACAGCATTTCTTTATTTAATCGATTAATAATAACCCCAGCAATCAGGAAACGATCTTGTTCAACTTCCGCTTCTTTTTCAATGAGGGATGCAACAATTAATGCATCATAAGATGTCTTATATGGCACTTGAGGATCGCGATGCTCCCAAAGTGTCTTCAACTTTTCTTGCATGGCGTGATGCGCACGTTTTAATAAAGCAAGATCGGTATATCCTTTAGAAAAATAGTATGTATCAGGATAAAATTCACCTTCTGGTTTTAAACCCGTGGAACCCAGCAAACGCATAATATCATCATCACTTAAGTGAGATATATCGTGATCTAACTCCGCTGTTTGCAACAGTGTCTTACGCAGTTCACTGAAATTCCAACCAGGAATAATAGTAAAAGTATGATAAAGAGCACCTGTTCCCAGAGTGATTTGTTCCAATATTTTAGTTGCAGATGCGCCTTTGGGAAAAAGATACTCACCCGATTTTAATTCATGGGCATTATCTTTGATGCGAACCAATAATTTGAAAAGTGAAGGGTGTTTAATAATGCCCTGAAGGGATAACTCATCAATGACAGAATGCATAGAGGCACCCTGTCGAACGGTATATTTATAACCTTGCTCATCTGTAACCCACGAAACAAACCGAAGATTAACCCACACACCTAAGACACTACTGGCTAAAATAAAAAGAGCAATTGCTATTGCAGTAACTAAAGTATGAGGTTTAGCAGCCATAGTGCATCACTGTGTTAATTGCGTAAACAACAAAGTGCCATTCGTTCCTCCAAAACCAAAGGAATTTGAAAGCGCAGCCTTAATACGCATTTCTTGGGCTTTATGTGGAACAAGATTAATATCACAACCCTCACTTGGATTATCCAAATTGATTGTTGGAGGAGCAACTTGATCACGTATTGCTAAAATAGTAAAAATAGCCTCGACAGCACCTGCTGCGCCTAATAAATGACCAATCATTGACTTTGTTGAACTCATCGCTAATTGATAGGCATGATCACCAAATGTGTGTTTAACAGCAGTAACTTCAATCTCATCCCCAGCAGGGGTTGATGTTCCATGCGCATTGATATACTGAATAGCATCAGGATTCATTGCTGCATCTGTTAGCGCATTTTTCATCGCCGCTGCAGCACCCAAACCATTTTGGTCAGGTGTTGTAATATGCGATGCATCAGCACTCATACCAAAGCCAACAAGTTCAGCATAAATTTTTGCGCCGCGTTTTTTTGCGTGTTCGTAGCTTTCAAGGACGATGACACCCGCACCATCACCAAGAACAAAACCATCACGGTCTTTATCCCAAGGACGACTAGCTTTCTCAGGCTCATCATTACGCGTTGAAAGTGCCCGCATTGCAGCAAAACCACCAATACCTAGCTTGGTTGATGCCATTTCAGAACCGCCTGCAATCATGACATCTGCATCACCATAGGCAATAGTACGGGCAGCAAGCCCAATATTATGGGTTGCCGTTGTACAGGCTGTTACAACAGCAATGTTAGGACCACGTAATCCATACATAATGGAAAGAATCCCTGCAGTCATATTAATAATGGCGCCAGGAATAAAAAAAGGTGAAATACGACGAGGGCCGGACTTAAGAAGGACTTCGTGGCAATGTTCAATCAATGGTAAACCACCAATTCCTGACCCAATTGCAACGCCAATACGATGCGTATTACTCTCATTAACTTCCAGGCCAGAATCTTGAATAGCCTGAACGCCAGCAGCAAGACCGTATTGAATAAAATAATCTCTCTTACGTACATCTTTCTCAGACATATAAACAAGGGGATCAAAATTTTTGATCCGACTGCAAATACGAGCACTCAGATCAGATGCATCGAAATGATCAATAGCACTTACACTGCTTTTTCCGGCAAGAATTCCCTTCCAGGTCTCATCAACACTAAGACCCAGAGGAGTCACCATACCAAGACCAGTCACAACCACACGTCGTTTACTCAAAATATGACTCCTTTAGCCCCTGATTATTATTCTTTGCTGGGCTCAAGATGGGAAGAAATATAGTTAATTGCTTGTTGGATTGTTGTAATTTTTTCAGCATCTTCATCAGGAATTTCTGTTTCAAACTCTTCCTCTAATGCCATTACAAGCTCAACGGTATCTAAAGAGTCAGCACCCAAATCATCCACAAAAGAAGCATCATTTGTTACTTCTTCTTCTTTTACACCCAGTTGCTCAACAACGATTTTTTTAACACGAGCTTCAATGGTACTCATAAAAAAAATTTCCTCTTCGTCAATAAAATCAAATTCATACTAAAATCTTCAGAAAAATCACTATTGTAGTTACTATAGTGTGGTTAGTTTATTCAAAAAAACACAAGTTGCAAGCCGAATTTACTCTACTCCATGTACATCCCGCCATTTACATGCAAAGTTTGCCCTGTGATATACCCTGCAGAATCAGAGGCTAAAAATAAAACAGCTGCAGCAATATCATCCGGTTGACCTAATCTTTGCATTGGAACGCGCTGCAATAAAGCATTTCGATACTCTTCTGGTAAATCCCTTGTCATATCGGTATCAATAAAACCTGGGGATACCGTATTAACGGTAATATTACGCGACCCAACTTCTTGTGCTAATGCCTTGGTAAAACCAAGAATGCCTGCTTTTGCCGCTGAATAATTTACTTGACCTGGATTACCTGTTGAACCGACAACGGAGCCAATATTAATAATTCGACCCCAGCGTGCTTTCAACATATCACGTAAACAGACTTTTGTGACTCGAAAAATAGAACTTAAATTGGTTTCAATTACTTTTTCCCACTCATCGTCTTTCATGCGCATCAATAAATTATCATGTGTCACAGCAGCATTATTCACTAAAATAGTTGGCATGCCATAACGTTCTTTGATAGCAGCAATAGCTACACTAATCGACTCTTGGCTAGTAACATTGAGGATATGTCCTTCGCCTTGTATCCCTGCTGCCTGAAAAGCCTGAGAGATATTTTGCGCACCTTCTTGAGTTGTTGCCGTCCCAATAACAACAGCGCCATTACGACCCAAACCCAAGGCAATCGCCTGTCCTATTCCACGGCTTGCGCCTGTTACCAACGCAACTTTACCATTTTGTAACATACTCACCCTCTCAATGTTTCTATTACAACCTGCAAACTGGCTAAATCTGAGGTATTTGCTAATTGAATATCCGGTAATATACGTTTATTTAAACCAGTAAGCACTTTTCCAGGACCACATTCAATTACCTGGGTAACGCCTGCTTTAGCAAAAGACTGAATAATTTCAACCCAGCGTACCGGCATGAATAACTGTCTTAATAACCCATCGCAAATAGAACCTGAACTAGTGTATTCCTCAACGTCAACATTACTTAATACGGGTATGGTTGCAGATTTAATAGCAATCGTACTCAAAATATCAGCTAAACGATCTGCTGCAGGTTTCATAAGCGCACAGTGAGACGGAACACTCACAGGCAATAATTTAGCAAGTTTTGCACCCGATTCTTTTGCTAAAACAAGCGCACGCTCAACAGCAATTTTTTGCCCGGCAATCACAACTTGACCTGGACTATTAAAATTGGCTGGTGTCAATACTTCACCAGTTAATGCCGCTTTTTTACATAAATTCTCTACTGCTTCATCATCCAAACCAACCACTGCTGCTAATGCGCCTTCACCAACAGGGACAGCCTCTTGCATAAAATGTCCGCGAGCAGCAACAAGACGTATAGCATCTGTGAACTTAATCGCATTAGCACATGTTAGGGCAGTATATTCGCCTAAACTATGACCAGCAAGAATAATAGGTTTAACAGAGGTGTTAGAGGTGATAATTTTCCAAAGAGCATACGATGCTGCTAATAACGCCGGCTGTGTATGGACCGTTTTGTTTAATTCTTCAGCAGGCCCATCTTGCACCAAATGCCACAAATTATAATCTAGCACATCAGATGCTTCTGCAAACACATCTTGAACTTCAGGATATTCTTGTGCAATATCCATTAGCATGCCAACAGATTGTGAACCTTGGCCAGGGAAAACGAATCCTAACGACTTCATGATTTTTCCTCACTTAATATTTAATCAACGCTGATCCCCAAGCAAGCCCACCGCCAAAACCTTCCAGCAATAACATATCACCTTTTTTAACTTGCCCATTACGAACCGCCTTATCTAAGGCTAACGGAATTGAGGCACTGGATGTGTTTCCTTGATCATCTAGCGTAATAGCAACACGTTCTAATGGTAAGTCTAATTTTTTTGCCATTGCTTGAATAATGCGGATATTTGCTTGATGTGGTATTAACCAATCAACAGCGGCTTTATCCAACGAGTTTGCCAACAACGTTTCATCGAATAAATCTCCAAGAATATTCACCGCCAACTTAAATAGTTGGTTTCCTGACATTTTGATAGACATGGCTTCCAATGCAACGGGTTTCCCTATGATAGCATCCAGATAAAGCACATCTTTATGAGCACCATCCGCGTGTATGTGCGTTGATAAAACACCTGGTTCTTGCGATGCACCTAAAATAACTGCACCCGCTCCATCACCAAATAGCACGCAAGTTGTACGATCCTTCCAGTCAAGCACTCTCGACATCACTTCACTGCCAATGACTAAAACTTTTTTAACGTTACCAGTGCGAATATATTGATCCGCAATACTTACCCCATACATAAATCCTGCGCATGCTGCAGAATTCAAATCAAATGCAGGGCAGCCAGAGATACCTAACCGCTGTTGTAATAAACAAGCTGTGCTTGGAAATACTTTCTCAGGTGTTGTTGTTGCAATAATAATCATGCCTATTTCTTCGGCAGTAATACCCGCTGCTGCCATGGCTTCTCGCGCCGCCATTTCCGCCATTGTCACTGCTGTTTCATGCGAAGCAGCAATATGACGCTTATGTATACCTGTTCTTTCAACAATCCAATCATTCGATGTATCAACTATTTTTTCTAGATCAAAATTCGTAAGAATTTTTTCTGGCAAATATGAACCGGTGCCTATAATTTTTGAGTATGTCATAAGGAAATTTTCTGTTGGTTGGTTCGTTAAGATTAGTTACTATTGTCTTCATTTTTATTGGGTGATGCAGTCAATAGTCTCTCTACTTCCGCGCTGATTTGTTGAGGTATATTTTTATCGACTTCAATTATTGCTTCTTCAATTGCATGGGCAAATGCGGGAATTTTTGCTCCGCCGTGACTTTTTATTACGATACCTTGCAGCCCAATAAAACTAGCGCCATTATTACGCGCTGGATCAACGCGTTTAACTAATGACTTCAATACAGGCCATGCTATTAATCCTGCTATCTTAGTTAAAATATTACGTTTAAAACCTTCTTTAAGTAATTTTCCAATAAAAATCACAACGCCTTCACTGGTTTTTAAGGCAACATTTCCTACAAAGCCATCACAAACGACTATATCTGCCTTTCCATTATAAATTTCATCGCCTTCAATATAGCCCATATAATTCAGCTTATTAGAAGTTGATAAAAGCTGGGATGTTTGCTTAACTTGCTCATTGCCTTTAATGTCTTCTTCACCAATATTTAGCAAATAAACAGTTGGGTCTTTTATATTATCCACAGCAGAAGCAAGTACTGACCCCATCACCGCAAATTGAAATAAATTTTCAGCCGTTGAATCCACATTAGCGCCCAAATCCAACATACGCATTTTCCGACCGGTAATGGTAGGAAATGTAGAGATAATCGCGGGACGATCAATGCCTGGAATTGTTTTGATGACAAATCTTGCTGTTGCCATCAAAGCGCCAGTATTTCCAGCACTAACGCATGCTTGCGCTTTACCCTCTTTTACAAGGTTGAGCGCAACACGCATGGATGAGTCTTTCTTAACACGCAAGGCTTGAGAGGGAGACTCATCCATTTCAACCTTCTGGGAGGCATGCTGGATGATCAATCTTGATTGATCATATCCAGAAGGTAACTGCTTTTGTATGACCTCACGATCACCAACCAGGATCAAACACAATGACTTGTGTTTTCCTATGACCTGCAATGCCGCAGGCACGACCACTGGGGGACCATGATCTCCCCCCATAGCATCCACTGCAATGGTTATATTGTTCAAATGATCTTACTCTTCGTCATTTTCTTCTTCAGTTACTGCTTTTACAGCAATAACTTGACGGCCTTTGTAATAACCATCAGGACTCACATGATGACGACGATGCGTTTCTCCAGTAGCCATATCAACAGAAAGTGCTGATGGGGATAACGCAGAATGGGAACGACGCATACCGCGTCTTGAACGTGTTACACGACTTTTTTGAACAGCCATTATTAAAACTCCTCACTATCTACTTTGGATCGCGCTTAGAGCGCAATAACTCAATAACCTTAAACGGATTTTCCTTCTCTGATTCAGATTGTCGATCTGAACCTGCCACCAGAGGTAACTTGACCTGGCATTGCTTAGGATTGTGCATAGGTACAAGAGGTAAGCTAACAATTAGCTCATCCTCAACAACCTCTGGCATATTCAGCATTCCATCACTAACAATTGCTGGATCATACCGACTAGGAAGCTGCTCAGCCTCTTTTTCTCCACTCACAATTCCCAAGGCAAAATCGCCAATTACTTCATAAAAAAACGGTTCCATACAACGCTGGCATTGTAGCACCACATTTGTGTCATAGTGCCCGCGCACATAGCGCAAACCCTCTTCGTCAACGCCAAACGTCAGATTAACATCAATTTCACCTTCATCCTTATAAAGACTCAAGCATAATCGCTGTAATTGACTAATAGGCAAAACACCATGCAAACGAATTGCGTTATCGGCAAATCGAAAAGGATCTAATTTTATGGGCAATGATTCTTTAGGCATAGCGCGCGATTTTATGCTGGCAGCAGATCAGTGTCAATTAAGAATATTCACATTAGCCATAAAAAAACATAAAATTCACTTGCAAAACCCCTATTTATCATAGGATTTACAACTATTCTCGCAATAACGCTAAACATTTCATTAAATCATCATCTAACGGTGCTTCAACACGCACATGCTGATCGATTGATGCCAACGTAAACTCGACTGAATAAGCATGCAGAAATAAACGCTTTAATTCCTTCTCACGCATTTTCTTATTAAACTCCCGATCGCCATATTTTTCATCTCCAGCGATTGGATGACCTCTATATTGAGCATGAACACGTATCTGGTGAGTTCGTCCAGTATATAATGTTGCTTCAACTAACATGGCATCAACAAATGTTTCTAGCGGCTTAAAGACCGTCAAAGATTCTTTTCCCTCATCATGAACTCTAACTATTCTCTCACCACCTTGCATAATATTTTTACGTAAAGGCTCATTGACCCGTAACTCAGACGACTTCCATCGCCCCTTGGTTAAAGCCCAATAAATCTTGCGTATATTACCTCCAACACGAAATAACTCATGTAACTCCTTCAATATACTTCTTTTTTTTGCAAAAATTAAACATCCTGATGTATCAGAATCTAGCCTATGAGCCAGTTCTAAATGCGGCAATTTTGGATACATGGTTCGTAAAATTTCAACTACCCCTAGCTTTACACCGCTTCCACCATGAACGGCCAAACCAGATGGCTTGTTAATAATAAGCAAATTCTTATCTTCATGTAAAATTCGCTCTTTCAGCAGATTAACAATGCGCTGATGAGGCGTAGGAAGAGGTGCTGGAACATCCAACTCTAATGGTGGCAGACGTACCAAATCGCCTGATTGCAGACGATAACTTGGTTGCACTCTTTTTTTATTTACCCTGACCTCTCCCTTACGTAAAATTCGATAAATATGTGTTTTAGGAACATTTTTTAATCGACAAATCAAAAAATTATCAATCCGCTGCTCTGCAAAATCTGCATCAACAGTTATAATTTGCACAGGCGATTTAGAGCTTTTTTGCATATTTATTATCCAACGCTTATCGTGATGATGAGATCATCGTCTAATCTATCAATAAGTTCAATTAAAATTGAAATAAAAATCCCTATCTAATTGATAGAGAAATAAAAGACTGGTATATTCGGGATTGCCTTTGATAGGTAATTTTACAAATCACTCTTGAGTATTTCGCCTAGGAAAGTTTTTGAAGGACATTTTTTTGATAAAGCTCCTTTTAGGCATGTTCCTCAAGCAATTTTTTTTGTAATCAATTAAAATATAAACTGTATTCCAACACTTTAATAGCTAGTGTGACGGGTGCCGATTTTGTAGAGAACATAAAGATTTTTAGTCGCGTTATTGACATTAAAATAACGAGACCCGAAGCAGGCGATATAAAGCCATAAAATTTTTGGTTGAACTTAAATAAGTACGAATTAATGAAGAAAAAAATAAAAAGTTACTTAAAAACTAGTTTAACCTGGGAGCAGATTCTGCCCCATTCAGCGATTTTGTATTCGCCTCGAGTTAATTCCCTCTACAAAGCACCTTTGCATGCAAAATGTTGCTTTCCTAAATAAAAGCAGCATTTTTCAGTCAGTTACGCCATTAAGTGATGGAACACCATAGATAATTACTAATGGATAGACAACAATGAAAAGAATGTTAATTAATGCAACTCATAAAGATCAAGAGTTGCGAATTGCACTTGCCAGCGGGCAACACCTCTACGATCTCATTATCGAGTCAGCAAACCGAGAACAAAAACAATCTAATATTTACAAAGGAAAAGTCACTCGTATTGAACCTAGCCTGGAAGCTGCTTTTGTTGATTATGGCGAAGAACGACATGGCTTCTTGCCACTCAAAGAAGTAGCACGATCTTCCTTTAAAAACAGCTACGTTGATAATGGCAGACGTCCTGCAATCAATGAAGTCCTGGAAGAAGGACAAGAGCTAGTTGTACAAATTGACAAAGAAGAAAGAGGCTCTAAAGGTGCCGCTCTTACTACGTTCATCTCTTTACCAGGATCTTATCTCGTACTCATGCCAAATAATCCCAGAGCAGGCGGTATTTCACGCCGCATCGAAGGAGATGAGAGATCCGAATTACGCGAAAACCTATCGGCATTGAACTTGCCTGAAGGCATGGGCTTAATTGTCAGAACAGCAGGTAGCGGCAAAAACCTTGATGAATTACAATGGGATCTTGGTATTTTATTACGACACTGGGATGCAATCAAACAAGTCATTGATCAACGAGCCGCTCCATTTCTTGTTTATCAAGAAAGTAATGCGGTTATCCGTGCAGTACGAGATTATCTGCGCAAAGATATTGATGAAGTTCTCATTGATCACCAAGATGTCTATGAAGAAGTATTAAATCACATTCGATTAATACGTCCTGACTTTGCTCATCGTATTAAACCTTACAAAGATCCTACTCCGCTATTTACACGCTTTCAAATTGAAAGCCAAATTGAATCTGCATTCCAGCGCGAAGTGCGCTTACCATCGGGTGGATCTATTGTTATTGATCACACAGAAGCATTAGTTTCAATTGATATCAACTCTGCACGCTCTACAAAAGGCGGCGATATCGAAGAAACAGCTCTTTCAACCAACCTTGAAGCAGCCGAAGAAATTGCCCGTCAACTACGTTTACGAGATTTAGGCGGCCTTATTGTCATCGACTTTATTGATATGACACCGATTCGCAATCAACGTGAAGTAGAAGAACGTGTACGCAACGCACTTTGCATGGATAGAGCAAGAGTACAAGTGGGACGTATTTCACGCTTTGGCTTACTCGAAATGTCTCGCCAACGCTTACGCCCATCCCTTGGTGAATCCAGTCAGATTAGCTGCCCTCGTTGCTTAGGTCAGGGCACCATTCGAGGCATTGAGTCACTCGCATTATCCATTATGCGTCTCATTGAAGAACATGCAATTAAAGAAAATACCGCTCAAGTTCGCGCGCTCTTACCAACCGAAATTGCAACCTATCTTTTAAATGAGAAACGTCAATCTATTATTGACATTGAAAAGCGCCAACAGGTGAGCGTCATTATCGTACCAAACCCACACATGCTCACTCCGCAATATGAAGTCGAGCGAATTCGTACATCTGATATTACTGAGAAAGATGAAAAGCTAGTAAGCTACAAATTAGCTATCAAACCAGAAACAGAAATACCAACAGGAACTCATTTAACACACAAGACTCAGCAGGAACCTGCCATAAAAAGCATGGTCATGGAACAATCCGTTCCTCCATCAACCCCATCCTCAACAACTGGCAGCCTAAACAAACCAAAGTCCAAAGATGGCTTATTGAAGCGACTGATGACTTTTCTTTTTGACGGAACAACAAAAGAAAAAAGTTATCAATCCCCAGAAAAAAGAAGAAGCAGTAGCAGCACCCATGCACCCCAACGAGGAAAGCCTCGCCACCATCGCATGCGTGGCGGCAAAAGACCAGGTCATTCACATCGTGATCCTGATTTTCGTAATAAACCCACCAAAACGGATGAACGCAGACCTTATCAAGGAAATAAGCCTCCTCGGGATCGACGACCGCATGAAGGAACAACAAGCACAACAGCTTCTCCTAAAGATACGCATGATCAGCAACATACACATACAAATGCAGGGCATACCCAGCATCATCATACTGAAACGCATGATCAACAACTATCACCACAGCAGCACCATCATGCACATTCACATCCATCGACACAACATGTTGCAACACCAACACAACAACCAGCGCCCGTGCAACAGCTTCCAATGACGGTAACACCACCTTCCACAGAAACAGCTACCGGGCACGCTACTGTTGAGCCAGTAAAGCAAGAAACATCCTTACAAAATCCAGCAACGAGCGAAAGATCTGCTCTTCCAGAAAAAAAATATCGCCATTCACATCAACGCCGTCGCAAACGGTTTTCGAAAGGCACTAAGCGCCCAAACAAAAACGAACCAAACCGCCATGCAGTAGAAGGTGAAGATATTTATAGCGGAGTTAAAAAAAGCAATATAGAAGAATAAACACTTACCCATCAGGAACTTGCAACATTGCAGGTTCCTGAGCTTAAGACTCACTTCGATCAATAGCATGCAACTCATCAAAATACAGCATATACATGCACGACAATTTATTACACAAACAAATTGCAATGTGATAAATTATACTCATTTGCACATATAACGATATAATATCCTTCTTTCCAAACCCCCAAATGGGTGTCATGCCAGCATGCTTTTAGCTGGCATCCAGGCTTTTTGTAACGCCGCTTCTGGATGCCAGCTAAAAGCACAAATTTTGAGGTTTGGAAAGAACTCTAATGAGGTAATTTCAATGGCTAGCTCAAGTCTGCGCTTAACAGAACAAATGCGCCTGATGAATAATCAAGATGAACGAGCTCGAGCAAGCAATGCGCTTACGCCTTTAAGAGAAGAACTTCGCCCTGTTAGCACCAGCAGCAGCTTAGCATTAGAGTTAAAACAACAAGAGGATGATCTTCGGAATGAGCGCGCCATTGCTGCTATGATTGAACAGGATTTTGAAACAAAATCAGAAGAAAAACCTGAAGAAATCCCTAGCGTAACAAAAAAAATGTTACCTAGAAAAGTTCCCGAGTTAGATGCGAAGCTCGCCACTTCTAATTTAAAATCCCTTTTCAGCAAACTTCCATCGACTGTTCTAGCACATAACATTTCATCTTGCATTGACGACGATTTAAAAACACAAGTTGTATTAACGCAAACCTGCCAACGTTTACGGCCATTTTTTCAACCTGCTTTGACGGAACCTCGTGTTAAACAATTGTTACAGCATATAGCCTATGGGCAAGAGGATGAAGCTAAAAAAATCATTGCATCAAATCCAAACTTATTAATGATGCGCGGAACAGTAAAAGATTATTCCGGTAATACCATTGAAGAAGTAACGCCACTTGAATTGGCCTATGGTGCAGAAGATATTGATATGTGTCAGATGCTACTGCCTTTCCTTGACAGGTTGCCCGGTGGAAGAGAAGAAGCATTAAAACAAATGCAGGCAAGATTTCCCGAATCAAAAGAAGAAGAAAAGCCTTATGATTTTAAGCCGTTAGTCGCAGATATTAGGGCAAATAACAATGTGGAAGCTGCATTTGAAAAATTTAGAGAAGACTTTAAGCCACGCGTTATTAAAAAAGGAAAACATTGCAACGTTCAAGCTCTCCTTGATGCGATGAAGGTGTATGACGATAATTATGACGATAATGATGACCTATGGTCAGCCGAGCAATGCTCTTTATTGTGGTGTCAGGTGATAGGATATTTACAACGTATGCTGCCTGCTTGTTATGCGCAGGCTTTTTGCCAGGGTCTTTATAATGTGACCGATGATAAGCAACCATTAAAGCGTAGTCTGAGAATGGTGGATGGTTTTTCTTTCTATCCCGCGGATCCTACTTCACGGGTTGGGATTGGTTTCGATTTTGGGGTGTATAGTTACGTCGCAGGATGCGGCAAGGGGGGAGCGGATCCAATATTATATGTGGATTTTCGCATGTCCATGAGTCGCGAGGAAGTTACAAAACTCATGTCGGGCAAAAACATCCGCGTTGCAAAGCTTATGCACCAGCCAAAAAATCCATCAAAGAGTCGGTGTGTGATACTGTAGTTTTCTGTCGCAGCAATTCGTTTAGGAAAAAAAACTACTTTTTCATATCTAGCGTTTGATCGGATAAGTGATTTTTTATATTATCTAAAAAACGACGATCCTCTAGTGTCATTTTTTTCATGGCTCCATCACACGCTTTTACAAATTGCGGGTAATGTTGACGAGATATCATCTTACCCTCTTGAACAATAATTTCATTTTTTTTAATGCATGCTATTACCGCACTGGCTGCTGTATTACATGCTGCTTCATCACGAGAACTGCGAAGAAGAGTCTGTCTTGATTTTGTTATTTCAATCAAAATTTCTTTAGCACAGTTTTTTTGAATATCTAATACTTTTTCTTCATCAATAAGAGACCGAAGAGAACTTGTTAATGCATTAAAATATCTTTCAATACGCAAAGTGTACACAGATTCTTTTGGTGCCGTAAAAAGACCGTAATCATGAATAGCGGATACAGACACTTTACTTTCAGCTTTTGCTGGAGCAGCGGATGAAGAAATGGTATTCATTTTTTCTGCAATAACATAATTACCTTTTTCTGTCGCATATTTTGCTATCGCGCGCATGCCTTCCAATTTTTTATCTGGAAGACTTTCTATCGACAATAATTTTTCCGCCATTTCCCAATGCCCTTGTTGTGCTGCTAACTTAAGAGGGGTATTTCCATTCTTGTCAGGCTCATTCCAATTAATTATCTGGGTGGTTTTTTTCTCCCATCTTAAAAGTTTTTCCATGACAGCGACATCACCTGACAGTGCGGCAATATGCATAACAGTCTGTTGATCACTATTTTTAATTTTCAGGTTGGTATCTGCACCAATACTGACACCCAACTTTATCAATTGATACATTGTTGCAACATGCGCTCTTTTGATAGCCATTGCTAACGGAGTACTTCCTAAAGGTGGCATGCTATCAATGTCCAGATTAGCCCTTTTATCTCTTAGCAGTTTTAATATGTCTGCATTCCCATTCATACTAGCAATATGCGCTAATGTAAAACCAGCTGGATTACGAGTATTTAAATCAACCGCTAATCCTTCGCGAGTCTGCAAAAGAGCTTCTAATGCTTGCACATCTCCTTTTTCAACAGCGACAAATGTCAGTCTACTTAATGCATCCGTTGAAATGACTCCTTGGTGTTTACAAGAAAAAGCATAAAAACTGTTTTTAAACTCATCTAAAATATACCCTTTAAGACGCGATAAAGCATTGTGCTCCGGTGTTCCTGCCTTAAACTCCCCTTCAAAAGAAGTTAATTTTTCATAATAAATGGTGCGAATTTGACGCGCCAAATTAAATTCTTTTAATAAAGTAAAGGTCGTCGCATAATCAGCAATCGCTACTCCTCCCCCAACTTGCGAATCTTTTCTCTCAAAATCTACTTTACACTCATCCAATAAACATATTATTTCGAAGTTACCGTGAGATGCTGCAAACGTAGCAGGTGTATGACCGTCTTTATCAATTACCTGATTAAAATCAATGCCAGCAGATGCAAGTGCCAATAAGGCATCTTTGTTATTTGTTATAATTGCAAAATATATTAACGCGGCAGCAGAGTTAATACCTTCAACCGCATTGAAACTCTCATGATCCTGTTGATAGGACTCTTGTATACTCTTTTTAAAATCATCAAAAACAATTTTTTTAGGAGAGACATTGATTTCATCCAGCTTGGCAAGACATGCATCACGTATTTTAATTGCTTCTATAAAATGCAAAAAACCAGCTGCAGAAAAGTTAGGATAGTAAGGTGGAGAACCAGCTCGCGGTAATATGCCAGCTAATATGCCTGCCGTCATACTTACTGAAAATTTTAGTCCATGTTTTTCAAATATCTTAAGTATGTCAAATTGATTCTTTCCTACTGCCTCTTGTACAGGAGTAAAACCAACAACATTTGGTGTCATTAAACTTGCACCCTTTTCCAGCAATATTTCTACTGTAGCTCTGCGCTCAGCCATGATACCTGGTAATTTAAGGACTAGATGTAATGGTGTATCTCCCTTTGTCTTAGTCTCTAATTTCACATCAGCTCCTTCTTCTAATAAAGCAGAAACTGCCTCTGCATTCTGAGAGAAAACTGCACAATGAAGCGCCGAGAAATCATTAAAAATTTTATCTAAATGTTCTCCTGGTAACCGTTTAATTAACCATTTTAATGCATCTACCTGCTTATTCTTTGCAGCAAAGAAAATAGCCGTTTCACTCGCTTCACTCATTGTATCGTCGTTGAAAGGACCTTGTTTTGATGCAACATTACAAAGTGAGAGTAAAGCATCTTCCTGATCTATACTTAAACCCTTATCATTAAACGATAAGGAACTTATTGATATTGGTTTTTGTTCAAGCAGAGATTTAAGATAATCAACTTCACTTTTATTCATGCCTTTTTCTTCTACAATATCACCTTCCACTAGTTTACCAGTGACATCTTTACCTATATATTTCAATTCATCTCTTTCAATATATACGTGCAATTCATTTATTTTAAAATTTGCATAATCTGCTAGCGCAGGTTTAGCTGCGAGAAAATGCGCGCAAAAGGCACCTGGTAATTCAGATAATAAATCTGCTTTTTTATCAGCAAGTGCTTCAAGCATTTTTGTCAGCCCTTTTTTTGCAGCTATATGCACTGGTGAGGCGCCTTCATGATTGCGAATATCAAAACTCATGCCTGCTTCGCCTAAAGGATACAATGCTTCTATATTATTTTTTTCAATGGCTATAAATGTTAATGCAGATTCTGGTGTGAGCATTTGATATTTTTTTAAAAAATATTCATGGTTATTTCGTGATTCATTAATAAGCTGATTTTCCAGAGTAGCTATTGCAGCCAAACACGCAGCATTACTTATAAATCTTGCTTTTAATTTATCTACAACCGTCAGTATGGTTTGACGTAACTTTATCGCTTCAAAAAACCTTCTTATAGAATCATTTCCTGCTTCATCAACAGGTCTTAGTCCCGTGACAGTTGATTTCAATTCCAGATTTGCACCATACTGATCAAGGACTTTAAGCACATCCAGCTTATTATTTTTAGCAGCTTTATGCGCCGCTGTAGAACCTGCCTTATCTTCAATATCTAACGCTGCCTTTCTTTTTGCTAATTCTTCAACAACTTGTGCATGACCATTGGTTGCGGCATTCATTATAGGCGTTATGCCATCATGACTTGCTTTATTTAAATGAATCGCGACTTTATCAAGTAATAATTTTACCGCATCGAGATGACCCGAGCTTGCAGCAATGGAAACAGCTGTCCAACCACCCGGGAATTCCTTAAGTAAATCTGCTTTTTTTTCCGCTAATACTTTAATCACATCATCAAAACCTTTTGAAGCAGCAACATGTATAGCTGCCCAACCTGATTTATCTCTATCTAAGTCAACTCCTTGATCGGCGAGTATCCTAATTATTTCTGCATGACCCTTGTGTACTGCAAGACTAAGTGGTGTTGAGCCATCATCATTGGCTTTTTCTAAATAAGCTGCAGGAATAACGACAGGAATTGTTGATATCAAATAATTTAATAATTCAACGTGCCCTTTTTCTGCCGCCAAATGAATTGCTGTCCAGCCACCTTTTTGTTCTGCAAGGAGCAGATCGGGTTTTATTTCAGCTAATGCTGCTACAACTTCCATGTGACCGTGAAGCGCAGCAAGAAGCACAGGCTGCCAACCATCATTATTAATCATCACTAAACTGGCTTTGACATCTGCTAAGGATGTTACTATTTTTACTTGACCCGTTTCTGCTGCTATATGCAAAAGCGAATTTCCATGAGCACTCACCTGACTTACGGAATCTGCTTTTACCGCAATTAATGCCTTTAAGGTTTTCTCATCAGAAAATTTTGCTGCAATGTGTACCAGAGACACTTCTAATCTAGCAGTTTTTCTACTCGCTCGCTCAACAGTAATATCATGAGCCTCTTTAAAAGCAGCGGATTGTCTTATCTTCTGTAATAACTCTTCATTAGCAAGCCGATTCGTTTCTATTGAAAAAACAGCTGTATTAAACGCAATGTATGGCGTTGCTCCCTCTCCAATATCAGATCCTAATGCTTTAAAAAGCTCTGCCGCTAATTCGCTTATTTTTATTTGCCGATTTTTAGGTGGCAATTTATTTGCATCAATAAGAGTCCATGTGCCT